>LZQQ01000040.1_pt1 | contig 20847 bp, 20 predicted proteins | sample 768581 | NCBI WGS metagenome assembly LZQQ01 (sample SAMN05207185, study PRJNA324510) | oil field metagenome | isolation source: sample BH-FW-20 from oil reservoir | place: India: Bombay High | collected 2015-11-25 | reverse complement strand
TAATCGAACCCCTGCGGATTGACCAGCCCATGCGGACGCTTCAGCCGTGCGGCAACCCGCCAGCGCTCGCCCGCCCGCATCTCCGGCCCGCCGTACCAGGCCAGTCGCAGACGATCCGGGAGTCCGTCATGGCGCGATTCGATGGCGGTCATCTCGAAGCGCGTCACGCCGAAGCCGCCTGCCAGCAGCCAGGCTTCGTAATCGAACCCCTGCGGATTGACCAGCCCATGCGGACGCTTCAGCCGTGCGGCAACCCGCCAGCGCTCGCCCGCCCGCATCTCCGGCCCGCCGTACCAGCCAGTCGCAGACGATCCGGGAGTCCGTCATGGCGCGATTCGATGGCGGTCATCTCGAAGCGCGTCACGCCTTCGCGGCGATCCGGCAGGCCGACGACCCGCCCTTCGAGCCAGAAGGTCCGCCCGTCGAGCGCGGGCGCCAGGCGGCCGTCCAGCGCCCACTGGGCATTGACGCAGGCCCAGCCGAAACCGAGCAGCAGCAGGCCGGCGCTGCGATAGCGGCTAGCTGCGCAGGCCAGCCCCAGCACAGCCAGCCCGAGCACCAGCCAGAGCGGCGGAAGCGTGGGTAGAAAGCGCGGCAGCACCAGGCCGCCGGCCAGCGCGAGCATCCCTGCGCGCATGGAGTGCATGGCGAAGTCCTTTTCTTTTCGTTGCCCGACACGGCGCATCGGGCGCCTCGCGGCAAGCGAGAGAGGACACCATCCCGGCGCCCTCCGGCTGTAGAAGCCTGTCACAAAGCCGCCACATCGCCCTATGGATTCGAGGCATAATCGCCGGGCATCTGCCCGTCAGAGATCTTTCATGCCGCGTCGTTTCATCAAACGCTACATGCCGCATCCCGACCGCATCAAGCACAACAAGTCGCTGCGGTTCCTCGGCACCCTGATCCATGATCCGAACCTGTGGCACCTCAATCGACATTCGGTCGCGAGGGCCATGGCGGTCGGGCTGTTCTGGGCGATGATTCCGATGCCCCTGCAAATGCTCGCCGCAGCCGCCTGCGCCATTCCGGCCCGGGCCAACCTGCCGATCGCGGTCGGGCTGGTCTGGCTGACCAATCCGCTGACGATGCCGCCGGTGTTCTACTGCAACTACAAGGTGGGGACCTGGCTGATGGGCTCGCCGGCATTCGACATGCCGGCCGAGCTCAGCCTGGCCTGGATCCGCTGGCTGCTGCAGACCCACTGGCAGCCGCTGTACCTGGGCTCACTGGTGCTGGGCATCGTCCTGGCGGTGCTCGGCTACAGCCTGACGCAACTGTACTGGCGTATCTGGGTACGGCGCAGCTGGCGCAAGCGCCAGCAGACCCGCAGCGAGCGCCGCAACAGCGATCACTCGTAACGCAGGGCCTCGGCGGGCGAGGTCTGGGCGCGCGCCAGGAGGGATAGAGCGTGGCGAGGAAGCTCATCAGCAAGGCCGCCACGCTCACCAGCAGCACGTCGCCGACTTCCAGGTGCGACGGCAGCGAACTGATGAAATAGACGTCCGAGCTGAACACGTGCTGGCCCGAGACGCGCTCGAGCCAGGCCACCAGCTCACTGACGTTCAGCGCCGCGAGCACGCCGAGCACCACGCCCGCCAGGGTGCCGGTGAAACCGATGATGCTGCCCTGCACCACGAAGATCGCCATGATCTCGCGCGGCGTGGCCCCGAGGGTGCGCAGGATGGCGATATCGGCGCGCTTGTCGGCGACCACCATGATCAGCGTGGCGATGATGTTGAACGCCGCCACCGCGATGATCAGCATCAGGAGCAGGCCGATCATGGTCTTCTCCATCTTCATCGCGGCGAACAGGCTGCCCTGGGTCTGCGTCCAGTCGAGCGCGCGGTAATCCTCGCCGAGCGTCGCCGCCACCTGCGCGGCAACCGCGGGGGCGCGGTACAGATCCGCCAGCTTCAGGCGCACGCCCTGCACCTGGCCCGGTTCCCAGCGCAGCAGCCGCGCCGCGTCGTCGCGGTGGATCATCGCCAGGCTGCCGTCCAGATCGGCGCCGACCTTGAACACGCCGACCACCGTCAGCCGTTGCAGGCGCGGCGTCACCCCGCCCGGCGCGGCGCTCGCCTCGGGCACGATCAGCGTCAGCTTGTCGCCGACCGAAACGCCGAAGCGTCGGGCGGTCATCGTCCCGAGCACGATGCCGAACTCGCCCGATTTCAATGCCGAGAGCTGCCCGGCGAGCATGTGCGACCCAGCGATCGAGACCTGGTCTTCGACGGCGGGATCGATGCCGTGCACCTGGATCGGCTGCATGGTGCCGCGGAACGACAGCATGCCCTCGAGCTGCGTCAGCGGCGCCACCGCCAGCACCTGCGGATCACGCTCGGCCTGTTGCGCGACGGCCTGCCAGTCGCCCAGCGGCTCGGCGCCGACGATCAGCGCATGCGGAACCATGCCGAGAATCCGGGCGCTCATCTCGCGCTGGAAGCCGTTCATCACCGAGAGCACGACGATCATCGCCAGCACCCCGAGGGCCAGGCCGATCATCGAACTGAGGGAGATGAACGAAATGTAGTGGTTGCGCCGCTTGGCCCGGGTATAGCGGCTGCCGACGTACAGGCTGAAGGGACGGAACATCAGGCAGCCACCAGTCGACCGTCTTCCAGGCGCAGGGTGTGGTCCATCTGCGCGGCCAGCTGCGGGTCGTGCGTCACCACCAGGAAGGCCGTGCGCAGCGAGGTGCTCAGCTCCAGCATGAGTTCCTGGATGCCCTGCGCGGTGTGGTGATCGAGGTTGCCGGTCGCTCGTCCAGCAGCACCAGCGCCGGCCGGTTGCCAGCGCCCGGGCGATCGCCACGCGCTGGCGTTCGCCGCCCGACAGCTCGGCCGGCTTGTGCACCAGCCGATGGCCGAGACCGACCCGCTCCAGCAGTTCGGTGGCGCGACGGCGCGCCTCGGGGATCGGCGTACGGCCGATCAGCAGCGGCATGCAGACGTTCTCCAGCGCAGTGAACTCGGGCAGCAGATGATGGAACTGGTAGACGAAGCCGAGCGCCCGGTTGCGCAGCAATCCGCGCGCCTTCTCGTCGAGCGCCGACAGCTCTTCCCCGGCCAGCCAGACACTGCCCTCGCTCGGCGTGTCGAGGCCGCCGAGCAGGTTCAGCAGCGTGCTCTTGCCCGATCCGGAACTGCCGACCACCGCCACGCGCTGGCCGGGAAACAGCTCCAGTTCCAGGCCGGACAGCACGTCCACGGAAACCGGGCCCTGCTCATAGCGCTTGCCCAGGTTGCGGCAGCTGAGGACGGGTTGCTCGGTACGATCGTTCATGGCCGGCTCACTCATAACGTAAGGCCTCGGCAGGCTGCGTACGGGCGGCCCGCCAGGCCGGATAAAGGGTGGCAAGGAAACTCAGGACCAGCGCCGCGCCGCACACCAGCAGCACGTCCTCGGCCATCAGCCGGGAGGGCAGGTAATCGATGAAGTAGACGTCGGCGCTGAGGAACTTGTGCCCCAGCAGGCCTTCCAGGCCGGCGATCCAGGCACTGATGTTCTGCGCCGCGACGATGCCCAGCACGGCCCCGACCAGCGTGCCGACCACGCCGATGACGGTGCCCTGGACCATGAAGATGCGCATGATCCGCCCCGGGGTGGCACCGAGCGTGCGCAGGATGGCGATGTCGCCGCGCTTGTCGGTCACCACCATCACCAGCGTGGAAATGATGTTGAAGGCGGCGACCGCGACGATGAGCAGCAGCAGCAGTCCGATGATCGCCTTTTCCATGCGGATCGCCTGGTAGAGGTTGCCGTGGGTGCGGGTCCAGTCGCGCGAATAGAAGTTGTCGCCCAGCTGCCCGGCCAGCTGCCAGGCCAGCCGTGGCGCCTGGAACAGGTCGTCGAAACGCAGCCGCAGGCCCTGAACCTGGTCGGGCTGCCAGCGCTGCAGGCGGGCCAGGTCCGCCAGGTTGGTCATGGCCACGAAGCCATCGATTTCGCCCGCCCCGACGTGGAAGATGCCGCTCACGGTGAAGCGCTTCATGCGCGGGAACATGCCCGCCGGCGTCACCGTGACTTCCGGCGCGATGAAGGTGATCTTGTCGCCGATGCCGACGCCGAGCTTGGCGGCGGCCCGGTCGCCGATGACGATGTTGAAGTCGCCCGGCGCCAGCGAAGCCATCGAGCCCTCGCGCACGAAATCCTCGATGATCGACACCTGCCGCTCGGCGTCCGGCTCGATCGCGTTGATCAGCACCTTCTGCACCTGGCCCTCATGGGTCAGCAGGCCCTGCATCTGGATGAAGGGGGCCACCGCCAGCACCTGAGGCTGCGCCTCGAGACGCCGGGCGAGCGCCGGCCAGTCGTTCACCGGCACCGGGCTCTCGATGGTTGCATGCGGCACCATCCCCAGCACCCGGGTGCGCATCTCGTGATCGAAGCCGTTCATCACGGACAGCACGACGATCATCACCAGCACGCCGAGCGCCAGGCCGATCATGGAAGTGAAGGAGATAAAGGAAACGAAGAGGCTGCGGCGCCTGGCGCGGGTATAGCGCGCCCCGATGTACACGGACAGCGGTCTGAACATAAGGAGACGGGTTCGCTGGCGGGGTCGTTGAATGCGTGCGGCGGCCGCCGGCTGGAGCCTGTTACACTCGAGCCATCAGGACTGCCATGGTATTGCCATGTCTACTCAGGACATCGAAGAACGGCGGGAATACTACCGTATCGAGGACCGGATCGCACTGGAAATCACCCGGCTCGAGCCTGCGGAAGAGGCACTGGCCGAGGAGGAAGCGCCGCCGGGCTTCGGCCTGCTGGCCGAGCTGCATCATCTGGAATTCGAGGCGCAGCATCTGCTGCGCCAGCTCGGCGAGCGCAACCGCATCCTCGCCAGCTACCTCAAGGTGCAGAACAGGCGCCTGGAGCTGCTCGGACAGACCCTGGCCTCGCACTTGCTCAAGGACGTCGGCACGCCGCGGCCGGTGATCCTCTCCGAGGGCGGCGTGCGCTTCGCCCACGACGAAGGGCTGCCGGTGGGCACCGACGTCTCGCTGAGGCTGGTGCTGCTGCCGCAGACCCTCGGCCTGCAGCTGCGCGCGGAGATCGTGCACTGCCAGCCGCGCGAGGACGGTGCTTCGACCTGGGCGCGGAATTCAAGTCGCTCAGTGAGTCACAGCGCCAGATGCTCGCCCGGCATATCCTGCAGCAGCAGCGCTGCGCCGGCGCCAGTCCCGAGAAACCCACCAAGGATGATCCAGATGTTTCGCACGCCCCTGCTGCTCCTGAGCCTCGCCCTCTCCTGCACCGCAGCTGCCGACACCCTGCGCATCCCGGTCGGCAGCCAGGGCGCACCCGCCATCGCCATGCCGCAGAACGGCCAGGCCAGAGCCGAGGTGCTGGAGCGCTTCGGCCTGGCGGACGAGGAGCACGCGCCCGTGGGCAACCCGCCCATCACCCGCTGGGACTACCGGGAGTTCTCGGTGTACTTCGAGCGCGACCGGGTGATTTCCAGCGTCCGCCATCACCGTCCCGCCGGGGGCGGCAACGAGACCCGCTGAACATGACACTGATCTACGGCCACCGCGGAGCCAAGGGCGAGGCGCCCGAGAACACCCTCGCCAGCTTCCGACGCTGCCTCGAACACGGCGTGCGCCGCTGCGAGCTGGACCTGCACCTGTCCCGCGACGGCGAGCTGGTGGTGATCCACGACCCCACGCTCAAGCGCACCACCGGCCGCGCGGCAAGGTGGCGCAGACCCTGGCCGCCGAGCTGATGGCCTACGACGCCCGCCTGGGTGGCCCCGGCTGGAAGAGCGAGTGCCCGATCCCGCGCCTGGCCGATCTTTTCGACGCCTGCGACTTCGAGCACTGGCAGTTGGAGGTCAAGAGCGCATCGCGCCAGCGCGCGGCGCGCACCGTGGTGGCGATCCGCGATCTGGCGCAGGCCCGGGGCCTGCTCGAGCGCGTCACCCTCACGTCGAGCTCGCGCGAGGTGCTGAAAGCGGCATGCCAGCACGCCCCCGAGCTTGCCCGCGGGCTGGTGGCCGAATACGACTGGCTCGATCCCCTGAAGGTCGCGCGCCAGTATGGCTGCAGCCTGCTCGCCATCAAGTGGACCCTGTGCACGCGCGAGCGCGTCGCCCGGGCGCAGCGCGACAACCTGCACGTCTCGGTGTGGACGGTCAACGACGCGGCCTTGATGCGCCGGCTCGCCGACATGGGCGTCGACAGCCTGATCACCGATTTCCCCGGGCTTGCGGTCTCGGTACTGGCGGACAGGCCCCGGCACGCGGCCGGCACCTGACGGCGCGAGCTGGAATCAGCGTCCTTGCCTCGACCAGCCGGCAACCGGTCGGCCAGATTGGACTGCCGCCACATAGCATGGTCCAACGTCTGGTGGGCTGAAGCCCACCCTACGACCGCACCCCTGCCATGGCGGGGCGTTTCCTTCCCACAGGAGCGGCGCGAAAAACGCCCTCATCCGGCCCTCAGGCCACCTTCTCCCAGCTTGGTAAGCGGGGCGTTTTCTCCCCCGAAGCGGGCCTGCTCGCGTAAAAGCCCTCACCCGGCCTGCGGGCCACCTTCTCCCAGCGGGAGGAAAGGCTCGGCGCTGCTCGTAGGGGCCGCTGTGTGCACCTGCCGCGCCTATAGGAGCAGGCTCTGCCTGCGGCCCGGGTATGCAGGTCGCTGCGGCCCCACGCCAATAACCCTCTCTCCCTCCGGGTGAGGGCTGGTGTGCAGGGCCGCCCTCTCCTCCAGGGAAGAAGGGAGCGGTACGGCGTGCCTGTCGAGGGCAACCAGCCGCTCTTACGCCCCGCCCCGTTGTTCCAGCTCCGTTCTCAGAAGCTTTCCCGGTTGGGCCAGCGCCATGGAGTCTCGGCGCCTGGCCCGGCTCCCCGCCCGGCTCCGGTCGCCGGGCGGAGCCGCTCAAAAAAGCCGGTTGAGCCCGTCGAAGGCGGCCACCCGGTAGGCTTCCGCCATGGTCGGGTAGTTGAAGGTGGTATTGATGAAGTACTTCAGCGAGTTGGCCTCGCCCTTCTGGTTCATGATCGCCTGCCCGATGTGCACGATCTCCGAGGCCTGGTAGCCGAAGCAGTGCACCCCGAGGATTTCCAGCGTTTCCCGGTGGAACAGGATCTTCAGCATGCCGACCGGCTCACCGGCGATCTGCGCACGCGCCATGGCCTTGAAGAACGCCTTGCCGACTTCGTAGGGGATCTTGGCCTGCGTCAGCTCGCGCTCGTTCTTGCCGAGCGAGCTGATCTCCGGAATGGTGTAGATGCCGGTGGGCACGTCGTCGACGAAGCGCCAGCTGTCGTTCTCGACGATGCTGCCGGCGGCCGAGCGACCCTGGTCGTAGGCGGCGCTGGCCAGCGCCGGCCAGCCGATGACGTCGCCGGCACCGTAGATGTTGCCGACCTCGGTGCGGTAGTGCTCGTCGACCTGGATCTGGCCGCGCGAGTTGACCTTGATGCCGATGTTCTCCAGCCCCAGCTTGTCGGTATTGCCGGTCCGGCCGTTGCACCAGAGCAGCGCGTCGGCCTTGATCTTCTTACCCGACTTGAGGTGCAGGATAACGCCGTTCTCCACGCCCTCGACCCGCTCGTACTCTTCGTTGTGGCGGATCAGCACGTTGTTGTTGCGCAGGTGATAGCTGAGCGCGTCGGAGATTTCGTCGTCGAGGAAGCTCAGCAACTGGTCGCGGGTGTCCACCAGGTCCACCAGCACGCCCAGGCCGCTGAAGATGGACGCATATTCACAGCCGATCACCCCGGCACCGTAGACGATCAGCCGGCGCGGCGTGTGGCTGAGGGTGAGGATGGTGTCGCTGTCGTAGACGCGCGGGTGATTGAAGTCGATGTCGGCCGGACGGTATGGCCGCGAGCCGGTAGCAATGATGATCTGCGGCGCGACCAGACGCTCGACGACACCGTTCAGGCAGACCACCTCGACGGTGTTCTCGTCGGCGAAGCTGGCAGTCCCGAAGAACAGGTCGATGCGATTGCGCGCGTAGTACCCGGTACGCGCGGTGACCTGCTTGGCGATGACCTTCTCGGCGCTTTTCAGTACATCGGGAAAGGAAAACCAGCGCGGCTCGCCGATCTGGCGGAACAGCGGATTGGTGTTGTACTGCATGATCTGCCGTACGGAATGACGCAGCGCCTTGGAGGGAATGGTGCCCTGGTGGGTGGAATTGCCCCCCACCTGCGGGCGGTTGTCGACGACTGCGACCTTGCGGCCGGCCTTGGCCGCGTTCATCGCCGCGCCCTCCCCCGCCGGCCCCGAACCGAGCACCACTACGTCATAGTTGTAGACAGCCATATAGTCTCCTGGAATGCGGACGCCTCGTGAGCGGGCCGCCGGTTGACAGATTCGGTTGAAATAGGCGGGAACACCACCGGCCGGAGCCCTCACTCCAGCCGGCGGTGCAGTGCAGCGAGTTTCGCGCGTCCCTGCCGCTAGGGTCTGTTGCCGTTTCGTCGCGAGCCGCGTTGCCGCGCCAAATGGCGCCAGGCCAGGCGCGGGACGCAGGCAATGGTGATCCCTTGCCAAGTCCCGCAACGCCGCATGGCGCCATTTGCCGCGCAACCCTGCGGGACGGGCCTGTTTTTGCGCGATGCGGCGTTTCTCGTCGTTTATTTGGAATGACCAAACTGCACTCCCTCGTGCCTTGCCTCGCGCAAAAACAGGCTCCGGCGCGGCCGCGTACGAAATGGCAACAGACCCTAGCGCTTGGTCGCATCGTAGGCGAGGTCGGAATTCGCGTCCCGGGCCGCCTGAGCGTTGACTTCCTCGCACTTTTCGCGGCTTCCGCCGCAGATCGAACATTCTTTCTCGATACCCAGGTTGGCGATGCCGCCGCAGGAACCGGCGATCGGCTTGCGCCCCATGATCACCCCCACGGCCATGCCGAGCACCACCAGCAACATGACGCCGAATGCCAGCAACCAGGTCATTGCTCACCTCCCGCACCGAACAGCTCGTCAAAGGCCTCGGTGCTTTTCGTTGCGAAACCGTCGCCTTCCCGGATCACGAAGAAGGCGGGAATACCCTTGTCCTCGGCGAACGCAGACCGCGCTCCGGACCGAGCACCATCAACACGGTAGACAACCCGTCCGCACGCATTGCGGAGGGCTGCGCCACTGTAACCGATGCCAGCCGATGAGTGATCGGTGCGCCCGTTTCCGGGTCGAGGGTGTGTGAAAAGCGTCGTCCGTCCTGCTCGAAGTAATTGCGGTAGTCGCCGGAGGTCGAGATCGACTGGCCGTCGAGTTCGATGATCTTCTGGGCGACACGCTCGTCGTCCCGTGGCGCCTCGATCGCGATGCGCCAGGGCGAACCGTCGGGCTTGCGTCCTTCGGCCTTCAGCTCGCCGGTGATTTCCACCAGGTAGCTGCCCACGCCGAGGGCCTTCAGCCGCTCGACGACCTTGTCCACCGCATAGCCGGCGGCGATGCTGTTGAAGTCCACTTCGAGCGCGGTGTCCTTGCACAGCCGCTCGCCCTCGACGCGCAGGTGGTGGTGGCCGACCTGCTCGCGCACCCTGCGATCTCGTCCGCCGCCGCACCCGCGTGCCCGTGCCCTTGGGGCCGAAGCCCCAGAGATTGAGCAGCGGTTCGAGCGTCAGGTCGAGGGCGCCGCCGCTTTCCTCGGACAGCGCCCTGCCGGCCTCGACCAGCTCGAGCACCGCCGGCGGCATGGCCTCGCAGCTGCCCGGCGGAAGCGCGTTGAACCGCTCGATCGCCGAATCGGAACGATAGGTCGAGAGCTGCCGGTCGAGGTCGGCGAGGATCTGCTCGGTCTCGGCCTGCAGCGCCTCGGGCCCTTCGATGCCCTGCGCGCGGACGTACTTGACCGAGTAGGTGCTGCCCATGGTGGGGCCGCCGAAAGCCTCGACGCTCTCCTGAAATGGACAGCCCGCCAGGGCTGCCGCGCAAGCGACAGCGATGACGGGCCGGATGACCGCTGGGAACATGCTAGCCGCCGAAATCGTCGAGCAGGATGTTCTCAGGTTCGACACCAAGATCGGTCAGCATCTTGATCACCGAGGCGTTCATCATCGGCGGGCCGCACATGTAGAACTCGCAGTCCTCCGGCGCCGGGTGATTCTTGAGGTAGTTCTCGAACAGGACGTTATGGATGAAGCCGGTGGGCCCGCTCCAATTGTCCTCGGGCTGCGGATCGGAGAGCGCCAGGTGCCACTGGAAGTTCTCGTTCTCCGACTGCAGCTGGTCGTACTCCTCGACGTAGAAGGCTTCGCGCAGCAGCGCGCGCCGTACCAGAAGCTCATCTTGCGCTTGGACTTCAGGCGCTTGAGCTGGTCGAAGATGTGCGAGCGCATCGGCGCCATGCCGGCACCGCCGCCAATGAAGACCATCTCGGCGTCGGTGTCCTTGGCGAAGAACTCGCCGAACGGACCGTACACGGTGACCTTGTCGCCCGGCTTGAGGCTGAACACCCAGGAGGACATCTTGCCCGGCGGCACGTCGTCCTTGCCCGGCGGCGGCGAGGCGATACGGATGTTGAACTTCACGATGCCGCGCTCTTCCGGGTAGTTGGCCATGGAGTAGGCGCGAATGGTGGTCTCGTCCACCTTCGACACGTACTTCCACAGGTTGAACTTGTCCCAGTCGCCGCGGAATTCCGGCTGGATGTCGAAATCCTTGTAGTGCACGGTGTGTGGCGGGCACTCCAGCTGCACGTAGCCGCCGGCGCGGAAGTTGACGTTCTCGCCTTCCGGCAGCCGCAGGGTGAGCTCCTTGATGAAGGTGGCGACGTTCGGGTTGGACTCGACCGTGCACTCCCATTTCTTCACGCCGAAGACTTCTTCCGGCACCTCGATCTTCATGTCCTGCTTGACCGGGGTCTGGCAGGACAGGCGCCAGCCTTCGCCGGCCTCGCGGCGGGTGAAGTGCGACTCCTCGGTGGGCAGCATCTCGCCGCCGCCGCTCTCGACGATGCACTTGCACTGCGCACAGGTACCGCCGCCCCCGCAGGCCGAGGACAGGAAGATGTTGTTGGCCGCCAGCGTCTGCAGCAGCTTGCCGCCGGCGGGCACGGTGATCGTGCGCTCGCCGTTGATTTCGATGTTCACGTCGCCGCTGGAGACCAGCTTGGCGCGCGCCGCCAGGATGATGACCACCAGCGCGATGACGATGGCGGTGAACATGCCGATGGCGAGGAATATTTCATAGTTCATCGATACACCTCGCCCTTACAGCTGTACGCCGGAAAAAGACATGAAGCCCAGCGACATCAACCCGATGGTGATGAAGGTGATACCCAGGCCCTGCAGGCCCTCGGGCACGTCGCTGTACTTGAGCTTCTCGCGGATACCGGCCAGCAACATGATCGCCAGCGCCCAGGAGGCGCCGGAGCCGAAGCCGTAGACCACGCTTTCACCGATGTTGTAGTCGCGTTCGACCATGAACAGCGTGCCGCCCATGATGGCGCAGTTCACCGTGATCAGCGGCAGGAACACGCCGAGGGCGTTGTAGAGGCTGGGCACGTATTTATCGAGCAGCATCTCCAGAATCTGCACGATGGCCGCGATCACGCCGATGTAGCTGAGCAGGCCGAGGAACGAGAGGTCCACGTCCGGCAGGCCTGCCCAGGACAGGGCCCCGCCCTTGAGCAGGTAGGTGTAGATCAGGTTGTTGGCCGGTACGGTGATGGCCTGTACCACGATCACCGCGATCCCCAGGCCGATGGCGGTTTCCACCTTCTTGGAGATGGCGATGAAGGTGCACATGCCGAGGAAGAACGCCAGCGCCATGTTCTCGACGAACACGGCACGGACGAAGAGGCTGATGTAATGCTCCATCAGTAGGCCTCCTTGCTCGAGACTTGCGGAGCCATGCGGAAGGCCGGCTTCTCCACCTGCTCCTTCTTCCAGCTGCGCAGGCCCCAGATGAACAGGCCGATGAGGAAGAACGCCGAAGGCGGCAGCAGCAACAGACCATTGGGCTGGTACCAGCCGCCGTCGTTGACCACCGGGATGATGGTGTAGCCCATCAGCTTGCCGGCACCGAACAGCTCGCGGACGATGCCCAGCATGATCAGCATGGCGCTGTAGCCCAGCCCGTTGCCGATGCCATCAAAGAACGAAAGGACCGGCGGGTTCTGCATGGCGAAGGCCTCGGCGCGGCCCATCACGATGCAGTTGGTGATGATCAGGCCGACGAACACCGACAGCTGCTTGGACAACGCGAAGGCGTAGGCCTTGAGGATCTGGTCCACCACGATGACCAGCGAGGCGATGATCACCATCTGCACGATCATGCGGATCGAGCTGGGGATCTGGCTACGGATCATCGAGATGAACATGCTCGAGAAGCCGGTCACCAGGGTCAGCGCGATGGACATCACCAGCGCGGTCTTGAGGTTGGAGGTCACCGCCAGGGCCGAGCAGATGCCGAGGATCTGCAGGCCGATGGGGTTGTTGTTGAAAACCGGTTCGAACAGAACCTGTTTGACGGTAGGTTGCGACATGTTCAAGCCTCCCCAGCGCGCAGGTTAGCGATAAATGGACCGAAGCCGTTCTCGCCCAGCCAGAAATGCAACAGGTTGTTCACCCCGTTGCTGGTCAGGGTTGCACCGGCCAAGGCATCGACCTGGTGCTCGGCCCTGGGACTTTGCGGATCGACGCCGCCCTTGACGATCTGTACCGACAGCTTGCCATTTTCGTCGTACAGCGTCTTGCCTGGCCATTGGCCACGCCACTTCGGATTGTCGACTTCGCCACCGAGCCCCGGGGTTTCCCCATGCTGGTAGAAGCCCAGGCCGACGACGGTGTTCAGGTCACCCTTGACCGCCATGAAGCCGTACAGGGTAGACCACAGGCCATAACCGCGAATCGGCAGGATCAGGGTGTCCAGCTTGCCGTCGTTCTCCACCATGTAGACGGTGCTGTAACGCTCACGACGCTTGATCGAAGCGATGTCCTCGGAGCCCGGCAGGGCTTCGGACAACGCAGGATCCTTGGCCGCAACCAGTGGGTCGAAGGTTTGCGGATCGAACTCGTCGGTGAACTTGCCGGTTTCGAGATCCACCAGCCGGGCGACGATGCGCTCGCCGTACAGCGCCTTGACCTGGTTGGCCGACATGCCCGGCTGGCCGAGGCCGGCGATCGCCAGGATGCTGCGCTGCTTGTCGAGCTGACGGTTTTCCACCTGGGTCGGGCGCAGCGCCACCGCGGCGCCGGCGACGAACACCGAGCAGACCAGGCAGACCAGCAGGGCCACCGTCAGGTACGTACAGTGGATTCCTTGTTAGACATTGCGTGCCAGCCTCCGCTTGATGTTGGCCTGAATGACGAAGTGGTCGATCAGCGGCGCACACAGGTTGGCGAACAGGATCGCCAGCATCATGCCTTCGGGGAAGGCCGGGTTGACCACGCGGATCAGCACCACCATGACGCCGATCAGGCGCCGAAGATCCACTTCCCGGTATTGGTCATGGACGCGGACACCGGGTCGGTCGCCATGAAGATCAGACCGAAGGCGAAGCCGCCGACCACCAGGTGCCAGTACCAGGGCATGGCGAACAGGGGGTTGGTTTCCGAGCCGATCAGGTTGAACAGCGTGCTCAGGACGATCATGCCGATCATGGTCCCGGCGACGATGCGCCAGGACGCGATCTTGGTCGCCAGCAGCACGGCACCGCCGATGAGGATCGCCAGGGTGCTGGTCTCGCCGATGGAGCCGTGGATGGTGCCGAGGAAGGCGTCCATCCAGCTGATTCCGTTGCCGATGATGTTTTCCATGCCGCCGGCGAAGCCGAGGCTCAGCGCGGTGGCGCCGGCGTAACCATCGACCGCGGTCCAGACCATGTCGCCGGACATCTGCGCCGGGTAGGCGAAGAACAGGAAGGCTCGACCGGTCAGCGCCGGGTTGAGGAAGTTCTTGCCGGTGCCGCCGAAGACTTCCTTGCCCAGCACCACGCCGAAGCTGATGCCCATCGCCACCTGCCACAGCGGGATGCTCGGCGGCAGGATCAGCGCGAAGAGCACGGAGGTGACGAAGAAGCCTTCGTTGACCTCGTGCTTGCGGATCGAGGCGAACAGCACTTCCCAGAAACCGCCGACGATGAAGGTCACCGCATAGATCGGCAGGAAGTACGCGGCTCCCTGGATGAAGTTGTCCCACAGGCTGTTGGGATCGAAGCCCGCCAGCGCGCCGATCAGCGCGAAGCGCCAGCCTTCCTGGTTCGCCAGCAGGTCGGGGGTCTGCGCGAAGATCAGGTTGGCCTGATAGCCGGTGTTCCACATGCCGAAGAACATCGCCGGGAAGGTGCACAGCCAGACGGTGATCATCATGCGCTTGAGGTCGATGCCGTCACGCACGTGAGCCGTGGTCTTGGTCACCGAGCCGGGGCGATAGAGGAAGGTGTCGACCGCTTCATAGAGCGCGTACCACTTCTCGTACTTGCCGCCCTTTTCGAAATGGTGCTCGATCTTGTCGAGGAATGCGCGAATACCCATGGCTTATCCCTCCTTCTCGATACGGGTCAGGTTGTCCCGCAGGATCGGGCCGTATTCGTACTTGCCGGCGCAGACGTAAGTGCACAACGCCAGATCCTCTTCGTCGAGTTCCAGGCAGCCGAGTTTCTGCGCCATTTCGGTGTCGCCGATGATCAGCGAACGCAGCAGCTGGGTCGGCAGGATGTCCAGCGGCATGACCTCTTCGTAGTTCCCCACCGGCACCATGGCCCGCGGACTGCCGTTGGTCGTGGTGGAAAGCGGGTACTTCCTGCCGGCGTTCAACTTGGAGATGAAAATGTTGAGCACCGAGTGCTTGGTCCGTCCCAGGCGCAGGTAGTGGAGCATTTCGCGCTCCTTGCCCTCGCGCAGGCAGGACACCTGGACGTGATAGCGGCCGAGGAAGGCGAAGGCGCCGTGGGCCGTACGGCCGCCGAGCACCGAGCCGGAAACCACGCGGTTGGCACCGGGGTTGAGTTCGCCGGCGGTCAGCTCGTCGAGGCTGGCGCCCAGGCGAGTACGGACCAGCCGCGGGTTCTCGACCACCGGGCCGGCCAGCGATACCACGCGCTCGACCGACAGTCTGCCGGTGGTGAACAGGGCGCCGATGGCGATCACGTCCTGGTAGCCGACGTTCCAGACGCTCTTGCTCGCGCTGACCGGATCGAGGAAATGGATGTGGGTACCGGCCAGGCCGGCGGGATGCGGGCCGGCGAAGGCCTCGGTCCGCATCCGCGCCAGGCTCTCACCCGGCAACGAGGCGCCTTCGGCCTTGCACACGAACACCTTGCCGAGCACGCCGAGCACCTTCAGGCCGGCTTCGAACTCGGCCGGGCGCTCACCGATGATCAGCGCCGGATCGGCCGCCAGCGGATGGGTGTCGATCGCGGTGACGAAGATCGAGCTGGGCACCGCGTCGACGCGGGCACCTTGCTGTACGGACGGGTACGCAAGGCGGTCCACAGGCCGGAGCGCTGGAGGTTTTCGCGCACCTGCTCGTCGCTCAGCCCCTCGAGCGCCGAGGCCTCGTAGCGACTGAACTCGACGGCCTCATCGCCGTCCAGATCGATGACGACCGACTGCAGGACGCGCTTTTCGCCACGATGGATCGCACTGACCACCCCGGCGCCCGGCGCGGTGAAGTCCACGCCCGGCGTCTTCTTGTCGGAAAAGAGAACTTGCCCCAGCTTGACGCGATCGCCGACCTGTACCGCCATGGTCGGCTTCATCCCCGGATAGTCGAAGCCAATCACGGCGACGCTGCGCACGGGCCTGGCGGCCTCGATGCGCTGCGTCGGCGCGCCTGCTATGGGCAAGTCGAGCCCACGTTTTATTTTGATCATCGGTTTGCCTAACCACTGATTTTGGAAACTGTTTTCGGGTCATGCAGTGATAACGGCCTGATCGGCGACCAGGCCGTCGTTGGCCGTCGCTGCACAGGACCCGGGTAAAAATCCGCCCGATTATAGAGGCCGAGTCACAGCGGTGACCACCCGCGCTTTCCCATTTTTTCAAGCGGGACAAGCCACTAGCGCCCCTGCCGGAGCAGCTGCCGGCGCCCGCGCCCCCGGTCCCCTCCCCCGAGGACCGGGCGGTCACCCCGTGCGAGCGGGTCAGACGCGGAAGCTGTCCACCAGCCCCTTGAGGCGCAGCGCCTGGTGCTCGAGGTCGCCACAGGCACGCAGCGTGGCCTGCAGGTTCTCCACGCCCTCCTGGTTCAGCGCGTTGATCTCGCTGATGTCGAGGTTCAGCGACTCGATCACCGAGGTCTGCTCCTCGGTCGCGGTGGCCACCGACTGGTTCATCCCGTCGATCTCGCCGATCAGCCGGGTGACGCCTCCCAGCCGCTCGCCGGCATGGTTGGCGATGCGCACGCTGGCCTCGCTGTGCTCCTGGCTCTGGGTCATGGTGGCCACCGATTCACGGGCGCCGACCTGGAGCTGCTCGATCATCTGCTGGATTTCCTGCGCCGAACTCTGGGTGCGGTGCGCCAGGTTGCGCACCTCGTCGGCGACCACCGCGAACCCGCGCCCGGCCTCGCCGGCGCGCGCCGCCTCGATCGCGGCATTGAGCGCCAGCAGGTTGGTCTGCTCGGAGATGCCCTTGATCACCTCGAGGATCTGGCCGATATCGACCGTCTTGCCGTTCAGCGCCTCCATCTGCCGGCACGAGGCGCTGATCTTCTCGGAAAGCGACTGCATCGCCTGGATATTGCGCTCGACCACCTGGCGCCCATCCTCGGCCTCGCCACGCGCGCCGCTGGCCTGCTCGGAGGCTTGCGCGGCGTTGCGGGCGATTTCCTGCGCCGCCGCGCCGAGCTGGTTGATCGCCGCGGCGACGCTGTTAGTGCGGCTCGCCTGCTCGTCCGAATTGGCCATCGAGGAGTTGGATGCGGTCAGCACACGCTGGGCGACCTCGTTCAACTGCTGGGTCGCTTCCGATACCTCGCGGATGGAACCCTGGATGCGCTCGACGAACTGGTTGAAGCCGGTCGCCAACTCGCCGAACTCGTCGTCCGACTGCACCAGCAGGCGCTTGGTCAGATCGCCCTCGCCCTGGGCGATGCCGCGCATGGCCTGGTTCATGTCCATCAGCGGTCTCATCAGCACGCGCATGAGCATGCCCAGCAGCACGACGATGAAGCCCACGGCGACGAGCATGGCCACCAGCGCCGAGGTGCGGAAGCGCTCGAGCATCGCATAGGCCTTGCCCTTGTCGATGGAGATGCCGACGTACCAGTCCACCGAAGGCAGCCCGGTGACCGGAGCGAAGCTGAGGATGCGGGTGCCCTCGGCCTGCTCGACTTCGGCGAAGCCACCTTCGAGCGCCGGCGTGTTGCGCGGATAGAGCTCGGCGAGCGTCTTCATCACGGCCTGACGATCCGGGTGGACCAGCACCTTGCCGTCGCCGCTGACCAGGAAGGCATAGCCCATGCCGTCGAAATCGAGCGCGTTGATGATCGAGACCAGCGTCTTCAGGCTGAGGTCGCCGCCGACCACACCGAGCAGCCGCGAACCTTCCCGCGCAGGCGTGGCCGCGGTGACCACCAGGTCGCCGGTTCCGACGTCGACGTAGGGTTCGGTCAGGGTGGTCTGCCCGGCCGCCTGGGCGTCCCGGTACCAGGGGCGCTGGCGCGGATCATAGTCGGCCGGCAGCTCCAGGCTCGGATGTACGATGAACTCGCCGTCGGCGCGACCGAGGTAGGTGAACTGGAAGGTGGTGCTCAAGGCCGGCTGCCTGACCAGCGACTGCGCGTCGGCGCCGGTGGAGTGGACGGCGAGCGTCTGCGCGGCGCCTTCCAGCAGCAGCAGGCGGCCGGACAGCCAGTTCTGGATGTTGCCGGCGGTCACCGCCCCCATCTCGGTCAGGTAGCTCTGCAGGTCCTCGCGCAGGGCGTCGCGCTGGAGGTAATAGTTGTAGGTGGTGAAGGCGGCGAATACCGCTATCACCACGAGCGAAGCGGCCAGCAGGATCTTGTGACGGAATTTCAGGCGCACGGACATGACGTCCCCCGGTTAAATCAAGGTAAGGCGGACGATCCCTGTCGCATGGATTCCTGTGCTTACCGGCGTGAGGCCGGCAAAGCTTGATGGCCGTTTCGAAATAAACCGCGCACATGAAAAAGGCCCGCGCTCCTCTCGGAGGCGGGCCTTTCGACGCGGCGGCCGGGCAGCCGCGTCAGCACGGCATCAGCGCGGGAATGCCGGCGGGTTGACCCCGGCCATCTCTTCCATCACGCGGACCACCTGGCAGCTGTAGCCGAACTCGTTGTCGTACCAGACGTAGAGCACCACGCGGTTGTCGTTGCAGATGGTCGCCTCGGCATCCACCACGCCGGCGTAGCGCGAGCCGACGAAGTCGGTCGACACCACTTCCTGCGAGCTGACGAAGTCGATCTGCTTCTGCAGTTCCGAGTGCATGGCCACCTGGCGCAGGTACTCGTTGATCTCGTCGCGGCTGGTGGCCTTCTCCAGGTTCAGGTTGAGGATGGCCATGGACACGTTCGGCGTCGGCACGCGGATGGCGTTGCCGGTCAGCTTGCCCTTGAGCACCGGCAGCGCCTTGGCGGCGGCGGTGGCGGCGCCGGTCTCGGTGATGACCATGTTCAGCGGAGCGCTGCGGCCGCGGCGGCTGCCCTTGTGGAAGTTGTCGATCAGGTTCTGGTCGTTGGTGTAGGAATGCACCGTCTCGACGTGACCGTTGATGATGCCGTACTGGTCGTTCACCGCCTTGAGCACCGGCACGATGGCGTTGGTGGTACAGGACGCGGCGGAGACGATGCGGTCGTCGGCATTGATCTCGGCATGGTTGATGCCATGCACGATGTTCTTCAGCGCACCCTTGCCCGGCGCGGTCAGCACCACGCGGTCGACGCCCGGGCACTTGAGGTGCTGACCGAGCCCCTCGGCGTCGCGCCACTTGCCGGTGTTGTCCACCAGCAGCGCGTTCTCGATGCCGTACTGGGTGTAGTCCACCGAGGCCGGGTCGTTCGAGTAGATCACCTGGATCAGGTTGCCGTTGGCGGTGATGGTGTTGTTTTCTTCGTCGATGGTGATGGTGCCGTTGAACGGCCCGTGTACCGAATCGCGGCGCAGCAGGCTGGCGCGCTTGGTCAGATCGTTCTCCGCCCCCTTGCGGACCACGATGGCGCGCAGACGCAGACCGTCGCCCCCGCCGGTCTTCTCGATCAGGATGCGCGCCAGCAGGCGACCGATGCGGCCGAAGCCGTAGAGCACGACGTCGGTGCCCTTGCGCGGCGAGGTGGTGCGCTTGCCGGCGACTTCGGCCAGCTCGTCGCGGACGAACTGGTCCAGGTTGCGGCCGTTGCCGTCGGTCTTGAACTTGGAGACGACCTTGCCCAGGTCGACCGAGGCGGCGCCGAGGTTCAGCTCGCTCATGGTCTTGAGGATCTGGAACGTCTCGTGTACGGAAAGCTCCGCCTGGTCGACCTGACGGTGGCGGGCGAAGCGATGGGCCTTGAGCAACTCGATGACCGAACGATTGATCAGGCCGCGGCCGTAGATCGAGGTCACCACGTTGTTGTTACGGTAAAGCTGACCAATCAGCGGAATCATCGCTTCAGCGAGGGCTTCTCGGTCGATCCATTCACCAAGGCACTGGTCGGCTTCTGATTCACGGGCAGTTCCTTCCACATGTAGGGGCTGAGAAAAGGGGCTACATTATGACGGCGCACCCCTGCGTCGGCAAATCCGTAGCGGCCGTGGCAGACGGGCGACAGGCTGACTGGCAACCGCCCGGTCACGACCCAAACACTGACAGCGGCGCCAGTCGATAGTTACAATCCGGGCGGCCATTTTTCCCATCGGAGCCACGCCTGCCCGTGTCCGTCCTGCGACTTCCGCCCATGCCCGCCGCCAGCGGCCGGCAGCACTGGGGCAACCTTCCCGGATCCTCCCTGAGCCTGGCCGTCGCCGAGGCCGCCTCTTCCGCCGAGCGCTTCACCCTGCTGCTGACGCCCGACAGCCAGAGCGCGGACCGCCTGCAGCAGGAGCTGGCGTTCTTCGCGCCGCAGCTGCCGGTGCTGCAGTTCCCCGACTGGGAGACCCTGCCCTACGACGTCTTCTCGCCGCACCAGGACATCATCTCGCAGCGCATCGCCACGCTCTACCAGCTGCCGGAACTGCGCCACGGCATCCTGGTAGTGCCGATCAGCACCGCCCTACATCGCCTTGCGCCGACGCGCTTCCTGCTCGGCTCCAGCCTGGTGCTGGACGTCGGCCAGCGGCTCGACGTCGAGCAGATGCGCCTGCGCCTGGAAGCCGCCGGCTACCGCTGCGTCGAGACGGTCTACGAACACGGCGAGTTCGCCGTGCGCGGCGCGCTGATCGACCTGTTCCCGATGGGCAGCCCGCAGCCCTACCGCATCGACCTGTTCGACGAGGAAATCGAGACGCTGCGCACCTTCGATCCGGACACCCAGCGTTCGATCGACAAGGTCGACTCGATCCGCCTGCTGCCGGCGCGCGAGTTCCCGCTGAAGAAGGAAGCGGTCACCGGCTTCCGTGCGCGCTTTCGCGAGCGCTTCGACGTCGACTTCCGTCGCTGCCCGATCTACCAGGACCTGTCGACCGGCATCAGCCCGGCCGGCATCGAGTACTACCTGCCGCTGTTCTACGACGAGACCTCGACGCTGTTCGACTACCTGCCGGCCGACAGCCAGGTGTTCTCCCTGCCCGGCATCGAGCAGGCCGCCGAGCAGTTCTGGAACGACGTGCGCAACCGCTACGAGGATCGCCGCTACGACCCGGAGCGTCCGCTGCTGCCGCCGGCCGAACTGTTCCTGCCGGTCGAGGACTGCTTCGCCCGCCTCAAGAGCCTGCCGCGGGTCATCGCCAGCCAGCAGGACATCGAGCCCGGCGTCGGCCGCGAACGCTTCGCCGCCGCACGCTGCCGGAG
>LZQQ01000039.1_pt1 | contig 20852 bp, 28 predicted proteins | sample 768581 | NCBI WGS metagenome assembly LZQQ01 (sample SAMN05207185, study PRJNA324510) | oil field metagenome | isolation source: sample BH-FW-20 from oil reservoir | place: India: Bombay High | collected 2015-11-25 | reverse complement strand
TCGCTGTTCGAAATCCGCATTGAGAATCCAGAACACAAACTACACGTCGCCAGCGCCAATGACAACCGAGACGAACCAAGGATGATCCGTTCGGCGGTGCACTGGATGGGTGCTTTTGAGCTTGTGCATCTTCGACCATGTGTACGATCCGCCCGAGCATCGTATCTTGCAGAATCGATTGCACCCGTACCGACAAAGCACCATCCAGGTTCAAGGTGCCGGCCGAGACCGAGGCGCCGTTTTGTTTCAGAATTTCACGTGACTCTCCGCTCAACATGGATTCATTGACATTGCCAACGCCCTCCACGACGATGCCATCAACCGGAATTTGATCACCGGGTTTGACCAGCACCACGTCGCCGGCTTTCAGTTTTCGAACCGGCACCACATCCACGCCGGATTCGGTTTTCATTCTCGCCACCTTCGGCTGCAGATCCATCAAACGGCGTGTGGAATCGATGGCTTTATTTTTGGAAATGGCTTCCAGATAGCGGCCAATCAGTAGCAAAAACATGAAGTCGATCATGGTGTCGTAATAGACGTTACCCGAATGCTGCGGGTCAATCGTTACCCAAAAGGAATACAGGTAGGTGGTCAGAATGCCCAATGAGATGGAGACATCCATCCCGACCGTTCGAGACTTCAACGATGTCCAGGCACCTGATAAAAATGGTTTCCCGGAATAGGTTAAGGTAATCGTAGCGATGATAAATTCGATCCAATGGAAGTAATGCCGGAATTCGGAATCCTGGTCCGCTCCGGCATACAGAGCCACCGAGAACCACATAACGTTCATCATGGCAAAACCGGCAAAACCAAGTCGATACAACAAATCTCGATTCGCTTTACGGAAAGCTTCTTCACTGTTGGAAGCATCATAAGGCGCCGCATCATAGCCGACGCGATTCAATTCCTGAATGATTTCGGACAACTTAATGACGTCGTTATCCCAACGCAGTTTAATTTGTTTATTGGTGAAATTGACCTTGGCCATCTGAATGCCATCCAGTTTGGCCAACGTATGCTCAATCAGCCAGATACAAGCGGCACAATGAATCGCTTCGGAAATCAGAGTGATTTCGCGACGTTGAGAAAGGTCGGAAACGAATTGCGACTGAACTTCGTCGTAATCGAAAAACTCCGTATCTTTATTCGGAGGCGGAGGCGGCGACAGCAACTCGCCTTCGGGCGTACGGCGGTAGAAGCTGTCTAAACCGGCTTCATAAATTGCGTCACAGACACCGGCACAGCCGTGACAACAGAATTCTCGCTCAACCCCTTTAATGGGTTTAAGCACCAAGGCTCCCTGCTCAATCCCTTGACCGCAGTGATAGCACGTTTGTGTCATGAAAATACCTCTTAGGGCGCATCCTGAACCATAATGGAACGGCCAAGGTTAAAGACTTCGTCCCCTTTGGTAATCTCCATCACCAAATCGTATTTGCCTTTTAAAGGTAAATTAATCACCCCTTTATATTCCCCCGTCTTCCCGGACGCGTTCAATTCAAGCTGCCCATCGTATTTTTTATTGGAAGGTCGGTAATAATACAAAACCGCAGTATCGACATTGAAGGCGTTATTGTCTTTGTCCAGAACGGTCACCGCCACTTCCTGGTCCTGACCTTCTTTCAAAATCGGCAAATCGATATCAAACTGCCAACCCAGCTCTTCCATATGTTTGCGGCGAGCGATGATTTCGCCCATGTTTTTGCCCTTTTCGTAGAAATCCGGTACGGTCAAGCCCGGTGCCGTCACGATCGCCATACTGACCATGAAGAAATTCACCGACAGCACGATAATCAAAATCGTGAACCAACCGATTACGAATGGGTTTTTCCAGGCGACACTCCAGTCCCGGGTATCCTTTTTAACATCTTTGTTGTCTTTGGCGTCCGTCAAGGCTTTTTCCCTCCATAAAAAAAGGCCCTTAAAATAAGGGCCTTCATTATACCTAAATTTCATTCACCACAGTATGCGTGTTTATGGAGACACTCTTAACGAACTTTCGGCCCGATAAACATGCTGCTGTAAGTGCTGCTAACCGCCGGATTATTCTGATCGGTCACCAGAATCTCGATTGGCGTATTCGCTTCCGTCAAATCTTTTTTCGGCACCCGGACCAGCAAAGTCGCAGTGCGACATTCCCCGGTTCCACCTGAATGCTTTTCGGACCGATATAGAACAGACTTTCCGGCCCGGTCACTTCAATACTGGCATCCAAACGGGCATTTCCTTTATTCACGACCTTGACGTAATACTTGTTCTGAATCGTACGATCACTCATTTGAACGAACAGCGGGGCTCTCTCGTGCAACACTTTCACATCCAATGGCGACATGGTCGCAAGCCCCCAAATCATCGCGACCGCAGCAAAAGTCATAATACTGGAATATACAATGACACGCGGACGCTTGTACAACGGAACAAAAGCCTTGCCGGCAAATTCCGCGAGGGAAGCATAACGAATCAATCCTTTCGGTTTCTTGATTTTTTCCATCACTGAATCACAGGCATCGATACACAAGCCACAGGTAATACAACCGAATTGCTGACCTTTACGAATATCCACGCCAGTCGGACAGACCGCAACGCACAAGTTACAATCAATACAATCGCCCAGGTCTGGCTGTTCTTCACCCGGTTTAGCCCGTTTCATGCGACCACGAGGCTCTCCTCGATCCACATCATAAGTCGGCACAACGGTTTCGGTATCAATCATGGCCCCTTGAATACGCGCGTAAGGGCAGAAACCGATACAGACCTGCTCTCTTAAAAAGCCGGCGAAAAAAACCGTCGCCGCACCCAACGCCAGGATAATGGTCGCTTCGGTGCCGGACCACTCAAACGTGAACAAACGCGCCCACAAGCTCAGTGCTGGGTCAAAGTAAGCGACAAAGCTGAAACCCGTCATAAAACCAATGATGGCCCAAATAATCCATTTCGGCACTTTTTTACGTAATTTTGAAAAGCTGACCGGCTCTTGATCCAGCTTCATTCGTTTGTTCGGCAAACCTTCGAACTTTTCTTCCACCCAAGTGAAAATATCAGTCCACACGGTATGGAAACAAGCATAACCACACCACAAACGCCCCGCCACAGCAGTAGTGGCGGCCAACAACAAGGCAAAGAACAACAAAATCATTGCCAATACCCAAATATCCTGTGGCAAGACCGTGATGCCAAAGAAGTGGAATTGACGATCCACTAAATTGAACAAAATAGCTTGCCGACCATCCCACTGTAGATAAGGCCCAATGAAGAACGATAGCCACATGGCGGCGACTACCCATTTAATGGTACGGAATTTACCCGGCATGCGCTTGGCATGCACCGTCCCTTCCGTGTGGACCGTTAGGAGTTCCACCCCAATGTTTTGCAGGTTTTTATTGGACGTATCCATTTCATCCAACAGCGATTTTGTTTGGTTGCTGTTTTCGTATGTGACTTTGCGTTCTTCGGACATAATCAATTCCTTCTGAATTTAACGCGACGATTGTATAAAAAACCACTCTGACAATAAGTAATCTTTTTTATACGACCGCATAAATGAAAAAAGGCCTAATATAAAATTAGGCCTTTTTTCATAAGGTGTCCAGTGTTAAATGAATGGATTCATCAAGAATCGTCTTCATCCTTTTCCAGACCTTCCATGCCACGCGTAGCTTTCCACGCGAAGCCTACCAACGCAACAATGGTTAAAACCACGGCCCCGATGGAACCCCACAAAACCCAGTCATTATTTAACTCATTCATTTTCTGCTCCTTAATTGATACAGAATCAATTCATTCAATGAATAAAAAGCGGCGGTCAGCTTATTGACCACCACCCAGTGAATAGACATAGACAGTTAAACGTTTAATGTTAACTTCTGGGTCAGGCAAACGGTCTTTAAACGCAGGCATAACAGCCAAACGAGTGCCTTTAATCGGCTCACCGTTCTTCTTAACGTTTACACCGTAAGTAATGGTTCGGATAACGTCCGCTTTATCACCACCAAAACGCCATACACCATCGGTAAAGTTGGTCGCACCCGTCGGCGCCAAAGGCTTACCAGCCGGTCCGTGACAGGCCAAACACATCCCTTTTGCATAAACTGCTTTACCGGCAGCATAGGCAGATTCATTTCCTTTACCTTCACTCAACGCGATGACGTAATCGGCAACTTGATCGATTTCTTTGTCCGTCAAGTTCCCCATCATGCCGCGAGCCGGCATGTTACCGATACGACCGTTGGTGATGGACGCTTCGATTTGAGCGGGCTTACCACCCCATAGCCAATCGTCATCGGCCAACACAGGGAAATCCGGGTTCCCTTGGCCACCCGCACCGTGACAAGCGGCACAGTAATCACCGAACAACACCTTAGAGGTTTTAACCGCATAGGTTTTCAACTCTTCGTTTTTCAGAATTTCGCTGACAGGCAGTGCAGCCAATTGCTCTTCCTGCTCCGCAAAACGTTTTTTACGCCAATTCTGAAGAACCTGAACCTCTTCATCATACTCTTCGATCTGTGTCCATCCGGCATACCCTTTAAACCAAGAGTTTTCCCATGGAATGGTTGGGTAATACAAAGCGTAAAACACCATCATGACGAAACCGGCATAGAAAGACAGCATCCACCAAAGTGGCGGCGGATTGTCTAACTCGCGAATATCCTCATCCCAAATGTGACCAGTGTTTCCTTCATCTGGCCAAGGATTGTTATGTGCCATATTTTATTCTCCTCAGAATAACTTAATCATCTTCATCTAAAATCTTGAACTTCTCTTTTTCCAGCTCCTCACGCTTGCTGGGACGTAATGTCCGCACAAAGGTGATCAGCATTCCGAAAAAGACGACGACCGTAATGATGAGACCGGCCCAATCCGACGTTGTCATCGCGGACCAGTCTGTACTCATATAGCTTCAAGATTACTCACGATACGCCTTGCTATCGTCTAATTTAACCATTGTGCCCAACACTTGAAGGTACGCTACCATCGCATCCATTTCGGTATAACCTTCAATGGCCGCATTGGCGTTTTCAATTTCTTCGTCGGTATAAGGCACACCCAAAGTACGCATGACGGCTAGACGCTTCGACATATCACGTTTCGTGCCGAAGAAGTCTTCGCTGACCGGATTCTCAGCCAACCAAGGATAAGCCGGCATCACAGACTCGGGTACCAAATCCTGAGGACGTAATAAGTGCATGACATGCCATTCATCCGAATATTTACCACCCAAACGCGCTAGATCAGGCCCAGTACGTTTTGAACCCCATTGCATCGGGTGATCGTAAATGGATTCGGTCGCAAGTGAATAGTGACCATAACGCTCACGCTCGTCACGGAATGGACGAATCATTTGCGAGTGGCAGATATAACAACCTTCACGCAAGTAAAGGTCACGACCGGCTAATTCCAGCGGAGTATAAGGACGAACACCGTCACCGGCTTTCCAATCGGCTAAAACCCATTGGCCATTACGGTCTTGCTTATACAAAGCCTTGTCGGAAACAAGCTTACCGTTCTCATCCTGAGTAAAGGTTCTTTCCCAAACCAATTCCGGGAACTTTTCGTTTTTAACGTTACCGTATTTATCGGTTTGCTCCGTGTAATCAACCGTTTGCTTTAGATAAAACAACGGTACGATTTCAACGATACCCGCAATCGAAACGGCTAACGCTGTCGCGATGAACAGCCCAAAGATATTTCTCTCTAGACGCTCTTGAAAATTTTTAGGTTTTTGATTATCTGACATGAGTCTATTGCTCCTCAACTCATCATTCTTAAGCTTGCGACGGGCTCCGCCCATCGCAACTGATTTAGTACGTTTTAGGCGTTCGCTGTGGCGGCCGCTGTTTGCTTAGCATTCGCCATACGGATTGTCATCACAACGTTATAAAGCATGACAACCGCACCTGAGAAGAACAACAGTCCCCCAACCGCACGCATTACATAGTAAGGGTGCATCGCAGCAACGGATTCCGCAAAGGTGTACGCCAAAGTTCCGTACTCATCATAAGCACGCCACATAAGACCCTGCATGATACCGGATACCCACATCGCAACGATGTAGAACACAGTACCGATTGTGGCAAGCCAGAAGTGGAAGTTGATCAACTTCATGGAATACATTTCCGTATTCCAAAGCTTCATCACCATGTGGTACAAGGCACCGATGGAAACCATCGCAACCCAGCCCAGTGCACCAGAGTGAACGTGACCAATGGTCCAGTCAGTATAGTGAGAAAGCGCATTGACAGTTTTCGCTGCCATGACCGGACCTTCAAAGGTGGACATCGCGTAGAAAGCCAAGGCAATGATCAAGAAACGCAAGATGTAGTCGGTACGCAGTCTGTCCCAAGCACCGGAAAGCGTCAACATCCCGTTAAGCGCCCACCCCATGACGGAATGATCATCGCCAAAGAGATACTGCGCCCAAGGAACCGGTCCAGTCCGGTAGCGCTGTGTACTGAAGATGGTGAGCACCCAACCAAACATAACCGAACATCAACGCCCAAAAGTGGATAACGGACAAACGGTAAGAGTAAATCGGACGCTGTGCTTGCTTCGGAACGAAGTAGTACATGATTGCCAAGAAACCGGCTGTCAGGAAGAAACCAACCGCGTTATGGCCCCACCACCACTGAATCATAGCGTCTTGAACACCAGAGAACAGCGAGTAAGAACGGAACAAAGAAACCGGAATCGCCAAACCGTTTACAACGTAAAGGTAAGTGATCGCAATCATCATCCCCAAGAAGAACCAGTTTGAAACGTAAACGTTTGGATGCGTTTCTTTATTACGTGACGCAATGGTCATCACGAAGTTCAACGTATAAAGCGTCCAGACTAATGCAATCGCAATCGCCAGAGGCCATTCTTGTTCATGGTATTCTTTACCGGTTGTCATCCCCAACGAGATAGTCACAACAACGGCAAGCAACCCAATCGTAAACAGAATCGCCGTCAACCAGGCCATCCCGTTACTCCATAAACGGACTCCATTCGTTCTTTGAACGGTATAGAAGGCCGTCGCCATCAATGTCATACCACCGAAGGCAAAGATAACAGTATTCGTGTGCATCACACGCAAACGCGCAAATGTAATTTCCGCGATATCAAAGTTTAACGCCGGCCATGCCAATTGCGCCGCGGCAAAGGTACCCATCAAGGTCCCCAATACCAAGAACGTAATCGCACCAACCGCTAAGTACTTCACAACACCATTATCATATTGTGGTTTTGCTGTAGTATCCATTAGTCGGATTCCCCCTTATAGTCAAAATTAATCAAGCCCACACAGCTTCCAGAGTGACCAATTCCAAAACGCCGGACTTACTTTCCTCAATGGCGAATTATAAGAATCTCCTACAACCGCACCAGCCCTGACATTCAAAAACTTAATCTAAATCAACAAATTGATTCAAAAAATGCCCGGAAAGCCTCTCCCTATGCAGAATTGACCTAAAAATAACACGCCAATTATCGCAAAATTCAGATAAATTTTTGAACTTCTATGACAAATTTTTTTTATAACCCACATTAATTTTTCCTAACCAACCCAGGCCTGGTGGAAATTTAAACATCGAACTTCGTCAGAAAATCGCTATAATATCCGCTTTTAAAACACCCTAAATTTTTATACCAAACGGGAGCATTCTCATGCGGCAAGCCACCATTGAGAGAAACACTTTGGAAACGCAAATCCGTTTATCGGTTAACCTGGATGGCGACGGAAAATCCGACCTATCCACCGGCGTTCCGTTTCTTGAACACATGTTGGACCAAATCGCCGCCACGGCCTGATCGACCTGACGATCGATGCCAAAGGCGATACCCATATTGATGACCACCACACGGTGGAAGACATCGGTATCAGTCTGGGCATGGCGCTTCGTGAAGCCGTTGGGGACAAAAAAGGCATTAAAACGTTACGGCCACGCTTACGTGCCGTTGGATGAAGCTTTGTCTCGCGTCGTCATCGACCTATCCGGCGTGCCGGCCTGACCTTCAACGCCGATTTCACCCGTGCCAGCATCGGTGGGTTCGACACCGAGTTGGTGGCCGAATTTTTCCAAGGCCTGACCAACCACGCCCAAGCGACGATTCACATCGACTGCCTGCGTGGCAAGAACGCTCACCACCAGGCCGAAACCATCTTCAAGGCCTTCGGCCGCGCCCTGAGAATGGCGTTGGAAACCGACGAGCGCATGGCCGACCAACTGCCGTCAACCAAAGGGGCGTTATAAGCTTATGTCCAACCAAAAGCTTGTTTCGGTCATTGATTACGGCATGGGCAACCTGCGCTCCGTCGCCAAAGCCGCGGAGCACGTCGCCCCAGAGCAGGTTCGCATTCAAATCACGGACGATGCCGACGTCATCCGTGATTCGGATGCGGTCATCTTCCTGGCCAAGGCGCGGCCAAAGCCTGCATGAAGCCTTGAACAACACCGGCATTGCCCACACTTTAATGGAAGCGGCGGCCGAAAAACCTTTTTTGGGCATTTGCATGGGCCTACAGGTACTCATGACCCACAGTCAGGAAAACGATGGCATCGACTGCCTGAATATCCTGCCCGGCGACGTCAAACAATTCGACTTGCAAAATCACCCAGACCTGAAGATGCCGCACATGGGCTGGAACCAAATCCACCAAACACAAGACCACCCGTTATGGCACGGCATCGAACAAGACAGTCGGTTTTATTTTGTCCACAGTTACTATGTAGTGCCTACGGACGCCGACACCATCGTCGGCAAAACCACACACGGCACCACTTTCGCTTCAGCTCTGGCCAAAGACAAACTGTTCGCCATTCAGGCCCACCCGGAAAAAAGTGCCGACGCCGGACTGCAATTATTCAAAAATTTTCTGAATTGGAACCAACTCTAAACCGAATCAGAATTTTCTAAGATTTAACGGAAGGAACACCATGCTACTCATCCCAGCAATTGATTTAAAAGACGGCGAATGCGTACGACTCCGCCAAGGCCTAATGGAAGACGCCACCGTATTTCCGGCGACATCGTCGCCATGGCGGAACGCTGGGTCAACGAAGGCGCACGCCGCCTCCACATGGTTGACCTGAACGGCGCTTTCGAAGGCAAACCCGTCAACGGCTCGGCTGTTTATCAGGTCCGCGAGGCTTTCCCGGAATTGCCGATTCAAATCGGCGGCGGCATCCGCGACCTGAACACCATCGAAGCCTATCTCGAAGCGGGCGTCAGCTACTGCATCATTGGCACCAAAGCGGTTCACAACCCTGAGTTCGTCGCCGAAGCCTGCCAAGCGTTTCCCGGCCACATCATGGTCGGCCTGGACGCCAAAGAAGGCATGGTCGCCATCAACGGCTGGGCGGAAGTTACCGACCACCACGTGGCGAACTGGGAAAACAATTTGAAAACGACGGCGTTGAAGCATCATTTACACCGACATCGGGCGGGACGGCATGATGCAAGGCGTCAATATCGAAGCCACCCAAGCCCTGGCCCAAGCTTTGAACATTCCCATCATCGCTTCCGGCGGCATCACCAACCTGGATGACATTCGCGCCTTGGCCACCATCGAATCCGACGGCGTCACCGGGGCCATCACCGGGCGCGCCATTTACGAAGGCTCTTTGAACTTCCGTGAAGGCCAAACCCTTTCCGACGAGCTTTCCAAGGCATAAGGATTGACGCATGAGTTTAGCAAAACGCATTATTCCCTGCCTGGACGTCGATAACGGCCGCGTCGTCAAAGGTGTCCAGTTCGTGGACATCCGCGACGCCGGCGACCCGGTGGAAGTCGCCAAACGCTACGACCAGCAAGGTGCCGACGAAATCACTTTTTTGGACATCACCGCCACCGCACACGAGCGCGACACCATCGTTCACGTGGTCGAGGAAGTCGCCAGCCAGGTGTTTATTCCCTTAACCGTCGGCGGCGGCATCCGTTCCGTTGACGACATTCGTAAAATGCTCACGCCGGCGCCGATAAGGTTGCCATCAATTCGGCAGCCATTTTCAATCCCGGCTTCGTTCAGGAAGCTGCGACACCTTTGGATCACAATGCATTGTCGTCGCCATTGACGCCAAAAAGGTCAGTCTGGAAGGCGACCCTGACAAATGGGAAATCTTCACCCACGGCGGCCGAAAGGAAACCGGCATCGACGCCATTGAATGGGCCCAGAAAATGGAAGCGCTCGGCGCCGGTGAACTACTACTGACCAGCATGGATCGTGACGGCACCAAAAGCGGTTTCGACATCGAACTCACACGTCGGATTGCCGATAGTGTTAAAATCCCCGTCATCGCATCGGCGGCGTTCGGTGAACTGTCGCATCTTTGCGACGGCATTCAGCTCGGCCATGCCGAAGCGGTGCTGGCCGCCAGCATTTTTCACTTCGGCGAACACACGGTGCAGGAAGCGAAAGAAATGATGCAACAATCCGGAATCGAGGTACGGTTATGAGCGATCAGATGAAGAATGACATACTGTCGCAACTTGACGCGGTTTTGGAAGCCCGTAAGTCGGAATCACCCGACACCTCCTACGTGGCCAGCCTCTACGCCAAAGGCATCGACAAGATTCTCAAAAAAGTCGGCGAAGAAGCGACCGAAACCGTCATGGCCGCCAAGGATGCCGAGCACACTGGCAAACCGACAACCTGGTCTACGAAGTGGCCGACCTCTGGTTCCACACGCTGATATTGCTGTCCCAACAAGGACGCTCCGGCGACGATGTCATGCAAGAATTACAAAGACGTTTTGCCTATCCGGCCATGAAGAAAAGGCGAGCCGTTCACAAAACGACTCATAACCAAACCCTAACAGGAACACAACCATGACCCCTGAAAAAGCATTTTCAGTCGCATTATCGACAAGGAAATTCCGTCCGAAATCTCTACGAAGACGAAAAGTGTATCGTCATCAACGACATCAACCCGAAAGCCCGAGTGCATCTGCTCATCATTCCCAAAAACCGATTCCGACATTGTTCGACTTGGCGCCGGAAGACAAAGACCTGATGGGCCACATGATGCTGCTTCTACCGCAATTGGCGCAGTCGCAAGGATTGGACGGATTCAAAACTCAAATCAATACCGGCGAGTCCGGTGGACAGGAAGTCTTCCACATCCACATCCACCTCATGGGCGAATAACCCAAGCGGATCAATCCATTAAATCGCTTAAATCACAACGAAGTGATTTGAAAAAAGACATTAGAGTCTGCTATTATTAGCGGTCATTTTACGAAAGGCCACCCTTTTTTACTGGAGAAACAAAATGGGCATCAGCATTTGGCAATTACTCATCATTCTAGCAATCGTTTTGGTCCTGTTCGGTGCCAAGCGTTTGAAAAACGTTGGTTCTGACTTGGGCGGCGCCATCAAAGGCTTCAAGAAAGCCGTTTCGGAAGACGAAAACAAAGATAAAGACGAGAAAGTCGCCGAACAGAAGCTTGAGAAAAAAGACGGCGAAAACGTTTTTGACGTCAAAGCCGAAGAAAAAGCGGAAGAAAAGAAAGACGAGCCTAAAGCGTAATCACGCTTTCGCCTTTCCCAACTTCCTTTTCTGCATATAACCATAGGCATGCGCTAGATGTTTGATATCGGTTTTCTTGAAATCATCGTCATCTTGGTCATCACCTTGATTGTCATCGGCCCGGAACGCATGCCCGAAGTGGCGCGTAAAATCGGCCAATTCGTCGGCAAGACCAAGCGCTTCATCAATTCCGTCAAAGACAATAGCGAAATCAGCGAAACGGTACGCGAACTGCAACACTCCATCAACTTGGAGGAGGAACGCAAACAGATTGAATCCGTAAGCCATTCTTTGCAAGATGACCTGACCAATATGCAGGACGAGTTCGGTATCGACGAACTTTCCCGTCCGTTTGGAAACGACCCGAACCAACCCGCCGAAGGATCCCAGTTCAACAAGGCGCCGGCCCAACCCGTCTTACCGGGGTCACAAGACGATAAGGCTCAACCCGACGACAAGACGGAAAACGCCAACGCGTCCGAAGAGTCCTCGGAAAAACCGGCGACTCAAACCGCCGATACCAACAGTGTGGAAACGAATAAAACGTCATGAGCGATAGTGCCCTACCTCCTAACGACAAGGAAATGACCCTCGTCCAGCACCTGCTGGAACTGAGAAACTCCGTCACCAAAGGCATTTTGGCGATTTTGGTGCTGTTCGTCATACTGTTCCCGTTCGCCAACGACCTCTACATCTACATTTCCGAACCGTTGTCACGCTTCCTGCCGGAAGGCACCAGCATGATTGCCACCGGCGTCGCCTCGCCGTTCCTGACACCGTTCAAATTAAGCCTGGTGTTGGCCATCTACCTGGCAATGCCGTTTCTGCTGTATCAACTCTGGACCTTTATCGCGCCTGCGCTGTATAAACATGAACGCCAACTGGTCGGCCCTTTGCTGTTCTTCAGTTCCTTCTTGTTCTACGCCGGCGGCGCTTTTGCTTACTATGTCGTCTTCCCGTTGGTGTTCGGCTTTCTCTCCACGGCCGCTCCGGAAGGCGTCACCGTCGCCACCGACATCGCACTCTACCTCGATTTCGTCATCAAAATGTTCTTCGCATTCGGTTTGGCGTTTGAAGTCCCGATTGTCGTTGTCTTGCTCATCCTGACCGGCATGGTGTCACCGCAAAAACTCTCCCATGCGCGTCCGTATGTCGTGGTCGGCGCTTTCATCATCGGCATGCTGCTGACACCACCGGACATCGTATCGCAAACGCTGTTGGCGATTCCGATGTGGTTGTTGTACGAAGCCGGCATCATCGTTGGTCGCACCGTGCTGAAAGCACGCAAATCCAAAGACGATGGTGCGGATGACGCTGACGAGGAATACGACAGCAATGACGATTCAAAGACTCCGTCCAGCCATGCAACAAAACGCCAAGCGCCACCGGAAACCGATGACGACGAAGAATACGACACCCGTTACGCCGACCAACTCGAAGACGACGAAGACTGGGATCGAACCTTTGACGAAATCGATTCGGAATTTGCTATCCTAGAACGCGAGCATCAAAAGCGCAAAGCGGAAGAAGAAGCGCGCAAAAACGCGGATAAGCCAGCGGGAGAAGACGCCAATGACACCGACAAAACGGATGAAAAGGACACTCCAACTGACCAGCCTTCGGACTCGACCAAGCCGTCCGACGACTCATCCAAAGCGGACAAATCGGATAAATAATCTCCAAAACCGACCAGGCCTGGCCGGTTTTCGTCCATTCGCATTTCGGATGTCTCGGTTGCTGCCGGTTTTATTCAGTCTGGTTGCCCTCCCTGCTTTTGCCGCTACACTGAAAAATACCCTGGTCAATCACCCCTCCCCTTATCTTGCCATGCACAGCGAGGATCCGGTTCACTGGCAAGAGTGGCAAGCGTCGGTTCTGAAAGACGCCCAGCGTGACAACAAACTGATTTTTCTATCCAGCGGCTATTTTGCTTGCCATTGGTGCCATGTCATGCAACAGGAAAATTACCAGGATAAAGACGTCGCTCGCCTGTTGAATCAACACTTCATCCCGGTCAAAATCGACCGCGAACTCTCCCCCGACCTCGACCGCTACCTGATTGAGTTCGCCGAAAAGGCCGCCGGTCACGCCGCTGGCCTCAACACGTGATTCTCACCCCAAACGGCCTGCCCTTTTTCGCGTTCGTTTATCAACCCAAATCGCAACTGATGACCACTCTCCATCGCGTACAACGCCTGTGGGAGAATCAACCACAGCGCATTATTCAAGCGGCGCAAAGCGGCCTCAACGAGACGCCATCTCACCCTCGACAAAATGCACCTGAACACCTGACACTGACATCATCCGAATTCCAGCGGCGTTTCAATCAGGCGCTCGGCCATCAAATGGACGACCTCAGCGGCGGTTTAAAAGGCAGCCATAAATTCCCGAACGCCAGCGTGTTATGGACAGCCCTGCAACCGAATAACACCGACGATTCTCAAGCTAAACATCGGCACAACTGGCTGCAATTGACATTGGACCAGATGCAGTCACAACATTTGTTCGATCATGTTCACGGCGGCTTTACCGCTACACCGTGGATCCGGAATGGCAAACCCCGCATTTTGAAAAATGCTCTACAGCCAAGCCCAATTGGCCCAAGTGTATTTTCGTGCCGCACGGATTTTCCAACGCGACGATTATCTCGACACCGCGCGCCAAACGCTGCGCTATGCCGAACGACACCTTTGGAACCCGGCGACACACCTGTTTCGCGGCAGCCAATCCGCCATTGACGATCAACAAGTGGAAGGCGGTCCCTACCTGTGGACAAAAACTGAACTACAGGCCCGCCTGTCACCCGCGGAATATGCCGAAATTGACCAGGCCTGGTCATTACAGTCCTCGCCGCCCTATGAAGCCGGCTGGCACCCCAAACCGACCAACCAACACTGGGCCTCGATTCGTCGCAAATTGCAACGTGCTCCAAGCGACATCCCCACCGACGACAAAAGTTTGCTGGGCTGGAACGGATTGATGCTTTCGGCTTACGCCGAGGCTGTTCGACAAGATGCCGCCAACCGAGCACACTGGCAAGCACAAGCCGAACAGCTTGCCAAACACCTGATCGAACTCATGCAACAGCCACAACCACCCACGCGCCCTATCGCTCGGACAACCAGCCCATCGGGCAGGCCAACTTGCAAGACTACGCTTATGTTCTGCAAGGTTTGAAAGATTGGCAAACCCAAGCCACTGCGCCTGCGTTAAAAAGGCCATTCACAGCTTGCAACAGCAGGCGACCCAGCGCTTTTCAGTCCGGAAGGCTGGCATTTCAGCGATGCGCCCCTGTTGCCGGGTCAGGTCGGCCACTGGGCCTTACCGGATGACGCTCTCCCCAGCCCAACCGCCATTTTGGATTGCGGAAACGCCGCACATCTGGCACACTCTCAAACGGAAATCGCACGTTATCCACTGCGTTACGCCAGTTACGGACACGCTTTGAATTGTCCGGAATCGAAATCAAACTAAGGGAAGTACACATCGCATGAGGGCGTTATGGGGTTATTGATCGTCGGGTTTATTTTATTGTTTGCGGTGACCTCGCTGCCCAACCTGTGGACCAATTACATCCTCAAGAAACACCGTCAGCCGCACCCCGACATTCCCGGCACCGGCGGCCAGTTCGCCGAACACCTGATTAAAAAGTATCAATTGCCGGTGACTCTTGAAGAAACGCCGGGTGGCGATCACTACGACCCCATCGACAAAGTCGTGCGCATTTCATCGGAAAATTACCATTCCAATTCGCTGACCGCCATCACCACCGTGGCGCACGAAATCGGTCACGCCCTGCAAGATCAAGCCAACTACGAACCGTTGATGCAACGTACGGTGCTGATTGAACGTTCACAATGGATGCAAAAATTCAGCGGCATCGCGCTGATGGCCACGCCGGTGCTGATTCCGCTGTTGCACACGCCGTTGATTGGCCTGGTGACCTTCGGGGCCGGATTCATCGCCATGGGCGTGCCGGTCATCATTCACCTCACCACCTTGCCGGTGGAATTCGACGCCAGCTACAAACGCGCTTTGCCATTGCTCAAGGAGGGCGAATACCTGGACGACGCCGACTTGAAAACGGCCCGTAAAATCCTCCAGGCCTGCGCCTTGACCTATGTGGCCGCGTCCTTATCGAGTCTGTTTAATTTATGGAAGTGGATTCGCGCCATCAAAGGGCGTTAATAGATTCAGAAAACAGACGCCTGACACTATTGACCGGAAGCCCGCGCCAACACCCAAACCTGTATCCGCAATTCGGGAAATCGTTTTTTCAACACCGACGCCAATGCTTCCATAGTGCGCCGGTGGTCATGACATCGTCCACCAGCGCCACTCACTCAGTCCGAGCAAATCGGTCTCCGACGTCAGTGCAAAGGCGCTTTTCAGATTTCGACGACGGTCTTTGGCGTTCAATAACGCTTGCGGTGGCGTTTGCTTGGCCCGCGTCACCGACTGCGATAACACCGGTAGCCCCGTCCCTTTCGACAAGGATTTCGCCAACTCATAGGCTTGATTGAAACCGCGTTCCAGCAAACGATTGACGTGCAGCGGCACCGGAATCAAAGCCTCCACGCCGCCAACGTCTAAATGCGGCGTCCAGAGTTCAGCCAATAACCGTGCCCGGTAGAGTTGTTCGTGATATTTCAATCCCTGGATCAAATCCGCCATCACCGCTTCGTAGCGAAAACCCGCCTGGGTTTGCTCAAAACTCGGCGCCTGCGCCAAACAGGCACCGCAGACCTGAGGTGCCGACAGGGCCGGCAAGGGTTCGCCACACACCGGGCACGCCACACCAGGTCTGGCCATTTTCGCCATGACCGTCTCGGACAAATCCAAATTCTGCCCGGCCGCATCCGTCACCACACAGGTCGGCGGAAACAACCACTTTTCAAACGAGTTCATATTTCTTAAGATTGTTGAACGGCTAAATACGCTATAATAACGTAACGTTACGCAACAATGGAAAGAAGAATATGGCCCTCGGTGACATTCGCAACGACTGGACGCTTGATGAAATCAAAACCATTATGAATCAACCGTTTAACGACTTGATCTTTCAAGCCCAAACGGTGCATCGTCAGTACTTCAACCCCAATGAAGTTCAGACCAGCACCCTGGTGAACATCAAGTCGGGCGGTTGTGCGGAAGACTGTGCCTATTGTTCGCAAAGCGCCCGTAACCAGACCGATGTCGAAAAAGAACAGATGATGGAAGTACAGGAAGTCATCGAGCAGGCGTTGGTCGCCAAGGAAAAAGGCGCCACTCGTCTATGCATGGGCGCCGCCTGGCGTAACCCGACCAAAAAAGATTTCCCGCGTGTGCTGGAAATGGTACGTGTCGTCAAGGATTTGGGGCTGGAAACCTGCCTGACCCTCGGCATGCTCAACGACGACCAGGTAGCGCAACTGAAGGAAGCCGGGCTGGACTACTACAACCACAACCTCGACACCTCCGAAGCCTTCTACCCGAAAATCATCACCACGCGTAATTATCAAGACCGTCTGGACACCATCGACAAGGTGCAGCAAGCCGGTATCAATGTGTGTTCCGGCGGCATTATCGGCATGGGCGAAGAACATAAGGACCGTGCCGAACTGATTCGCACCTTCGCCACCATGCGTCACCACCCGAATTCCGTACCGATTAACCTGCTGGTGCCGATTGAAGGGACCCCGCTGGCACACATGAAAGGCCAGACCGATTCCTTCGAATTCATCCGCGTCATCGCCACCGCGCGCATCGTCATGCCACAAACCTACGTGCGCTTGTCGGCCGGACGAATGGAACTGCCGGACGAAGCCCAGGCTTTGTGTTTCCTGGCCGGTGCCAATTCCATTTTCTACGGTGACAAACTGCTGACCACCGACAATCCGGAAGGCGGGCACGACGAACAGTTGTTCGCGAAACTCGGCATCACCATGCAGCAAAACGTCAAAGCCGAAATGGCCGCGAAAAAACTGGCGGAGCAAGCCACCGAACTGACCGCTTAACCTCAACAAGTCGGTTCCCGTCATGTCTCAAGAGTCCATCGAATCCCGTTTTGCGCCGATTTTGGCCGAGCGGGAAGTCGCCGCCCTCACCCGGCGCCGCCCACTCGCCACTTCGGCGCAAACCCCGGAAATGCAAATCAACGGCCTTCAAGTCGTGAATTTCTCGTCCAATGACTATCTGGGGCTCGCCAATCACCCGAAATTAAAAGAAGCCCTGCAATCCGTGGACTCGCTCAGTTACGGCTCCGGCGCAGCGCACCTGGTGACCGGCCACCACCTCGAACATCACCTTCTGGAAGATGAAATCGCCTATTGGCTCGGATGTGAACGTGCGTTGCTGTTTTCCACCGGCTATATGGCCAATCTCGCTGTTCAGCAAACCTTGATGCAAAAAGGCGACTGGATTCTGGCCGACAAGCTCAATCACGCCTCTCTCATCGACGGCGCCCGCTTTTCCGACGCCGATCTGAAACGTTATCCACACAACGACATGCAAGCGCTGGAAAAACGCCTGAAACAGGCCCAGGCCGACAACCGCCAATGCCTGATTGTCACCGATGGGGTCTTCAGCATGGATGGCGATTTCGCCCCCTTGGATGAAATTCAAGCCTTAGCCAAAACTTACCAGGCCTGGCTGTTTGTGGATGATGCACACGGTTTCGGCGCCGTCGGGCCGCATGGACAAGGCACCTTCGAGCATTTTGGCCTGACGCCGGACGACAACACCATTTTGATGGGTACGTTCGGCAAAGCCTTCGGCACGTCTGGCGCCTTTGTCGCCGGCAGCGAAATTCTGATTGAAACCCTGATCCAACTGGCACGCCCCTACATCTACACCACCGCCAGCTCACCCATTAACGCCAAGGTGACGCGAGAAGCTTTGCGATTGGTACAAGACGCCGACGACGCGCGTCACCCAATTGCAGCGCCACATCCAACATTTCCGTGACGGGGCCGCGCAAATCGGGCTGACGCTCTGGCCGTCGGAAAGTGCCATTCAACCGATTATGATCGGTGACAGCCAACGCGCACTGGATTGGTCGGACGCGCTTAAACAGCAAGGCTATTGGTCGGTGCGATTCGCCCGCCGACGGTTCCGAAAAACACCGCACGCCTCCGCGTAACCTTATCGGCCAGCCACACGTCCGAGCAAATCGACGGCTTATTGGCCGCGCTGGCTCAGTGTGCCGATGCATTCCCATCCCAAAATTCTTAAAATAGCCGTACAATAACCGCCATGTCCGAAAACGCGAACATCCCCCCTTAACCCTTCACACCGACATGTTGCCCTATACGGGTGAAGGTGCTAAAGAAGCCGTCGAAAACCTAACTTTGATTCATGGTTGGGCTGCGGAAAACAGCATCTGGCAAGATTGGGCCATTGAATTTCTGTGTCCGCACTATCGGGTGCATTTAATCGAGTTGCCGGGCTTCGGGCAAAGCCCGCACTTTGAAAATTTGGAAAACGGCCGAATCGACCAGGCCTGGTTGAAATCCTTGATTCAGGCGTTACCCGACCACACCCACTTGCTGGGTTGGTCGCTGGGCGGTTTGCTGGCTCAGCAAATCGCCTTACGGGAACCGGAACGAGTCAAAAGCTTGGTTTGTCTGGCCTCCACACCCCGTTTCGTCCAGAACGACGGTTGGCGCTGGGCGGTCAGCCCGCCGTTGATGGCCGATTTCATCAAAGCGCTCGGAGTGGAGTACGTCGCGTCTTAAAACAATTCTGGAACCTGCAACTGCAAGGCACCGAAAACGCCCGCCCCTTGATGAAACGCTTACGGCAACACATGAGCCAGCGTAGCTTGCCGCATTACTCCGGTTTGCTACAAGGCCTCTACTTGTTACGCGACATCGACAACCGCGACGCTCTACTAAACCTGACCCAGCCGACTCTTTGGCTGTTGGGCGAACACGACCCGTTGATTCCGAAAGAATTGATTCAAGCCTTGAGCGAACTGCAACCGGATGGTGAAACCCGCATATTACCCAGTGCCGGACACATGCCGTTCTTTTCCCATCCGGAAGACACCGCTCGCGAATTACTGGCTTTTTTACGCGCACATCCTTATCATTCATGACCATGCAACATTTCAGCCGCGCCCACATTCAACAACACTTCAATCACGCCGCCGTCAGTTACGACGAAGCGGCCGTATTGCAACGCGAAGTCGCCGCCCATCTGGACGAACGACTCGACTTGATTACCTTAGCGCCCAAACCATTCTGGACGTCGGCGCTGGCACCGGTATCCTCACCGAAAAACTCGTCGAACGTTACCCGCAGGCTCAGGTCTTGGCGCTGGATTTATCCATTCAAATGCTGCAACGGGCTCACACACATTTAACGCGTCCTAAATGGCCGGCCTTGCCGAAAGCCCTGACCGACACCTTTAATTTGACCCGTCCCGGCGCTACCTGCCTGAATGGCGACGCCGCTCAACTGCCGTTAGCGGATGATTCGGTCGACCTCATCACCACCAACTTGATGCTGCAATGGTGCGACGACCTGGATGCGGTGTTTCAGGAGTTTCGCCGTGTGCTGCGCCCGGAAGGCTTGTTGATGCTGACCACCTTCGGACCGGACACCTTGAAAGAATTGCGCCAGGCCTGGTCGGAAGTGGATGAAACCCCGCACGTCAATACCTTCATCGATATGCACGATATCGGCGATGCCTGATTCGTAATGGTTTCGGACAACCGGTCATGGATGTGGAACATTTCACCCTGACTTACAGCAAACCGATGGGCGTGCTGCGCGATCTCAAAGCCATCGGCGCCACCAACGCCACCGAAGGGCGTCAGCACGGCTTAATGGGGAAACAACGTTTCACCCGTATGTTGGAAGCATATGAACAGTTTCGACGCAACGGCGTGGTGCCAGCGACTTACGAAGTGATTCACGGCCATGCCTGGGCCGCGCAGGAAGTGGTGAAAGGCCCAAACCGCAGTCGCGATGGCTTGGTGGAGATCAGCCTGGACGAATTCGCCAAACAAACCCGCCAGCGGTAAAGACAATTAGTCGGCCTTAGCTGGCAGGAGCGACACACCGATCACGGCATTCAGGCCTTGCGATTGCAGCTGTTGCTGGAACTTCACGGTCAGGTTTTCACGCGCCTGTTCGAAGCTGTGCGTGGCCTGCCCTTTCAAATTCAGTTTATGACCGCCGATTTGCACGCCGTCGCTGAGCGCCTGAATGTTCAGCGCCATCCGCTCGATGTAAAACCGTAAGCTTGCGACTGCGCCACCTCCGCCATCAAGCGAATCTGGGCTTTTTCGCCAGGCCTGGTCGTTTTGGCAATTTGAAACCCGGCCTGACTCAAAGCACTTTGCAAAGGCCCGAC
>LZQQ01000038.1_pt1 | contig 21055 bp, 25 predicted proteins | sample 768581 | NCBI WGS metagenome assembly LZQQ01 (sample SAMN05207185, study PRJNA324510) | oil field metagenome | isolation source: sample BH-FW-20 from oil reservoir | place: India: Bombay High | collected 2015-11-25 | reverse complement strand
CTGGCGGGCGATGTCGTCCTTGAGGGCGACGCGCTCCTGCTTCAGGGCCGCCAGCGAGGCCTCGTCGAGCGTCTCGATGCCCTCCTCGATGCGGCAGATGCGCTTGTCCAGGTGCTCGTATTCCAGGGCCAGGCGGGCGAAGCGGTCGTCCTGCTGGCGCAGGCGGTGCAGCTCGTCGCGTTGGTCGGCGAAGTCGCGGATCAGCGGGTGGTGTTCAACGTGCATGGGAAGGCTCCAGCGGACGGAATCGACGGCAAGCTACCGTCGCCGCCCGTGGGGCCTGATGACCTGGATCAAGATTGTCGTGCCGTGAGACGAGGTTTCGGGTAGATATTGCGTTTTACCGACGAGAGTCACCTATGCAGGAACATCCAGGGCGTTGCAGCGCCTGTCGGGACGGGCATTCGCTCGAATTCCCGATCAGCATGGCCTTCCAGCCGATCGTCGACCTGAGCGCGCGGCAGGTGTTCGCCTACGAGGCGCTAGTGCGCGGTGCGGCGGGCGAGGGGGCGGGGCAGGTGCTGTCGCGCGTCACCGCGCAGAACCGCTACAGCTTCGATCAGGCCTGCCGCACCACGGGCGATCGAGTGGGCGGCGCGGCTCGGGCTGTCGGTGCGGCTGTCGATCAACTTCATGCCCAACGCCGTGTACAAGCCCGAGACCTGCATCCGCGCGACCCTGGCGGCCGCCGAGCGGGCCGGCTTCGCACTGGACCGGATCGTCTTCGAGGTGACCGAGCAGGAGCGGGTGCACGACACCGGCCATCTGCTGGACATCCTGAGCGCCTACCGGGAAATGGGTTTTCGCACCGCGATCGACGACTTCGGTGCCGGTTACGCCGGGCTTGGCCTGCTGGCCGACTTCCAGCCGGACCTCATCAAGCTGGACATGCACCTGATCAGGGGCATCGCAACGGATCGTGTGCGGCAGGCGCTGGTACGCAGCGTGCTCGCCTGCTGCGACGAACTCGGCATCGAGGTGATCGCCGAGGGTGTGGAAACGGCGGACGAACTGAGCCGGCTACGCGACATGGGTATCCGCCTGTTCCAGGGCTACCTGATCGCCCGGCCGGGCTTTCAATCGCTGCCCGAGCCGGTCTACCCATGACGGGGAACCGCAATCGTATGGTCCGGTCTTTGCCATGGGGCAAGCCGGCAGGCTGACAGAGAGGAGCACACATGAGCCTGATCAACGAGTTCAAGGCCTTCGCCATTCGCGGCAATGTGATCGACATGGCGGTCGGCATCATCATCGGCGCGGCGTTCGGCAAGATCGTGTCGTCCTTCGTGGGCGACGTGATCATGCCGCCGCTGGGGCTGCTGATCGGTGGCGTCGATTTCAGCAACCTGCAGATCGTGCTGAAGGAGGCGGTGGGGGATACCCCGGCGGTGACGATCGGCTACGGGCGCTTCATCCAGACGGTGGTCGACTTCACCATCATTGCCTTTGCCGTGTTCATGGGCATCAAGGCGGTCAACCGCCTCAAGCGCAAGGAGGCCGAAGCCCCCGAAGCGCCGCCGGCGCCCTCTGCGGAAGAGGTGCTGCTGACCGAGATCCGTGACCTGCTCAAGGATCGCCGGGAACTTTGACAAGCCCGCCCGGCGTGGCCGGGCGGGCGGTCGTGTCAGTCGGTGACGACCATGACTTCCGGTTTGGGGGTCTCGGCGGTGCTCGCCGGCAGCAGGGGTAGGCGACTTTCGGCTGCTCGCCGGTGAGGCTGTGCAGGAAGGCGGTGATGGCGCTGACCTCTCCCTCGTTCAGCTGCCGGCCCAGCTGGCTGTCGCCCATGATCGCGACCGCCTGCTCCAGGTCCCAGACCTCGCCGCTGTGGAAGTAGGGCGCGGTCAGCGCGACGTTGCGCAGCGGCGCGGCGCGGAACACGTACTCGTCGGTGGCCGTCTGGGTCACCGCGAAGCGGCCCTTGTCGTCCTCCGGCAGAATCTCCGCGCCGGGCTTCTTGACCACGCCGAACGGGAAGTAGCCCTGGCCGCCGAGGTTGACGCCGTTGTGGCAGCCGGCGCAGCCGGTGTCCATGAACAGCGCCAGGCCCTGCTTCTGCTTTTCGTCCAGTGCGTTCAGGTCGCCGCCCAGGTAGCGGTCGAAGGGCGAGTGCGGGGTGATCAGACTGACCTCGAAGGCCTCCAGCGCGGTGGCCATGTTGTCGAAGCTGACCGGCTCGGCGCTGTTCGGGAACGCCTTGGCGAAGGCCTCGACGTATTCCGGCATGCTGCGCAGGGTGGCCTCGACACGATCGGGTGTGCTGTTCATCTCCACGCTGGCCTGCACCGGGCCCTTGGCCTGTGCCTGCAGGTCGCCGGCGCGGCCGTCCCAGAACTGCGCGATGTTGAACACCGCGTTGAGCACCGTCGGCGAGTTGCGCGGGCCTTTCTGCCAGCCGTGGCCGATGGAGGTGGGCACGTTGTCGCTGCCGCCCACGCCGAGGTTGTGGCAGCTGTTGCAACTGATGATGTGGCTGCTCGACAGGCGCGGCTCGAACCAGAGCTTGTGGCCGAGCTCGGCCTGGGCCTGGCTGATGGCCTGGCCACGCACCTCGGTGACTTCGGTGGGGATCGGCTGGAAGAGCGCCTGGGCGCGTTCTTGCAGGGGATCGGCAGCGGCCGCCTCGGCTCCGAGGAGTGCGCCGATCAGCAGGGGAAGGCTGTATCGCATGGGGATGGTTTCCGTGTCGCTGGGTTACGGCTTCAGGAAGCCCTTTTTGCCGCGAACGGGTCTTGATCCCGGTCAAGCGAAGCGGCGCGGGCGCCTGCGCCCGGGTGTCGCAGGCAGGTCGAATGCGGCCTTGCAGGTGATCGGTGGCGGGGCCAGAATGACCCGCAACCCACATGGCCCACGCCATACACGCAAGGATTCCCGATGCCCGAACCCGTTGCCGGCCTGCGCCTGGCGCCCGATGCGCTGACCCGCCCGTTCCATCCCGACCAGTTCAACTTCCAGACCACCGACGAACTCGAGCCCTTCCTCGGCGTGCTCGGCCAGGAGCGCGCGGTCGAGGCCCTGCAGTTCGGCGTGGCCATGCCGCGCCCGGGCTACAACGTGTACGTGATGGGCGAGTCGGGTACCGGCCGCTTTTCCTTCGTCAACCGCTACCTCAAGGCCGAGGGCAAGCGCCTGGAGACCCCGGCCGACTGGGTGTACGTCAACAACTTCGACGAACCGCGCGAGCCGCGCGTGCTGCAGCTGCCGCCGGGGCGCGCCAGCGAATTCATCGAGGATGTCGGCCAGCTGATCGCCAACCTGCTGGCGACCTTCCCGGCGGTGTTCGAGCACCCGAGCTTCCAGCAGAAGAAGAGCGCCATCGACCGCGCTTCAACCAGCGCTACGACCGCGCCCTGGACGTCATCGAGAAGCTCGCGCTGGAGAAGGAGATCGCCCTCTACCGCGACAGCAGCAACATCGCCTTCACCCCGATGAAGGATGGCAAGTCGATGGACGAGGCCGAGTTCGCCCAGTTGCCGGAGGCCGAGCGCGAGCGCTATCACGAGGACATCTCCGCGCTGGAGGTGCGCCTGAACGAGGAGCTCGCCAGCCTGCCGCAGTGGAAGCGCGAATCCAGCAACCAGCTGCGCCAGCTCAACGACGAGACCATCACCCAGGCCCTGCAGCCGCTGCTGGCGCCGCTGTCGGAGAAGTGGGCGGAGAACGCCGGGGTCGAGGCCTACCTGCAGGCGGTGCAGGTGAACCTGCTGAAGACGGTGGTCGAGCAGCTGGTCGACGAGAACCGCTCCGAGGCGCAGACGCGCGCGATGCTGGAAGAGCAGTACAGCCCGAGCCTGGTGGTCGGCCATCACGCCAGCGGCGGCGCGCCGGTGGTGTTCGAGCCGCACCCGACCTACGACAACCTGTTCGGCCGCATCGAGTACAGCACCGACCAGGGCGCGCTCTACACCAGCTACCGGCAGCTGCGTCCGGGGGCGCTGCACCGCGCCAACGGCGGCTTCCTGGTGCTGGAGGCGGAGAAGATGCTCGGCGAGCCGTTCGTCTGGGACGCGCTCAAGCGCTCGCTGCTGTCGCGCCAACTGAAGATGGAGTCGCCGCTGGCCGAGCTCGGCCGGCTGGCCACCGTGACCCTGACCCCGGAGGTGATTCCGCTGCAGGTCAAGGTGGTCATCATTGGCTCGCGGCAGCTGTACTACACGCTGCAGGAGCTCGATCCGGACTTCCAGGAGATGTTCCGCGTGCTGGTGGACTTCGACGACGACGTGCCGCTCGCCGAGGACAGCCTCGAACAGTTCGCCCAGTTGCTCAAGACCCGCACCTCGGAGGAGGGCATGGCGCCGCTGAGCGCCGCCGCCGTGGCGCGCCTGGCCACCTACAGCGCACGCCTGGCCGAGCACCAGGGACGCTGTCGGCGCGCATCGGCGACCTCTTCCAGCTGGTCAGCGAGGCCGACTTCATTCGCCAGCTGGCCAAGGAGGAGGTGACCGACGTCGGCCACATCGAGCGCGCGCTCAAGGCCAAGGCACGCGCACCGGGCGGGTCTCGGCGCGCATCCTCGAAGACATCCTCGCCGGGGTGATCCTGATCGACAGCGAGGGCGCGGCCATCGGCAAGTGCAACGGGCTGACGGTGCTGGAGGTCGGCGATTCGGCGTTCGGCATGCCGGCGCGGATTTCCGCCACCGTCTATCCGGGCGGCTCGGGCATCGTCGACATCGAGCGCGAGGTCAACCTCGGCCAGCCGATCCACTCCAAGGGCGTGATGATCCTCACCGGCTACCTCGGCAGCCGCTATGCGCAGGAATTCCCGCTGGCGATCTCGGCGAGCATCGCGCTGGAACAGTCCTACGGCTACGTCGACGGCGACAGTGCCTCGCTGGGCGAGGTCTGCACGCTGATCTCCGCGCTGTCGCGCACGCCGCTCAAGCAGTGCTTCGCCATCACCGGCTCGATCAACCAGTTCGGCGAGGTGCAGGCGGTCGGCGGGGTGAACGAGAAGATCGAGGGCTTCTTCCGGCTCTGCGAGGCGCGCGGGCTGACCGGCGAGCAGGGGGCGATCATCCCCTTCGCCAACGTCTCGACGCTGATGCTCGACGAACGGGTGCTCGAGGCGGTACGCCAGGAGCGCTTCCATGTCTACGCCGTGCGCCATGTCGACGAGGCGCTGGCGCTGCTGGTCGGCGAGCCGGTCGGCGCCGCCGACGAGCAGGGCAATTTCCCCGAAGGCAGCGTCAATGCGCGGGTGGTCGAGCGGCTGCGCGACATCGCCGAGATCGAACTGGGCGACGACGAGCGGGAGGCGCGGCACGAGAAGGAGGTCCTGCTGGCCAAGGAGCGCATCGCCACCGGCGGGCGCGACAAGGCGGCCGGCGGCTGACCGCCGGGCTGTCGGCGGCCGGGGCAGCGGAACGATGGAGCGCGGCAAGGGTCTGCAAACAAGGAGATCACGGGCGGTGTCGCCGCCGCGTGACATTACTTGGGGTTCCGACCGCCCGGGGCGGTCCGGAACATGCCGCGAGGACCGCCTGTATGCCGCACAGCCTCTGCCTGACACGCCAGTGCCTGGGTTTCATGACCCGCATCGAATGTGAGATCCGTCCCCTCGCCGGAGAGAACGGCCTCTGGACCCTGTTGTGCGCCGCCGGCATGGCCGGTGCGCAGCCGACCGCGATCAAGGCGCAGGGGCCCTTCCATGGCTCGCGCAAGGCCGAGTCGGTGCTCGAAGCCATCGTCCGCAGCTGCGTGACCAGGGCTACGACAAGGCCGAGGACCCGTCCATCTGGCGCCTGCACATGCAGGCCGAGCTGCGCCGGCTGAACGCGAAGCTGGGCCGGCCGGTCGGCCGGATCAGCCCCGCGCCGAGGGCCGAGACGCCACCGGAGCGCTGACGCCAAATCCTGTTACCTTGCAGTGCGTCGATAGCGCGCTCCGGCTTGTCTGCGACCGGGCGCTCCGTATACTCGCCTGCCAGGTCCCCAGACTCGGTCTTTCATGGAACGCTTCTTCGAAAACTGCATGTACGCGGCGCGCTGGTTGCTCGCGCCGATCTATTTCGGTCTCGCCTTCGCGCTGCTGGCGCTGGCGATCAAATTCTTCCAGGAAATCTTCCACATCCTGCCGTCGGTGCTGGAGCTGTCGGAAGCGGACCTGATCCTGATGCTGCTGTCGCTGGTGGACATGGCCCTGGTCGGCGGGCTGCTGGTGATGGTCATGCTCTCCGGCTACGAGAACTTCGTCTCGCAGATCAACGTCGACGAAGGCAAGGAGAAGCTCGACTGGCTCGGCAAGATCGATTCCGGCTCGCTGAAGATGAAGGTCGCCGCTCGATCGTGGCGATCTCGTCGATCCACCTGCTGCGCATGTTCATGGACGCGAGAAGATCGGCAGCGAGAAGCTCATGTGGTACGTCATCATCCACCTGACCTTCGTCTTCTCCGCCTTCGCCATGGGCTACCTGGACAAGATCACCAAGCATTCCCACTGAGCTGCGCCGGGCCCGCGCGGCGGTGCGGCAGGGGCGGGGCTGTGCTAGTCTGGCCGGCCTTTTTCGATGCCCTGGAGCCCGCGATGAGCGACCTCGACCTTTCCACCGACGAAACCCGCGTGAGCTACGGCATCGGGCGCCAGCTCGGCGACCAGCTGCGAGACAACCCGCCGCCGGGCATCAGCCTCGACGCGGTGATCGCCGGCATCCGCGACGCCTTCGCCAACGCCCCCAGCCAGGTGGCGCCGGAAGCGCTCAACGCGGCCTTCAAGACCATTCGCGAGCGCATGCAGGAAGAGGCTCGCGTCAAGGCCGAGGCGGCAGCGGGCGAGGGGCGTGCGTTCCTGGCCGAGAACGCCAGGCGCGACGGGGTGGTCGTGCTCGAGTCCGGCCTGCAGTACGAAGTGATCGCCAGTGGCGAGGGCCCGCGCCCAAGCCGCGACGATACCGTGCGCACCCACTACCACGGCACCCTGATCGACGGCAGCGTGTTCGACAGCTCCTACCAGCGCGGCCAGCCGGCGGAGTTCCCGGTGGGCGGGGTGATCGCCGGCTGGACCGAGGCCCTGCAGCTGATGAACGCCGGCAGCAAGTGGCGTCTCTACGTTCCCAGCGAGCTGGCATACGGCGCGCAGGGCGTCGGCAGCATCCCTCCGCACAGCGTGCTGGTGTTTGACGTCGAGCTGCTCGACGTCCTCTGATCCCGCCTCAGCACAGCCGGCCGGTGGCGGCCACTTCGCCCTCCGCCGGCCGCAAGGCACGCGCATAGCTGAACAGGAACAGGGTACGCACCTGTTCCTTCAGCACCCCCGGCTCGCAACTGTTCAGCGCGGCCAGCTCCAGATCGCCCTGATTGCGCAATTCTTCCAGCGCCGTTTCGTCGAGCGTCACGCACACCGCCCCGGTCTGGCGGTTGAGAATGCGAAGGTACGGATGGGGTCGGTCCAGCCAGGCATCGATGAGGTAGGTCATGAAGGTGTCCTCCGGCTTGCGTGTTCGCAATTGAGAATAATTACTATTTGCGAAATAGCAAGAGTCTATTGCGATTCCGTGCATAGCGACCTGCACGGCAAGGTGGGAGCGGTGGGAAGCAACTGTCTCGACTGCAGAGCGAATCCCCTCCGTGCGTAGCCAAGGCTCGGCCTGCAGTCGCCGCGAGGGCGCCCCTCCCACAGAGTTCGGTGGGTGCCGTTCGCTTTTCGCCCGCCCTCGGGGCGATGCGCTTGTGGGAACAATCTTGACCGCGGCGCTTTTGGCCTGACCGGGAACGGGACCGAGTTGCCTGTGGGGCCGTGCTGCCCGTAGGGTGGAAAACCGCGCAGCGTTTTCCACCACGCTTCGTATCCTCGGCCCGGCACAGCATCAGCCGAACCCGATGCGTGGATGAGGCTGTGCCGTCATCCACCCTACGCCGCTGAATGTCCGCCGCAGCATCCCGCGGTCTTGACCGCGAACGAACCTGCACGGCGCCGAGGCCCAAGGCGTATCAACCCCTCTCCCTCCGAGTGAGGAGCCGGTGCGCGGGGGCCTTCCCTCATCCGGCCCTGCGGGCCACCTTCTCCCGGAGGGAGAAGGGAATGGGGGCGGGGCGCTGCCTGCCTCGTGTTCACATCTTCGCTTCGCCCCGGCGCAGGCCTCTACCCAGCAGGGCGAGGGCCTGGGTGTCGCCGTTACGCTTGGTGCCAGTTCGTGCCGAGGTGCAAGCCCTCTGGCCCCGGTCTGCTCCGGGGCGACGGGAAGTGAGGTAACGGTCTTTGCCGGCGCGTCGTGGTGCGGCTCCTTGCTTTCCAGCTGCGTCCCCCTTTGTTCAGGCCCGACAGGTTTGCTGGCGGCGGGTTGCCGGCAAACTCGGCCCCGTACTTGCTTGGGCCATCGGCGCACCGTTCTCCAAAGGCTCATGCCCAGGAGGCATAACGCGGGATAACCATGACGGTTTGTCGGACAGGCTCGGAGGCGATAGTGATGCGTTTTTCTCAGGTAGAGGCGTTCAGGGCGGTCATGCTGTCCGGCTCGACGACAGCGGCCGCTAGAATCCTTCATACCTCCCAGCCGAATATCAGCAGGGCTATCGCTCAACTCGAAGCCCAGACCGGTTTGCGCTTGTTCGAACGCTTACCGGGGCGCTGGCGCCTACGAACGACGGTGTTTCGTTCTTCAAGGAGGTGCAGCGCAGTTTCGCGGGACTGCAGCACTTGGATGAGGCGGCCAAGCGAATCCGCCGATTCAGTGGCCGAGCGCTGACCGTTGCGGCGATACAGATCCTGGCACTGGGGCTGATTCCACGCACCATCAAACGATTCGTCGAGAACTATCCGGAAGCCAGTATTTCGATCCATACCGGGCATTCCACTGCGGTGACGCGCTGGGTGGACGACCAGACCTGCGATCTCGGTATCGTCTCCCAGCTCGACGAAACCTATGGGCTGGATGTCGAGAAGCTGTATGAGCTGGATGCGGTATGCGTGATGCCCCGGGGGCACCGTCTGGAAAACAAGCCGTATATCACCCCGCAGGACCTGGCGGGGGAGCGCTACATTTCCTTCCCCCGGAGCGACAAGGGGTATTCCGAAGTCGATCACGCCTTCGAAAGCGCCGGAGTACCTCGCAGCATCAACCTGGAAACCTCTTACAGCTCGATCACCTGTTCCCTGGTGGCGCAGGGGCTGGGCGTGGCCATCGTGAACCCGCTGGCAGCGCTGGACTATCGAAATGCGGGCATCCTGGCGCGCCCCTTTCTCCCCGCCATCAAGCATTCCGGCTTTGTCATCTACCCCAGGGACCGGGTTGCGGACCGACTGATTTCAGGTTTTATCGAGACAATAAAAACAGTCCTGGCGGCCGATCAGAAGCTGCTTTGACCGCTTGCTCAGCATTGCTCCTGTCTCCCTCGCTCGATATGCAAGGCGCCGTGCGCCAGGAACTTTGGCGTGTATTCGATCGCCAGCACAAGGGTATATCCGTTATGCATAGCGCGATGCGTATTTCTATTGGCGCTGCCTGGACAGGCTCGTTAACGTTCATTGGCGGCGCAATTGGAATCCGTAATTAATTGTCGCCCCATAAAAATAAACCCGCTGCACTGCTTTAGAACTTGCCTGTTCAGTATGCACCAAATCGAATCCTGATTCGTGGGTGCATACATTGGTTAGCCTGGGCGCACAAGGAGCACGGAATTGAAAGTCATCAACGCGATTGTATTCATCGGGGCCGCTGGGATCAGCACCTTTACCCTGGCGCAGGATACTTTGTACATGGCCGGTTATTCCGGCGACACCCAGAGGCTACTCGAAAAAGAGATCATTCCGGCATTCGAGGCCAGCCATGACGTCAAGGTGGTTTATGTGCCCGGCAATTCCAGCGAGATTCTCGCCAAACTCCAGGCGCAGCGCGGCAATCAGGAAATCAACGTCGCGCTGATGGACGACGGTCCTATGCACCAGGCCGTGCAGATGGGCCTGTGCGGCAAGGTCGAGGATGCCGCCGTCTACGATGAACTCTATGACATGGCCAAGAGCAGCGCGTTCGCGGGAAAAGCCGTGGGGGTGGGGCTGCTGGCCACCGGCATCGCTATAACCGGGAGCGCTTCGAGGCGAACCATTGGGCCGCACCGGTCTCCTGGAACGACCTGATGGATGAAAAATTCTCCCAGCGCGTTACGTCGAATCCTATTTCAGGCACCTACGGGTTGAATGCATTGATCATGTTCGCACGCCTCAATGACGGCGACGAACACAATATCGAACCGGGCTTCGAGGCGGTTCGGAATAATCTCGCACCTCATGTAATTAGTTGGTCGTCCTCCAATGCCCAGTTGGCGCAAATGTTCCAGAACGGCGATATCGATATTGCCGTGTGGGGCAGCAGCCGTGCGGTGGCGTTGAAGAAGACGGGTTCCCGGTCGAGTTCGTCTATCCCCGCGAGGGCGCGCCGGCGATCGTCGCCTCGACCTGTGCCGTGGTGGAAAACAAGTTGCCGGAAAAATCCCAGGCGTTACTTCAATACCTGGCCTCTGCGGAAGTTCAGGCGAAGTTGGCCGTGGAGGGCTTCGGCCCCGTTAATCGCCAGACGACGCTGGACGCAGCGGTGGCAGCGGAAGTTCCCTATGGCGAGAAGATGATTTCCAAACTCCTCACCTTCGATTGGGATGCCATCAACCAGAACCGGGCGCAATGGACCAGGCAATGGAACCGGACCGTGGAGCGATGACTACGGCCGCTTTCCCGCCGCGTGTACATGGACAAGTCTGAGCAGTTTTTATGAGCAAACTTTCGATACACGGTCTGGTGAAGACCTACGCGGGCGGCTTTCAGGCCGTCCGTGGCCTGGATCTGGAAGTCGAGAGCGGTGAGTTCATCTCGCTGCTCGGTTCTTCCGGCTGCGGCAAGACCACGACCCTGCAGATGGTCGCCGGTTTCGTCGAACCCACTGCCGGCACGGTCCGGGTCGACGACCGCGACCTCGCGGGCGTGGCGCCCGAAAAGAGGGACATGGGCGTGGTCTTTCAAAGCTACGCGCTGTTTCCGCACATGACGGTGGCGCAGAACGTCGCCTTCGGCCTGCAGATGCGCAAGATCAGGCGTCGCGAGCTGGATGAGCGCGTGGCCGAGGCGCTGTCGATGGTCCGGCTGTCCGGCTTGGAGAGCCGTTACCCCAGCGAGCTGTCCGGCGGCCAGCGCCAGCGGGTGGCCATCGCCAGGGTGCTGGCGATACGTCCGCGCGTGCTACTGCTGGACGAGCCCATGTCCAACCTCGATGCGAAGCTGCGCGGCGAAATGCATGTGGAGCTGCGCAGCCTGCAACGGCGGCTGGGCATCACCACGATCCTGGTGACTCACGATCAGGTCGAGGCCATGACCATGAGCGACAGGATCGCGGTGATGGCCAAGGGCGGCATCGCCGAGCTGGGGACCCCGCAGCAGATCTACGACCGGCCGAACTCGGAATTCGCCTTCAAGTTCCTCGGCCTGACCAACGAGCTTTCCGGCCAGGTGCTTTCGGTAGGGAACGGCACGGCCAGCGTTCGGGTCGGGCAAGCCTGCCTGCCCTGGAAGGATGCCGGCCTGCCGGTGGGGAAGGACATCCGCTTCTTCCTCCGCCCCGAGCGCATCCGCCTGTGCCCGATCGAGGTCGCCCGCTGCCGCGCTTCGGTGGTGACCCGGCTGTTTTTGGGCGGCGTGTGGTTCTACGAGGTCGAGAGCGAGCTGGGCAGCCTGCGCATGACCGTGCTCAACGCAGGTCTCGCGCAACCCCAGGAAGGGGAGGTCGTCGGCATCACCTGGAACGACGATGACCTGCAACTGGCCGGCGCGGAGGTGGGGCATGGCTGACTCCTTCTATCGGCCCAATGGCGCGCAGTGGGCGCTGTCCTCCCCGGCCCTGGCGTTGTTCCTCGGCCTGCTGGTGGTGCCGCTGGCGCTGACCGCTCTGCTCTCGTTCAGCGCGTTCCACGAGATTCATGGCATTCAGGTCGGCCATACCCTGGGCAACTACCTCGACATCCTTTCCGACGGTTATTACTACGAGCTGTTCCTGCGTACCGGGGCGATGGCGTTGGGCACCACGGCGATCTGCGTGCTGCTGGGGGTTCCCGAGGCGATCGTGCTCTACCGCATGCGCCCGATGTGGCAGGGCGTGTTCTTCGTGGTCATCCTCGGGCCGCTGCTGATTTCCGTGGTGGTCAGGACGCTGGGCTGGTCGATCCTGCTTGGCCGGGAAGGCTTCATCAATACGGCGCTGATGTCCCTGGGGCTGGTGGACAGGCCGCTGCTGCTGATGTTCTCCATGACCGGCGTCCTCATTGCCCTCACCCACGTCATGATCCCGTTCATGATCATCGCGGTGTGGACTTCGTTGCAGAAGCTCGACGGGCAGGTGGAGCACGCCGCGCGCTCCCTCGGCGCGGGGCCGCTGACCACCTTCCGCCGCGTCCTGCTGCCGCAACTGCTCCCCGGCATCCTGTCGGGAAGCATCATCGTGTTCACCCTGTCGGCTTCGGCCTTCGCCACGCCGGCGCTGATCGGTGGCCGCAAGGTCAAGGTGGTCACCACCGCCATCTACGACGAGTTCCTCACCTCCCTGGACTGGCCGTTGGGCGCCGCCGTCGCGGTCCTGCTGCTGCTCGGCATCCTTCTGGTGGTGATCGGCAGCAACCGCTTCATGGAGCGCAAATACAGGCAGGTGTTCGCATGAGCCGGAACATCGGGCGGAACGGGCCGCTGGCCTGGCTGTTCCATGGCGTGTTCACCGCATTCATCGTCGCGCCGCTGGTGGTGATCGTGCTGGTGTCCTTTTCCGACAAGGGCTACATCTCCATGCCGTTCGAGGGCGCCTCGCTGCGCTGGTACCGCGCCATCCTGGAGGCGCCGGAGCTGGTGAACGCCTTCTGGCTGTCCATCGGCCTGGGCCTGGGGGCGGCTACCGTGGCGACCCTGGTGGCGGTCCCCGCGGCGCTGGCCATCGCACGGTACCGCTTCATCGGCCGCGACGGGCTGACCGCGCTGATCCTGTCGCCGCTGATGATCCCCCACGTGGTGCTGGGGGTGGCCTTCCTGCGGTTTTTCTCGCTGATGGGCTGGACGGGATCCTTCGTGGCGCTGCTGCTGGTCCATGCGCTTATCGTCGTGCCCTATTCGCTGCGCCTGACGTTGGCCGCGCTGGCCGGAATGAACCTGGAGGCCGAACTGGCCGCGCGGTCACTGGGTGCCTCGCGCTGGACCACGTTCCGTCGGGTGCTGTTGCCTCTGATCGTGCCGGGGGTGGCCGGTGGCTGGGTGCTGGCGTTCATCCAGAGTTTCGACGAAGTCACCATGACGATCTTCATCGCCACGCCCGGGACGACCACCTTGCCGGTCGCGCTATACAACCGCGTGTCCTTGATGACCGATCCGGTCACCACCTCGGTATCGACAGTGATGATCGTCGGCACGGTGGTCCTGATGCTCATCCTGGATCGTGTGGTGGGGCTCGACAGGGTCTTGCTGGGCAAGAAATAGAACGCAACCGACTTCAACATGCTTCGCCTCTCGGGGCGAGGGCGGGCGACGTGCGCCCGCTTCACAGGAAAACAGGCCCGTTTGCGGGAGTGATTTATGAGCAATGAACGTTTGACCGTCGTGGGCGGCGGGCTGGTGGGATCGGCCATCGCCTATGGCGCGCGCGCCGGGGAATATCGGTCCGTGTGCTGGACCAGGGGGATACGGCGTTCCGGGCCTCCCGTGGCAATTTCGGGCTGATATGGGTGTCCAGCAAGGGCGGCGGCATGATGCGCTATGCCCGCTGGACGCGGGACGCGGCGCGGCTGTGGCCGGAACTGCACGAGGAGTTGCTGGCGCTGACCGGCGTGGACACCGGTCTGCAGCAGACCGGCGGGTTCTGGCTGGGCTTCAGCGAAAAGGAAGTCCAGGCACGGGCCGAGCTGCTGGAGAAGATCGACAAGGGCGCGGGCGGCATACCCTACCGGATGATGGAACCGGCCGAACTGCGACAGTACCTGCCCGGCCTCGGGCCAGCCGTGGTCGGCGGCAGCTTCGCGCCCACGACGGGCAGGTAAATCCCTTGATGCTGCTCCGCGCCTTGCACGCCGGCTGAAGAAAAGAGGCGCCGAGATCATCAGCGGCGTGGACGTCGTCGATGTGCGTCATCAGGCCGACAGCGGCCAGTTCTCGATCCTCTCCCGCGACGGTCAGCGCTGGAGCAGCGACAGGCTCGTGCTGGCCGCCGGGCTGGGCATTCCTGCCCTGGCGGAGAAGGTCGGGCTGTATGCGCCGGTCATCACCACGCGGGGCCAGGTGCTCATCACCGAGCGCCTGAAACCCTTCCTGCACTACCCCACGAACAAGGCCAGGCAGACCCGCGAAGGCTCGGTGCAGATCGGCTCGACCTCGGAGGATGTGGGCTTCGACGACCGCACCACCACCGACAAGATCGAATGGCTCGCCCACCGGGCCGTGGCGACCTTCCCGGCGCTCAAGGCTGCCCGGCTGGTGCGGGCCTGGGGTGCCTTGCGGCCGCTGACGCTGGACGGCTATCCCATCTACCAGCGCTCCGAAAGCTGCCCGGGCGCGTTCGTCGCCATATGCCACAGCGGGGTGACCCTGGCGGCCGCCCATGCGTTCGTGATCGGTCCCTGGATGGCGGGGCTCACCCAGCCCCCGCCGGATTTCGAGGTGTTCCGCAGCGATCGTTTCCTGGACCCCAACGCGAGTTTTTCCCATGACCACTGATTCCTTGTTTCGCCTTTCGAACCTGGCCGAAGGGGCGACCGTGACCATCGATTTCGAAGGCCAGGCGATGGAGGTGCCCGAGGGGATCAGCGTGGCCGCCGCGCTGCTGGCCTGCGGGGCACGGGATTTCCGCTCCAGCGTGGTGGGCGATCAGCCCAGGGCGCCCTACTGCATGATGGGCGTCTGCTTCGAGTGCCTGGTAGAGATCGATGGCGTGCCGGCCAGGCAGAGCTGCCTGATTCCGGTCCGCGGCGCCATGTGCATCAAGCGCCAGTCGGGTGCTCCGGCGCTGGACATCGAAGACGAAGGAGAAGGCCATGAGTGACGTCAGCGCAGACCTGGTCATCATCGGCTGCGGCCCGGCGGGCATGTCGGCGGCCTGCGAGGCGCGTGCGCTGGGCCTGTCGGTGGTGGTGCTCGACGAGCAGAACGAGGCGGGCGGGCAAATCTACCGCCGTATCTCGACCGCCCCGGCGCCATTGAAGGAACTGCTCGGCGAGGACTATGCCGCCGGCCAGCGCCTGGCCACCGCATTCGGTGACAGCGGAGCCCGTCATGTCGGCGGCGCGGCCGTGTGGAACGTCAGCCCGGCGGGCGTGGTGGACTATGTCGCGCAGGGCAGGGCGCAGAAGGTCTCCGGCCAATTCGTGCTGCTGGCCAGCGGAGCCATGGAGCGGCCCTTTCCCATCAAGGGCTGGACTCTGCCCGGCGTGATGGGGGCGGGGGCCGGGCAGATCATGCTCAAGGGCGCGGGTGCGCTGCCGCGCGACCCCGTGGTGCTGGCCGGATGCGGTCCGCTGCTCTACCTGCTCGCCTGGCAGTACCTGCGGGCCGGCGTGAAGATTCGCGCCTTGGTCGATACCACGTCGTGGGCGGCCCATTTGCGCGCCTTGCGCCATGGGGCCGCAGCGATAAGGGGCTGGCAGGATCTGCGCAAGGGCCTGGAGTTGCTATCGCTCATTCGGCGCGAAGGCGTGCAGGTCTACCGGGGCGCCAGCGGGTTGTCCATCGAGGGGGCGGAGCGTGCCGAAGGACTGCTGTTCCGTCATCGCAAGGAAATGGTGCGCGTGCCCGCGTCCCTGATCCTGCTGCACCAGGGGGTGGTGCCCAACGCCCAGCTCAGTTGGTCCGTCGGGGCGAAGCACGAATGGAACGCCGAGCAGCTGTGCTGGCAACCGCTGACCGATGCGGCGGGGCGCCTGGGAGACCTGCCCATCTATGTCGCAGGCGACAGCCGGGCCATCGTGGGCGCCAAGCGTCGGCCATCAGGGGCGCTTGGCGGCCCTGGCGATAGCCGGCCAGCTCGGGCAGGGCGCCGACACCGAGCAGCGTGCCCGGCAGCTGCAGGGCGAAATGGCGCAGGCGACCCATATCCGACCGTTCCTGGACGTGCTGTACCGGCCTCTGGACGAGCACCGCATCCCGCCGGCCGACGATGTGCTGGTCTGCCGCTGCGAGGAAGTGACCGCCGGGCAGATACGCCACTACGTGGCGCTGGGGTGCCAGGGGCCCAACCAGGCCAAGGCCTTCGGCCGCTGCGGCATGGGGCCCTGCCAGGGCCGCCTGTGCGGCCTCACCGTAACCGAGCTGATCGCCCAGGCCCGGGCGGTCGAGCCGTCGCAGGTGGGCTATTACCGGATTCGCCCGCCCATCAAGCCCGTCCTGCTCGGTGACTTCACCGAATAGGCCCAACCGTAATGATCAACAGAAGGAAGACAGCATGAGCGCTATCACGCGTATAGAGACCGACCCGCGCCGCAGCCGCACGGTGGTGTACAACGGCATGGTGTTCGTCGGCGGAATGACCGCCGATGATCGCAGCCAGGGCATCGAGGGGCAGACACGGCAGGTCCTGGCCAAGATCGAGGACTACCTGGCCAAGGCCGGCACCGACAAGTCGCGCCTGCTCACCGCGCAGATCTGGATCAAGGACATCGTCAACGATTTCGCCGGCATGAACGAAGTCTGGAACGCCTGGACGGCACCCGGCGCGGCGCCGACCCGGGCCACCGCCCAGTGCGCGTTGGCCTCGCCGGACATCCTGGTGGAAATCATCGTCACTGCGGCCCTGCCGGAATAGTCGCCTGCCTGCCCGTTCACCCTGCCCTGCGCCGACCATCGCCTCGCGGGGTAGCCGGCCGACCAGGCAGGATCAGGTATCGACATATGCGTGATGCCCCGGTGCCTGCTGCTGTAGGAGCAAGCGCTGCTTGCGACCGCTATTGCGGCAGGTCCGCCGAATGGGCGAAGGGCATACATGCAGCCCCTCGCCCCAGCCCTCTCCCGGCGTATGGGCCGGAGGGTGAGGGGTTGGTTTGGTGGGGGTTCGTGGCTCGGTGCAGATCCAGGTCGCAGGCAGAGCCTGCTCCTACGGGTGTTCCTGCTACGCCGCGGGCTTTTCCCTTGTCGCCGTGCCGGTATGGATCGGGCCCAAAGGGCATGATGGGTGATGCCCCGTGCCTGCTGCTGTAGGAGCAAGCGCTGCTTGCGACCGCTATTGCGGCAGGTCCGCTGGATGAGCGAAGGGCATACATGCAGCCTCTCGCCCCAGCCTTCTCCCGGTATATGAGCCGGAGGGTGAGGGGTTGGTTTGGTGCAGGTTCATGGCATGGTGCAGGTCCCGGTCGCAGGCAGAGCCTGCTCCTACAGGTGTTTCAGGCGGGCGAAGGTTGTTATGGGGTGTGCGGGCCTGCGCCGGGACGGCGGAGATCGCGGAGGCGGCGATTGCCGGTAAGGCTGGATCAGTGTGTCCGGGCGACGGCGAACTGGCTGAGCTCGACCAGCGCGTCCCGGTAGGGGCTGGCCGGCAGGGTCTCGAGGCAGGCGGTGGCGCGTTCGGCGTAGTCGCGCGCCAGTCGGGCGGTGTAGTCGAGCGCGCCGCAGGCCTCGACGGCCTGGCGAATCCGCTCCAGATCCTCGATGCCGCCCTTCTGGATGGCGCGCCGGACCAGCTCGGCCTGTTCGGCCGAGCCTTCACGCATGGTGTAGATCAGCGGCAGCGTCGCTTGCCTTCGGCCAGGTCTCGCCGACGTTCTTGCCCAGGGTCTCGCTGTCGCCCTTGTAGTCGAGCAGGTCTCGACCAGTTGGAAGGCCACGCCGAGATGGTCGCCGAAGGTGCGCAGGGCTTCGCACTGGGCCTCGGGGGCTTCGGCCAGGGTGGCCGCGCTGTGGGTCGAGGCCTCGAAGAGCATCGCCGTCTTGCCGCGAATGACTTCCATATAGACCGCTTCGGTGGTGCTGGCGTCGCGCACCTTGCTCAGCTGCAGCACCTCGCCTTCGGCGATCACCCGGGTGGCCTGGGAAATGATGCGCATCACCGGCATGGAGCCGAGTTCGACCATCATTTCGAACGAGCGCGCATAAAGGAAGTCGCCCACCAGCACGCTCGGCGCGTTGCCCCACAGGGCGTTGGCCGTGGAGCGGCCGCGGCGCATGCCGGACATGTCGACCACGTCGTCGTGCAGCAGGGTGGAGGTGTGCAGGAACTCGATGATCGCCGCCAGCAGCCGCAGGCGATCGCCCTGAAAGCCCAGGGCATTGCCGCTGAGCAGGACCAGCAGCGGACGCAGCGCTTGCCGCCGGCGGAGGTGATGTAGTCGCCGATCTTCTCGACCAGGGGTACACGGGAGCTGAGCTGCTGGCGGATGATGCCGTCGACAGCGGCGAAATCCTCCGCCACCACGTGATAGAAAGCCTGGGGTTGCATCGGGGACGGGTGCTCCAGTAGGGCGTTCGCGGTGTGTCGGCTTTTTCGCGTCGGGCTTGCTGGCGCCAGTCGAGGCGCGGGACGTCGATGCCGATCCCTCGCAAGTCCCACAACACAGCAGAGCGCAACCCGTCGGCGCGCATGGTGTCGCGTCCGAAGAGGCGCAGCCCACGGTTGCGCGGCATGCTAGGGGGCGGGGTATGGGCTGTCAAGGCGAGCGCCGGCACGGCTTGCGCGGGCTTCCCGCCTTGCGTACAATCGCGGGCCCTGAACATTCCCCCTGGGCAATTTCCCTGCCTTACGCAATTGCACGGGCGTCCCTTCCGGCCCCATGCAGCCATGCCAGCCGCCAACCATTCCTACAAAGCGCTGGGTGAGCAGGATCAACGGAGATACAAGATGTACGCAGTCATCGTTACCGGCGGCAAGCAATACAAGGTTGCCGAAGGCGAGTTCCTGAAAATCGAAAAGCTTGAAGTCGCCACGGGCGAGTCGGTCACCTTCGACCGCGTCCTGCTGGTCGGCAACGGCGACGACGTCAAGATCGGTGCGCCGGTCGTCGGCGGTGCCAAGGTGACCGCCGAGGTGGTGAGCCAGGGTCGTCACGACAAGGTCACCATCATCAAGTTCCGTCGTCGCAAGCACCACATGAAGCGTCAGGGCCACCGTCAGTGGTTCACTGAGGTCAAAATCACCGGTATCCAGGGCTAACAGGGCCTGGATCCCAACATAGGAGTATTGAACTCATGGCACACAAAAAAGCTGGCGGTTCTACCCGCAACGGTCGCGATTCCGAAAGTAAACGCCTTGGCGTGAAGATGTATGGCGGCCAGGTCATCAAGGCCGGCAACATCATCGTTCGCCAGCGTGGCACCCAGTTCCACGCCGGTTACGGCGTCGGCATGGGCAAGGACCACACCCTCTTCGCCAAGATCGAAGGCGTGGTCAAGTTCGAGGTCAAGGGTGCCTTCGGCCGTCGCTACGTGAGCGTCGTCGCGGCCTGATCGCGATTTCGCTCGAAAAGCCCTGTCATCCGACGGGGCTTTTTTGTTTCTGCTGTCCCGCTCCCGACGGGGCACCCTGGAAGGTGCCCGCTGTCTGCTGCGGTGTCGGCTGTCGGCCGCTGCCTTACAATGGCGGCCTTTGGCGGCGCAGGCCGCACCCATGTTCTCAGGCCCGCTCGAGCGGCGGGAGGCAAGCGATGAAATTCGTCGATGAAGTATCGATATATGTAAAGGCCGGCGACGGTGGTAACGGCATGATGAGCTTCCGTCGCGAGAAGTTCATCGAGAAGGGCGGGCCCAACGGCGGTGACGGCGGCGACGGCGGCTCGGTGTACATGGTCGCCGACGAGAACCTCAACACCCTGGTCGACTACCGTTACACACGGCGCTTCCATGCGCCCAACGGCGAGAAGGGCGGCAGCTCCGACTGCACCGGCGCCAAGGGCGAGGACCTGATCCTGCCGGTGCCGGTCGCACCACCGTGATCGATGCCGCCACCCAGGAAATCATCGGCGACCTGACCCGGCCCGGCCAGCAGCTGCTGGTGGCGCAGGGCGGCTGGCACGGGCTGGGCAACACCCGCTTCAAGTCCAGCACCAACCGTGCGCCGCGGCAGACCACGCCGGGCAAGCCGGGCGAGGCGCGCGACCTCAAGCTGGAGCTCAAGGTGCTGGCCGACGTCGGCCTGCTCGGCCTGCCGAACGCCGGCAAGAGCACCTTCATCCGCTCGGTGTCGGCGGCCAAGCCGAAGGTGGCCGACTACCCCTTCACCACCCTGGTGCCGAACCTCGGCGTGGTCAGCGTGGGGCGCTACAAGAGCTTCGTGATCGCGGATATTCCCGGGCTGATCGAAGGCGCCGCCGAGGGTGCGGGGCTGGGGATTCGCTTCCTCAAGCACCTGGCCCGCACGCGCCTGCTGCTGCATCTGGTCGACATGGCGCCGGTGGACGGCAGCGATCCGGCCGATGCCGCCGAGACCATCCTGCACGAGCTGGAGAAATTCAGCCCGGCGCTGACCGAGCGCGATCGCTGGCTGGTGCTGAACAAGGCCGACCAGCTGCTCGAAGACGAGCGCGAGGAGCGCCTGCGCGCGGTAGTCGAGCGGCTGCAGTGGAGCGGTCCGGTGTTCGTCATCTCGGCGCTGGAGCGCGAGGGGACCGAGGAGCTCAGCCAGGCGATCATGCGTTACCTGGACGAGCGGGCCGTGCGCATCGCCGAGGAGCCGGCCTATGCCGAGGCGCTGGTCGCGCTCGACCAGCGGATCGAGGACGAGGCCCGGGCGCGGCTGCAGGAGCTGGACGACCAGCGCGCGCTGCGTCGCGCCGGCGTCAAGTCGGCGGACGACCTGGATGACGACGACTTCGACGATGACGACGACGAAGGCGGGGCGGAAATTTTCTACGTGCGTTGAGAAGGCATCGCCGGGCACCGTCCCGGCGTTCGATCGGGTGGCCGCGAGGGCCTGCCCAGGACTGGCGGATCGGAAGGCTGAAGATGCGGGACAAGGTGGCCGGCGCGCGGCGCTGGGTGGTGAAGATCGGCAGTGCGTTGCTGACCGCCGATGGTCGTGGGCTCGATCGGGCCGCCATGGCGGTCTGGGTGGAGCAGATGGTCGCGCTGCGGGAGGCGGGCGTCGAGCTGGTGCTGGTGTCGTCCGGCGCGTGGCCGCCGGTCACTGAGTC
>LZQQ01000037.1_pt1 | contig 21117 bp, 21 predicted proteins | sample 768581 | NCBI WGS metagenome assembly LZQQ01 (sample SAMN05207185, study PRJNA324510) | oil field metagenome | isolation source: sample BH-FW-20 from oil reservoir | place: India: Bombay High | collected 2015-11-25 | reverse complement strand
GGGCGGGGCCTTCGCCTCTTCCTCGCCGTCCTCCTCGACCTGCGCCTTGCCCTTGGGTTTGGCCGCCAGGCTGCGCTTGAGCAGTTCGGTGAGGTCGATCTTCGACGCGCTGGTTTTCTTCGCCGGAGCCTTGCGGGGCGGGGCCTTCGCCTCTTCCTCGCCGTCCTCCTCGACCTGCGCCTTGCCCTTGGGTTTGGCCGCCAGGCTGCGCTTGAGCAGTTCGGTGAGGTCGATGACGTCGGCGCTGCGCCGGTCGACCGCCTCCTCCGGTCCGCTGACCGCCTCTACGCGGCCTTCGCGGGCCTTCTGCTCGACCAGGTCCATGATCCGGTCCTGGAAGGTGTCGCTGTACTGGTTCGGGTCCCAGTCTTCGGTCATGTCCTCGACCAGCCGCTTGGCCATGTCGAGCTCGCGGTCAGCGAGTTCCGCATTGAGGACGTCATCCTTCAACTCGAGGTATTCGATGCCGCGCACCTCGTCGGCCCAGCGCAGGGTGTTCATCACCAGCGCCTTGCCCAGCGGCATCACCACCGCCAGGTGCTGCTTGTTGCGCAGCACCACGTTGGCGATGCCGACCTTGCCGGTCTGCACCAGCGTCTCGCGCAGCAGGGCGTAGACCTTCTCGCCGCGGCGATCGGGCGTCAGGTAGTACGGGGTGTCGATGTAGAGGAAGGAAATGTCCCTGGCGTCGACGAAGGCGACGATGTCGACGGTCTGCGTCGCCTTGGGGTGAGCGGCTTGATCTCCTCGTCGCTGAGCACCACGTAGTGGCCCTTCTCGTACTCGATGCCCTTGACGATGTTGTCGCTGTCGATGTCCTCGCCGGTGGTCTTGTTGATCCGCTTGTAGCCGACGCGGTCCATGCTGCGCCTGTCCAGCCAGTCGAAATCGATGCCCTTGCGGGTGGTCGCCGGCACCAGCGCCACGGGGATGTGTACCAGCCCGAAGCTGACGGCGCCTTTCCAGATCGTGCGAGGCATGCTCGGTTCTCCGTTCGGTTGGTTTCCGCCCTCGGGCCGGAGGGTCGGCGGTCAGCCGTTGACCACCGTTCCGCCGTTGACGTGCAGCACTTGGCCGCTGACGTAGGAGGAATCGCTGCTGGCCAGGTAGACGTAGGCCGGCGCGACCTCTTCCGGCTGGCCGGGACGCTTCATCGGGGTGTTGCCGCCGAATTGCGCCACCTGTTCGGCATCGAAGGTGGACGGAATCAGCGGCGTCCAGATCGGCCCCGGGGCCACGCCGTTGACGCGGATGCCGCGCTCGGCCACGTTCATCGCCAGCGCGCGGGTGAAGCCGACGATGGCGCCCTTGGTCGAGGAATAGTCGATCAGCATCGGGTTGCCCTTGTAGGCGGTCACCGAGGTGGTGTTGATGATCGAGGCGCCCTTCTTCAGGTGCGGCAGTGCGGCCTTGGTCAGCTGGAACATGCCGAAGATGTTGGTGCGGAAGGTCTGCTCCCACTGCTCTTCGCTGATGTCTTCCAGGCCCTTCTGCGGGTGCTGCTCGCCGGCATTGTTGACCAGCACGTCGAGCCCGCCGAACTTGCCGACGGTCTCCTCGATCACCTTGACGCAGAAGGCGCGGTCGGCGACGTCGCCGGCGAAGGTCAGGCACTGCACGCCCTGCGCCTCGACCTCCTTGCGGGTCTGCTCGGCGTCCTCGTGCTGGTCCTTGTAGAGGATGGCGACGTTGGCCCCTTCGCGGGCGAACAGCACGGCGACGGAACGGCCGATGCCGCTGTCGCCGCCGGTGATGAGGGTGGACTTGCCCTTGAGCTTGCCGGCGGCCTTGTAGTCCTCGCCGCGGTATTCCGGGCGCGGATTCATCAGGCCCTCCTGACCGGGTTCGGGCTGTTCCTGGGGCGGCAGGGTCTGGTTCTCGCTCATGTCAGCCTCCGTAGACGGTTCGGTAATCTGTCTTCGGAGGACTGGCCGGCGGAAAGAAAAGTTTCTGGGGGCTGATGAGAGGCGGTGGGCCGGATCAGTCGGTGCGCAGCACCACCCGGCCGCGCTGGTGGCCGCTTTCCAGATGCCGATGCGCCTCGACCACGTCTTCCAAGGCGAACACCCGGTCGATCTGCGGGGTCAGCAGGCGGTCCGCGGTGAGCTGGTTGATGCGGGTCAGCGCACGCTCGAGCGCCGCGCAGTTCTGCTCGATGCCAAGCTCGGGCTGGCCGGTGAAGTCGCACAGGCAGTGCAGGTAGAACTTGAAGTTCTTCTCGAAGGCGGCGCAGGCCGGAAAGGCCGTCTCGTTGCCGCCGCTCAGGCCATAGAGGATCAGCTTGCCGCGTGGCGCGATCACTTCCCCGAGCAGCTTCATCTGCGAGCCGCCACAGCCGTCGAGCACCACATCCACGCCGCGTCCGCCGGTGAGCTTCTGCACCCGCAGCACCAGGTCCTCCTCCTCGGTGGCGATCACCTTCTCCGCCCCCATCGACAGCAGGAATTCGCGGTCGTCGGCACTGATACAGGTGGCGATCGGCAGGCCTCCCAGGGCCCGAGCCAGCTGCACCAGCGACGGCCCGGCGCACAGGTGCGCACCGGTGACGAGGACGCTCTGGCCCGGCTCGAGGTCGGCCAGCTCCATCAGGGCGAAATAGCCCAGCAGCATGGGCGTGTAGTGGACGCTGGCGCCGATTGCGTCGAGCGCATCCGGATAGCGTGTCAGCGAGTACTGCGGAAGCACCACGCAATCGGCATAGGCCGGGTACTGGTTGAGGTCATGCGCGGGAAAGCTGGCGACCCGATCGCCGGGTGCGAACATGGAGACGCCCTCGCCGACCGCCAGCACCTCGCCGGCGACCTCGCTGCCGAGGCCCGCCGGCAGGCGCGCGTGGCGCGGCGAGAGATCCTGACGCCAGAGCACGTCGTTCCAGTTGACGCCGATCGCGCGGACGGCCACCTGGACCTCCCCCGGACCCGGCTGGGGCGCCTCGCGCCTTTCGACGCGCAGGACATCGGCCGGGCCGAACTGGTCGAAACGAATGATGCGTGACATCACAACCCCTCACTGACTTCATGGTTGGGACTCTATCCCCAAGAAGCCTACAACTCCAGCCGACTGACCCCATCGCGCTTCGATAGTGGCCATTCCCGCCGATGATGATCGGCCGCATGTAAATGCGTGCGTTTGGGCAAGACGCGGACAGGAATGTTCATGCAGGGCTCGCGAGAGCGGGGCTAGAATGCCCCGGACAGCCTGGCAACGGGCATCGACGTCAACGCACGAGGTAAGGGATGAACCGCAACGATCTTCGCCGCGTGGACCTCAACCTGCTCATCGTCTTCGAAACCCTGATGCACGAGCGCAGCGTGACGCGCGCGGCGGAAAAGCTGTTTCTCGGCCAGCCGGCGATCAGCGCGGCGCTGGCCCGGCTGCGGTCGCTGTTCGACGACCCGCTGTTCGTCCGCACCGGGCGCAGCATGGAGCCGACCGCCCGCGCCCAGGAAATCTTCGTGCTGCTGTCGCCGGCGCTGGACTCGATCTCCACTGCGGTCAGCCGCGCCTCCAGCTTCGATCCGGCCACCAGCGAGCAGGTGTTCCGCGTCGGCCTCAGCGACGAGGTCGAGTTCGCCCTGCTGCCGCCCCTGCTGCGAAGGCTGCGCGCCGAGCGCCGGGTGTGGTGCTGGTGGTGCGCCGGGCGAACTACATCCTGATGCCCAGCCTGCTCGCCTCCGGCGAGATCTCGGTGGGCGTCAGCTACACCGACGAGCTGCCGGCCAACGCCAAGCGCAAGGTCCTGCGCCGTCCGCGCCCGATGCTGTTGCGCGCCGACACCATCCCCGGGCCGCTGAGCATGGAGGATTACTGTGCGCGCCCGCACGCCATGGTGTCCTTCGCCGGCGACCTCAACGGCTACATCGACGAGGAGCTGGCGCTGCACGGCTGCAAGCGCAAGGTGGTGCTGGCCGTGCCGCAGTTCAACGGGCTCAGCAGCCTGCTGGCCGGCACCGACATCATCGCCACCGTGCCGGACTACGCCGCCACTGCCCCTCGCCGCGATGGGCGGGGTACGCGCCGAGCCGTTGCCTTCGAAACCAGCCAGGACTCGAACTCTCCATGGCCTGGCGCGGCGCCCAGGACAACGACCCCGCCGAGCGCTGGCTGCGCTCGCGCATCCAGATGTTCGTCGCGATCCGGACAGCCTGTAGTCGCCGCGAGGGCGCACCGACACCGAGCCTTTCCCTTCTCCCTCCGGGAGAAGATGGTCCGCAGGGCCGGATGAGGGAGGTACCCACCAGGTCCTCCTCCCGGAGCAGCAAGGATGCGCCGCGGCCGGGGCTCCTGCGGGCGCACGCTTTCCCTTCCTCCCCCCGGGAGAAGTGCCCGCAGGGCCGGATGAGGGATGTGGCCTGCGGGCCACCCCACCCTTGCCGGCCAGTTTACGAACGCCCAAAAAGAAGGCCCGCTAAGAAGCGGGCCTGAGGACACATGGAGCCGGCCAATCCGTCGGCCTGGTGTTCACCATACGCCGATCCCTGTCAGCTACCTGTGAACAGTATGTAAAGGCTTTGTAAGCATTCCGGCGAGCCGACTCACAGAACCATCGCTGCCGCCCAGCCGAACGCCAGCAGCGGCAGGTTGTAATGCACGAAGGTCGGCACCACCGTGTCCCAGATGTGGTTGTGCTGGCCGTCGGCGTTGAGCCCGGCAGTCGGGCCGAGGGTCGAGTCCGACGCCGGAGAGCCGGCGTCGCCCAGCGCGCCCGCGGTGCCGATCAGGCTGACGATGGCCAGCGGGCTGAAGCCCAGCTGCATGCCCAGCGGCACGAAGATCGCCGCGATGATCGGCACGGTGGAAAAGGACGAGCCGATGCCCATGGTCACCAGCAGCCCGACCAGCAGCATCAGCAGCGCGCCGATGGCCTTGCTGTGGCCGATCCAGTCGGCCGAGGCGTCGACCAGCGTCTTCACCTCGCCGGTGGCCTTCATCACCTCGGCGAACCCGGACGCAGTGATCATGATGAAGCCGATCATCGCCATCATCTTCATGCCTTCGGTGAACAGGTCGTCCGCTTCCTTCCAGCGCACCACGCCGGAGGCGGAAAAGATCACGAAGCCGACCAGCGCGCCGATGATCATCGAATCCAGCCACAGCTGCACGGCGAACGCGGCCGCCACGGCCAGCGCGGCGACCACCAGGCTCTTCGGGCTGAACGGCGTCTTGCCGTGCTCGCCCGGCACCGGCGCGGTAGCCGAATAGACACGGCCGCCACGGCCAGCGCGGCGACCACCAGGCTCTTCGGGCTGAACGGCGTCTTGCCGTGCTCGCCCGGCACCGGCGCGGTAGCCGAATAGACACGCTTGCGGCGGTAGCTGACGAACACCGCGACCGCCAGGCCGAACACCATGCCCAGCGCCGGCAGCGCCATCGCCTGGGTCACGTTCACGCCGCTGACGTCGACGCCGGCCTTGGCCACGTTGGCCAGCAGGATCTCCTTCAGGAAGATGCCGCCGAAACCCACCGGCAGGAACATGTAGGGCGTGATCAGGCCGAAGGTGATGACGCAGGCGATCAGCCGGCGATCGATCTGCAGGCGCGTGAACACGTACAGCAGCGGCGGCACCAGCAGCGGCACGAAGGCGATGTGGATCGGCAGGATGTTCTGCGAGGAGATGGCGACGGCCAGCAGCAGCCCGATCAGCACCCACTTCAGCGCACCGCCCTGCCCGGCTTCGCGCCGGTCGACCAGCACCAGCGCCCGGTCCGCCAGCGCATGGGCCAGGCCCGACTTGCTGATCGCCACCGCGAAGGCGCCCAGCAGCGCGTAGGACAGCGCCACGGTCGCGCCGCCGCCGAGGCCGGAATTGAACGCACCCAGCGTCCCTTCCATGCCGAGCCCGCCGATCAGCCCGCCGGCAAACGCCCGATGATCATCGCCACCACCACGTGCACCCGGCAAAGGCTGAGAATCAGCATCAACCCCACTGCCGCCACTACCGCATTCATCCGCTTTCCCCGCCGCTGGGCACCCGCCCGAAAAGGCGCGCACTTTGCCCGAAGGGACCGGTGTAGTCAAAGCGCTGATGGCAGATTGCGACCCTCGGCCGCGCGGAGGGCGCACCTGAATCGGTCTATCCTCGTCGGGTATCCGCCAGGGAGGAAAGGATGAACAGTCGCAGAGTCATGCTTGCCGCACTGTCGGCCATGCTGTCGCTCATCGGCGCCAACGCCCAGGCCTCGCTGCGATGCGGGACGGAGCTGGTGAACCTGGGCGAGACGATCGAGCAGGTCTTGGCGAAATGCGGCCCGCCGGACGACCGGAGAATAGAGGAGCCGGCTCTGCGCAGCGACGGCCTACCAAGGCTCGGCGCAGTCGAAGTGCAGCGCTGGATTTACGGACCATCGAACGGGGCCTACCGGTATCTGCGGTTCGTCGATACGCGGCTGGTGGACATAGAAATGAAAAGGGGGCCCTAGCCTAGCCCGCGACGCTGGCTGTGGCGCGAGCTGACAGAAACACGTGGTGCCCGGAGCCGGGATCGAACCGGCACGATGTTGCCATCGAGGGATTTTAAGTCCCTTGCGTCTACCAGTTTCGCCATCCGGGCAAGAGGGAAACGACGCCAAGGAGCGTCGCCTGGTTTGCGGGGGCGGACTATAACCAGCCACCTGTTGGTGCGCAACCGCAGGGGCGTCCAACCCTGTGGCCGAACAGATTCGCAATCGCCAGGCTGCCCTTCAACCGCCCGTTTGCACCCTGCCCCCGTTGGCATGGGCCAGCCCGCCCTGAGTCGCCGATCGCTGCAGATTGGCAAGGATGGCGTTCAGCAGCGGCTGGCGGAACGCGGACTGGTAGCGGTGCGCCAGCCCGTCGATCAGTGTCAGCCGTGCGTCGGGAATCGACTCGGCCAGGCGGATGCCGTGCTCGACCGGCAGCAGCGGGTCGTCCGTGCCGTGGATGACTTCCACCGGCGGCCGCAGGGTCGCCAGCATCGGCTCCCGGTTGCGTCCGCCAGCACCGCGAGGATCTGCCGCTCGACGCCGTCCGGACGATAGGCCCGCTCGAACGAACGCTCGACCGCACGCCGCAGCTCCAGCTGTTCGGCCGGAAAGCGCGGGCTGCCCAGCGCGGCAAGCAAGGCGACCTGCCGCTCGATGGCCTCCTCCCGGCTGGGCAGGTCGCGCGAAGTCATCAACGTACGCAGCCCTTCCTGGGGAGGCGGCAGATCGTCGGCCCCGGAACTGGACATGAGCAGCGTCAGGCTGTCGACACGCGACGGCGCCATCACGGCCAGATGCTGGGCGACCATTCCGCCGAGGCTGGCGCCCAGCACGTGGAAGCGCTCGATGCCCAGCCGATCCATCAGCCCGAGCGCATCGCCGGCCATGTCCTGCAGCGCATAGGGCGCATGGACCGACAGGCCGAGCCGGTACCGCAACAGGTTGTAGGTCAGCCAGGGCGTTTCAGGCGGCGTCCGCCAGGTGGTCAGGCCGCTGTCGCGATTGTCGAAGCGGATCAGGCGATAGCCCTGCTCGCACAGTTCCGCGAGCAGGCTCGCCGGCCAGTCGGTCAGTTGCCCGCCAAGCCCCATGAGCAGCAACAATGCCGGGTTCCGCGGGTCGCCCACGTCCTGGTAGGCAAGGGTCACGGGGCCCACGTCGGCCAGGCGAACGGGCGCATCCATTCGGCAGGAGGCATGGGCCATCGGCGCGCAGCCGATGAGCAGCAGCAGGAACAGCACACGCATGGTTGGGTCCGGGGAGCGAAGTCTTCCCGATAGACCGCCCCCAGGCCGCTCGGTTTGCCGCCGAGCACTCAGATAATGGTGAAGATTTGATGACGGTATGGCAGCAACGCCATGAATGTTCCCGCTCGGGAATATCACGCGGCCGAAACGAAAAAACCCGAGCGACTGCCGTCGCTCGGGTTTTGGTATTGGAGGCGCGAACCGGAGTCGAACCGGTCTAACCGGATTTGCAATCCGGGGCATAACCGCTTTGCTATCGCGCCTTAAACGAGAACGCCGCAAACTGCGGCGTCATCGTAAACGAATTGGAGCGGGAAACGAGACTCGAACTCGCGACCCCGACCTTGGCAAGGTCGTGCTCTACCAACTGAGCTATTCCCGCGTGTCGTGTTGACGGGCGCCATTCTATATCTTCGAAGCGCCGCGTCAAGCCCTTGATTAAAAAAGTTTTATTTGTCCTTGCTGATGCTCAGGTGCGGCCAGGCCGCGGACAGGTAGCTGACCATCGACCAGAGCGTCAGGGCCGCCGCGATCAGCAGCAGCGCGTAGCCCGTACCGACCCACACGCTCATCAGCGGCGGATTGGCCAGCAGGATGATCAGGGCCACCATCTGCGCCGCGGTCTTCCACTTGCCCAGGCTGGACACCGCCACCTTGGCCCGCGCCCCGAGTTCGGCCATCCACTCGCGCAGGGCCGAGACGACGATCTCGCGGCCGATGATGATGGTCGCCGGCAGGGTCAGCCACAGGTTGCCGTGCTCCTCCACCAGCAACACCAGCGCCACCGCCACCATCAGCTTGTCCGCCACCGGATCGAGGAAGGCGCCGAAGGGCGTGCTCTGCTCCAGCCGCCGCGCCAGGTAGCCGTCCAGCCAGTCGGTAGCGGCCGCGACGGCGAAGACCAGCGCCGCGGCGAAGTAGCTCCAGGAGAAAGGCAGGTAGAACAGCAGAATGAAGAAGGGAATCAGCAGGACGCGAAGTACTGTCAGGAGATTCGGGATATTCATCAGACAACCGGTCCGCTGGTTTGAAAGGCATTCTACTCGGAGTGCAGGGCCGCATAAATCGACTCGGCGAGCTTTTTGCTGATCCCCGGCGCTTGGCGATCTCCTCGGCGCTCGCCCTGCACAGTTCCTGAAGACCACCAAAGTGCTTGAGCAGTTCGCGCCGGCGTTTCGGGCCGATACCCGCGACGTCTTCCAGGCTCGAGGTTCGCCGGGCCTTGCCGCGCCGCGCGCGGTGCCCGGTGATGGCGAAGCGGTGCGCCTCGTCCCGCACCTGCTGGATCAGGTGCAGCGCCGGCGAGTCGCCCGGCAGGGTGAATTCGTGCTCGGCGTCGTTGAGATAGAGCGTTTCCAGCCCGGGCTTGCGGGTGACGCCCTTGGCCACGCCCAGCAGGATGAGGTCGGGCACCTGCAGCTCCTGCATCACCTCCCGCGCCATGTTCAGCTGCCCCTTGCCGCCGTCGACCAGCAGCACGTCCGGCAGCTTGCCCTCGCCTTCGCGCGCCTTGCGAAAGCGCCGCGACAGCGCCTGGTGCATGGCCGCGTAGTCATCGCCGGGGGCGACGCCCTCGATGTTGTAGCGCCGGTAATCGGACTTGAGCGGCCCCTCGGGGCCGAATACCACGCAGGACGCGACCGTCGCCTCGCCGCTGGAATGGCTGATGTCGAAGCATTCGAGCCGCGTCGGCGGCTCGTCCAGGCCCAGCGCCTCGCCGAGCGCATCGAAGCGCGCCGCCAGGTGCTGGCGGTTGGCCAGCCGCGCGCCCAGCGCCTGCTCGGCATTGGTCAACGCCAGCTGCTGCCAGCGCGCACGCGTGGCACGCACGCGGTGACTGATGCTCAGCTCGCGGCCGTGCAGTTCGGCGATGGCATCGATCAGCGTCTGGAAGTCCTCGTGCACGGTGTTGACGATGAGCTCGGCCGGCAGGTCGCGCTCGGGCGTGCCGAGGTAGTACTGCTCGAGGAAGGCCTGGAGCACGTCGGCCACGCCCTCCTCGATCGCCACCTGCGGGAAGAAGTTCTTGCTGCCCAGCACCCGCCCGGCGCGCACGGTGATCAGGTGCACGCAGGCGCCGCCCGGGCTGACCACCGCCGCGACGATGTCGACGTTGCCGGTGCCGCCTTCCATGCTCTGCTGGTCCTGGACGCGGCGCAGGATGCCGATCTGGTCGCGGATCTCGGCGGCGCGCTCGAAATCCAGGGCCATCGCGGCCTTTTCCATGTCCCGCGACAGCTCCTCGGCCAGCGCGTTGCTGCGCCCTTCGAGAAACATCACCGAATGGCGGATGTCCTGGGCATATTCCTCCGGCGACACCAGGCTGACGCACGGCCCCTTGCAGCGCTTGATCTGGTACTGCAGGCAGGGCCGCGTGCGGTTGCGGAAATAGCTGTCTTCGCACTGGCGTACCTGGAAGGCCTTCTGCAGCAGCCCCAGGCTTTCGCGAATCGCGCCGGCACTGGGATAGGGTCCGAAGTAGCGGCCGGGTTCGCGCTTGGCGCCGCGATGGATGCTCAGCCGCGGGTAGTCGCCGCTGGACAGGAACACGTAGGGGTACGACTTGTCGTCGCGCAGCAGGATGTTGTATGGCGGCCGCCATTGCTTGATCAGCGTCTGCTCGAGCAGCAGGGCCTCGGTCTCGTTGCCGGTGATGGTCGTCTCGACCTGGGCGATCCGCGCCACCAGGGCGGCGGTCTTGGGTGCCTGCCCGGTCTTGCGGAAATAACTGCTCAGGCGCTTCTTGAGGTTCTTCGCCTTACCGACGTAGAGCAGCTTGCCCTCGGCGTCGAGCATGCGGTAAACGCCCGGCCTGCCGCTGCAGGAGGCCAGGAAGGCTGAAGCATCGAAGGTGGCGGTGGACATCAGTTGGCGGTATCGACCATGCCGTGTCGGACCGCCAGCAGGGCGAGTTCGACATCGCTGGTAATGGAAAGCTTCTCGAAGATGCGGTAGCGGTAGGTGTTCACGGTCTTCGGCGACAGGCAGAGCTTGTCGGAAATGGTCTGGACCTTCTGGCAGTTGGCGATCATCAGGGCGATCTGGATCTCCCGTTCGGACAGCAGGTCGAAGGGCGAGCCCTTGAGCTGCGGCTGGAACGACTTGAGCGCCAGCTGCTGGGCGATCTGCGGGCTGATGTAGCGCTGCCCGGCAAACACCAAGCGAATCGCCTGGACCATTTCCTCGAGCGCCGCGCCCTTGGTCAGGTAGCCGGCGGCGCCAGCCTGCAGCAGGCGGGTGGGAAAGGGATCTTCCTCGTAGACGGTCACCGCGATGACCTTCAGGTCGGGAAAGCTGCGCAGCAGCTTGCGGGTCGCCTCCAGGCCACCGATGCCCGGCATCTTGACGTCCATCAGGATGACGTCGGGCTTGAGCTCGCGGGCCTTCCTGATGGCCTCCTCGCCGGAGTCGGCCTGACCGATTACCTGTAGCCCGTCGATGTCGGCGAGCATCCGCGCTATGCCCGTACGAACCAGATCGTGGTCGTCGACCACCAGCACCCTTATCAAGCGACACCTCGACTTGCGACCCCAGGACCGCCGCGGGGTCCTGTAGAAAGGAGCGAACTCTATCAAAAATCGGCAGTCGCACTTCTACGCAGACGAGCGCCCGCCATCCGATGGTCGTAGATCGGCGCCTTATCCGATCCGCGGTCGGCCATTTCGCCACATCCTGCGGCGATACGCCGCTGCGGCGCCACAGCGTGACCGGCCGGTCGATTCGTCGGCAACCGCGCCCGCCGCGGCCGGCGACCGACGTGCCTTATGCGCTCCCGGGTTGTCCAACAGTGGTAAAGTACGCGGCCGATTTCGCCTGCAACGGCAAATCCGACCGTCAGGACGAGTGCCGGAGGCCCGGCCCGGTGTGACTTTGCGCGAGACGCGGCAGTCTATGACAAATCTCGCAGAGCCCGCTCACGGAGCGAAACAGCCCGTCCCCGAAGAGGACCATTGAGGAAATCGCATGACCAAACAACACGCCTTTACCCGGGAAGATCTGCTGCGTTGCAGCCGCGGCGAGCTCTTCGGCCCCGGTAATGCGCAGCTGCCGGCTCCGAACATGCTGATGGTCGACCGCATCGTCCATATCAGCGAAAGCGGCGGCAAGTTCGGCAAGGGCGAGCTGGTCGCCGAACTGGATATCAACCCGGACCTCTGGTTCTTCGCCTGCCATTTCGAGGGCGACCCGGTGATGCCGGGCTGCCTGGGCCTCGACGCCATGTGGCAGCTGGTCGGGTTCTACCTGGCTGGCAGGGCAATCCCGCCGCGGCCGCGCGCTGGGCTCGGGCGAAGTGAAGTTCTTCGGCCAGGTGCTGCCGACCGCCAAGAAAGTCACCTACAACATTCATATCAAGCGCACCATCAACCGTTCGCTGATCCTGGGGATCGCCGACGGCACCGTCAGTGTCGATGGTCGCGAGATCTACAGTGCCGAAGGCTTGCGCGTCGGCCTGTTCACCTCCACCGATAGTTTCTGAAGGACATCCGCATGCGTCGCGTCGTGATCACCGGCCTCGGCATCGTTTCCTGCCTGGGCAATGACAAAGACACCGTATCCGCCAACCTGCGTGCTGGTCGCCCTGGTATCCGCTTCAACCAGGCGTATGCCGATATGGGCCTGCGCAGCCAGGTGTCCGGCTCGGTGGACCTGAACCTCGAAGAGCTGATCGACCGCAAGGTCCTGCGCTTCATGGGCAACGCCGCCGCCTACGCCTACCTGGCGATGCAGCAGGCGATCCAGGATGCCGGCTTCTCCGAGGACGACATCTCCAACCCCCGCTTCGGCCTGATCGCCGGCTCGGGCGGCGCCTCGACCATCAACCAGATGGAAGCGATCGACACGCTGCGCGAAAAGGGCGTCAAGCGCATCGGCCATACCGCGTGCCGCGCACCATGAGCAGCACGGTGTCGGCCTGTCTGGCCACTCCGTTCCGCATCAGGGGCGTGAACTACTCCATCGCGTCGGCCTGCGCCACCAGCGCGCATTGCATCGGCCATGCCATGGAGCAGATCCAGATGGGCAAGCAGGACGTGGTGTTCGCCGGCGGCGGCGAAGAGGAGCACTGGAGCCAGAGCTGCCTGTTCGACGCCATGGGCGCCCTCTCCAGCCAGTACAACGAGACCCCGGAAAAGGCCTCGCGCGCCTATGACGCCAACCGCGACGGCTTCGTCATCGCCGGCGGCGGCGGCATGGTAGTGGTCGAGGAGCTCGAGCACGCGCTCAAGCGCGGCGCGAAGATCTATGCCGAGATCGTCGGCTACGGCGCGACCTCCGACGGCTACGACATGGTCGCCCCCAGCGGCGAAGGCGCATTGCGCTGCATGCAGCAGGCGATGGCCACCGTGGAGGGCTCGATCGACTACCTCAACACCCACGGCACCTCCACTCCGGTCGCGACGTCGCCGAAGCCAAGGCGGTGCGCCAGATGTTCGGCGAGCAGGTGCCGGCGATCAGCTCGACCAAGAGCCTGTCCGGCCACTCGCTGGGCGCCGCCGGTGTTCACGAGGCGATCTACTGCATGCTGATGATGCAGGGCAACTTCATCGCCGGCTCGGCCAACATCGACGAGATCGATCCGGAAGTCGCCGACCTGCCGATCCAGCGCGAAACACAGGAAAACGCCAGGATCGACACCGTCATGAGCAACAGCTTCGGCTTCGGCGGCACCAACGCTACCCTGGTGCTGCGTCGCTACAACGGCTGATCCCGTACGGGAAAACGAAAAAACGGCGCCCCTGGGGCGCCGTTCTCGTTTCCGGGCATCGCTCAGACGCGATGTTCGGCCTGCGGGTCGATGTCGCCATGGGCGATGCAGGAGGCCGCGGTGAACAGCACGTCGGTGGAGGAATTGAGCGCGGTTTCCGCCGAATCCTGCACCACGCCGATGACGAAGCCCACCGCCACGACCTGCATCGCCACGTCGCCGGGGATGCCGAACAGGCTGCAGGCCAGCGGAATGAGCAGCAGCGAGCCGCCCGCCACACCCGAGGCGCCGCAGGCGCACACTGCCGAGAGCAGGCAGAGCATGATCGCGGTGGGCAGGTCGGGCGTGATGCCCAGGGTGTGCACGGCCGCCAGCGTCAGCACCGAGATGGTGATCGCCGCACCGCCCATGTTGATGGTCGCACCCAGCGGAATGGAGACCGAATAGGTGTCCTCGTGCAGCCCCAGGCGGCGGCAGAACTCCAGGTTCACCGGCACGTTGGCCGCCGAGCTGCGGGTGAAGAAGGCGGTGATGCCGCTTTCGCGCAGGCAGGCGAAGACCAGCGGATAGGGGTTGCGACGGATCTGCCAGTAGACGATCAGCGGTTCATCACCAGCGCCACGAACAGCATGCAGCCGAGCAGCACGGCCAGCAGGCGGGCGTAGCCGCCCAGGGCGCCGAAGCCCGACTGAGCGAGCGTGCCGGCCACCAGCCCGAACACGCCGAAGGGCGCCAGGCGGATGACCAACTGGACGATGAGCGTCACGCCACCGGCGAGGTCGGTGATCATTTCGCGAGTCGCCGGGCGGGCATGGCGGAAGGCGATGCCCAACCCGATCGCCCAGGCCAGGATGCCGATGAAGTTGCCCTCGATCAGGGCCTGCACCGGGTTGACCGCGACGCTGAACAGCAGCGACCTGAGCACGCTGGCGACGCCCGAAGGTGGCGCGATGTCGGGAGAATGGCTCACCAGGGTGAGGCTGGTCGGAAAGACGAAGCTGGCGAAGACCGCCACCGCGGCGGCGCTGAGCGTACCCAGTGCATAGAGGCCGATGATCGGCTGGATGTGGGTCGGCTGCCCCCGCTTGTGGTTGGCCAGCGCAGCGGTGACCACGGTGAACACCAGGATCGGCGCGACGGCCTTGAGCGCAGCGACGAACCAGTCGCCCAGCAGGCCGGCCGACAGGGCCGCCGAAGGCCAGAGCACGGCGAGCACCACGCCGGCCAGAAGCCCGGCGAGAACCAGCGCGACCAGGCTGGCGCGGGCGAAGAACTGGAAAACGGCAACGAACGGCTTGGACATGGGCTATTCCGACACGAAGGCAGCGCCGGGAAGGCCCCGGCATAAAAGCGCGCGATGGTACGCGCCTCGCGCCGCCCTGCCCAGCATCGATGGCGCGTACGGCGCACCTCGAAGGTCGTCATTACCGCAGGAAGTACGCATCCGCCCCTATTTTCCATGGCGGCACGCTGGGCCGGCGGCCGGAGCTCCGGTATCGTCCCTGTCGGATCGAGGCGTGCATCGCCCCGGCTGCACCGGCATGCGCACCGGCACTCAGACGCGCCCTGGAACGCCCCGGACGGATGTCTGCGGTCTCGACGGGGTATCGCCATACACACAAGGACCCCGAAATGCCCACGTTTCTCACCGGCAGGCTGCGCCGATGACCCTGTTCAAGACGCTCGGCCTGTTCGGCCTCACGGCGGTCGCGAGATCGTCGGCTGCTACCTGCCCTATCTCTGGCTCAGGGAGGGCAAGAGCGCCTGGCTGCTGGTGCCGGCGGCCCTGTCGCTGGCGTTGTTCGCCTGGCTGCTGTCCCTGCACCCCACGGCCGCGGGCCGGGTCTACGCCGCCTATGGCGGCGTGTACATCGGCGTCGCGATCATCTGGCTCTGGCTGGTCGACGACATCCGCCCGAGCGGATGGGATCTGCTAGGCAGCGGCGTTGCGCTGCTCGGTATGGCGATCATCATGTTCGCGCCGCGGCCTTCCTGAGCGACGCCAGGAGCTGCCAGCCCCTCATCCGGCCCTTCGGGCCACCTTCTCCCAGGGGGAGAAGGGAAAGACCTGCGATTCGGGGAAGGATCTGCAGACCCTCTCGCCAGCCGGGCCTGCATATCGCCTGCCGGCAACCACGGCGGCATTCGCGAGCAGAGCTCGCTCCTACACAAGCCCGGACAACGCCTGCCCCCCCCTGTAGGAGCAGGCTCTGCCTGCGACCACGCCTGCCTGCGCGCTTCACAGCGTGAAGCGCGCCACCAACCCGTTGAGGTTGACGGCCAGGCGCGACAGCTCCTGGCTGGCGGCGTTGGTCTGCTCGGCGCCGGCGGAGGTCTGGGTCGACAGGTCGCGGATGTTCACCAGGTTCCGATCCACTTCGCGCGACACCTGCGCCTGCTGCTCGGAGGCGCTGGCGATCACCATGTTCAGCTCGCTGATCTGGCCGATGGCCGCGGTGATCTCGTCCAGCGCGGCGCCGGCCGCCTTCGCCAGTTCCAGCGTCTCGTGGGCGCGCCGGTTGCTGGTCTGCATCGCGCCGACCGCGTTTTCCGCGCCCTGCTGGACGCTGCCGATCATCTGCTCGATCTCCCGTGTGGACTGCTGCGTGCGGTGCGCCAGCGCCCTTACCTCGTCGGCCACGACCGCGAAGCCGCGGCCCGCCTCGCCAGCGCGCGCCGCCTCGATCGCCGCGTTGAGCGCCAGCAGGTTGGTCTGCTCGGCGACGGAGCGGATCACGTCCAGCACCTGGCCGATCTCGCGCACCTGGCCGGCCAGCGCCTCGACCTGGGCCGAGCTGCCGGTCACGTCCCGGGCCAGCATGCCGATCGAGTCGACGGTTTCCAGCACCTGCTGGCGCCCGAGCTGCGCGGTCTGGTCGGACTGCCGCGAGGCTTCCGAGGTCGCCACGGCGTTGCGCGCCACCTCGTCCACCGCGGTGCTCATCTGATTGACCGCGGCGGCAGCCTGCTCGATTTCCTGGTTCTGCTGCTGCAGGCCGCGCGTCGACTCCTCGGTCACCGTGTTGAGTTCCTCGGACGCCGCGGCGAGCTGGTTCGACGAGCCGGAAATGTTCTGGATGGTGTCGCGCAGGTTGCTCTGCATGGCCTTGAGCGCGTTGAGCAGGCGCGCCGGCTCGTCCTTGCCGTCGACCTCGAACTGCCGGGTCAGATCGCCCCTGGCCACCGTCTCGGCCACTTCCACGGCGACCGCCAGCGGTGTCACCACGCTGCGGGTGAAGGCCCAGGCGAGCGCCAGGGTGGCGACCAGCGCCCCGAGGATGGTGCCCATCACCCAGAAGAACGACTGGTCGTAGACGTTGGCCGAACGGAGCGAAGCGGCGGCCGCGGCAACGCGGTTGACCTCCATCACGTCCTGCAGGGACTTGGTGATCGCGGCGGAATGCGCATTGATCTCGCCATTGAGTTCGGCGATGGCGGCGGCACGGCGCCCCTGCCGGACATGCTCGACGACCTTGGCCTGGGCTTGCAGGTACAGCGCCTGCGCCTCCTGAAGGCTGGCGTACGCCTTGCGCTCTTCATCCGAGCTGACCAGCCGCTCGTAGTGGGTGCCGAGCGTACGCAGTTCGGCGAGCAGGTGCTCGAGGTTGGTCATGTTCTGCTGCAGCAGCTGCGGATCGTCCAGCACCGCCAGGCGCAAGGCCATGGCGCGCATGCGCATCATGTTCTGGTTCAGGTCCGCCAGTGCCAGGATGCTTGGCAACGAGTTCTCGTCGACCTTCCTGCTCTCCTCTCTCATGGTGGCCATCTGGCTCAGCGCGAATACGCCCAGCAGGATGACGATCAGGCAGATTGCACCGAAGCTCAGAGCCGAGCGTGGCGCAACTTTCAGGTTACGTAGTGACATGTCTTCTTCCGGTTTGGCGATAACGCTTCGTTGCATGCGCAGGGGCTGCGTCAGTGTTATCGACCGGAGCGAACCAAAGGTGACGACCGCTCAGCGGTTTTCTGGCGTTGGTATTTTGACTGATCGATGGAAGAGCTTTCGGCCCGCCATCCGCTCGTCAGCGCTTGGCGCGCGCAGGGTCCGGCAGGATGGCGAGGAAGTTGTCGCGCGCCACTTTTCGCGCGGTGTCCGGTTCCAGCGCATCGAGGAAGGGCACGAAGCCGCGTATCGTCTCGCCAAGGCTGCCGAAGCGGCCGACCACGTCGGAGCCGAGCATGAAGCGGGTCGGGTGCTTGTTCACCAGCTTCACCACTCCGGGGCGGCCGGCCCTTGGCGTCGAGCAGATAGGGCGTGCGCAGCGTCCAGGACAGGTCGATGTAGAGATTCGGATAAGCGTCCAGCAGGCGCTCGACGGTGGGCAGGAGAAAGTCGAGCTTCTCCTGGTGACGATGGATCTCCATGCTGGTGCCGGCGTGGGCCCAGATGAAACGCACGTGCGGATGGTTGCGCAGCGGTTCTTCGAGCTCGTGCAGGTACAGCGGGTTGCGCTCGCGTTTGGAGGTGATGTTCGAGTGCAGCATCACCGGCAGGTCGTATTCGGCGGCGAGGTGATAGACCCGAGTCAGGGCCTCGTTGTTGGCCCTAGGCGTGTCGCCATAGGTGATCGCGGTCAGGTCGTCGTGGCGGGTGAAGATTTCGCCGATGCCTGCCAGAAGCCCGGGTGCAGCTCGAGCATGCGGCGGATATGGGCATCGGCGTTCTTGTCGGTGGGGTTGAAGCCCGTGAGGAACGGATGCAGCCGGCGCTGCCTGTCCTCCGGCAGCGCCCTCACCGCTTCGGCCACGAACACATCGGTGGCGCTGAACCAGTAGGCCCCGGCGTCGTCTCCGGCATAGTAGCGCGGGCGCTTGGGCTCGTCCTCGTGCCACTTCTTGGCGACCGCGATACCGCTGATCATCGCGTGGTCGATGTTCGACGCGTCCATGGCTTCGAACAGACGCTCCATGCCCTCGGATTCCTGGAAGAAATCGACGTAATGGATGTGCGCGTCACTGAAGTGGTAGTCGGCGGCCGGGGCGAAGGTGGTGCCGAGCGAGAGGCACAGGGTGAGCAACAGGCGGGAGGCAAACAAAACAGCTGATTCTCTTCCGTGGGTGGCAGCGTAGACAGTATAGGCCGGTGAGGGTTCAGCCGGCCGGCGGCTGCGATGATGGCACTTCGCTTGCAGCCTGGCAGCTATTCCGCCGGAGAATGCCCATGTTCATGCTGTTCCGCACCCGCCGTACCCCTGCCCCCGACTCCCTGGCTGCGCTGTTCGAACGCAACGATCTGACCGCCGAGTTCGACGACGCCCAACCCACCTTCGCCGCGCTCAACCGCTTCACCCGCAGCCTGCAGAAACGCATCCAGGTAAGCCTGGCCGGCGCCGCGGGCATCGCCGAGCATGCCCCGCAGCTGGCGCTCATCGCCGGAGAAACGCAGCAGAACGGCCAGCGCCTGGCCCAGGCCTCGGAGATGATGGCCAGCGCCTGCGAAGAAGTCAGCACCACGCTGGATGCCGAGCTGGTGCCAGGTACAGCCGAGGTGGCGAGGCTGTCCGGCGACGTGTCGGCGACCCTTCGCGACTGCCAGCACAATGGCGAGGCGGTGCTGAACCAGGTCGACGCCATCGGTCAGAGCGAAATGGAACTGGCGCAGGTGATTGCCCGACTGGCGACGCAGCTGGAGGAGGTCAACCAGGTGATCGGCGTGATCGCCGGCATTTCCCAGCAGACCAACCTGCTGGCGCTCAATGCCGCGATCGAGGCGGCGCGCGCCGGCGAACACGGCCGCGGTTTCGCCGTGGTGGCCGACGAAGTCCGGCGCCTGGCCGGCCACACCACCGAAGCTACCGGACAGGTAGGCACCATCATCGAGCGCTTTCATGAGGGCATGAAACAACTTGGTGCGGCTGGCGAGCAGATGCACGCCGCCGTGGCCGCCGGGCGGGACGGCATGCGCCGCGTCGAAAGCGATCTGGGCACCACCCGCCAGGCCATGGACCAGCTCGATGCACGCGTCGGCCAGATCGCCGCCGGTACCGAGCAGATCGGTCAGGCGGTACGCTCGATCAATGCCGACGTGCAGCGGATCGCCGGGGTCGCCTCGGAACTGCTCGATCAGTCGGGCCAGGTGCTGGGCCACAGCGAGGCGGTGCGCAACGACGGCAACCGCCTGCTCGAGGGCCTGGGCGACTTCCGCCTCCCGCTGCACCACCAGATCCAGCAGGCGCTCGAGCAGCTGACGAAGGATTCGTCGCTGCTCGGCCCGGTCGCCGAGGCCGAGCGCACGCTCACCCAGCTGCTGCAACGCGACAAGCGCTTCGAGCTGCTGTACCTGGTGGGTGCCGACGGGGTGCAGCTGTCGGAGAACATCGGCGACCAGAGCGGCGGCCGTTCCTGCCGGGGCGCCAACTGGTCGCAACGCCCATGGTTCAGGGCGGTGCGCGACTCCGGGGCCAGCCATGTCACGCCGGTATACCGCTCCTCGGCCACGGAAGCCTTCTGCTTCACCGTCTCGGTGCCGCTGCTCGATGCCCAGGGCCACCTCGTCCGGGTGCTCGGCGCCGACGTGCGGCTGGCGGCGCTGGTCTAGCGGCCAGCTCAGTCGGTGTGGTGCGCGGGCTGGAACAGCTCGTCGAAGAACGCATCCATCGCGCAGAAGGCGCGCTTCGCGACGACCGGGTGGTACTGCGCCCGGCCGGGCGCGTCGGCCAGCGGGTTGGTGAAGGAATGCACCGCCTGGCCGTAGCTGACCAGTTGCCAATCGACCTGCGGGGCGCCCTTCATCTCCTGCACGAAGGCGTCCACCTGCTCCGGCGGCACCGCGGGGTCCAGGGCCCCGTGCAGCACCAGGATGGCCGCGCGTATATTGGCCGCAGCCGTCGGATCGGGCGTGTCCAGATTGCCGTGGAAGGACACCACGCCCTTCACCGGCGCACCGTCGCGCGCCAGTTCGAGTACCGCGCCTCCGCCGAAACAGAAGCCGATGGCGCCGAGTCGCTCGGCATCGATCCCCTCGCCCTTCAGCCCTCTCAACACACCAAGGGCCGCCCGTGCGCGGCGGCGCAGCAATGGCCGGTCGGCCCGCAGGGCGGCGATCACCGGCCTGGCCTCGTCCGGGCTGCGCGGCCGCACCGCCTTGCCGTAGAGATCGGCGAGCAGCACCGCGTACTTGCCACGCGCGACCCGCGCCGCTTTGCGTACCGACGCCTCGTTCACGCCGAGCCAGTTGGGCACCATCAGCAATCCCGGGCGCGGTGCCTGGACCGAGCTGTCGTGCACCAGCACGCCTTCGTACGGCTCGCCGTCGATCTCGTAGGCCACCGGCCTGGTCACCATGCCGGCGTCGGCCAGCCCTTCCAGACCATCGAACAGCAGCGAAGCCAAGGTCTTTTCCATCATCGACTCTCCCCAGTGCGTTCAGCCGAGTCTCGGCACAAACGAAAAAGCCCGCAAGTGAGCGATGCCGTTCACCTGCTGGGAGGCCTAGGGCAGGCCTGCGGCCTGCATTCGCCGCGAGGCCGCGCCTCCCACGGGGTGGCCCGGTGCTTCTTGTGGGAACGGTCTCGACCGCGAACGAGCCCTCTCGCCATTCGCGGCCAAGGCCGCTCCTACGAAGAGCCGTGCCGAAGCCTTGGCTGGCTAGCTCGCGCCGCCCATGGGGGCGCGGAGACGCCGCTTTTGTGGGAGGCCCGACCTCGGGGCGAACTTGCCTAAGCGGACAGCATGAAGAAGAGGCAGCGGGTGCTGCCCCTTCGTCCAGCCTCCAGCCCTCCA
>LZQQ01000036.1_pt1 | contig 21508 bp, 24 predicted proteins | sample 768581 | NCBI WGS metagenome assembly LZQQ01 (sample SAMN05207185, study PRJNA324510) | oil field metagenome | isolation source: sample BH-FW-20 from oil reservoir | place: India: Bombay High | collected 2015-11-25 | reverse complement strand
CGACCGCGCGCCGCCATCACCCGCCAGCTGCTGACCTTCGCCCGCCGGCAACCGCTGCAGGCACGGGTGATCAGCCCCTCGGAAACGCTTCGGCAGACCGTCACCCTGCTCGAGCAGTCGGTGCCCCGGGACGTCTGCCTGACCGCCGACATCGCGACGATCTGCCAGAGATCGAGATCGACCCGCAGCAGCTCGAACTGGCGCTGCTGAACCTGACGATCACGCCCGCGACGCCATCCACGGGACCGGCACCATTCACCTGCGTGCCTGGTGCTGCGAGCTCGCCGGCGAGCTGGACAACCTGCACGGCCCCTTCGTCGCCATCGCCATCGAAGACGACGGCGAGGGGATTTCCGCCGAGGTCTGCTCGCGCATCTTCGAGCCCTTCTTCACCACCAAGCGCTTCGGCGAAGGCACCGGGCTGGGGCTGAGCCAGGTGCACGGCTTCATCAAGCAGTCGCGGGGCGGCATCCGGGTGGACTCCACCCCCGGCGAGGGCACCACCTTCACCCTCTACCTGCCGGCGCTCGGCGGCGGCTCCGGGACCGGCGGGCGCGGCCCTGGATCGAACAAGCGCATCCTGCTGGTGGAGGACGACCAGAACCTCTCCGAGGTGGCCGCCGCGATGCTGGAGATGATGGGATTCGAGGTGCTGCAGACGCACAGCGCCAGCGAGGCGCTGGCCGAGCTGAGCCGGGTGATCCGTGTCGATCTGCTGTTCAGCGATGTGATCATGCCCGGCGGCATCAGTGGCCTGGAGCTCGCCAACCGGGTGCGCGAACGGCTGCCGGAACTGCCGGTGCTGCTCACCACCGGCTTCAGCGACGCCGTGCAGGACGGCGTCAGCTATCCCCTGCTGCAAAAGCCCTACACCTACGACGACCTGGCCGACGCGGTGAAGGCGCTGACCTGACCCCCGGGATTCGGTGGTGAGGGCTGGCATGCAACGGCCCCGGCCGGGCCACCTTCTCCCGAGGGAAAAGGGAAAAGCCGGCGCCGAATCTCGCAGGGGCCGGGTGGCGTTCGCGTAGGGTGGGCTTCAGCCCACCAGAGAGGCCACGGCTTTCAGCAGTCGGTGGGCTAAAGCCCACCCTACGGCGCTGGTGCCGCCACCTGGGAGGCCCGACCTCGGGGCGAGCTTGCCTGAGCGAACAGCATTGCGGCGTGCGTACAGGCTCTCAGGGCGTCAGGTAGGAGGAGCGGGTCAGCCCGAGGCGCAGCGCGTCGATGTACTGGGTACGCTCCTTGGCGCTGAGCCTGGCGCTGGCCACCTTGTCGCGGTAGTAGGTCATCAGCTCTTCCGGCGACAGGTGCACGTAGCGCAGCATGTCCTCGATGGTGTCGTGGGTCTCAATGCCGGCGTGGTAGAAGCTGCCGTCGTCGCGCTGGTAGACGTTGACCGAGTCGGTGTCGCCGAACAGGTTGTGCATGTCGCCGAGGATTTCCTGGTAGGCGCCGACCAGGAACACCCCGAGGAAGTACTCCTCGCCCGGCTCGATCTCGTGCACCGGCATGCTGCTCTCGATGCTCTGCTCGTCGACGTAGTGCTTGATCTTGCCGTCGGAGTCGCAGGTCAGGTCCTGCAGCACGGCGCGCCGCACCGGTTCCTCGGTCAGCCGTTGCAGCGGCACGATCGGCAGGATCTGGTCGATGGCCCAGGTGTCCGGCAGGCTCTGGAACACCGAGAAGTTGCAGATGTACTTGTCGGCGAGCTTGTCGTTGAGCTCGTCGAGCACCGCGCGGTGCGAGCGCTGGCGCGCCTTGAGCTGGTTGTACAGGCGGCGGCAGATGGCGAAGTAGCTCTGCTCGGCCAGCGCCTTCTGCGCCAGCGTCAGCTTGCCGGCGGCGTACTGCGCGGCGGCCTCGCTCATGTAGTGGGTGGCGCGCCAGTAGGTCTCGGTGACCATCTCCGGGTCGGTCGGGCCGAGCAGGTCGACCAGCGACTGCACGATATCCGGCAGTTCGTCGTAGTTGTCGACCTCCGGCGCCTGGTCGTTGTGACGCTCGAAGTCGGTCACCTGCATGACCAGTACCGCATGGTGCGCGGTCATCGCCCGCCCGCTCTCGGAGAAGATGTGCGGGTGCGGCAGCTCCTGGCGGTCGCAGAATTCCTTGAGCATGCCCACCACGGTGCCGGCGTATTCGTCGATGTCGTAGTTGATCGAGCTGGCGTTGCGCGAATGGGTGCCGTCGTAGTCCACGCCCAGGCCGCCGCCGACGTCGATGTGGTCGACCGGCAGGCCCAGCGCGCGCAGCTCGGCGTAATAGCGGATGGCCTCGCGGAAGCCCTGGCGATAGTCGGCCAGGTTGGGCGATCTGGGAGCCCATGTGGAAGTGCAGCAGGCGCACGCCCTGGTCGATGCCGGCTTCGCGGAAGCGCTCGATGACGGTCAGCAACTGTGCGGCGGACAGGCCGAACTTGGACTTCTCGCCGCCAGTGTCTGCCCACTTGCTCGAGGCCAGCGACGAGAGGCGCACGCGCAGGCCCACCTGCGGCACCAGCTTGAGCTCGGCGGCCTCCTCGATCACCAGGCCGACCTCGGACATCTTCTCGATGACGATGAAGACGTTGTGCCCGAGCTTCTGGCCCATCAGCGCCAGGCGGATGAACTCGCGGTCCTTGTAGCCGTTGCAGACGATGGTGCCGCCCTTGGGTGCCAGCGCCAGCACCGCCATCAGCTCCGGCTTGGAGCCGGCCTCGAGACCGATGGAGACGTTCTGCGTGGCGATGATGTTCTCGATCACCGCCTCCTGCTGGTTGACCTTGATCGGGTACAGCGCGGTGTAGCGGCTCTGGTATTCGAGGCGCTCGATGTTGGCGTCGAAGGCGCCGGTCAGCCGCCGCACGCGGTCCTGCAGGATGTCCGGAAAGCGCACCAGCAGCGGCAGCGACAATCCGGCCTCGCGCAGTTGCTCGATCAGCCCGTTGAACTCGATGGGCTGGCCCTCGGGGCCGTGCGGGCGCACCTCCACCCTGCCGTCGTCGTTGATCGAGAAATAGCCCGCGCCCCAGTGGCGAATGCCGTAGACGCTGCGGCTGTCCGCCGCGGTCCACTGGCTACCGTCGTCTTTGCGTGTGCGTCTTACCGGCATGCGGCTCCGTGAAGGAAGATAGGGTGCGCCCGACGAGGGCTCGCCGGGCGGGTATTCTGGATTGGAACGATCGGCGCCGCGGGAATTCACGCGCAGAACGACGCTGCGCGGCTCAGCCGCCGGATTTCTTCGCCTTGAAACCGCGCGCGGCGAGTTCGTCGAGCAGCAGCTGCACGTGGTCGCCCTGGATCTCGATGACGCCGTCCTTCAGCGCGCCACCGGTGCCGCAGCGACGCTTGAGCGCGCTGGCCAGCTCCTTCAGCTCCGCCTCGGCCAGCGGCACGCCGCTGACGCTGGTGACCGTCTTGCCGCCGCGCCCCTTGGTTTCGCGGCGCACGCGGGCGATGCCGTCGCCGCTCGGCGCCGCCGGCTGCCCGCAGCTGCAGCGTTCGACCGGCTGTTCGCAATCCGGGCAGAGACGCCCGCGATCAGTGGAATAGACCAGTCCGCCGAGGCCGGCCAAGGAAGTGGTTTTCTTCGCCACGAATCCCCCGATTCAAGGATGCGCCCGCCAGGGCCCGAAGGTGGCGCAATTTAGCAGTCCGTCCGCGGGTTGTAACCCGCCCTGTACGCTTCGCCCGGCCGACTCGCGCCGAACCTGGCTGGGAGGCCCACCCGCATTCGCCGCGAGGGCGCGCCTGCCACGGGGGTCGGTGGCGCCGTGCTTTTCCCTTCTTCCTGCGGGAGAAGGTGGCCCGCAGGGCCGGATGAGGGAAGGCCGGCCACCCACGCTCTTCGGGCAGGCGATGCCTGCCATCGCCGCCAGGGGGCGCAATCCACAGGGATGTGGTGAATGCAGCAAGCCCGTCGGGAACGGGCGCGGCCTCCCACAAAAGAGCCGAGCCGCACGCTGCGCAGGCCCTAAACAATCCTCCCGGCCGTACGTAGGGAGCCGGGTCGACGATCGGCTCGCGGCCGAGCACCAGGTCGGCCAGCAGCCGGCAGGACGCCGGCGCCAGCACCAGGCCGTTGCGGTAATGACCGCAGTTCAGCCAGAGCCCCTCATGCCCCGGCACCTCGCCGATATAGGGAATGCCCTCGGGCGAGCCCGGGCGCAGGCCGGCCCAGTGCCTGACCACCTCGGCCTTGCCCAGCGCCGGCAGCAGTTCGGCGGCGGACGCCCGCAGGCTGGCCAGGGCATCTTCTGTCGGGGTCTTGTCGAAACCGGCGTGCTCCAGGGTGCTGCCCACCAGCACGTGGCCGTCCCGGCGCGGAATGGCGTAGCGCCCGCGCGCCAGCACCATGCTCGGCAGGAAGTCCGCCGCGCACTTGAACAGAATCATCTGCCCCTTCACCGGCTCGACCGGCAGCGTGATCCCCAGCGTAGCCAGCAGTTCGCCGCTCCAGGCCCCCGCAGCGACCACCACGCGCTCGGCGCGCAGCTCCCGGTCGTCCGTGCGCACGCCGACCACGCGTTCGCCGTCGCGAAGAAACGCCCTGACGGGACTCCGCTCGAGCACCTGCACGTTCGGCATCTGTCGTAGTGCCGCGGTCAGCGCCTTGCCAAGCCGAGGGTTGCGCACATTGGCCACGTCCGGCATGAACACGGCATGGGTGAAGCCCGCACCCAGGGCCGGCACGGCGGCATACACCTGGTCGATCGAGCGCGGGAACAGCGGCCTTCCGCTGTGCTCGGCCCAGCGCAGCGCCTCGGCCTCGTCCTCCAGATCGAGCCAGTACAGGCCGTTTCATGGACTTCGGGCTGATGCCGCCCTCCGCGACCAGCCGCTCGTCGAGCCTCGGGTAATAGTCCTGCGACCAGTGCGCCAGCGCGGTGACCGCCGGCTGGTAGCGCCACGGGTACAGCGGCGAGACGATGCCGCCGCCGGCCCACGAGGCCTCGCGCGCGGTTTCGCCCGCCTCCAGCAAGACCACCTGCAGGCCCGCCTGGCCCAGTTGATAGGCGGACAGCAAGCCGATCACGCCACCGCCTACCACCACTGTCGCTCGATTCACGTCTTATCTCCCCGCATTTGCAAATTGCCGTTCCGTTCCTTGACGCGGAGGTCGTCAAGGTTAAATAGAAGCGCGGCCAGGACGGCCGCGAAAACATACCGTGCACAAGGAAACGCCATGAAACGCGAAGGTGCCTTCACGCTCGTCGAACTCGCCGTCACCCTCACACTGCTGGCACTGGTCGCCATGATCGCCGTGCCCGCCACCGCCGACTTTCTCGAACGCAACCGCCAGCAGGCCCAGCGACATCATCTCGAAGGATTGCTGCACGAGGCGCGGGCACGGGCCGTGATCGAGGGACGCAAGACCGAACTGTGCCCGTCCGAGGACGGCATCAGTTGCACGAACGACTGGACTCGACCCTGGCTGCTGCGCCGCGTCGACGACGGAGAGGTGTATTTCCGCACTGAAGCCGTTACCAGCCGCAGCCCGCTCCGCTGGTCAGGCTTCACGCAAAGCCTGCGCTTCTATGGCAACGGCACCAGCCCCGTCAGCAGCGGCCGCTTCTTCCAGTGCCACCGCAACGAGATCGCCTGGCAACTGATCGTCAGCCGGCAGGGAAGGATACGGCCGGCCACGGCGAGTGAAAACAACCAGGACGTCGCACGCTGCAACTGAGCCGCTTTGCGATGGGCTGCTCAGCGCACAAACCGGTCATCCGCCATCTTATGCCGGCCGTCTCGCCAGTAAGGATTTGCCTTTTCAGGCGCGTCAATATCCGTTCGCCAAATTAACATCGGAGCAGATCATGTCGCGCCGCGATGACATGGAAGGTTTCACGCTGATCGAACTGATGATCACCATCGCCCTGCTGGCCATCCTGGCCGCCGTCGCCTTTCCCAGCTTCGGCCAGTTCATCCGCAATTCCCAGTTGCAGGCGCAGGCGGAAGAGCTCAAGGCCTTCGTCCAGCAGGCCCGCAGCGAGGCGGTCGTCGCCCGCGCCAGTGCCGAGCTGACGATCAAGAGCGACGCCGCCTGGGAAATCAGTCGCGGCGGCGATGTGCTGCGCAGGCTCGAGCATGACGCCGCAAAGGCGACGCTCACGGCCACCGACGGCAACGGCACCGCGCTGAGCAGCCTGACCTATTACCCCTCGGGAGTCGCCAGCAGCGCGGCGCGCTTCACCGTCTGCCGCGATCAGGACCCCGCCAATGGATATCTCGTCACCGTCGAGCCGAGCGGCAGCATCCAGCTGCACCCGCGCGGAAAGGACGGCAACGACCCCCTCGACGCTTGCGAGTAAGGAGAGCCCATGTTGAAGAGGCCACACGGATTCAGCCTCATCGAGGTCCTGGTGACCCTGCTGCTGGTCACCACCGGCGTGCTGGGCATGGTCGCAATGCAGGCGCGCGCGATCCAGTACACCCAGGACTCGGTGCAGCGCAACGCGGCGGTCGACCTCGCCAACGAGCTGGTCGAGCTCATGCGCGCCAACCCGGACGAGGTGTTCACCTCCCTGCCGCCGAGCCAGCCGGTCGCCAGCGGCCTGAAAGGCTCGTCGCTGTTCTACAAGTCCAGGGGCGGCAATTTTTCACCCGCTCCCGGCACGCCCGGCTCCGGTGACTGCGCGCCGCCGGGCAGCGCCACCAACAAGGATCCGAGAAAGCAGCGCGACTGCTGGCTCAGCCGCGTCCAGGCCAACCTGCCGGGTGCGTCCGACCTGCTGACCGAGCACTTCTACGTGTGTCGCAGCTCGGTCGCCAGCAACGGCGCCGCGCCGACATGCGACGGCAAGGGCTCGGTCCTCGAAATCCAGCTGGCATGGGCGGTCAAGTCGGGCGCCTGCCCCGACGACCGCGCGCCGAACGCAACCACCTGCATCTATCGCACACGGGTCGAACTATGAAACGCCAACCTAGAACCCTGGCGGGCGAACTCGGCCTGTCCATGGTGGAGCTCCTGGTCGCACTGGCCGTCAGCAGCTTCCTGATCCTCGGCATCACCCAGGTCTACATCGACAACAAGCGCAACTACCTCTTCCAGCAGAGCCAGGCCGGAAACCAGGAGAACGCGCGCTTCCTGGCCATGCTGATGGACAGTTATCTCAACAAGGCGGGCTACCGCCGGGCGCCGCACCAGTTGGCCGAGTATGCCTTTCCGGCGGCGTCCTTTTCCGACTGCGGCTCCCTGGACGCCGGCGCCGCGGTCACCAAGGCGGCGAACAAGGTCGGCCTGTGTCTGCGCTACTACCCGATGGTCAGCGAAGAGCTGGACTGTCAGGGCAACAAGACGGCCGCCTTCGACGACTCGGATGTATTCGACAGCCCTGGCGATCCCATCACCCTGCTGCTGTATTTCGACGCCGACAGCGGTTCGCTGCGGTGCAAGAACCTCGGCAACAACCAGGCGGCGTCCGAACTGGTCACGGGAATCACCGACTTCCGTCTGCAGTTCGCCGTCGGCAAGGCGTTGAACAAGACCATCGACCAGGTCGTGGCGGCCAATGCCTGGGGTGGTGGCGAGGCGGTTCTCGGCGTCGGCTACCAGGCCCTGCTGGCCGGCGGTACCCGGCAGCGCGCCACGGAGGATTCCAAGGTCCTCGACGACTGGCTGAAAGACGCCGACTCGACGACCGAAACCCGCCTGACCGCCGAACGCCAGGACCTGCGCCTGTATCAGGTCGCCTCCGGCACCCACACCCTCAGGAACCTGACGCCATGACCCAACTGCCCTCCACCCGCCAGCGGGGCGCGGCCCTGCTCGTCGCCCTGGTAATGCTGCTGGTGCTGACCGTACTGACCGTCACCAACATGCGTGAAGTGACGCTGGAAAGCCGTATCACGGCGAACAAGGCGGAAAACGCACGCCTGCACCAGACCGCTGACGCGGCGCTCCGCGAGTCGGAAAAGCGCTTCTACGGCCCCGGCAACCTGCAGGCCAAGCTCGAACCGGACGAAGCGAATTGCGTGAAGAACAACGTCTTCACTGTACCGCTCAACAAGCCTTGCCTGATTGACGTTTCGAAGGAGGGCACCGTCCCTTACAAGGAGGCGATGAAAGCTTCGTACTCGATCCGCTGACCTATTTCTCCGCCACCGGCCGGACGACCGATGCCGCTGCGAACAACGTGCCCCTGGTATGGATGCCATATCGCGGAACCGAAGCGGGAAGCGTCAGCGAACTGGACACCCGGGCGTACTGGAACAGCGCGCTCATCACCAGCGAGGGTGTCAACGCCGAATACGGCGACGCCATGGAAGGGCGCGGGACCTACTTCTACCTGATCACCGGCCAGGCCGCCGACACGCTGGCCGTGCAATCGACCATCGCCAACATCTATCTCGGCCTGAACAACTAAGGGACGCCAACCATGAAACCTCTGGCCAACAATCGGACGGCTAAGACACTCTTTGGCAGCCTCGCGACCGCAGCCCTGCTCGTTACCGCCCTGGACGTGCAGGCGGCCGTTTCGCAAAGCCCCTTGAGTCTGACGGTGGGCGTTCCGCCGAACATGCTGCTGACCCTCGACGACTCGGGCAGTATGCGCTGGGCCTTCGCCCCGGACGGGAAGAGCGGCACCGGTTCCACCCGGCGGGCAAAGTCCAGCGTCTTCAACCCCATCTACTACGATCCCAGCGTGACCTACAGCGCCCCGATCGTCTTCGACACGTCCGGGAACGAGCAGCAGCTGTCCACCAGCTTTACTTCGGCGCGGGTCAATGGCTACAACAGCGCACGCGGCACGCTCGATCTGTCGAAAACTACAAGGTGACCTGGACCTACGTGCTGGAAGAAGGCATGCCCACCACCTATGGGTACAGCAGCACTTCCAACCGTCTTGCCGAGAACCCCTCGAGCGATTTCACCGCCACGGTAACCCGCACCAGCAATGGCACCTCGGCCGTAACCAGCCCGGGCGGCATCGTCTTTTCCATCAACCGTAGCGGGACCAACAGCTGCACAGCCACGGCCAGCTATCCTGGCGTATTTTCCAGCATAGGAGCCAGCTGCAGCCGCACAGCCACCAACACCTACACGGCCACGCTGGCCAGAGCAGGAGTGCCGGCCTACTACTATGTCTACAATGCCGGCAGTTCCAACAGCTGTCCCGCTGACAAGGCCTCCGACAACGAGGACTGCTACAGCCTGAGATTCGTCACCAGCGCGGAACAGCAGAACTTCGCCAACTGGTTTTCTTTCTACCGCAACCGTGGCCTGGCCACCATTTCCGCTGCCGCCCTGGCCTTCTACGACCTGTCCCCCTCCGTACGCCTGAGCTGGCAGGGCCTGGGACGCTGCACCACGTTCACCGGCTCGGACAACAACTGCCGGAACAATGCCTTCAAGGCCTACAGCCCCGAGCACAAGGGCCAGCTCTATACCTGGATGCAAAACATCAACTTCAACCAGAGCACCTACCTGCCGGCGGCCATGAAACGTGCCGGCGAATTCCTCAAGACCGATACGCCCTGGCAAAAGAACCCCAACGGCACCGGAAACAACAACGACAACACCTATTCCTGCCGTTCCAGCTACCACATCATGATGACCGACGGGCAATGGAACGAGTCGGTCAGCGCGCCGAGCAATTTCCGCCACGACGGAGCCACCTTCAACCTGCCCGATGGCCAAAGCTACAACGGCGAGCCCCCTTACTACGACAGGCAGAACAACACCCTGGCCGACCTGGCCATGCACTACTGGGCGACCGACCTGAACCCCGGTCTGGATAACAAACTGCCGGCCTACATCCCTTTCAAGAGCGGCAACGCCACTACCGACTACTGGGATCCGCGCAACGATCCGGCGACCTGGCAGCATATGACCAACTTCATGATGGGCCTGGGCCTGACCGAGGCCCTGAACAGGACGGACATTCCCTGGAAAGGCAGCACCCACGCCGGCGAAGGTTATCAGGCCCTGCTGGCCGGCACTGCCACCTGGCCGGCGGCCAGTGCCTCGGGCGGTGACAACAATGTCTACGACCTCTGGCACGCGGCGCTCAACTCGCGTGGCGAATTCTTCAGCGTCGACAGCCCGAGTGCCATGGTGCAGGCCTTCAGCGACATCCTTTCGCGTATTGCCGATCGCAAATCCAGCGCGGCCAGGCCGGCAATCAGCTCCGGCCAGGTGAGCGAGGACGAGCAGATCGAAGGACGGATCGTGACGGTCTCCTACCAGTCCACCTATGCCAGCGACGAGAATTGGTCAGGCAATCTCACCCGTGTGGAAAAAGGCTGGAGTGCGGAAAACAACCAGTACGAGACTTCGGTCGTCTGGAGTGCGGAGAACAAGGTGCCCAGTGCCGCGAATCGCAACATCTATATCGCGTCCGAGACGGCGACCAGCGGCCTTCAGGCATTCACCACGCAGAATGCCGGTCTCGCCAATACGACCGACTCGCTCGCCTACCATCTGAACAGGGATCCGGAGAACAGCAACGTCGCCGACGGCAGGTGGCAGTCACGCCTGAACTACCTGCGTGGCGACCGCTCACTGGAAAGCACCACCATGCGCAAGCGCCATTCCCTGCTCGGCGACTTCTATGCCTCCACTCCGGTCGCCGTTTCCGGTCCGCGCTACCTGCTCGGGTTCGCCAACAGGCTCGAGCAGAGCCACGGCGACGACACCTACACCCGCTTCGTCGAATCGATCGCCACCCGTACGCCGCGCGTCTACATCGGAGGCAACGACGGCATGCTGCATGGCTTCAACGCAAAGACCGGTGTCGAGGAATTCGCCTTCATCCCCACCGCCGTGTTCCCCAAGCTGAACAAACTCACCGGGCGCAATTACAGCCACGAGTTCTATGTCGATGGTACACCGGTCGTGGCTGACGTGTTCGACGGCAGCCGCTGGCGCACCATTCTCGTCGGCACGCTGCGTGCCGGCGGCAAGTCGGTGTTCGCAATCGACATTACCCAGCCGGGCCAGGAAAAACTGCTCTGGGAGTTCGACGACTCGGATATCCCGGAGAACGGCGTCAAGATGGGCTACAGCTTTTCGCAACCGACCATTGCCCGCCTGCACACCGGCAAGTGGGCGGTGGTGTTCGGCAACGGCTACGAGGCCGCCGGCAATACCGACGGAAAGGCCGCTCTGTTCATCGTCGACGCCCTCTCCGGCGAACTGGAGAAGAGCCTGGAAGTGTCAGGTACGGCGAACGTGCCGAACGGCCTGTCCACGCCCAAGCTCGCCGACTACAACGGCGACGGCGTCGCCGACTACGCCTATGCCGGCGACCTGCAGGGCAACCTCTGGCGCTTCGACCTGCTGCGCAACAACCGTGAACAGGCGCAGCCCTTCACCACCACAGACGACGGCGAGAATGCCCTCGGCGATTTCGAGGTCGGTTACGGCGGAAGGCCTCTGTTCAAGGCCGTGGCCAGCAACAACGCCCGCCAGCCGATCACTGCGCCCCCTTCGCTCATCCAGCATCCGACCAATACCGGTTACCTGGTGGTATTCGGCACCGGCAAGTTCTTCGAGGACGGCGACAAGGAAGGCGACAAGAGCATGGCCCAGACCGTCTACGGCATCTGGGACAGCCAGACCCGCGGGGAAGACACCTCGGCGATCACCATCACTCGCAGCTCCCTGACTGCCCAGCAAATCGAAGCGACCGTCACCACCGACGGCACCCCGGCCCGTGTGATCACTGGCAACAACGTCCCCTGGACGACCACCGACCGGGACGGGAACATGGCGATCAACCAGTACGGCTGGTACCTGGACCTGAGGTCGGGCGCGCTCGAGGGCGAGATGGTGATCGAGCCCATGGTGACGCTCGGCCGTACGCTGTTCTTCCAGTCGCTGATTCCCAACACCGACCCCTGCGCGGACGGCGCCAACAACTGGACCTATGCGATCAACCCCTACACCGGCGGCCATACGGCACAGAATGCATTCGGCCTGACGCCAGTGACCATCGGCCAGGACAGCAGGACCGTCTCGGCGATTCGCAGGATGGCGAAGGCGGGCTTTCCGCCGGACAGAACCAGGACCAGAGCTTCGAACTCTGCACCGGCCTGGCCTGCGTGCCGGTCTTCCCCGATCCGTCGAGCATGGGCCGGCAGACTTGGCGCACGGTGACGACGCAATGATTCTTCAGAAGGAGCTGGCCATGAAGCCAAACATGCGAGGCTTCAGCCTCATCGAAGTCATGATCGTGGTGGTGATCGTCGCATTCTCGCCTCCATCGCCTATCCGAGCTATCGGGAATACGTGCTGCGCGGCAACCGGACCGAAGGCCAGGCGCTGCTCAGCGAGGCGACGGCGGCCCAGGAGCGCTACTACGCGCAGAACAACCAGTACGTCACCGCGACGAACGACCTGGGCAAGCTGGGGCTGCGTTCGTCGACGGCCACCGGGATCACTTCGGAGACCGGCAAGTACACGCTGTCGGCGAGCAGCAGCGCGGGTGACGGCGGCTACACCCTCACCGCCACGCAGACCTTCAACGACAGTGGTTGCGGCAATCTCACCCTCAACGCCATGGGAGAGCGCGGCAACAGCGGTAGCCGCAACGTTGCCGAGTGCTGGCGCTGAAGCCACCCTGAAGAAAAAAGGCTCGCATCCTGCGAGCCTTTTTTTCGAGCAGCGGTTTTATATCGCCTTGACCCGTAATTCCTTCGGCATCGAGAAGGTGACATTCTCGGGGCGGCCATCCAGTTCCGCCGCCGCGCTCGCGCCCCACTGCTTTAGCCGCTGGATCACGCCCTGCACCAGCACTTCCGGGGCCGAGGCGCCGGCGGTGATGCCGACCGCCTGCGCGGTGGCGAACCACTCCTGGCGCAGGTCCTCGGCGCCGTCGATCAGGTGTGCCGGCGTGCCCATGCGTTCGGCGAGTTCACGCAGGCGATTGGAGTTGGAGCTGTTCGGGCTGCCGACCACCAGCAGCACATCGCACTCGGCGGCCAGCTGCTTCACGGCGTCCTGGCGGTTCTGCGTCGCGTAGCAGATGTCGTCCTTGCGCGGGCCGCCGATCCTGGGGAAGCGGCTGCGCAGGGCGTCGATGACCCGGCTGGTGTCGTCCATCGACAGGGTGGTCTGGGTGACGAAGGCGAGCGAATCCGGATCGCGCACCTGCAGGCTGGCGACATCCGCCTCGTCCTCGACCAGGTAGATCGCCCCGCCATTGCGGGTGTCGTACTGGCCCATGGTGCCTTCCACCTCGGGATGGCCCTGGTGGCCGATGAGGATGCATTCGCGCCCTTCCCGGCTGTACTTGGCGACTTCCAGGTGCACCTTGGTGACCAGCGGGCAGGTGGCATCGAAGACCTTGAGTCCGCGCTTCTCGGCTTCCTGGCGCACGGCCTGGGAGACGCCGTGCGCGCTGAAGATGACGATCACGTCGTCCGGCACCTGGTCGAGCTCTTCGACGAACACGGCGCCGCGCGCGCGCAGGTCCTCGACCACGAACTTGTTGTGCACCACCTCGTGGCGCACGTAGATCGGCGGGCCGAAGACTTCCAGCGCGCGGTTGACGATCTCGATGGCGCGGTCGACCCCGGCACAGAAGCCGCGCGGGTTGGCGAGTTTGATCTGCATGGCGTTCTCGTCGCTCCGGCGGCTCAGGCGGACTTGACGTCGATGACTTCGACGCGGAAGTCCAGCGCCTTGCCGGACAGCGGATGGTTGAAGTCGACCGTGACCTGACGCTCGTCGAACGCCTTGACCACGCCCGGCAGCTCGGTGTTGGCCGCATCGTTGAAGATGATCAGCAGCCCCTCGGAAAGCTCCATGCCCTCGAACTGGCTGCGCGGCATCACTTGCACGTTCTGCGGATTGGGCTGGCCGAACCCCTGCTCCGGGGCGATCTTCAGGGTGCGCTTGTCACCGGCCTTGAGGCCGAACAGGGCCTGCTCGAAGCCGGGCAGCAGGTTGCCGTCGCCGACCCTGAAGGTGGCCGGCTGCTTGTCGAAGGTGCTGTCGACGACGTCGCCGTTCTCGAGCGACAGGGCGAAGTGCAGGGTCACTTGGCAGTCGTTGCCGATGCGCGCTTCAGTCATGAGCGGGTTCTCCGGATTTGTTGCCCTTGAGCATGTCGAGCGCCAGCATGATCGCGCCAACGGTAATCGCGCTGTCGGCGACGTTGAAGGCCGGGAAAAACCAGCGGTTCTGCCAGTGCACGAGGATGAAGTCGACCACGTGGCCGAGCACCACGCGGTCGTAGAGGTTGCCGAGCGCGCCGCCGAGCACGAGCGCCAGGGCCACGGCGAGCCAGGTCTCGTCGGCCTTGAGGCGCTTCATCCAGACCACCAGGACGATGCTCACGCCCACCGCGATCACCGCGAAGAACCAGCGCTGCCAGCCCGAGTGATCGGCCAGGAAGCTGAAGGCGGCGCCGGTGTTGTAGGCCAGCGTCCAGCTCAGGTAGTCGGGGATGATCTCGATGCGCTGGTACAGCGTCAGCGCGTCCTCGAAATAGAACTTGGTCGCCTGGTCGACGACGATCACCAGCAGGCTCAGCCAGAGCCAGGACAACTTGCCGATGCGGCTGCTCATGCCAAGGCTCCGATCGGTGCTGGACTGTCTCCGCGGGGGCGCGCAATCCACAGGGATGTGGTGAATGCCGCAAGCCCGTCGGGAACGGGCGCGGCCTCCCACAAAGGGGGCCAGCTTGCGCCACGAGCGCCGGGAATGGCCGGCAGCCTGGTGCGGTCACGCATAGTGACGCACCTCGCCCTCGCCTTCGATGTTCTCCACGCAGCGGCCGCAGATCTCCGGATGCGCCGGTTCCGGCCGACGTCCTCGCGGTGGTGCCAGCAGCGGCCGCACTTGGGCGCGGCCGAGCGGCTGACCGTCAGCTTGAGGCCCGGCAGCTCGCTCTCCACGGCATCGGCCGGTGCCTGCTCGAGCGGCGCGATGGCCACGCCCGAGGTGATCAGGACGAAACGCAGCTCGCCGCCGAGCTTCTGCAGCTGGCTGGCCAGCGCGCTGTCGGCATAGAGCGTCACCTCGGCCTGCAGGTTGCCGCCGAGGGTCTTGGCCGCGCGCTGGTTCTCCAGTTCCTTGTTGACCGCCGCCTTGACCGCCATGACCTGCTCCCAGAAGGCGCGGTCGAGCTCGCTGTCGGCCGGCAGTTCGCTCAGGCGGTCGTACCAGGTGTTGAGCATCACCGACTCGTTGCGCTCGCCGGGCAGGTACTGCCAGATCTCGTCGCGGTGAACGCCAGGATAGGCGCGATCCAGCGCACCAGCGCCTCGGCGATGTGGAACAGTGCGGTCTGGCAGGAGCGCCGCGGAACGCTGTCGGCACCGGTGGTGTACTGGCGGTCCTTGATGATGTCGAGGTAGAAGCCGCCCAGTTCCTGCACGCAGAAGTTGTGCACCTTCTGGTAGACGTTCCAGAACCGGTAGCTGGCGTAGGCCTCCTCGATCTCGCGCTGCAGCAGCAGGGCGCGGTCGATCGCCCAGCGGTCCAATGCGATCAGCTGCTCGTCGGGCAGCAGGTCGGTGGCCGGATCGAAGCCGTCCAGGTTGCTGAGCAGGAAGCGTGCGGTGTTGCGGATGCGCCGGTAGCATCGGCGGTGCGCTGCAGGATCTGCTGCGACACGGCCATCTCGCCGGAGTAGTCGGTCGCCGAGACCCACAGGCGCAGGATGTCGGCGCCGAGGGTGTCGGTCACCTGCTGCGGGGCGATCACGTTGCCGAGCGACTTGGACATCTTGCGGCCGTTCTCGTCCACGGTGAAGCCGTGGGTGAGCAGGCCACGGTAAGGCGCATGCCCGTCGATGGCGCAGCCGGTCAGCAGCGAGGAATGGAACCAGCCGCGGTGCTGGTCCGAACCCTCGAGGTAGAGGTCGGCGCGCGGCCCCTGGTCATGGCCCATGGGGTGCGAGCCGCGCATCACGTGCCAGTGCGTGGTGCCCGAGTCGAACCAGACGTCGAGGGTGTCGGCGATCTTGTCGTAGTCGCCGGCCTCCTCGCCCAGCAGTTCGGCCGGATCGAGCTTGAACCAGGCCTCGATGCCCTGCTGCTCGACGCGCCGGGCCACCTCTTCCATCAGCTCGACGGTGCGCGGGTGCAGCTCGCCGGTGGCCTTGTGCAGGAAGAACGGGATCGGCACGCCCCAGTTGCGCTGGCGCGAGATGCACCAGTCGGGCCGGCCGGCGATCATGCCGTGCAGGCGCGCCTGGCCCCAGGCCGGGACGAACTGGGTCTGCTCGATCGCCGCCAGTGCGCGCTCGCGCAGGGTCGGCCCCTCGTGCGGCGGGGTGTCCATGCCGACGAACCACTGCGCGGTGGCGCGGTAGATCAGCGGCGTCTTGTGCCGCCAGCAGTGCATGTAGCTGTGCTGGATGGCGTCGTGGCGCAGCAGCGCGCCGACTTCCTCGAGCTTGGCGACGATCGCGCCGTTGGCCTTCCAGATGAACTGGCCGCCGAAGAACGGCAGCGATTCGGTGTAGACGCCGTTGCTCTGCACCGGGCTGAGGATTTCGTCGTTCTGCATGCCGTAGCGCTTGCAGCTGTAGAAGTCGTCCTCGCCGTACGCCGGCGCCGAGTGGACGATGCCGGTACCGGCGTCGAGCGCCACGTAGTCGGCCAGGTAGACGGGCGAGAAGCGCTCGTAGAACGGGTGGCGGAAACGGATCAGCTCCAGCGCCTCGCCCTTGGCGGTCGCCAGCGTGCTGCCCTGCAGCCCGTAGCGCTGCAGGCAGCTGTCGACCAGCTCCTCGGCCAGCACCAGCAGGCGCTCGCCGGTGTCGACCAGCGCGTAGGTGAATTCGGGGTGCACGTTCAGCGCCTGGTTGGCCGGAATGGTCCAGGGCGTCGTGGTCCAGATGACGATGGCCGCGGGCTTGGGCAGGCTGTCCAGACCGAAGGCGGCCGCCAGCTTGTCGGCGTCCTCGACCGGGAAGGCGACGTCGATGGCATCGGACTTCTTGTCCTGGTACTCGACCTCCGCCTCGGCCAGCGCCGAGCCGCAGTCGAAGCACCAGTTCACCGGCTTGAGGCCCTTGAACACGAAGCCCTGGCGGACCATTTCGGCCAGCGCGCGGATTTCCCCGGCCTCGTTGGCGAAGTCCATGGTCTTGTAGGGACGGTCCCAGTCGCCGAGCACGCCGAGGCGGATGAAGTCGGCTTTCTGCCCCTCGATCTGCTCGGCGGCGTAGGCGCGGCAGCGCTCGCGGGTCAGGTCGGCCGGCTGGTTCTTGCCGAAGGTGGTCTCGACCTTGTGCTCGATCGGCAGGCCGTGGCAGTCCCAGCCCGGCACGTAGGGCGCGTCGAACCCGGCCAGGGTCTTGGAACGGACGATCATGTCCTTGATGACCTTGTTCACCGCATGGCCGATGTGAATGTTGCCGTTGGCGTACGGCGGGCCATCGTGGAGGACGAATTTCGGGCGCCCCTCGCCAATCTTGCGCAGCTTCCCGTACAGGTCGATGCTGTTCCAGCGCTGCAGGATCTCCGGCTCGCGCTGTGGCAGACCGGCCTTCATCGGGAATGCCGTCGCCGGCAGATTGAGGGTCGCTTTGTAATCGGTCATCTCGGTCCTGACTCGTATGAAAGGTTAAAGGCGCCAGTAGGCGCGCGCGGCCGCGAAATCCGCCTCGATCGCGGCCTGCAGTGCGTCCAGGGACGCGAAACGCTGCTCGTCGCGCAGCTTCTGGTGAAAGGTGACCTGCAGGCGGCGGCCGTACAGATCGCCCCGATAGTCCAGCAGGTGCACCTCCAGGTGCGGCCGGCCGTCGCTACGCACGGACGGACGCGTGCCGATGTTGGCCACGCCGACCCGCGTTTCACCGTCCAGCCGCACGCTCACCGTGAACACCCCGTTCAGCGGCGCGCGCCGCCGCTTGAGCTGCACGTTGGCGGTCGGCGCACCGAGCTGGCGCCCGAGCTGCTGGCCGTGCAGCACACGCCCGGTGATGCTGAACGGCGCCCCAGCAGGCGCTCGGCGCTGGTCAGTTCGCCATCGGCCAGCGCCTGGCGAATCCGCGTGCTGCTGACGCGCTCGCCATCGACCTCGATGGTGGTCGCCGCCTCCACGCTGAAGCCCTCGATCACGCCGGCCTTCTGCAGGAAGGCGAAGTCGCCGGCGCGATCGCAACCGAAACGGAAATCGTCGCCCACCTCGAGATGGCGAACGCCCAGCCCCTCGACCAGCACCGCATGGACGAACTCGGCCGCGCTGAGCTCGCGCAGGCGCCGGTTGAACGCCAGGCACAGCACCCGGTCGACGCCCTGGGCGGCGAGCAGCTCGAGCTTCTCGCGCAGCCGGGTCAGCCTCGCCGGCGCCTGCTCGGGCGCGAAGAACTCGCGTGGCTGCGGCTCGAAGATGACCACGCAGCTGGGCAATCGCAGCTCGGCCGCGCGCTCGCGCAGCCGCGCCAGGATCGCCTGGTGTCCCCGGTGCACGCCATCGAAGTTGCCGATGGTGGCGACGCAGCCGCCCGGCAGGGAGCGCAGATTGTGAAGACCTCGAACGAGCTGCATACCGCACTTCTGTTCACAAAGTGGTCGATTATACGCACGTGGCCGCCGTGGCGGACAGCGCGCGTCCATGGGCTAGAGGCCGGCAGGCCCCTTTCGCGCGCTCAGACGGAAGCCGACGGCGAAACCGGACATCCGGCCACCTCAGGCCACTCGATGGCGCAGATGACGCGGCCGCAGGCCGAGCGCCAGCAGCGCCGCGGCGAAGGCCAGCATCCCGCCGCCGACCAGCAGCGCCAGCTGCAGCGCACGGCGCTCCCAGCCCCAGGCGAACCATTCGACCGACGGCACGTTCAGCCACCAGACCACCGCCACCATGGCTGCGCAGCGCCGGCCAGGCGCAGCGCGAACAGCCCCCAGCCCGGCGCCGGACGGTACACCCCGGCGCGGTACAGCCCCCAGAACAAGAGAAAGGCGTTGAGCATCGACGACAGCGAGGTCGCCAGGGCCAGGCCGACGTGCTGCAGCGGCCAGATCAGGATCAGGTTGAACACCATGTTCGCGACCATGCAGGTGATGGCGATGCGCACCGGGGTTTTCAAGTCCTGGCGGGCGAAGAAGCCCGGCGCCAGCACCTTGATCAGCATGAAGGCCAGCACGCCCAGCGAGTAGGCCTCCAGCGCATTGGCCGACTGCACCACCGCCTCCTCGCTCATCGCCCCGTAATAGAAAAGGCCGGCGATCAGCGGCTCGGCCAGCACACCCAGCGCCAGGGCCGCGGGAATGCCCACCAGCAGCACCATGCGCAGCGCCCAGTCGAGCGTGCCGGAAAAGGCCTTGGGGTCCTCCCCGGCGTGCTGGCGCGACAGGCTCGGCAGGATCACCGTGCCGATGGCGATGCCGAACGCTCCCAGCGGCAATTCGGACAGCCGGTCCGCGTAGTAAAGCCAGGAGACGCTGCCGGTCTGCAGGAAGGACGCCAGCACGGTGTCCAGCAGCAGGTTGATCTGACTGACCGACACGCCGAACAGCGCCGGCACCATCAGCAGCATGATGCGTCGCACGCCCTCGTCGCCGCGCTTGATGCGCGGCCGCGGCAGCAGCCCGAGCCGCGCCACGTAGGGCAGCTGGAAGCCGAGCTGGGCAAAGCCGGCGATGAACACGCCCCAGGCGAGCGCCATGATCGGCTCGTCGAAGAAGGGGGTCATGAAGACCGCCGAGGCGATCATGCAGACGTTGAGCAGTACCGGCGTGAAGCCGGGCACCGCGAAGCGGCCATAGGTATTCAGTACGCCGGAGGTGAAGGCCGTCAGCGAGATCAGCAGCAGATAAGGAAAGGTGATGCGCAGCAGCTCGCCGGCCAGCGCCATCTTCTGCGGCTCGTCGTGAAAGCCCGGGGCGAACAGCATGACCACGTAGGGCGCGCCGAGCACGCCGACCAGCGTGATCGCCGCCAGCACCAACCCGAGCGCACCCGCGGTACGGTCGACCAGCAGCTTGACCTCGGCCTGCGAACGCTTGGTGCGGTACTCCGACAGCACCGGCACGAAGGCCTGGGCGAAGGCCCCCTCGGCGAACAGCCGGCGCAGGAAGTTGGGGATCTTGAAGGCGATGAAGAAGGCGTCGGCCGCCGCGCCCGAACCGAAATAGTTGGCCACCACCATGTCGCGGATCATGCCGAGCACGCGCGACAGCAGCGTCATCACGCTGACCACCGCGCTCGAGCGCAGCAGGCCACCCTTGGCGCTTTTTTCAGCCATCTTCGAAACCTGAACGTCGCGACGGCCGGTGCGGCCGCCGTCGGGATGAGAGCGCCTGTCGGGCCGGCAGCGGGACGGGCGCGAAGCCGGCGAGTTTAGCGGCCGGCCGTCCATCCGGCCAGTGCCGCACAGCGCATGCGGGGATTGACAACAGCCCGCCCCATCGGCATGATTCGCGGCCTTGTTTGTCTGGTAACCCCACAAAAAGTTTTCGAGGAGTTCGACGGTGGCCAACAGCCCTTCCGCCAAAAAACGCGCAATTCAGGCTGAGAAGCGTCGCAGCCACAACGCCAGCTTGCGCTCCATGGTTCGTACCTACATCAAGAATGTGGTCAAGGCGATCGACGCCAAGGACCTGGAAAAAGCCCGCACCGCTTACACTGCTGCCGTTCCGGTCATCGACCGCATGGCTGACAAGGGCATCATTCACAAGAACAAGGCCGCTCGTCACAAGAGCCGCCTGAATGCTCACATCAAGCGCTCGGCCAAGCCGCTGCCTGATGGACTGATGCTCCGAAAAAACCGGCCTAGTGCCGGTTTTTTCATGCCCGCCAATCAGCAGCCCTAGCCCTGCCGATCACTGCCGACCCCATGGCAGGATCGGAATCGCCGTTACCGCATTCTGCGGACTACCCTCGATGACCCGATCGCTGTAGACCAGATACACCAGCGTGTTACGCGACTGATCGAAGAAGCGCACCACCTGCATGGTCTTGAACACCAGCGAGGTCCGCTCCTTGAATACCTCCTCGCCATCCTCGAGCTTGCCGACAAAGCTGATCGGCCCTACCTGGCGACAGGCTATCGACGCCTCGGCACGGTCCTCAGCCAACCCCAGACCACCCTTGATGCCGCCAGTCTTGGCCCGCGACAAATAACAGGTCACCCCGCGCACCTTCGGGTCGTCGAACGCCTCGACCACGATCTTGTGGTTGGGCCCCAACCACTTGAATACGGTATCGACCGAGCCGATCTCCTCCGCCATGAGCGGCGCCCCAATCAGCAAACCCGCCAGACCAACGATCAGCCGTCGCATCATCACCTCAAACCAGGATCATGTTGTCGCGATGCACCAACTCGGGCTCATCAACGTAACCGAGCAATCTCTCGATCTCATCAGATGGCCGCCCGATGATGCGCGCCGCCTCGGCGGCACTGTAGTTGACCAGCCCGCGCGCCACTTCCACACCATCCGGCCCCACGCAGACAACCATCTCGCCCCGCCTGAAGCCGCCCTCCACAGCCCGCACACCCACCGGAAGCAGGCTGCCATGCGCCTGCTTCAGAGCACGCACTGCACCCGCATCCAGCGAAAGCGTGCCCCGCGTCTGCAGGTGCCCGGCCAGCCACTGCTTGCGTGCGGCGTGCCGGCTGCATTCG
>LZQQ01000035.1_pt1 | contig 22146 bp, 26 predicted proteins | sample 768581 | NCBI WGS metagenome assembly LZQQ01 (sample SAMN05207185, study PRJNA324510) | oil field metagenome | isolation source: sample BH-FW-20 from oil reservoir | place: India: Bombay High | collected 2015-11-25 | reverse complement strand
CGGGTCACCCCGAGGGTGCCCTCGGAGCCCACCAGCAGGTGCGCCAGGTTGACCTGCCCGTCCGGGTCGTAGGGCCGCGGGTTCTGACAGTCGAACAGGGTCGAGCTTGACGATGTGCTGGGTCAGGTCCATCGACTGGTAGAAGGTGGGGAAATTCACCACGCCCAGCACCTTGTGCCGCGGCAGCGGCGAGAGCCGCAGCTTGATCCGCCGGGTCACCCCGAGGGTGCCCTCGGAGCCCACCAGCAGGTGCGCCAGGTTGACCTGCCCGTCCGGGTCGTAGGGCCGCGGGTTCTGACAGTCGAACAGGTCGAGGTTGTAGCCGCCGACCCGGCGCAGCACCTTGGGGAAATGCTCCTGGATGTTCGGGTGTTCGCGTTCGGCGATGCGCTGCACCTGGCGGGCGATCTCGCGCATCCGCTCGCTCGCCGGCAGCTCGTGCAGAAAACCGAAGTAGCCGAGGCTGCCGTCCGCCAGCAGGGCCTCGATGCCGAGCACGTTGTGCACCATGTTACCGTAGCGGATCGAGCGCGAGCCGCAGGAGTTGTTGCCGGCCATGCCGCCGATGGTGCACTGGGCGGAGGTCGAGACGTCCACCGGGAACCACAGCCCGTGCGGCTTGAGCCAGCGGTTGAGGTCGTCGAGCACCATGCCCGGCTCGACCACCACGGTACGCGCCTCGGGGTCGAACTCGACCACCAGGTTCAGCCAGCGGCTGGTGTCCACCACCAGCGCATCGCCTACGGTCTGCCCGCACTGGCTGGTGCCGCCGCCGCGCGCCAACAGCGGCACACGGGCCTCGCGGGCGATGTCCAGCGCGACCTGCAAGTCGTGCTGGTGCCGGGGAATGACCACGCCCACCGGCATCATTTGATAGATCGAGCGTCGGTCGAATAGCGACCGCGCGACGCGGCATCGAACAGCACCTCCCCTGCGATCTCGCGTTGCAGCCGGGCCGCCAGCTCGCCTACGCGGGCCGCCGGCACCTTGCTGGTCTGTAAGCCTGATCCGCTCAATGAAGTCATCACGACCTCCTACTCTGCCGTCGGGGAGAACATCAGCTGGCGGCAGCCAGTGGATGCGCCGCGAAGTAGTCCAGGGCGGCGAGCACGCCGCTGCCTGGAGCTTCGCCCCGGACAGCTTGAGGCCGGCCTCGCAGCCGCCGAGGCTGGCGATCAGCGTCAGGTCGTTGCAGTCGCCCAGGTGGCCGATGCGGAACATCTTGCCCTTGGCCTTGCCCAGGCCGGTGCCCAGCGACAGGTCGAAGCGCTTGTAGATCAGGCTGCGAACGGCGTCGGCGTCGATGCCCTCAGGCATCACCACGCCGGTCAGCACCGGCGAGTAGACGCTCGGGTCCTGGCACTGCACTTCCAGCCCCCAGCACTCGACCGCGGTGCGCACGCCGGCGGCCCAGCGCTGGTGGCGGGCGAACACATGGTCCAGGCCCTCTCCCAGCAGCATGTCCAGCGCCTCGTTCAGGCCGTACAGGAGGTTGGTGTTGGGGGTGTACGGCCAGTAGCCGCTCTTGTTCATTTCCAGGATCTCGTCCCAGGCCCAGAAGCTCTTCGGCAGCTGCGCGCGGCGGCTGGCCTCGACGGCCTTGGCGGAGACGGCGTTGAAGCTGATGCCCGGCGGCAGCATCAGGCCCTTCTGCGAGCCGGAGATGGTCACGTCGACGCCCCAGCCATCGTGCTGGTAGTCGGCGCAGGCCAGGCCCGAGATGGTGTCCACCAACAGCAGCGCCGGATGCCGCGCCTCGTCGAGCGCACGGCGCACGGCGGCGATGTCGCTGGTCACGCCGGTGGAGGTTTCGTTGTGCACCACGCAGACCGCCTTGATCTCGTGGTTGCTGTCCTCCTTCAGGCGCCGCTCGATCATGTCGGCCTGTACCCCGTTACGCCAGCCCTCGTACCCCGCAGGCCGAGGAACTCGGGCTCGAGCCCCAGCCGGCGCGCCATCTTTTCCCACAGGGTGGCGAAATGGCCGGTCTCGAACATCAGCACCCGGTCGCCCGGAGAGAGGGTGTTGACCAGCGCCGCTTCCCAGGCGCCGGTGCCGGAGGCCGGTAGATGACCACCGGCTGCTCGGTCTTGAACACCTCGCGGACCTTGCGCAGCACCTCCAGCCCCAGCGCGCCGAACTCGGGGCCGCGGTGGTCGATGGTCGGCAGGCTCATGGCGCGCAGGATGCGATCCGGCACCGGCGAGGGTCCCGGGATCTGCAGGAAGTGGCGACCGGAGGGATGGAAGTCGAGGTTCAACATGGCGGCTCTCCTGAACGTTTTGTTCTTGTTTGTCTTTTGCGTTTTGCATTCAAATCAGGCCAACGAAAGGCGGTGGCGCCTAGCGGACGCAGCCCTCGGCGCGCAGGCCCTGGATCTCGGCCTCGCTCATGCCGATGCCCTGCAGCACCTCGTCCGTGTGCTGGGCGAACAGCGGCGCCGGACGGCGGATCTGCAGGGGCGTGCGGGAGAACTTGGTCGGGAAGCCGATGGTCTTCATCTCGCCGATTACCGGGTGGCTGACCTGCTTGACCATGTCCCGTGCCAGGTAATGCTCGTCGTGCATCGCCTGGGCGAAGTCGTTGATCGGCCCGGCCGGCACCCCGGCGGCGTCGCAGCGATCGAGCCAGTGCTTCATCGGCCGCTGCACCAGGATTTCCTCGAGCAGCGTCTCCAGCTCCTCGACGTTGCGCCCGCGATCGCTGTTGGTGACGAAGCGCTCGTCGGCGAGCAGGTCCTCGCGGTCGATCACGTCGCGGCAGAAGCGCTCCCAGGTCCGCTGGTTGGCGCAGCCGAGCATCATGTAGCCGTCCGCGGTCCTGACCGCCTGGTACGGCGCCGACACCCGGTGGCGCGAACCGGTGGGCTGGGGCACCGTACCTTCGGCGAAATAGGCAGCCGCTTCCCAGCTGAACCAGGGCAGCCCGCACTCGGCGATGGCGATGTCGACGTGCTGCCCTTCCCCGGTGTTCTGCTTGTGGATGTAGGCGGCGAGGATCGAATAGATGGCGGTGATGCCGGCGCCGATGTCGTACACCGCGATGCCGGTCTTCAGCGGACGCTTGCCCGGCTCGCCGGTCATCGACATCAGCCCGGTCATGCCCTGTGCGACCAGGTCGAAGCCACCCTTGTTGCTGTAGGGCCCGGTCTGGCCGTAGCCGGAGATGGAGCAGTAGATGATGCCGGGGTTGATCCGGCGGATCGTCTCGTAGTCGATCTCCAGCGACTGGGTCACGCCCGGCCGGTAGTTCTCCACGATGACATCGGCGTCGGCGGCCAGCCGGTAGAACACCTCGCGGGCGCGCGGGTCCTTGAGGTTCAGCGAGATGCTCTTCTTGTTCCGGTTGATCTGGAAGAAGCAGGTCGACTCGCCGTTGACGTAGGGCCCATCTGCCGGCTGTCGTCGCCGCCGTTGGCCTTCTCGACCTTGATCACCTCGGCGCGAGGTCGCCCAGCACCATGGTGCAGTACGGGCCGGCATGATCTGCGAAATGTCGAGGATTTTCACATTGTTCAAGGGAAGCATGGGTTTTCTCCAGAGCGGGCGCGTGACTACTGGCCGGTCCAATCGAACGGCGTCTTGCTGGCGAAGTTAGCGACAGCGTCCTGAAATCGCGGCTGCCGTAGCAGGCGCGTATCCAGTCGTCGCTGGCATCGGCCGAGGCCCGGCGGTGCGCCAGCACCCGGTTGATGGTGGCCTTGGTGGCCTGCACGGTGAGCGGCGCGCGCCTGCCGAAGGCCTGCGCCTTGCGGGCGACCTCCTGGTGGATGCTGTCGGCCGCGAAGACCTCCCCAACCAGGCCGATCGCCGCCGCTTCCGGCGCCTCGATCAGCCGGGCGGTCATCAGCACCTCCTTGGTGCGGGCGACGCCGAGCAGGTCCATCAGCCGCGAGACGTTGGTCACCGACAGGCAGTTGCCCAGCGTCTGCGCGATCGGCACGCCGAACTTCAGCGACGGCGTGCAGTAGCGGAAGTCGCAGGCCAGGGCGATGGCCGCGCCGCCGCCGACGCAGAACCCCTCGAGCAGCGCGAGGGTGGGCTTGCGCATGTTCTCCAGCCCGGCGATCACGCTGTCGATGCGCCGCTCGTAGGCCACGCCCGCCTCGCCGCCCTCGAAGCCGGCGAACTGGGTGATGTCGGTGCCGGCGACGAAGGCCTTGCCGCCGCAGCCGTGGAACACCACCGCGACCACCTCGGGGTTGTCGTCCACCACCTGGCGGAGCCGGTCGAGGCTGTCGTACATGCTCCAGGTCATCGCGTTGCGGCTTTCCGGACGGTCGAAGCCGATCCAGGCGACGCCCTGCTCGATCCGGCAGACCACCTGCCCCTGAGTCGTGTCAGTCATGCTTGCGTCCTCTCGTCATGGCGCCGTCAGCTGCCGTAGATGGCGTTCACCAGCGCCATGCGAAGGCCGGCACGTAGGTGTTGATCAGCAGGATCAGCATCAGCACACCGAGGAACCACATGTTGGTGCGGGTGGTGGCCCAGATGTCGGACTTGGCGATCGAGCAGGAGGCGATCAGCACGCTGGCCACCGGCGGCGTCTGCTGGCCGATGGCCAGGTTCAGCGTGACGATCAGGCCGAAGTGGATCGGGTCGATGCCGACCGCCAGCACCAGCGGCAGCACGATGGGCACCACCAGGATGATGGCCGCCGCCGAGTGCAGGAACATGCCGAGGATGAGGAAGATGATGTTGAGCAGCGCCAGGATCACGTACTTGTTGCTGGTCCACTCGCTGATCTGGCCGGCCAGTTGCTGCGGCAGCTGCGTTTCGGTCAGGTACAACCCCACCACCGCGGAACTGGCCACCAGCAGCATCACCACCGCGGTCTGGATCCCGGCGTCGAGACAGGCCTTGTAGAAGGTCTTCAAGGTGAATTCGCGGTAGACCACGGCGCTGATGAAGATCGCCACCACCACCGCCAGGGCCGCGCCTTCGGTGGCGGTCACCACGCCGCCGAAGATGCCGCCGAGGATGATGACCGGGATCGACAGCGCCCAGATCGCGCCCTTGAAGGCTTCCCAGAGCTTCTTCGCCTGGAACTCGCCCTCGGACGGGAAGTTGTGCTTCTTGGCCAGGTAGTAGCACATCGCGGCCAGACCCAGCGCCCCGAGCAGCCCCGGGAAGACGCCGGCGACGAACATCTTGACCACCGACTCGCCGGACATCACCGCGTAGAGGATCATCGGGATCGACGGCGGCAGGATGATCGCCAGGCTCGCCGCCGAGGATGACAGCGCCGCGGAAAACTCCTTCGAGTAACCCTTCTTCTTCATCGCCGGGATCATGATGCTGCCGATGGCCGAGACACCCGCCACCGCCGAGCCGAATTTCCGCGAAGAAGATCGAGCGCCGATGGTGACCATCGACAGCCCGCCCTTGATGAAGCCCAGCATGGCCGAGGCCAGGTCGATCAGGCGCCGGGAGATGCTCGACGCGTTCATGATGGCGCCGGCGAGGATGAACAGCGGGATGGCGATCAGCGGGAAGCTGGTGGTGCCGTCGTACATGACCATCCCGATGTTGGGAAGCGCCAGTGCGCCGTAACTCATGAAGATCGCCACCGCACCGACGACACCCAGCGCGATGGCCACCGGGACGTTGATGAGTATCAGAAATATCAAGCCAAGGAACATGTAGAAGATGGTCATTTCTTGTTCTCCCGAGCGCCGCGACGGACGTTCGTTATGCGTTTCGGCCACTCACGCCTTGGCGAGCTTGATGCCGGCTTCTTCGAGTTCGTGATCGACGAATCCGTCGCCCTTGGCACTCTCGATCACTTCCGGCAGCCGCAGCAGCTCGGCGATGATGAACAGCGCCGAACCGATCGGCAGCACGGATTGGGTCAGTTGCAGCGACACGTTGGTCAGGCTGACGAGCGTCGAGCCTTCCAGGATCAGCACCACCTGCATGCCGGTCCAGGCCAGCAGCACGAAGAAGCCGATGGTGATCGCCTCGGCGACCAGGGCGATCGGCAGGCGCAGCTTCGGGGAAAAGTAGTTGACCACGCTCGGGCAGCCGATGTGCGCACCCTTGGCGGCGGCCAGCGCCGCACCGTAGTAGGTCAGCCAGGCAAGCCCGACCGAGGCCACCTCGTCGTACCAGCTGAACGGCGAGCCGGCGAGCCGCGAGATGAAGCCGATGTGATCACCAGGCCAGCGCGACGACGTTGAGCACCACGATGATTTCGAGAAACTTGGAAAAGCCCTTTCTGAAAGCAGCGACGGAATTCATCAGCTCTCTCCGATCTATCTGAGGCATCGCCGCACCGGACCCCGGTGCGGGCATGCGGAGGCAGGTGGGGTTACATCTGGCGGAGCTGCTTGACCTTGTCGAGCATCGCCTGGCCGCCTTCGACTTCCTCGGCGAACTTGGCGTAGATCGCGGCGGAGCCGTCGATGAAGGCCTGCTGGTCGACCTCATTCACCTCCATGCCGGCCTCTTCCATCTTCTTCACCAGGCTGTCGTCGAGCGACTTGCCCTGCTCCAGGGCATAGGCCTCGACCTGCTGGGCGGCTTCGCTCAGCGCCTGCCTCACGTCCTCGGGAAAACGCTTCCAGCTCGCGCCGGCGACGACGAAAGCGGGGGTGTAGACGTGGTTGGACATGGAGAGGTACTTCTGGACCTCGTGGAAGCGCTGCGAATAGCTTTGCACCAGCGGGTTTTCCTGGCCGTCCATCGCACCGGTCTGCAGCGCCACGAAGGCTTCGGAGAGCGCCATCGGAGCCGGGTTGGCGCCGTAGCTCTTGAACATCTCGACGCGCCAGATGCCGTTCGGCGTCCGCAGCTTCATGCCCTTCAGGTCGCTCGGCACGACGATCGGGCGCACGTTGTTGGTGATCTGCCGGACACCGTTCTCCCAGACCCCGATGATCTTGTAGCCCTTGCCTTCAGCGGCCTTGTACAGCACGTCGCGAACCAGTTCGTCGCGCACACGCTTCATGTGTTCGCGGTCGCTGATCAGGTAGGGCATTTCGAACAAGGAGAATTCCGGCGCGACGCTGCTCATCACGGTCGAGGGCAGCGCCAGGTCGAGCGAGCCAAGCTTGAGCTTGTTGAGCATCTGCGAGTCGTCGCCGAGCTGGCTGGAGCCGTAGATCACGACCTTGGCCTTGCCTTCGAGCTTCTCGTTGGCGATGCGGGCGAACTCGTTGGCCGAGATCTCGAACAGCGATCCGGGACCTCCGACGTGGCCGAACTTGATCTGCCGCTCGGCCGCCTGTACCGCCGTTGCGGCAAGACCGAGCAGGGACACGACCAATGCCGTCTTCAGGATTTTCATGCTGACCTCCACTGTTGTTTTTATTGAGGTGGTACTGCAATCGCTGCCGACCCCAGGCGGACGGCCCGACCTGCATCGCCGGCAGGCGATAAGGAAAAATGAATTCATTATTCATCATCCCGTTCAGACCTTAGTTCAGCTTTTCGGGAGACGCCAGAAAGGAATCGAAGAAAATTTTGTCCGTTCGTCGAAGCCGTGAAGGGCTGCACAGGGGCAGCGGATTCGGCGCGAGATAGGCGCGCAGCCGTGGCTGCGCCGGTGGGAAGGGAGGGATGCGGCCGTCGAGGACGCAGCCGGTCCGTGGTTGCAGGGCGCAGATGGAGTCGGCAGCGCCCTGGGTGCGCCTCAGGCCGGAACGATGCCGGCCTTGAATCCAGCGGCTTCGATACCGGTGACGGCCACGTGCTCGTCCTCGTCCGAAGACGCGCCGCTGACCCCCACCGCGCCGATGACCTCCTCCTTCTCTCGAGGACCAGCACGCCGCCGGGCACCGGGATGAAATGCCCGTCGGAGGCGCCGCCACCGCGGCGAGGAAGGCCGGGCGGGCTTCGTTGCGCTCGCCTACCCGTGCGGCTGGCGACGCCGTTGCCCAGCGCGGCGAAGGCCTTGCCGCGGGCGACGGCGAAACGCAGCGGCGCGCAGCCGTCCTCGCGCTCGGCGGCGATGAGGTTGCCGCCACCGTCCATGACGAAGGCCGTCAACGGCTCCATCTCCCTTGCTCTCGCCTCGGTGAACGCCGCGTCCAGGATGCGCCGGGCCTGCGCCCGTGAAATCGCCACGCTCGAACGGTAAACCTTGCCAGCCATGCCATTTCTCCTCAGGGGCTTTTCGACTTTCGGATCGGGTGCTTCCGCCTTCGCCGGAGCACTTCGTACACTCGCTTCGACGTGCCAGACGCGGTACAACGCTGCCGTTCGTATGCCCGGCTTCGCGCGAATCGCACTTTCAGGCTATTTTGTATTCTTAATGCAAAAAGCTAGCACAGCCTGGCCAGGCGGCAATGCCGTCCCGTTACCCGAAGGTGCCCGAATGACGTTACCCGCGCAGGAAAAGTCGTTGGACAGGATTCAGCACAGGATCCTCTACCAGGAAGCCGCCAACCGCATCCGCGAACTGATCGAACATGGCGCGCTGGTCGCCGGCGAGAAGATTTCGGAGAAGCAGCTGTGCGAGAAGTTCGGCATCTCCAGGACGCCGCTGCGCGAAGCGCTCAAGGTGCTGACCTCCGAAGGCCTGGTGGAGATCCTGCCCAACCGCGGGGCGCGGGTCAGCCGCCTGACCCTGAGCGACGTCGAGCACACCTACGACGTCATGGGCGCTCTGGAAGGGCTGGCCGGCGAGACCGCCTGCCGCCACCTGACGGACGAGGAACTGGCGCACGTCTGCGATCTGCACGAGCAGATGCTCGGGCATTACCGGCGCAGGAACTGCAGGCCTATTTCGAAGCCAACCAGCAGATCCACGAATGCATCCTGCAGGCCTCGCGCAACGCCATCCTGCTGGAGATGTACAACAATCTCAGCCAGCGGATCAAAAGGATCCGCTACACCATGGAAATGAGCGAGGACTTCTGGCGCAAGGCGGTGAACGATCACGAGGAGATGATCGAGGCGCTGCGCGCGCGCGACGGCAAGCGCCTGGGCGACATCCTGCGCGGCCACCTCAGGCAGAAGATCGGCGCGGTCAACCTGGCCGGCGCCGGCGTGGTCAACCCCGCCTGAGCCCTTCGCGGCGTCACACGAACGCGCGGCGGATGAGGTTCAGCCCGAGCACGATGAGCACCGCCAGCAGAATGCGGCGGAACAGCTCCGGATCGATGCGGTGCCTGAGCCGTTCCCCCGCCACCACCCCGACCAGCGCCGGCACCACCGCGAGCAGGGAAGCCCCGAACTCGACCGGCCCGAGCAGGCCGACGCCGATGTAGGACAGCAGCAGCGGGAAGGAACCGCACAGCGCGATCAGCCCGTAGCTGCCGATGAAGGTTTCCTTGTCCAGCCCGAGCGATACCAGGTAGATCGCCAGCGGCGGTCCGTTCACCGTCGAGACGCCGTTGAGCAACCCGGCCACCAGCCCCACCCCGGGCCCGGCGAAGCGCTCGTGTTCGGCCGCCAGCCGCAGGCGCGGCTGGAACAGGTTGATGAGTGAGAACATCACCACCGCCGCGCCCAGCAGCCCGAGCAGCAGCGCCGCGTCCAGCGCCACCAGGATCTGCGCGCCGACCCAGGTGCTCAGCGCGAAGACCAGGATCAGCGGCCAGAAACGGCGCAAGGCGCCGAGCAGGATGCCGGAACGCAGGCTCTGCCAGACGTTGGTCATCACCACCGGCAAGGTCACCAGCGCCACCGACAGGCGCGGGTCCAGCAGCGAGCCGAGCAGGGACACCACCACCAGCGGCAGACCGACGCCCACGGTGCCCTTGACCGCGCCGCCGAGGAACAGCGCCAGTGCGACGAATAGGATCAGCAGGGGCGAAGCGAGCAGTGCATCCATGGGCTCGGGTATCCGATGTCGGCAGAGGCTATCCGGATAACCATAACGGACCGGACATCCGCCCTGCCTCAATTTTTTCTGAACTGCACTTAAGCCGAGCCGCGTGCCGTCCGCGTACGCCGGCTCCAGCGCCTATCGCCGCGAGGGCGCGCCTCCCACTGGGACAGGCCCGCGCCCACACCGCGCGTAGGAGCGATCTGCTCGCGAAGGTTTTCCGATCTTTCCGCATCGTGACCCCGGTCGCAGGCAGAGCCTGCTCCTACAGGTGCATGACGCGGCTACAGGCGACACCGGGCGCGCTTTGCCCTTCTCCCTCCGGGAGAAGGTGGCCCGCAGGGCCGGATGAGGGCGGCGTGCAGGCCCTCACACCGGTCTTCACCGAAGGGGAGAGAGGGTTGGTTCGGGGTTGGTATGCGGCAACGTGCAGGCCCGGTTCGCGGCCATGGCCACTCCTGCAAGAGCGCATGCCCGCACATTGCCCGTGGGAGCGGCGATACCGCGCTTTCCCCTTCTCCCTCCGGGAGAAGGTGGCCCGCAGGGCCGGATGAGGGCCTGTACACGGGCATTCGCGGCCAGGGCCGCCCCTACCGAAGGTGCGCGCGGCGCACCGTACGGCCGCGTCTCAGAGCGGTTTGCCGCGGTTGCCGTGGCCGCTGACGAAGGCCTGCACCGCGGCGAGGTCGTTCGGCAGGACGGTGCAGCGTTCCTCGCGCTCGAGCAGGTCGGCCAGGTGCGCCGGCAGCGACAGGGCCTTGCCGACGCCGGCCTGCTTGACCGCATCGGGGAACTTGACCGGGTGCGCGGTACCCAGCGTGACCATCGGCGTGGCCAGGCTGCGGCGGCATTCGCGGGCGGCGCGCACGCCGATGGCGGTGTGCGGGTCGAGCAGTTCACCGCACTCGGCGAACACCTCGGCGATGGTGCGGCAGGTCTGCTCGTCGTCGACCGCCAGCGAATCGAACAGGCGCCGCGCCTCGGTCCAGCGCTCGTCGGCCACCGTCAGCTTGCCAGTGCGCTTGAAGTCGTTCATCAGCTCGGCCACGGCGGCACCGTTGCGCCCGTGCAGGTCGAACAGCAGGCGTTCGAAGTTGGACGAGACCATGATGTCCATCGACGGCGACAGCGACGGGTGCAGGGTGTCCTTGTCGTAACGGTTGCCGGACATGAAGCGGTGCAGGATGTCGTTGCGGTTGGTCGCCACGATCAGCTGGCTGACCGGCAGGCCCATGTTGCGCGCCAGGTAGCCGGCGAAGATGTCGCCGAAGTTGCCGGTGGGCACCGAGAAGGCGATCGAGCGGGCCGGCGCGCCAAGCTGCAGCGCGGCGTGGAAGTAGTAGACGATCTGGGCCATGATCCGCGCCCAGTTGATCGAGTTCACCGCCACCAGGCGGGTGCCCTTGAGGAAGCCCTGGTCGGCGAAGCTCGCCTTCACCATTTCCTGGCAATCGTCGAAGTTGCCTTCGATGGCGATGTTGTGGATGTTCTCGCCGAGGATGGTGGTCATCTGCCGGCGCTGCACCTCGGACACGCGGTTGTGCGGGTGCATGATGAAGATGTCGACGTTGTCGCAGGCCTTGCAGCCCTCGATGGCCGCCGAGCCGGTGTCGCCGGAGGTCGCGCCCATGATCACCACGCGCTCGCCGCGCTTGGCCAGCACGTGGTCGAGCAGGCGGCCGAGCAGCTGCAGAGCGAAGTCCTTGAACGCCAGGGTCGGGCCATGGAACAGCTCGAGCACCCATTCGTTGCCGTCCAGCTGGCGCAGCGGCGCGACGGCGCTGTGGGCGAAGACACCATAGGTCTCTTCGAGGATCCGCTTGAAGTCCGCGTCCGGGATGCTGCCGGCGACGAATGGGCGCATCACCCGGAAGGCCAGCTCGTGGTACGGCAGGCCGGCCCAGGAGGCGATCTCCTCGAGGGTGAAGCGCGGCAGGTTCTCCGGCACGTACAGGCCGCCGTCGCTGGCCAGGCCGGCCAGCAGGACATCTTCGAAATTCAGGGCCGGTGCCTGGCCGCGGGTGCTGATATAGCGCATTTAAAACCTCAGAAGCCGATTAAGAGCGCTGGAAGGCTGGAGGCTGACGCGAGAGCCAACTCGTCCAGCCTCCAGCCTTCAGTCTCAAGCGAGTTGTTCCACGCGGATGCGGACTACGTTGCCGACCACGTCGTCCAGCGCCTCGAGCGCGGCGATCGCGTCGTCGATGCGCTGCTCGACCACACGGTGGGTGACCAGGATCACCGGCACCAAGCCGTCGTGCTCCTCGGCTTCCTTCTGCATGATCGACTCGATGTTGATGCCGCGCTCGGAAAGAATGGTCGCCACCTGGGCCAGCACGCCGGGGTGGTCCTTGGCCTGGATGCGCAGGTAGTAGGCACTCTCGCAGGCACCGATCGGCAGGATCGGCAGGTCGGACAGCGCGTCGGGCTGGAACGCCAGGTGCGGCACGCGGTTGTTCGGATCGGTGGTCAGCGCGCGGACCACGTCGACCAGGTCGGCGACCACCGCCGAGGCGGTCGGCTCCATGCCGCGCCGGCACCATAGAAGAGCGTGGAACCGACCGCGTCGCCATTGACCATCACCGCGTTCATCACGCCGTTGACGTTGGCGATCAGGCGGTCGGCGGGAATCAGCGTCGGGTGCACGCGCAGCTCGATGCCGGCGGCGGTCTTGCGCGCCACGCCCAGATGCTTGATGCGGTAGCCGAGGGTCTCGGCGTAGTTCACGTCCGCCGTGGTCAGGCGGGTGATGCCCTCGGTGTAGGCCTTGTCGAACTGCAGCGGGATACCGAAGGCGATCGAGGCGAGAATGGTCAGCTTGTGCGCGGCGTCGATGCCCTCGACGTCGAAGGTCGGGTCGGCCTCGGCGTAGCCGAGCGCCTGGGCTTCGGCGAGCACGTCGGGGAAGGTGCGGCCCTTCTCGCGCATCTCGCTGAGGATGAAGTTGCCGGTGCCGTTGATGATGCCGGCCAGCCAGTTGATGTCGTTGGCCGCCAGGCCTTCGCGGATCGCCTTGATCACCGGGATGCCGCCGGCCACCGAGGCCTCGAAGGCGACGATGACGCCCTTTTCCTGGGCGCGGGCGAAGATCTCGTTGCCGTGCACGGCGATCAGCGCCTTGTTGGCGGTCACCACGTGCTTGCCGTTTTCGATTGCCTTGAGCACCAGGTCGCGGGCCAGCGTGTAGCCGCCGATCAGTTCGACGACGATGTCGATCTCGGGGTTGTTGGCGACTTCGAAGATGTCGGCGGTAATGGGCGTGGCACCGGTGTCGCACTTTGGATTGGCGCGGCGGGCGGCAATCTGGGCGACTTCGATGCCGCGTCCGGCGCGACGGGCGATTTCCTCGGCGTTACGTTTGAGAACGTTGAAGGTACCGCCGCCGACGGTCCCCAATCCGCAGATGCCCACTTTCACCGGTTTCACGCTCGACTCCCCATTACCGCAGAGGCGCCCGGCAGGCCGGGCGCGGAAAAGAGCCGCACATTACGAAGCGACCGGGGTTTAGTCAATCGGCGCGAGGCCGGCGGCGGCGATCGACGCGACGGCTGTCAGGCGCCGCCGAGCCCGTGGCGTTCGTGCCATTGCGCCAGCGATTCGCCCGGGTAGTCGTCGAAGCAGCGGTCGCCCTCCCCGGCCGCCACCTCGACCCAGCTGGCCTTGGAGCCGAGCATCAGGTGGACGTGGTCCGGCGGCACCGGCAGCGGCGTGTCGATCGCCGAGGCGTGCGGGTGGACGAGGTCGGGCCAGGTGGGATCGTAGAGCCACAGCGCGCTGCCGCAGCGGGTGCAGAAATGGCGCTGGCCACTGCTGGTGGAGCCGTCCTCCATCCGCGCCTGGTAGACGCGAGGTGCTCGCGCCCCTGCACTTCGAAGGTGCGGTAGTCGCCGCCGAGGTTGATGGCAAAGCCGCCGGCGCCAGCAGTCTTGCGGCAGATCGAGCAGTAGCAGCGCATGAAGGGATAGGGCTGCGCCGATTCCAGGGAGAACCGCACCGCCTGGCAGTGGCAGGAGCCTTCGAGTCGCATGGGTACACCCTCCTGAATGAAAACGGGCCGCATCGGCGGCCCGTGTTGAGACAGGGTGCGGCAGGCGTCGTTTTACTGCGCCTGCTGCTGGGCGACGGCTTTCCGATCGGCGGACTGCGCGGCGGCCAGGGCGATCTCCGCCAGTTGCGGCGCGGCTGGTAGCCGGGAACGATCCGTCCGTCGGCGAGCACGATGGCGGGCGTGCCCTGCACCCCGATCATCTGGCCGAGCTTGTACTGGTCGGCGACCGGGTTCTCGCAACTGGCGGTCGGCACGTCCTGGCGTGCCTTGGCCTTGTTCATGGCGGCCTGCCGGTCCTTGGCGCACCAGACGCTGACCAGGGTGTTGTAGCCGTGCGAGCCGAGCCCCTGGCGCGGGAAGGCGACGTAGCGTACCTCCACGCCGCGCCGGTTCAGCTCGGCGACCTCGGAGTGCAGCTTCTGACAGTAGCCGCAGTCGGTGTCGGTGAACACGGTGATGCGGGTCTTCGGCGACTGTGCCGGGAAGACCACCATCTGCGACTCGGGAATGGCATCGATCAGCTTGGCGACCGAGCGGCTCTCGGCCTGCTCGGTCAGGTTGACCGCCTGGCCGTCGCGCATCTGAAACAGGTAGCCCTGCACGAGGAACTGGCCGTCGGCGCTGGCATAGAGCTGCCGGCCGCCCTGCAGCTGTACCTGGTACAGGCCCGGCATCGGGCTTTCGGCGATCGCTCGATCGGCAGGTCCGGCTGCAGGGCGTTGAGGGTCTGGCGAATCGCCTGGTCGGGATCGGCGGCGAGCGCAAGGCTGCCGGCCAGGCTCAGCGCCGCACCGGCGATAAGCGGAAAGACACGCATGAAGACTCCTGTCGGGCGACGGTGAGGTGATCGGCGCAGCCTACCACAGGCGGCCGGAAGCCGGCCGCTTCCCGACGGAAACGCGGGCATCGTCACGGTGTGCTCAGCCACGCGGGTGGTGCTCGGCGTGCAGCTGCTGCAGGCGGGCGCGGGCGACGTGGGTGTAGATCTGCGTGGTGGACAGGTTGCTATGGCCGAGCAGCATCTGCACGGTACGCAGGTCGGCGCCGTGGTTGAGCAGGTGGGTGGCGAAGGCATGTCGCAGCGTGTGCGGCGACAGCCCGCTGCCGATCCCGGCGCCGCCGCGTGCAACTTGATCCGGTGCCAGAAGGTCTGCCGCGTCATCATCTGCCGCGCTGCTGGGGAACAGCGCGTCGCTCGGCCGGCCGCCGAGCAGCGCCGCCCGCCCCTGCGCCAGGTAGTGCTCGAGCCAGTGGATCGCCTCCAGACCGAGCGGCACCAGGCGCTCCTTGCTGCCCTTGCCGAAGGTGCGCAATACGCCCTGGCGCAGGCTCACCTGCTCGAGCGTCAGGCTGACCAGCTCGGTGACGCGCAGTCCGCAGGCATAGAGCACCTCGAGCATCGCGCGGTCGCGCAGGCCGAGCGGGTCGTCGACGTCGGGAGCGGCGAGCAGCGCCTCCACCTGCGCCTCGGACAGCGACTTCGGCAGCGGCTGGCCAATGTGCGGCAGCTCGACCCGCAGGGTCGGGTCGCCTCGAGCAGGCCCTCGCGCACCAGATAGCGGTAGAACCCGCGCAACCCCGACAGCAGGCGCGCGGTCGAGCGGGACTTGTAGCCCTGCGCCAGGCGCCAGGCAAGGTGATCGAGGATCGCCTCGCGCCCGGCCGCGAGCAGGTTGCCGCCGCGCGCGTGCAGCCAGTCGTCGAACAGCGAGAGGTCGGTGCGGTAGGCGCTGCGGGTGTTGTCGGAAAGCCCCTTCTCGAGCCACAGGGCGTCGAGGAAGCGGTCGATCAGCGGGTCGGCGTTCGGGACATGAAAAGGTATCGGGCCGGTCGTATCCGCAGTCTTCCACAGGGTGGCTCAGGCCGGAAAGTCCGGCAGCACCGGAATCGGGCGCTTGTCCTCGTCGATGGCGACGAAGCTGAAGGAGCCCTTGATCGCCCGCTCGCGCCCGTCGGCGGACATGCTTTCGACGAACACCTCGACGTCGACCTTGAGGCTGGTATTGCGACCTTCACCACCGGCCGATCAGCTCGACGATCGAACCGGCGGGTATCGCGTGATTGAAGTCGATGCGGTCGGTGGACACGGTCACCAGCGGCAGGCGGCAGAAGCGCGTGGCGGTGATGAAGGACACCTCGTCCATCCAGCCAGCGCGGTGCCGCCGAACAGGGTGTTGTGGTGGTTGGTGGTCGGCGGGAACACCGCCTTGGCCACGCGGGTTTCCGAGCGCTCGATACGGCTCAGGATTTCATGTTCTCTCGGGGTCATGCCACTGCTCTCTGGGTCAGGTGGCTGCCGCCGTGTCGCGAGTGTTGTCGTTGTTGTCACGCTGCCACGCAGGCAGTTGCGAGCGCCTCGGCGGGACTTACGCCTTCGGGCCCTTTTCGGATACGCACAAAAAAGCAGCCCTCAGGCTGCTTTTCTGCTTGGCGGGAGCGCCGTCCTCAGGACAGCTTCTCCTTGATGCGCGCTGCCTTGCCGGACAGTTCGCGGAGGTAGTACAGCTTGGCCTTGCGCACGTCGCCGCGGCGCTTGACGCTGACGCTGTCGACCAGCGGGCTGTAGGTCTGGAAGGTACGCTCCACGCCCACGCCGTTGGAGATCTTGCGCACGGTGAAGGCACTGTTCAGGCCACGGTTGCGCTTGCCGATCACCACGCCCTCGAAGGCCTGGAGACGCTGACGATCGCCTTCCTTCACCTTCACCTGAACGACCACGGTGTCACCGGGGGCGAACGGCGGGATTTCCTTGCTCATCTGCTCGGCTTCGAGCTGCTGGATGATCTTGTTGGTCATGCTGTGCTCCTAAGGCACGCCTCTGGGCGGCCATCGATACGTTAACTATCGTTCCGCTGACGGATGTATTCCGCCAACAGCTTTTGCTCTTCTCCAGAAAGCGAGCGGCTATCCAGAAGATCAGCGCGGCGTTCCCAGGTCCGCCCGAGGGACTGCTGCAAACGCCAGCGCCGGATGTGTTCGTGATTGCCGCTGAGCAGCACCTCAGGAACACGTTTATCCGCATACACCTCCGGGCGGGTGTAGTGCGGACAGTCGAGCAGGCCGTCCGAAAACGAATCCTCCTCGGCCGAATCAGCATGCCCCAGCGCTCCAGGGAGCAACCGGGTCACCGAATCGATCAGCACCATCGCCGGCAGCTCGCCGCCGGACAGCACGTAGTCGCCGATCGACCATTCCTCATCCACATGCGCCTCGATGAAGCGCTCGTCGATGCCTTCGTAGCGGCCGGCGATGAGGATCAGTGCCTCCTCCTTCGCCAGCTCGCGCACGGCGGCCTGTTTCAGCGGCCGCCCCTGCGGCGAGAGGTAGATCACCTTCGCCCGCTCGCCGGCGGCGAGCCTGGCATCGGCCAGCGCTGCCTCAAGCGGCCTGATCTTCATCACCATCCCGGGGCCGCCGCCGAAGGGCCGGTCGTCCACGGTCTGGTGCCGGTCCTCGGTGTAGGCCCGCGGGTTCCAGCAGACCAGATGCAGCAGGCCCTGCTTCACCGCGCGCTGGTGATGCCGTAGTCGCTGACCGCGGCGAACATCTCCGGAAACAGCGTGATGACGTCGACGCGCATTCCCATCGATCAGAAATCCGCGTCCCAGTCGACCCGCATCTCACCGGCATCCAGATCGATGCTCAGCACACACTGATCGGTGTAGGGCAGCAGGCGCTCACGCTCATCCAGCTGCCGACGAAGGGCCTGACCACCAGGACATCGTTGGCGCCGGTCTCGAACAGGTGATCCACCTTGCCGAGCAGTTGCCCGGTCTGGTCGACGACCTTCAACCCCACCAGCTGGTGCCAGTAGAACTCGCCCTCTTCCAGCGCCGGCAGCTCCGAGCGCGGCACGCAGATCTCGAAGTCCGCGTAGGTCCGCGCGACCTCCCGGTCGTCCAGGCCCGCCAGCTTGGCGACCAGAACATTACCTTGCAGTCGGCCGTTGGCCAGTTCGACCTGCCGGACCTCGTCACCTCGCCTGAGCGTCCAGTGACGGTAATCCAGCAGATTGTCGATGGGATCGGTGAAGGAGTAGACCTTCACCTCGCCCCGTATGCCATGCACCGAAACGATCTTGCCGAGGACCAGGAGGTCGTCGGCCGGTGCCGGCATGCTGTTCATGGTGCTCAGGCAGCGGCCTTGCCGGCTTCCTTGAGCAGTTGAGCAACGCGCTCGGACGGCTGTGCGCCCTGGCCCAGCCAGTAGGCAGCGCGCTCCTGGTCGACCGAGAGGCGAACTTCGCTACCGGTGGCGACCGGGTTGAAGAAACCGATGCGCTCGACGAAGCGACCATCACGCGCATTGCGGCTGTTGGTCACGGTCAGGTGGTAGAAAGGGCGCTTCTTGGAGCCGCCACGGGCGAGACGGATGGTTACCATGTGAACATCGTTCCTGTAGTCGGTGCTAACTTAAGGCACACACTTAAAATGGGCCTGGGCCCGAAAGGCCGCGTATTTTAAGGAATGCCGGGGATTTTGCAAACTGTTTTGCTGAAGGCTGAAGGCTGAAGGCTGAAGGCTGAAGGCTGAAGGCTGAAGGCTGAAGGCTTCCAGTGTGTCGGGCCTCGCCAAAACGCTGTCAAGCGCTCTTCCCGCTTTTACGCCTGCAGCCTGTAGCCTGCCGCCTGTAGCGCTTTTGGCCTAGCCGCGCCGCTAGAACTTCGGCATGCCGCCGCCGGGGAACATCCCGCCCATGCCGCGCATCATCTTCGCCATGCCGCCCTTGCCGGTCACCTTCTTCATCATCTTCTGCATCTGCTTGTGCTGCTTGATCAGCCGACCGATGTCCTGCACCTGGGTGCCGGAACCCAGGGCGATGCGGCGCTTGCGCGAGCCGCTGATGATTTCCGGATCGCGGCGCTCGGCCGGGGTCATGGAGTTGATGATGGCTTCCATCTGCTTGAACTGCTTCTCGGCCGCGCCCTGGACGTTGCCCATCTGCGACAGGTTCACCCCGCCCATCATCGGCAGCTTGTCCATGAGCCCGCCGAGGCCGCCCATGTTCTTCATCTGCTGCAACTGGTCGCGGAAGTCCTCGAGGTCGAAGCCCTTGCCTTTCTTCAGCTTCCTGGTGAGCTTCTCGGCCTTTTCGCGGTCGAGGGTCTGCTCGGCCTGCTCGATGAGGCTGAGCACGTCGCCCATGCCAAGGATGCGCGAGGCGATGCGGTCCGGGTGGAAAGGTTCGAGGGCGTCGCTCTTCTCACCCATGCCGAGGAACTTGATCGGCTTGCCGGTGACGTGACGCACCGACAGCGCCGCGCCGCCGCGCGCGTCGCCGTCGACCTTGGTCAGCACCACGCCGGTCAATGGCAGCGCATCGCCGAAGGCCTTGGCAGTGTTGGCGGCGTCCTGGCCGGTCATGGCGTCGACCACGAACAGCGTCTCGGCCGGCTTGATCGCCGCATGGATGGCCTGGATCTCGGCCATCATCTCGGCGTCCACGGCCAGGCGGCCAGCGGTGTCCACCAGCACCACGTCGATGAACTTGAGCTTCGCCTCGCGGATCGCCGCCTGGGCGATGTCCACCGGCTTCTGGCTGGCGTCCGAGGGGAAGAAGGTCACGCCGACTTCGCCGGCCAGGGTCTCCAGCTGCTTGATCGCCGCGGGCCGGTAGACGTCGGCCGAAACCACCAGCACCGATTTCTTCCGGCGCTCCTTGAGGTGCCGCGCGAGCTTGCCGACCGTGGTGGTCTTGCCCGCGCCCTGCAGGCCGGCCATCAGCACCACCGCCGGCGGCGCGACGTTCAGCGCCAGTTCCTCGTTGGCGGCGCCCATCAGCTCCTCGAGCTCGGCGCGCACGATCTTCACGAACGCCTGGCCCGGGGTCAGGCTCTTGGAGACCTCGGTGCCGACCGCGCGCTCCTTGACCCGGTTGACGAACTCCTTGACCACCGGCAGCGCCACGTCGGCCTCGAGCAGCGCCATGCGCACTTCGCGCAGGGTGTCCTTGATGTTGTCCTCGGTCAGCCTGGCCTTGCCGGTGACATGACGCAGGGTCTGGGAAAGACGGTCGGTAAGGTTTTCGAACATGAGCATTCCACGCCGATAGGGTGAGGGCCGGGATTATAGAAGCTGGGCGCCGCCGGCCGGTACCCCGCCCGTCATGCTTTTAACGCCGGAGCGTGCCGCCTGCCGCTTTTGCGGTCAGGAGGTTTATGCCACACTCACGCCCTTTCCGATCGCCTTTGCAGGACCTATGTATCCTCTGCTGCCAAGCCTTGCCGCCGCCTGCCTCTACGCCGGTGCCACCGGCTACCAGGGCCTGCGGCTGGCACAACGCGCCGTGCGGACAGACGTCTGCTCCTGCTGCTTGGCTCCCTGGCCTTGCTCGCGCATGGTGCCAGCCTGGTCTACCAGCTGCTCGCCCCCGCCGGCCTGGTGCTGGACTTCTTCACCGCCTCCAGCCTGATCGCCGCTGCCGTCATCCTCCTGCTGCTGCTGGCGGTCAACCGCATGCCGGTGGAGAACCTGCTGCTGCCGCTGTTCCCGCTCGGCTGCCTGACGGTGCTGCTCGGCCAGTTCGCCCCCTCGGGCACGCCCCAGGTGATCACCGAGGCGCCCGGCATCCTGGCGCACATCCTGTTCTCGATCATCGCCTACGGGCTGCTGACGATCGCCGTCTTCCAGTCGCTCCTGCTGTTGCTGCAGGATCACTACCTCAAGCACAAGCACCCTTCCGGGGTGATCCGCAACTTCCCGCCGCTGCAGACCATGGAAAGCCTGCTGTTCGGCTTCCTCTGGGCCGGGTGGCTGCTGCTCTCGGCCTCGCTGCTGTCCGGCTGGCTGTTCCTCGACGACCTGTTCGCCCAGCATCTGGTGCACAAGACCGCGCTGTCGGTGCTGGCCTGGGTGGTGTTCGGCGTCCTGCTGTGGGGTCGTCATCGCCTGGGCTGGCGCGGGCACAAGGCGATCCGCCTGACGCTCGCAGGCTTCTGCCTGCTGATGCTGGCCTACTTCGGCAGCAAGCTGGTCCGCGAATTCATCCTGCACATCTGATGACGGCCTGATGGAAAACCTACCTCCCGGCTTCCTCGTTGGCCTGCTGGTCTTCCTTCTATTGTGTTCGGCGTTCTTCTCCAGCGCCGAGACCGGCATGCTCAGCCTCAACCGCTACCGGCTGCGGCACCAGGCCAAGGAGGGACATCGCGCGGCGCGCCGCGCCAGCCGCCTGCTGTCGCGGCCCGATCGCCTGCTCGGCACCATCCTGGTGGGCAACAACTTCGTCAACATCCTCGCCTCGTCGATCGCCACGGTGCTGGCGATGCAGCTGTGGGGCGAAGCGGGCATCGCCATCGCCACCCTCGGCCTGACCATCCTGCTGCTGATCTTCGGCGAGATCACCCCGAAGACCCTCGCCGCGCTGCGCCCGGAACTGGTGGCCTACCCGTTCAGCCTGCCGCTGACGTTCCTGCAACGCATCCTCTACCCGCTGGTGGCCACGCTCGGCTGGATCAGCAACGGCCTGCTCAAACTCATCGGCATCGATCCGGCGGCAAAGGGCAGCGATACGCTGTCCACCGAGGAACTGCGCAGCGTAGTGCGCGAATCGGGCACCAGCCTGCCGCTCAATCGCCAGAGCATGCTGCTCGGCATCCTCGATCTCGAACGGGTGACGGTGGACGACATCATGATCCCGCGCCACGAGGTGGCCGGCATCAACCTGGACGACGACCTGGAGACCATCATCGGCCAGCTGCGCACCACGCCGCACACCCGGCTGCCGGTCTATCGCGAGGACATCAACCAGATCGAAGGCGTGGTGCACATGCGCCATATCGCGCGCCTGCTCAGCCACGACCAGTTGACCAAGGAAGCCCTGCTCGAAGCCTGCACCGAGCCCTACTTCGTGCCGGAAAACACGCCGCTGTCGACCCAGCTGCTGAACTTCCAGAAGCAGAAGCGGCGCATCGGCATCGTCGTCGACGAATACGGTGACGTGCTCGGCATCGTCACCCTGGAGGACATCCTCGAGGAAATCGTCGGCGAGTTCAGCAACCAGGACGCCCTGCGCAGTCCGGACATCCATCCGCAGGACGACGGCACCCAGGTGATCGACGGCGCCGCCTACATCCGCGAGGTGAACCGCGCGCTGGGCTGGCACCTGCCGTGCGAGGGCCCGAAGACGCTCAACGGGCTGATCACCGAGGCGCTCGAGCACATTCCGGACAGCAGCGTCTGCCTGCAGATCGGCCGCTACCGCCTGGAGATCCTCCAGCCGCGGAGAACCGCGTGAAGAGCGTGCGCGCCTGGGACGCGGGCCAGGACCGGAAGAAGAAAGCGAGGAATAGGCGCCCGCTCCCGCGGACGCCGCTGCCGATCAGAGGT
>LZQQ01000034.1_pt1 | contig 22279 bp, 23 predicted proteins | sample 768581 | NCBI WGS metagenome assembly LZQQ01 (sample SAMN05207185, study PRJNA324510) | oil field metagenome | isolation source: sample BH-FW-20 from oil reservoir | place: India: Bombay High | collected 2015-11-25 | reverse complement strand
CCTCATCCGGCCCTGCGGGCCACCTTCTCCCAGCGGGAGAAGGGAACGCCCGTAGCACCGGCATCCGGCCCTGCGGGCCACCTTCTCCCAGCGGGAGAAGGGAACGCCCGTAGCACCGGCAAGCACCTGTAGGAGCAGGCTCTGCCTGCGACAGGCACCCGCCCCCAAGCATCGCCCCGAGGGCGGGCCTCCCACAAAAGCCATGTGCCACATGCCAATCCTCTGTGGGAAGCGCGCCCTCGCGGCGATCTCGCAGAGCCTCGCCGCAAGAGGCAGGCCGCACCCGCCCTCATCCGGCCCTGCGGGCCACCTTCTCCCAGCGGGAGAAGGGAACGCCCGTAGCACCGGCAAGCACCTGTAGGAGCAGGCACCCGCCCCCAAGCATCGCCCCGAGGGCGGGCCTCCCACAAAACCAGCAGCGCCATCTGCCCTTCTGTGGGAGGCGCGCCCTCGCGGCGACTGCCTCCATCCCCTTTCGTAGGGTGGGAAACGGCGAAGCCTTTCCCACACGGGAGACGATGCACATAGTGCGATCCAATTCGGAAGGACGACGCGTGGATAAGCCGCTGCGCGGCGTTATCCACCCTACTCCCAATGCGCCTTACCTGTGGACGCGTCCCCAAGGCAACACAAAAAGCCCCGACCCGGTTTACCAGGGGAGCAGACGTATGAGCGATCTGGGGTAAAGCGAAGAGGGACCGTCATGGAGGTGGACCCTACCAGCCACACCCCGGCACACAATGTCACCGCTGCGGCTGCTCCCTTCCGGGCCTGACCGGGTTCACGGCTGATCGTTGCGGGGGGACCGGCAGGGCCACCATAACTGACTTCTAGCGCTTTCTGCTCGTCGCACGACTATCAATCGGAGATCACATTCTATAGCGATGCCTCTAGTCTTTGGGAGCGCTTTGGATCACCGTTTCGGATCACTTCTGGATCCCTTTTGGATCACTTGGCCACACCCCGCCGGCCATTTTTGCGAAAATGCGAGGCGGCATAAACGACGCTGCCGCGCCACAGTCCCCCTGTACCCCCTAGGGCAACCGGTAGAAAAACCGGCACCCCTGGCACAACGTCAAAGCAACCGGGGCCGGTACTAGATTGATGGCCTCCGTAGAACTGTGATCGCAGCGCAGCCTTGCTAACCCTGCCTGAACTCCCAAGTTGCAATCAGGAAGGTAGCCATAGCGCCAGCGAGGTTGACTGCTAACTCAGCATGGCGAGGAGCTGGTTTGACCCAGGTAGCTCCCTTTCCGTGAGAATCACCGAGTCTGTTTCTGAGACCACCTAACCCCTCGACCACTGACGTGCATCCGCCAAGAATGCGCTTGAAGTCTTTATCGGCATGTTGGCTTGGCGAGAGATTCAGTTGCTCGGCAGCCATGCCATAGAGCTTGTTGATATCGGGAGCATCGCCGTAGCTGACTCCAGCCCCATCAAGAATCAACTTGCAGACGGCCTCAAGCAGACTTCTCGCCATCGTGATGGCCCCCTCGGGATCGCTATTTCTCCGCTCTAGGGCCTTCGCCCAGGCTGCATGGACATAAGCTCCATCCAACTTCCCGACTGAGCCGCTAATTAGTTCGTCAGCCGGAGAACACGAGGCCGACTCAAGATGATCCAGAAGGGGCTGGAACTCCGAGTACAGAAAGTCCCTGCGTTCTTGGTAGGTGCCGAACTTCTGCTTAATCACGCCCCAAAACTGCCCGAGCGAACGGCATGTCTGCACAGTTCGAGGAACCAAATGCCCCGCCGCAGGAGCCTCAAGAAGCTGCTTCCGCAACTGTATGTAGTCGGCATCCTCTCCAGGGGATCCCGTCGCATGGCCGATCATCAAGTTCAGCAAGGACTCGGCTGATAACAGCAATTCTCGACGCATGACATCCCTTTCCATCTTCGTAAATGACTCCCGAACTATACCGAAAGCCCCAGCAAGCAGAGTGGATCAGAAGGTGTGAACCCGTAACCAAGCAAACCGCCTCCAGAGAGCAACGAGAGAATGCGGCTTCCGTATGGATCGCTTCTGTTGAAAATCACGGATCCATCATGCACTATTCTGACCCTAGATAACGATCCATCTGGAGGTTGGAGTATCTATCCATGACTGCAGTACTTGCCTATGTCCGCGTCAGCACTTCTGAACAGAACAACGAAGCCCAGCGCCACGCCATCAGCCAGCGCTACAACATCCATGAGTGGTTCTCCGATGAGGCCACCAGCGGTGCTACCAAAGCGCTGCAGCGGGAGGGCTTCAAGGCACTCCATGCCTATGCCAGGAAGGGAGACACGGTTGTCGTGGCAGCCATCGACCGCCTGGGCAGAGACACCATCGACGTTCTGGAAACAGTGGAAGCCCTGAAAGCCAAGGGCGTAACTGTGGTCTCGATGCGCGAAGGCTTCGACCTATCCAGCCCAGTCGGCAAAGCCATGCTCACCATGCTGGCTGCCGTAGCTGAACTGGAGCGAGCCAACATCAAGGCGCGACAGATGGCCGGGATCGAGCGGGCCAGAGCGCAGGGCAAGAAGCTGGGCGCACCGAAGGTGATCGATGATCAGGCCGTGGCCCTCTGGAGGAAAGAGAACGAGGCCAGCATTGCAGATACAGCCAAGCACTGGGGGATCTCAACGGCTGCCGTGAAGCGGGCTTGCAGAGTACTGCGAGTGCCACATGCGGCAGCCGTATAGGCGAGGTTGCGGGTTGGGGTGCATTATTTTTTGCTCCCCCTAAAGCACTGTTACCGCATGGCCGAGTACACGCTCTCACCAGCCCCGTAGTAGCTCGTGAAGATGTGGTGGAAGGCCATCTCGCATTTCTCGTTGTAGATCCCCTCGTCGTAGCTCTCAGGCAAGCCCTGGTCGAAGACGATCTCCAGAGTACGTCGCACATCACTCCTGGCTCTGTCCTTCTTGCGCCAGTCGAGCACCAGCTTCTCGGCCTTCAATGTCTCCAGAAGCTCCTTGCAGACCTTCTTCACCTGCGCCCTTTCCTTATCTGCAAGTTCAGGCACTGGCTTGGTCAGGATGTCGAACAGGGCCAGCTCTTCCTCCGAGAGGTTCTCGCGGATAGCCCGTTGATCTTCCATCTGCAGGTCAGCAGTGAGATCCACCAACTGCTTGAAGAACACCTCGATGTTCATGCTGCCGGAGTTGTAGGCATCGATCAGCTTCTGGAACTTCTCCATGAAGTCCTTTCGAGTGGGGTTCTCGGTCAGCATGGTTTCCAGTTTCATGCTCAGCAAAGCCCGTAGCTTCTCGGCCTCGGTGCGCTTGCGTCCCTGATTGAACTTCTCCTTGAGCTTCTCGAAGTCGATCTGGCTGAGGTCATGCAGTGGCTGATCGTCGTCCTCCTTGATGATGTAAGGCACCGGGGCGATGGAGCGATCCAGCAACTCTTCGACCTGCTGCATCACCTCGGAGATGTCGACGGGGGGAGCCAGTGCCTTGATCTTCTGGGCAATCACGGAGATCAGCACAGCGTCAGGAGCAAGCTCATTGGCATCAGGATCGGGAAGAATCGCTCTGTAGACTCGAGACACAATCCGGGCCTGGCTCATGAAGCTGTTCTTGGTTTCCTCATTGGCAATCAGTTGCTCAACAGCATCATCCAGCTTGGCCACCTTCTCGAAGCCTTGAGCATCCTTGATAGCCTGGGCATTCACACCATGCTCGGACAGGAACGAGATCCCCCTGGCAAGCAGGTGCTTCAAGTACTCGACCAGCTCGGCCTTGTTCTTGATTGGCTCACCCTCACCACCTTCGCCAGAAGAAGCCCCACCGTAGATCGCCAAGGCTTCCTGCAGCTTACGGAAGACCCCAACATAGTCGACGATCAGCCCCGCTTCCTTGCCCGGATACTTCCGGTTCGCCCGAGCAATGGTTTGCATCAGGGTGTGATTCTTCATCGGCTTGTCGAGGTAGATGGTCGAGCAAGACGGCACATCAAAGCCGGTGATCCACATGGCGCACACGAAGACCAACCGCAGCGGATCCTTGGAGTCCTTGAACTTCTCGCCCAGGTTCTCCTCATTCATGCGCTTACGGTGCGGAAGAATGTCCAGCCCCTTGTCGGCTAGCTCCTTCACCTCGTTCTGACCTTGGGAGACGACCACCGCCATGTCGGTCGATGTCATCACCTGGATCTTGTGCTGTAGCTCTTCCTGCTGCTCCTTGGGAGCCTTTGCGAGCTGAGCTTTCAGGTCAGCCAGATACGTCTTCCAGTGATCCTGAACCTTGTTGTACATGCGGACGGCGGTGGCCTTGTCGATGCACACCAGCATGGCCTTGCCCTGGTAACCACGACCAACGAAGTGATTCACCAAGTCCTTGGCGATGGACTCAAGACGATCTTCTCGGGTGATCAGGTGATACTCACGGGCGAAGACCTGCTCGACTTTGCGCTCCTGCTCCTCGTCCAACTCGGCCTCTTCGAGTAACGCCGCCATGTCCTCGTTGAGGTTTTCGTTGATGAGCTGCATCTCGGGAATGCGGTTCTCGTAGTACAGCGGAACCGTGGCACCGTCAGCGATGGACTGGCCGAAGTCATAGACGGAAATGTAGTCACCGAAGACCTCTTTGGTCTTCTCCTCGCCAGCCATCAGTGGCGTCCCGGTGAAACCCAGGAAGGCGGCATTGGGAAGAGCCGTCCTCATGTTCATGGCCAGGGTGTCGTACTGGGAGCGGTGAGCTTCGTCGGTGATGACGATGATGTCCTGGCGATCTGATAGCTGCGGGTAGACTTCGCCTTTCTTCGTGCCGAACTTCTGGATCAAGGTGAAGACGTAGCGGTGATCTTCGCTGAGCAACTGCTTGAGGTGAGCCCCACTGGTGGCATGTGCCTCGACCTCACCCACAGCACCTGTAGCGGCGAAAGTCTTGTAGATCTGCTCGTCCAGTTCGTTGCGGTCGGTGACGATCACGAACGTCCAGTTGCCTGGGATCTTGCGTAGGATCTTCTGAGCGAAGAAGACCATCGACAGAGACTTGCCTGACCCCTGGGTGTGCCAGAAGACGCCCAGCCGCCCAGCCTGATCCTTGGGGCGATCCTTGGTGCGCCAGACCTCAGCGATGGCCTTATTGACCCCCAGGTACTGGTGGTTCTTGGCGATCTTCTTGATCACACCACCAGCCACATCCTCGAAGACGGTGAAGTTTTCGACGATGTCCAGCAGCCGAGATGGCTCACCGATGCCTCTGATCGCGGTCTCCAGGGACACAACGCCCTTTTCACCTTCATCGTTGATCCGCTTCCACTCGAACAGATGCTCCCACGGAGAGAAGGTGCTACCCACCACCGTCTGAGAGCCGTTCGACAGCATCAGTGCGCCGTTGTAGGTGAAGAGCTGTGGGATGACCGAGCGATAGTCAGTGAGGTTGTCGTCATAGGCGGCCTTGAGTGTCTTGTGCGTCGCCTTCAGCTCAACGAACAACAGCGGGATACCGTTCACGAAGCCCAGCAGGTCAGTTCGCCGCGTGTGGTAGTCCCCCTTCACCCAGAACTGGGAGGCGAGGAAGAAGTCGTTCTCCTCGACATTGCCCCAGTCGATGACCTTGGCCACCTTTAGCGTGTTATGCCCATGCTCATCGGTCACCGGCACAGGAACCCCATCCTTCAGCAGCCGGTAGACCTCCTGATTGGCGTTGACCGGCAGCAGCTTGGAGCGATCTCGGGCCAGTTCCTCAACGACCAGATTGATGGCATCACTGGGCAAGTCAGGGTTGAGCTTGCTGAGTGCTGCCCGCAGACGCCCCTCCAGCACCACATCCTGCTGGGTCTGGCGACCTTCGCTGGAGAAACTACCTGTCCACTCCGCGTAGAGGTTCCCAGTTTCCCAACCGAGAGACTCGAACAGCGCGATGGCTGGCTGCTCGACCAACGTGTCCTCGGAATAGTCGTGCGAATGCGGTGCTGCTGGACTCATGCGCCTGAACTCCTTTTAGGTCGGCATGGGGATATCGGATACGTCGATCTCACCGGAGATTAGCTTGGGGAGAAGAAGATCACGCTGTGCTCGGAGGTTGGCGTTCTTACGACGCAACTTCATTTCCAGATCATAAAGCGGCTCAAGAAATGCTGACGCAGCATCTAGCACCGCTTTCTCAGGCACCACAACATGCAGCTTCTGCAAGTCTTTCGCACTAAGGTGGGCAACTGTAGTTCCAACAATAGTGCTCTCAAGATGTTTGATCGGCCTTTCGAGAGAAAGAAAAAGAAAGTAACGACCGATCTGTATGGGACGGAATCTCGCAACACGCTGAACCAGCCATGCCTGCCCTCCAGCCCACTTCCCCATATGGAACTGACCATCCATACCGATCAGTATGTCGCCATTCTCGATAAGATGCTTCGGCTTACCTTCTTCAGATGTGTAAGTCTTTACCTCGCCAGCCTTGATATCCCTGATGCGAACAATACCCAGACCAACACCATCCTCATTAAATTGGCTAGCCTTAAAAGGATGGCCATAGGTCACCTCCGCTACATCGTAGAGAGGGTGTATGTCCCAGTTCTCAGGAATCAGCCCAAGCTCGCTCTCCTTGAACTCCACCCCTCATGCCCCGGAAAGCGGAACTGAACGAACCACTCCTCGTACAACCGCCGTGCCATTTCTTCGAGGATCTCGATGCGCCGCGTGTTGTTTTCTATGAGATCGTCGTAGGCGGAGAGGGTCGTTGCGATCCAGCGCTGTTTTTTTCTGTCGGGCAGAGCAGGAATTGATAATCCCCGGATGTCACTCATGTTCAAATGAGGGACTGTTGCACCCGTGGCGGCGGACAAGAAACTATTCTGAGCATAATCCCCAAGAAGGAAGTAACAAAGGAACTCAGGGTCTACTTTGTTAGGGTCTGGACGAACAAGCACTGTCCTCTGCCCAAGGCAGACCTTTTGCCCCTTGCGAACTATTGCCACGTTACCGACTGGTGCTTCACGAGCTATGATTAAATCATTCTCCGCTGGAGTCGCTCGGCGTGTCCACTTTATATAAGTGTCTTCATCTACACGATTAACCCCATCAAGGATCAATCTCCCTCGACCTACGTTGGGAGTTCTTATGGACGGGTAACCATCCGAACTCTTAGGGGCGGTTTTGTGCTCACAGTCAACTATTAGTTCGCAGAGATCGAGCAACTTCGTCACGAAGCGATCTCCAGAACACTGGCAATACGACTTGCGATACTCTCCTCAAGCTCTTTAGCTTCGGCGTTAAGTATCTCCAACTCTTCAGCAAGCTCTTCGAAGCGCTCGGCGAATTCAACATCCTCCGCCTCCCTTGCAGCAGCACCTACGTACCGCCCAGGGTTCAGCGACCAGCCCTGAGACTCGATCAGCTCGCGAGAAGCAACCTTGCATAGCCCCGGCACATCCACGTAGCCATCGCCCAGCCCTCTCTCGGCAAGCAACTCAGTACTTCCCTGCTCCAGTTCGGGCGCTTGCCCACGGTACAGCCGCACGATATTGGCAAGGAACTCGATCTGCTCAGGTAGCCAGTCGCGGTGAGCCCGGTCGATCTGCCGGTAGATGTGGCGAGCGTCGATAAACAGAACCTTGTCTGCTCGCTCCGCATCACGTTCTTTCGCCCGGTCAAAAAACCAGAGCGTGCAAGGCAGGGTCACGGTGTAGAAGAAATTCGAGCCAACCGAAACGATCACATCGACTGCGCCGCTCTCGATGAGCTTCTGCCGGATCACCTGCTCGCTGCCTCGGGCATCACCTGCCGAGTTCGCCATAACAAAACCAGCTCGCCCGTTCTGATTCAGCGATGCGTAGAAGAGCTGGATCCAGAGGTAGTTGGCGTTGTCGGTCTTCGGTACGCCGAACGGGAACCGTAGGTCGCCCTCAAGACGCTCCTTATCGACACCCGATACGTTGAACGGCGGATTGGCCATGACGAAGTCGAAGCGCCCACCCTCACGGGTAACGGCCTCATGCGGGTCTTCGTAGTAGGTGTTGGCAATACGCACATCACCCGACAGGCCATGCACAGCCAGATTCATCTTGTTGAGATTGACCGTGACCTGCTCTTTCTCGGTGCCGAAGATGGAGATTTCTTCCATCGCCGTCTTGTGGTGGCGCTTAACGAAGTCAGCGGACTGGGCGAACATACCGCCCGAACCACAAGCCGGGTCGAAGATCCGCCCATGGAACGGCTCGATGATCTCGACGATCAGCTTTACGATGGACTCAGGGGTGTAGAAGACCCCGCCTTTCTGGCCTTCCTTCAGCGCGAAGTTGCCCAAGAAGTACTCGTAGACCTTGCCGAAAGCGTCCCCGCTGAGATCCACCGGCCCGAGCAGCTTGATCAGTTCCAGCAGCACCTTGTTGCCAAGCTGGACGTAGTTGCGAGGCAGAGCGCCTTTGAGGTCGACGTTCTCCTCCTCAACGGCTTTCATGGCTTCGTTGATCGCCAACCCGATGACATCTCCCTCGGTGAGGCTCTGCAGATAGGAGAAGCGGGCCTTCTCTGGCAGGAAGATCACGCCCTCGGCCAGATAGTCATCCTTGCTGACCTTGCGGCGACCACCAGAACCAATCGGCCCCAGCTTCTCTTCCGCAGCGGCGTACATCTTCTCGGCATATCGCAGGAAGATCAGCCTAAGACAGGCACCGAGAACTCCCCTGGTCTCAACCCCGTGTTGGCCCATAGTTGGTCAGCTACAGCCCACAAACGCTTCTCTACATCTCCAGTGACCAAGGCACATCTCCACGCAGTAATACAGAAATGCCGAGAGCTTACTACAGACGTGAACCAATCAAACGCGTGGCTATAAACGGAGCAGACCAGAGTGCCATCACGCGCTCTGCTAGCGAAGAGAAGAGAAGTAGCCAGCTTGCCACTAAAGCCGTATCAGCAAGATCGCAGCAAGTTCGACGAAGATCGATTAACACACAGTTATGGAGGAAAGAACACGCGATCTGGCACGTTCGATCCTCGACCATGATGCTCGATCTTCACCGCCGCAAACCGCCGGAGGGGCTGATCGAGCCAGGGAAAGGCAACAGCCCTGCGAGGCGACCGCCGAGTACCTACTGCTACTTTGAGCTTCAGGCGTACAGCCCCTCTCACTGCCCCGACAGATCGGCCAGCAGTCACGGGTGATGACGAACCTGACATAGCTGGCTGAGAGGTGATGGCACTCAGTCGAGGCTGGCTACCTGCGATGACTCGCGGGGTGTAGCGGTGGATGGCGAAGCCACTCTATGAGTGTCTTTGAGCTGTCCTTCATCAATGGTCATTACCATCAATCCATCAATGAAGAACGAAGCAATGAGACAGCATCAAGTCTGTCTTGCGGAGGACACTGGTAGATGCTCTTCAAGCTGCACCGCAAGTTGCTCTTGATGCCTCCCCAACTCTGCTGACACAGGATCGATGATCACCGATGAAGATGTTGTCAGTGACCATCCCCGTCAGTGGCTGTCAGGTAGCCCAAGCCTCTCAGCCAGGCCACCTCCTGCTCATCTTCATGTACCTCCAAATGACTCCGCCCAGGAGCCTCCCTACTCGCCTCTGTCATCCATCAGCCCTGGCCTCAGCACAGTAGCGACCTAGGCAACCACTGCTGCCCAGGCCTTGGTCCATGGACGACATCCAGGCATCGGGGAACTCCTGGGCCAGTCACCAAGCATCAACCCTGCATCCCTTGCAGATCCCCCCTCAAACCCAGCCCGTTTTGTCCAGCCGTCCGAGCCGTCCGTGCTTCCCTTGTAGATGGGAGCTGGTGGCATGGATGGAAGGGACTCTGACGGCTGAACAAAAAGGATGATCTACGCCATGAAAAGCAAACGAACTGGCAAGACCTTTAACCACACTCCCGCCAACTGCCCGAAGCACGTCATGCAGACTCTTGGCTTCACCGAGGAACAGACCGAGAGGATGATCCGAGTTCGTCGGATACTTCCCTTCGTGGACGAGAGCACCGCACCCAGCATTGATGCCCGGCAGTTGTGGGAGAACATTGGCAATCCACATGGGCAGTTCAATAAGTGGATCGAGCAGAGCGCCGAAGGGATTTTGGATGATTTTATCCAAAATGGAGAGGTGCTCGAAATCAAGACGCAGACCGGAAGGCGCCCTCGCACTGACTACACAATCAGTCGTGACTGCGCTGTGCATCTAGCGATGAATGCTCGAACTCCTCAGGGCAAAGAAGTGCGCAGCTACTTCATTGATATGGAGAAGCTGGCCATGAGACTTCACAAGTACACCCCGATACGTGGCTCCATGCTCACGGAGATCGACAATCAGGTCGCACATCAGATGTTCATCATCGCTGGCGAAAAGGCGAAGTCAGGAGAGCTGCCAAAGAGTCTCGTCAGCCAAAAGGCGATGGAGATGCGAGCAAGCCTGATGTCGCTCGTGTGCCGAGTGATGACCGGACTGTCCGCCAGCGAATGGCGAGCCAAGATAGGCCGCCCCATTCGGGACTCGCTCACTACCGAAGACCTCAACCAGTACAGCCGAGCCTATGACGCCGCCCTGACCATGTTGGCTGGTGGCATGACACTGCTGCAGATCGAGGCAGTACTGAACCAGCCCTACGGAAATAGCGTCGACCCGAGCGACTACATCAAGACCCCAGAGGAGGTAGCCTGATGCGTCTACCTGAACTGATCTTCCTGGGCGCCCTGCTGCTCTGGCCTTTGGTTCCCCTGGTGTACCTGCTCTGCATCGCCTGGCAGACCGACTTCAAGTTGGTTGCTCGATCCAAGCAGAGAACCTCAGAAGGGTCTCGCTGATGAAGAGCATCGCCAGCGAAGTGAGGAGGGCCAGGAGTCGGAGCACTTCAGCCTTGGCTGCGACTGACGGCGGCACCGCCCAGCATCCGCTGCTGAGCGAGATCCTGGCCGCAGATAAACGCAGATGGAAAGCAGCCCAGCAGATGAACCTTCCGGTGTTACGGCTGGCACCAACGAGCAGCAACTGACAGAACCCCCATCACCCTTAGCCTGGAAAGCCAGGAGGCCGACCTATCGGTTTGGTGCTGGGGGTTATTTTTTTACCGTGCTGCCTTCGAGAACGACGACAGTCGAACCGGATTCATCACCGCCTCGGTCAGGGAGACAGCCAGTTGCTGCCCCTTCTCGGTCAACTGCACGATCTTCCTGCGGCGTTCCATCGGATCTGGCGTTGCCACTATCAATCCGAGTCCTGGCTTTTCAAGACGATGCCACTCCGACAAGGCTGAGACATTCCTTGAACAGGACGATTGGGTCATCCCGAGGTTCTTCTGCAGATCCGCCATCGTGCAGCCTGGGTAGATCGCCGAGTAGAGGAACAATGCCATGCCTTGTGCTGGCATCTCTGGGTCAACGCCACGGAACTCTTCAATCGCTTTGAAAAGCTGGACAAGTGCATACCGATCATAAGCCAGGGCGTGTTTGCTGAATGTGGTTTCCATGTGCGTCACGCTCCGTCCTTGCCGAGATAGAAACCAGAGCTATTCCAGGCCAACTCAAAGCACCTCGGCATTCGGACGTACACGTCACCGATGAATAAGCAAAGACGTGCTTTGCCAATAGAGACGCTGAAGCCAAATTGATTGCTGGTCATTGGCTGAAACCTCCGATTCATTTGTCGTGTTCGCTACAGATAGCAAACCGTATCGGGGCGCTTCAACGTTCTCACCTTCGCGTTATTTTCACTGCAGAATCAATTGCATAACTCAATAGTTGGCCGTGCCAGTCTTTATCGAGGCTGCAGCGGCATCGTGTCCCAACCAGCCAGTCCAACTAACCGCGCGCGCATAGTTCGCCTCTCGCTCTTGCCTCCCGACGAGAGCCCCGCATGATCCAGCTCAACAAGATCCTCAAGTCCTTCCAGAAGACCATCGACCAGCTCGAACAACTGACCGCCACCAACAACATCGAGGTCAGCCGCAACACCGAGCAGATCGACCGACTGCAAGAGAAGAACCTGCTGCTGATCGCAGAAGCCCAGGCTGCCAAGGAGACCGCCGAGAACCTGAAAGCCCTGATCGGCCAGTAAAAACCCTCACTTCTAGCGAACACCCATAGCCCGCCTCTGAGCGGGCTTCGTCTTTTCTGGAGGACAGAACATGAGCAAGCAACTGACTGTATGCGGCGTGGCCATCAAGCAGGACGCCGAGGGCCGCTACTGCCTGAACGATCTGCATAAGGCTGCCGGTGGCGAAGATCGGCACCAACCAGCCCACTTCTGGGAGGCCGCAGGTGACAAGCTCCTGCAAGTTCTAACTCTCGAAAATCCGAGAGTTAGCCCGAAGGTGGCAAAGGCAGGGCGTTACGGCGGCACCTTCGTGGTGAAGGAGCTGGTCTACGCCTATGCCATGTGGGTCAGCCCGGAGTTCCAACTCGAAGTCATCCGCTCCTACGACCGGCTGGCCACCGAGGGCGTGGCCGTCCACTACACAGCAGCCGAGTCCGTGCTGGAAGACCCGCTCTCCTACATGGAGAAGATCATCGCCCAGGCCAAGGTGCTGAAGGCAGAGCGCGACCGCCTCGCCCTGGAGAACAAGGAGATGGCACCGAAGGCTGTCGTCTTCGACAACTGCGTGGCGCTGCGTCAGGAGTCCCTGGCCACCTTCGTGCGTACCCTGGAAGGCGTCAACACGATGGCCATCATCACCAATCACCGCAGCCACTCAGCAGCATCAAAATCCACTGCCTCAATCACCGGAGCCAGCACCTCCGGCCTGAAGTCCTTTCCGTATCGACTGAAGGTAATCCCACCGCTCTGATGGCCAAGAATGCCGCCAACCAGCGACTCGACTATTCCCTTCTGCTTCAGATGATCAGCAAGCGTGTGCCGGAAGCTGTGGAAGTCCTTGCGCTCTGCCCCATCACGGAAGCCCAACTGATCACGAACCCGAGTGAACCACTTGGAGGGAGCGGCAGCGTAGCCATGCGCCTTGTGCAAGGTCAGCTCCGCGAAAAGACGTTGGTGGCCAGCCTCCCGCTGCGACCGGACGAACTCAAGGAACCCCAGCGCTTTCAACTTCGAGTGGATCGGCACGAGTCTTTCCGAAGTGACGGTTTTCAGCTTCTGATCGGACCTGGTCGCCCGGATGTGTAAGCAGTCGATGCCGTTAATGCAGACCACATCATCCAGATAGAGCTGGCATAGCTCATTGAGTCTCGCCCCGGTGTACAGGCCGAGCAGTGGCAGCCAGTACTTGTGCGGCTGAGCTGAGTTGGCTGATGCGTAAACCTGCTTCGAGAACAGACGACGCAGATCGTCCTCGGTGAAGACACTGCGCTCCTCGCTGACCTTGCCTCGCTGCCTGACTCGAAGCCCGTCGAACGGGTTGCGCTCGCAGTAGCCCTCACGGATGGCATAGGAGAAAAAGGTCGTCAGGTTCTTCACGTAATTGTTGAACGTGGTGAGGCTGATCGTGGTGGTGGCAGTCTCGATGATCTGCTCCAGCGATTGTCCCTCGGGAAGCTGATTCATCCTCGGCGGCAGCTTGAGTGCCACCTCTCGGAACTTGCGGGCATCTTGCGAGTGATGAGATCGACAGGCAGATCACCCACGATCCGAGTCATCAGCTCAGCCACGGAACGCTTGTCGGATAGCGTCTTCGCAGCCACGCCTTCATGCGACTGTTGTTCAAGGCATTCCTGGACCACCTTGGAGAAGCGTGGAGCGTTGCTCGGCGCATCCGCTACTAGCCTATCTGGCTGCCCCTGTTTGGCTCTTGAAGGGGCACTGCGGGGCTTCTGCGGCCCTCTCACCTTGCCTCCCCGCCCCTGATCCAAAGGCTTCTGCGCAAGCGCAACCAACTGCTGCTGACGGAGCCACGCAGCCCAACTAGCAACTCGCTTACCGCCCGCCTCCCAGGCACCACGCAGGGAGTCGAGGGATGGCCGAATGCCTTGAAACGCCTGGGTGTAGAGCTGCTGAACCTGCAGGAGCAATTCGCGCCCACGGATCAGCGCTTCGCGCTTGCAGCGTGTCTGCAGTGAACGGCGGATCTCGGAACAAGGGAAAAGCGGACGCAGAACTCCAGGCACCACGATTCTGAAATAGAAGATCGAGTGTCGGGATAACCAGAGGTAAGAAGGTACAGAAGACACGGTGGATCACCCTATGGATCACTGGCGTGATCAGAGCGAAAAACCGTTAGAAATCAAGGAGATACGTTATGGAGGTGAGCCCTACCAGCCACACCCCGGCACACGATGTCACCGCTACGGCTGCTTCCTTCCGGACCTGACCGGGTTCACGGTTGATCGTTGCGGGGGACCGGCAGGGCCACCATAACGATGCCCGCCAAGTGGCGGGCCGCGCCATTGTACTGGCTTGTCAGTAACTTACAACCGCCACGTGCTCGCTGCCCCGGCAGAATGCACTCAGCGCTCGAGCAGCGCCGAGCCCCAGGACAGCCCCACGCCGAAGCCGCTGATGGCGACCCGGTGCCAATCCTCGCGAAAGGCGTACTTCTGCAGGATCAGCGGGATGGACGACGATACCGTGTTGCCGGTCTCCTCGATATCGAGGACGAACTTGGACGCCAGATCGCCGAAGCGCTTGGAGATGGCATCGACGATGGCCGCGCTGCCTTGGTGCAGGCAATAGGCGTCGACGTCCTCCGGCGTGAGCGAGGCATTCTCGAGCAGCTCGTGCAGATGCGGCGTCACCACCTGGGCGGCGAAGTTGTACACCTGGCGCCCATTCATCTTCAGCTTGCCGTCGGCCACGTGCAGGTGCACCGCACCCGAACCGTCGGTACCGAACCTGGCCGGCCCGAGGCGCCAGAACGGGTCGTCGCCGATCCAGGTCGCGGTGGCCGCGTCGCCGAACAGCAGCGAGGTCACGCGGTCGCTGCGGTTGACGATCTTCGAATAGGGATCGGAGGTGACCAGCAGGCCGTTCTTCAGGCCCAGGCTCTCCATGAAGCCCCTGATCACGTACAGCCCGTAAACGTAGCCCGAGCAGGCCAGCGACAGGTCGAAGGCCGCCACGTGCTTCGGCAGGCCGAGCTTGTTCTGCAGGATGGAAGAGGTCTGCGGCAGCCCTTCGCGATCACCGTTCTGGGTGACCACCACCAGCGCGTCCACCTTCTGCAGGTCGAACGTCGGATTCTGCGCCGCCAGCGCGGCGACAGCCTTCACACAGAGGTCGGAGGTGTCTTCGTCCTCGCCCATGATCGGCAGGAAGGTCGCGCCAATCTTGCTGCGGATGAACGCTTCGTCGTTTCCAAAGCTGGCGCCTTGCTGGACGTTATCGATACCGCCCTTCGGTACATAACTGGAAATCGCTTTGATGCCGATCATTCAGAGCCTCCGGCGCGTGCGCTACAGCCCTCACGCACCGTAAAAATGCCAGTAACGCCCATGCCCAGGGCGACCCTGCCACACGCCTTCGTCGACGAGCTGGCACACACCCGACAACCCGACGAACTGGCCGGAAGTTGACTTGCCGGTCACTTATAGAGGCACCGGCCCCATCAGGCAACGATGCAGCGATTGCCGGGCGCGAAAATAACCTGGGGCCGGGCGATGAGTGCAGCACCTTTGCTCGCGACGAGCCGGCCTGGTCGAATCCGACCCCATGATGGGCTTTGAAGCTCGCCGGCCCGGCCGTGTCACATCGAAAACGAACAACCGGTTACAAATAGACGACAACCCCGGCCGTGAGGTCCCCGCAAGCAGAAAAAACAGGCGAAAGCGTAGCTTAGCGCTTGATGAGCACCGGACCAACAAAGGGGATCACGCTCAGGATTCGGGCAGGCTGCCGCCTGCATTCGCCGCGAGGGCGCGCCTCCCACAGAAGAGCAGCATGGCACCATGGCGCTGCCAGCTTTTTTGTGGGAGGCCCGCCCTCGGGGCGACGCTTTTAGAGCAAATGCCTTGCACCCGTAGGTGGAAAACGGCGAAGCTTTTCCACCGGCTGCAGAGCGCTCATCGATGAAAATCGCTGCGCGCGTTTTCCACCCTACCCCGAGGGACAAGCAAAGCTCCGTGTATGCCGACCTACGGCCTGCATCGCCGCGGGGGCGCCCCTCCCACAGGCTCCGTGGGCAACGCTGCTTTTGTGGGAGGCCCGACCTCGGGGCGACGCTTTTTAGAGCAAAGGCCTTGCACCCGTAAGGGTGGAAAACGGCGAAGCCTTTTCCACCAGGTTGCAGAGCGCTCATCGGTGGAAAATCGCTGCGCGAGCTTTCCACCCTACGTCGGATCCGAGCGAAGCTGCTTTTTCCCCTCTCCCTCCGGGAGAGGGGCCAGGGGTGAGGGAGCGCCCTCGCGCGAACTTGCGCCTCTACGACCCCAGATCCAGCGGCTGAATCCGACGCTGCTGATACACCCAGTCGACGATCTCCCCCTCCGGCACATAGCCGCTGACCGCCTCACGCAGCAGCAGGCGCACCTGCGGGTAATCGTCGCTCTCCACTGCTGCGAGCAGCTTGGCGAGAAGCCCCTTGAGCACCTCCCAGGAGAAGGACTCCTCGCTGGCGCGCATGATCATCGGATGCTCGGTTGGGCTGACGTTATCGCCGATCAGCAGCTCCTCATAGAGCTTCTCGCCCGGGCGCAGGCCGGTGTACTCGATGGCGATGTCGCCAGTGGGGTTCTTTTCCGAACAGACGCTCAGGCCCGACAGCCGGATCAGCTTCTCGGCCAGGTCTGCGATCTTCACCGGCTTGCCCATATCCAGCACGAACACATCACCGCCCTGCCCCATCGACCCCGCCTGGATGACGAGCTGAGCCGCCTCCGGAATGGTCATGAAATAGCGGGTGATATTGGGATGGGTGACGGTCACCGGCCCACCGTTGCGAATTTGTTCGTAGAAGCGCGGGATCACCGAGCCGGACGACCCCAGCACGTTGCCGAAGCGGACCATGGTGAACCGGGTCTTGTTGACGTGGTGCAACCCGTCCGTCGACCCAAACAGCACCGGCGCGGCCTCCTGGCTGAGGGCCTGCAGGACCAGCTCGGCGAGACGCTTGGTGCTGCCCATCACGTTGGTCGGCCTCACGGCCTTGTCGGTCGAGATGAGCACGAAGTTGGCAACCCCGGCCTGCACCGCCGCCTGCGCCGTGTTCAGCGTGCCCAGCACGTTGTTGAGCACCCCTTCAGCCACGTTGTGCTCCACCATCGGCACATGCTTGTAGGCAGCCGCATGGTAGACCGTCTCCACGTGCCAGGTGCGGAGCACGTCGAGCAGCCGCTCGCCATTGCGGATCGACCCAAGAATCGGAACGAGCCGAGTGCGCAACGCCTCTCGCGAAATGCGTGCCTCCAGCTCCATGTGGATGCAGTACAGGTTGTATTCGCTGTGCTCGAACAGCAGCAGCGTGCGCGGCTCAGTCGAAAGGATCTGCCGGCAAAGCTCGGAGCCGATCGAGCCCCCTGCGCCCGTGACCATCACCACCTTGTCTTTGATGCAGCGCTGGAACAGCTCCTGCTGCGGCGCCACGGCATCACGGCCCAGGAGGTCGGCGATGTCGACCTCCTGAATATCCTCCACCTTGACCCGGCCGCTGGCCAGGTCCATGAAGCCGGGCACACTGCGCACGTGCAGCGGATATTTCTCGAGTTCTTCCAGTATTTCCTTGCGACGCGCCCGCGAGGCGGAAGGAATGGCCAGCAGCACCTCCTCCGCGCCCGTCTCGTTGATCATCTGCTTGATGTGCTTAGGCGTGTATACCCGCAACCCCGAAATCATGCGGTTGGCAATGTTCGGCTCGTCGTCGATAAAAGCCACCGGCCGCATGGCACGGCCCAGGCGCAGTGCGGCAACCAGTTGATTGCCCGCGGAGCCAGCGCCATAGACGGCGACCTTGGGCAGGCCCTTGTCGCTGCCCCGGTACTTGAAGAACCCTTCGGGCACGAACCAGTCGCCGAGGAAATACTGGCGCATCAGCAGCCGCAGCCCGCCGATCAGCATCAGGCTGAGCCACCAGTAGTTGAAGACCATCGAGCGCGGAATCAGCTTGGGCTCGTTGCTGCGCCAATAGACGGCGAGCGCCAGCACCAGCGCCGAAAGCGTAACGGCCTTGGCAATGGCCATCAGCGCGTCGTTGCCGAAATAGCGCATCACGGCTCGGTACATGCCGAAGCGGATGAAAAACGGAATGGCAGTGAGCGGAGCGACGATGAATAACCAGGCGTGGCCACCAAGGGGCTCGACGAAATTCGCATCGCCGAGGCGAATAAAAAAAGCCAACCAGAGGGCCAACCAGACCAGAACCACATCGGCAGCGACCTGAACCAGCCGCTTCTGCTGCCTCGGCAAGCGCACTAGACGCGCGCGTAGTTTTTCAGCCAACCTCAACACAAACACCTTCCCTCTTTAAAGCCAGCAGGCTCGCGCGTCTCGCAAGCATGTCCTCACTCTAGCCGGTTAAGCAGATGAAAGCCGCTGGACTGACGGCATGCAGAAAAAGCAAGCGCATGACCGCGGCGCCCCAACGCAGACAACGGTAAACGCCAAGCCAAGGCACCGATCATGTCTTTCTGACGATCCGATCCCCTGCCCCTTTCCCCGCCACCGTCATGAAGATGTATTTGAAATAACTGGCCAAAGTGAGGCTCCGGATCATTTTCTGATCCGTCTCCGCGAGCAGTGCCGGGGTGGACATGTCGATCTCACTGACCTGTGCCAACCCGGTAATTCCGGGACGAACCTCAAACACGCCACGCTTGGCTCGTTCCTCGGTCAGCTCCTCCTGATTGAACAGCCCCGGTCGCGGCCCCACCAGGCTCATCTCGCCCTTGAGCACGTTCCACAGCTGAGGCAGCTCATCCAGCTTTGTCTTGCGCAGAAAATGGCCGAAACGCGTGATGGACGCGCTGCTGGCCAAGTGGGTGGCGACCGACGCGGTATTCACCTTCATGGTGCGAAACTTGACCAGCGTGAAAGGCTTCTGATACCGCCCGACACGAACCTGCCGGAAAATCGGTGAACCCGTATCGAACAAGCCAATGAGCGTTAGCGCGATCAACAGCGGAAAGCCCAGCACCAAGCCCAATAGAGAAAAAACGACATCAAAGATTCGAATCACGGTTCACCTAAAATCAGTTGGAACGCTCGAAGCAACGCCTGAGACCTTCTTCCACCGTATAAGGCGGTTTCCAATCGAGCAGCTCGCAGGTCTTGCTTATGTCCACTTGCAACGAGCCGAGCAACCGCTGAGCCATGGCCTTCTTGCCCAACAGGGTAGCACCCAGCTCTAACAGACCAGCCGGGATAGGAGTAAGCCGCGCGGGTTTCCCCATTGCCTTGGCCACGCCGCGCAGTAGCTCGGTGGTGGAAAGGTCCTCACCATCGCCGGCGAGAAATACCTGATTGGCTGCGGCGGGATGATCGATGCAGCGGATGAGAAGATCGACCAGATTATCGATGCCAACGAGAGAGCGCTTGTTACGAACGGTGCCTAATGGAAGAGGAAGCCCTTTCTCAACGAGCTTGATCATGCTGGCGAAATTGCCCTTCACTCCTGGCCCGTAAACCAATGGTGGGCGAACGATTACCACCTCCATGCCGGTATCTTTCGCCAATGCGAACAGCCCTCGCTCAGCCTCCAGCTTGGAGACGCCATAGGGATCCTGCGGCATGGGAATATCATCAGGGCGGTAAGGACTCCTTAAAGACGTGCCCTCACCGTTCACCTTGATTGAGCTCACGAAAACGAACCGGCGCACGCCAGCTTCGAGGGCCTTCCTTGCGAGCGAGAGAGTCCCCTCGACATTGCTTTTCCGATATTCGGCGAGAGGATCAGTTGTCTTGTCATGCATCACATGCACCCGCGCTGCACAGTGAACGACTGCCGAGCAAGTACTGAGCTGCTCGACGCGTAGGCCGTTCAGGTCATCTATCCGGATAGCCGTGCTCCCTGCTGGGCCGGAATGAGGGTTCCGAAACACAGGCACGGGGCAAAAATGCCTCGCTTCGAGCAGCCTGGCCAGCACCGCTGAGCCAACGAACCCGGACGCTCCTGTAATAAGGACGCTATCCATGCGCCCCCCCATCAGGCCGCTTGAGCAGTTCCAAAAGCTTGAACGGCAATTTCGAAAGCACCATAAGTATGTTCGTGTAAATACCGTTCTGGCGGCAGGCTCGGACTATCTCGCGATTCAAGCGAATGCTGTTACGCAGCCCGGAGGTACTTATACCTCCAGCCCTCATTCTGACCAGCACCGAATCGATTCGATACCATTGCAGTTTCTGAACCAAGAGCAAACGAACAAACATTTCATAGTCGGACGAAATTTTGAACTGTGTCGAATAACCGCCAACTTCGTCATAAGCTTTTTTCTTTATAAAAGTCGCGGGGTGCGGTGGCATCCAGCCGAAGCGCAGTTTCCAAGGTCTGAAATGGGCAGATCCGTAATACCTCACTACTTGATCAAGCGATTCGGAGCCACAAATACGATGTCACCGAAAACCACATCCGCCAGCGAGTTTTCTATGAAAGCATTCATGACTCGCTCAATCACGCCATGGTCTTCGTAAAAATCGTCGGAATTCAATATTCCGATGACTTCACCGCTTGCCGCCCGGATCCCCTTGTTCATCGCGTCATAGATCCCATTGTCCGGCTCGCTGATGATTCTGGCGATCCGCCCCGCATACTCATTGACGATGCTCAGCGTCGTATCTTTCGACGCTCCATCGACAATAATGTACTCAATATTGGGGTGGGTCTGACTCAATACTGACTCGATAGTATCCCTGATCGTCTCTGCACTGTTGTAGCAGACCGTGACTATGGAGACTTTCAACTTAACAACCTCAGGCCCTACCATAGATGTCTTCAAAGCGAACGATATCATCCTCGCCCAAATAGGAGCCCGACTGCACTTCAATCAGTTCGAGTGGAATTTTTCCGGGATTTTCCAAGCAATGAACCTGACCAATTGGGATATAGGTCGATTGATTTTCCGTGACCAAGGTTGTCTTGTCGCCAATCGTGACCTGTGCCGCTCCGCTCACGACAATCCAATGCTCGGCGCGATGGTGATGCATTTGCAGGGAAAGTTTAGCTCCAGGCTTGACGGTGATTCGCTTCACTTGGTAGCGCTCGCCATTATCTATCGAGTCGTACACCCCCCATGGGCGATAAACTTCCCGATGATTCAAGTGCTCATGCCGGCCATCCGCCTTTATTTGATCGATTATCTTCTTTAATTCCTGCGCACTGCCCTTGTTAGCTACCAGCACTGCATCCTTGGTTTCAACGATCACTAGGTCCGATACCCCAAGCGTCGCAACGAGACGACTGTCAGAGTGCACATAACAGTTTTGAGTCGACTGGGTGAGTACATCACCATGCAGTGCATTGCCCAAATCGTCTTTCGGGCTGATATCCCACAAGGCAGACCAGGAGCCGATATCGCTCCACCCCGCATCGAGCGGCACCATGGCAGCAGCGGATGTACGCTCCATCACGGCATAGTCGATAGAGTCGTCCGGGCAGTCAGCGAATGCGGCAGCGCCTATGCGAATGAAATCAAGATCACGCTGTCCCTCATCGAGGGCTCGGCGACAACAGGCAAGGATCTCGGGCTGGAGCAATTCCAGCTCCTCCAGATAGCGAGCGGCCCGGAACATGAACATTCCGCTATTCCACACATAGCGCCCAGTCGCCAGATAAGCCTCGGCCGTTCCGGCATCAGGTTTTTCCACGAAGCGTTGTACCTGGAACCCGTTCGCGCCTAATTCCTCTCCTCGCTCGATATAGCCATATCCGGTTTCCGCATGAGTAGGCACGATACCGAAGGTCACCAACCTGCCATCCGCAGCCAGGGACTCGGCACGAGCGATGGCGGCGTGGAAAGCTGCCACATTCTCGATCACATGATCCGCTGCCAGTACCAGCAGTAAGCCGGAAGGATCTTCCTCGATCACATTAAGCGCTGCCAAAGCGATCGCCGGTGCGGTATTCCTGCCGAACGGTTCGAGCAGTATGGAAGCGTTCTCAATATGAATATTCCGCAGTTGTTCGGCTGCCAGAAAACGATGCTGCTCGTTGCAGATCAGACGAGGGGCCGCCAATTCCAACCCCTGCAAGCGCTGGAGCGTCGACTGCAGCAAGGTCGATGTGCCACCGGCCAGAGCGAGAAACTGCTTGGGGTTCAGCTGACGGGACAGCGGCCACAGGCGCGAGCCGTTACCACCAGCCATGATCACGGGATAAAGCATGGTCTCTTCCTGAAACGTTGAACGGGCCGTTTTAGCCTCTAGCACTTTCGAAGTTTTCGACGAACCAGCGGTAGGCATCACGCAGCCCGTCCTCCAGGCCGATGCTGGCGCGCCAGCCGAGCGCCTTCAGGCGCGAGACGTCCATCAGCTTGCGC
>LZQQ01000033.1_pt1 | contig 22924 bp, 23 predicted proteins | sample 768581 | NCBI WGS metagenome assembly LZQQ01 (sample SAMN05207185, study PRJNA324510) | oil field metagenome | isolation source: sample BH-FW-20 from oil reservoir | place: India: Bombay High | collected 2015-11-25 | reverse complement strand
GCCAAGCGGTGAATCAGCGATTGCGCTTCCAAAAGCTCAGGGCGCGGTAAATGGTCATCGGCTGAGTGCCGCTTTGTTCGTCAAGTTTGTACTGCTCCATAACGGCGTTCTTCAATGCCGCCGCAGTGGTCGCACATCAGAAACTGGGTGAGCTCGCTGTGGGGGCTTCTTCATGCGCATGGTGGCACGCCATGTATTGGCGCGTCGAGGCCAAGCGGTGAATCAGCGATTGCGCTTCCAAAAGCTCAGGGCGCGGTAAATGGTCATCGGCTGAGTGCCGCTTTGTTCGTCAAGTTTGTACTGCTCCAGCAGTTCGTAAGCGCTCATGGGTTTGTCGGCTTCCAGCAGCAAGCGCAACACCTTTTCGCGAATCGCCGTCAGGCGCTGGCCGTTGGCTGGCAGGTTTCGTGGGCGAGTTTTAAGCGTGCGTCGATATCGGTCATGGCGATCTCCTGTCAGGCAGTCGGTGCGGCGGGGTCGGCAAAGGGATCGTCCATTTGCATCCAATAGGTCACACCGGCGTAAAGTTCTTCATCGGTCAATAAACAGGATTCTAACTGTTTTCGAGTGGCTTGTTCATCCAAACCTTGTCCGATGAACACCAATTCTTGTCGCATGTCGCCGAAAGGTTCCACCCATTTGGTGCGGATGAAGTCACGCGATGCTGCATCGTCCGGCCAGCGCTCTTCCGGCACGGCTTTCCAGAACATGCCGGCCCAGTGGTGATGAGCAATGCCACCGGCTTGGCTCCAGATGCCGGCCATTTGCGGTTGGCTGGCGAGCCAGAAGTACCCTTTGGAGCGGATGAGTTTGCCCGTTGGCCAAGGTTGGGTCAGAAAACGGTGGAACTTGACCGGGTGAAACGGTTTGCGGGCGGTGAAGGTAAAACTGCCGATGCCGTATTCTTCGGTTTCCGGCACGTGTTCGCCGCGCATTTCCTGCAACCAGCCCGGCGCTTGTTGGGCTTTTTCGAAATTGAATTTTGGGTGTTGAGCACCGTTTCGAGCGGAATCTTTCCGTGTTGCAAGGTGTGGATGTCGGCTTGCGGATTCAGGGAATGCAGAATGGCGCGCAGTTCTTCGATTTGGTCATGTGTCATTAAATCGGTCTTGCTGATGAGCAGCACGTCGGCGAATTCGACCTGATCGATGAGAAGGTCGGCAACGCTGCGTTCGTCTTCATCCCCGAGGCTTTCCCCGGCTTCCTGCAACGATTTGGCCTGGCGGAAATCGGTGAGGAAATTGCCGCCGTCCACCACCGTGACCATGGTGTCGAGCCGCGCGACGTCCGACAGGGAGAGACCGTTTTCGTCTTCGAAGGTGAAGGTTTCGGCAACCGGCAGCGGTTCGGAGATACCGGTGGATTCAATGACCAGATAATCGAATTTATCGGCCTTTGCCAGAGCGGACACCTCCAGGAGCAAGTCTTCGCGCAGGGTACAGCAAATGCAGCCGTTGGACATTTCCACCATTTTTTCTTCGGAACGATTCAAGCTGACTTCACCTTCCACCAAACTGGCGTCGATGTTGATTTCGCTCATGTCGTTGACGATGACGGCGACGCGTAAATTCTGGCGGTTGTTCAGAAGTGATTGAGCAGGGTGGTTTTACCGGCGCGAGAAAACCGGACAGCACGGTGACGGGAAGTTGTTTCATGGCGGAGTCCTCACGAATGGATGAATAATGATATGTTATAACATAACATTTAAATTTCAAGTCCTGTTGAGCGTTATTTTTCAGTGGGTTTGATGGCGTCACTGGAAGGCGGAAAACCACCAGGCCTGGTGGGTTTGTGCCATCGGGCGTAAACCTTATTTTTTTCAAAATCCGGCATGGTCAACCGCGTATGATGATGAAAAACGGAGGAAAAGCATGAAACGGGTATGGAAAGCATGGGTGTTCGGCAGTGTGTGGGTCTGGAGTTTGTTCGGGGCGGCGAGTTGGGCCGAGGGCTCAGGTGACGATTTCTGGGCGGCGTTGCAGGAAGGCGGAAAAGTGGTGTTGATTCGGCATGCGCAAATTGACCGCGAGTTCGGCGATGCGTTTTTATTGGACAGCAGTTGTTTCAGTGAACGCAATTTAAATGAAGATGGTAAGGCGCAGGCAAAGAAGATCGGTGAAGAGTTTCGAGCGCACGGCATTCAAGTGGATCAGGTTCTGGCGAGCCCGCATTGCCGAACCCAGGACACCGCGCGCTTGGCTTTTGGCGAATTTGAAGTGATGCCCGAGTTGCGCCTGATTCGGGCGTTGCCGGAAGAGAAAGCGAAAGCGAACTTGCAGGTTACGCGCCAATTGATCAGTCAATTCAACGGTGAGGGAAATTTGATTCTGGTCACGCATCGCCCCAATATCGGTGAGCTGATTTACCAGCGATTGCAGCCGGGAGAAATGGCGGTGTTGGAACCGCTGGGCAGTGAGCCGAGCGATACGGTCTTTGATTTGATTGCGCGTTATTCTGTCGCGCCTTAACGGTCGTCAGGCCCAGTCGGCCAGAATGACCGACCAAATAGTTAAGCAATCACCCATTGTCCTTTGCCGCGACGTTTCGCTTCGTACATGGCTTTGTCGGCCATGTTCAAAATGTCGTCGACGTTCTTTTTCGAACCGCCGTCAAAGACCTTGAGGCCAATGGAGGCATTCACGCATCCGGTGACGTCGTTTGGCAGTTGAATCGGCTGTTTGATGGAGTGGATGATCTTGTCCGCAACTTGGGCGGCGAAGCTTTCATTCTGAATGTTTTCCAGCAGAATCACAAATTCGTCACCACCGAAACGCGCGGCCAAATCGGTTTTGCGGATAATGGTTTGGATGCGGTTGGCGGCTTCCTTCAGCAGGATATCGCCGGCATTATGACCGTACTGGTCATTGATGGCTTTGAAACCGTCCAGATCGATGAACAGAATCGCATTGGTCTGGTCCTGGCGATCCAGCCGTAGAATGGAGCGTGACAGTTCGTTCACCAACAGGCGGCGTTTCGCCAACCCGGTCAACTGGTCATAGTTGGCCATGTGATAGGACTCTTCGATCAGTGCTTCTTTTTCGTCGTTCAATTGATTGAAGGCTTGGGTCACGTGGTTGTAATAGGTGGCAATCAGGGAGGCGTCGGAATAAGGTTCCACCATGATTTTTTTGCTGAAATCCTGATCTTGGGCCTGGGCGTTCATGGCACGCGCCAAGTCGAACATGGACGTGGAAGCCTGGTGCTCGCTGATGTTTAAGCCGAGAATTTCTTTGGCTTCGGAGACGCGCAAGGCGTAAAAGTGGTTGATGATTTTCAGCATGATGTAGGTGACCGTGAAGGTCAGGAGGCCTACGAAAAAGATACCGATGGTTTGGGTTTTGAACTGCTGCCAGAACAGCGCTTCCTCCACCAGAAACGCCACGGCCAGGGTGCCCGCGATGCCGGCAAATAAATGGACCGGAACGGCCTCGATGGCGTCGTCAATCCGCCAGCGGATGAGTAGAATCTTGCCGACCAAATACGCCAGATAGCCGATGGCACCGACCACCATGGCGCTGAACGGCGAGGCCAGATGAGCGCAGGCGGTGATGGCCACCAGTCCGGCCAGAATGCCGTTGATGATGTCGATGACCTGATAGTAACCGGTCATCAGGCGGCTGACGATGAGCCAGCAATGCCGCCGACCGCACCCGCAATCAAGGTGTTCAGCACCACTTTCCCGGTTTCGATATTCAAGGCCAGCACACTGCCGCCGTTGAAGCCGATCCACCCCAGCCAAATCAAAAAGACGCCGAGGGCACTGTAAGCGAGGTTGGCCTGTTCAAACGGCCGTTCGTTGTTTTCAAAGCGGCCTAATCGCGGGCCGATAATCAAAATGGCGGCCAGAGCCGCCCAACCGCCGACCGAGTGCACCACGGTGGAACCGGCGAAATCGATGAACCCCATCTGAGCGAGCCAGCCGTCGCTGTTCCAAATCCAGTGTGCTTGAACCGGGTAAATGAACAAGGAGACGATGATGGCGATGATCAGGTAAGAGGTGTATTTGGTGCGTTCGGCAATGGAACCGGAAATGATGGTGACGGCCGTGGAGGCGAACATGGCGTGGAACAAAGTCAGCACAAGGCCGGATAAAGAGTCTTCGTAAAAGAACAGCTTGTCCCAGCCGATCCAGCCGTTTTGGCTGCTGCCGAGCATAATGCTGGCACCGATGACGACGAAAATCATAAAGGCGATCAGGAAGTCGCTGACATTTTTGATGGCGGTCGAAATCGAGTTTTTGGTTCGGGTGGCGCCGGCTTCAAGGGCGGTAAAGCCAGGTTGCATCATGGCGACGAGAACGGCGCTGATGAGAACCCATAGAATATCAATCGGTTGTTCACTCATCGTTATCGATACCTACGCTCAGGGTAAATATCTTTGACAAGCAAATTTTATACCTTTATTAAAATGTGCTTATAAAATAAAAGTGTTTGAAACAAAAAGGGTTTCCGGTTTAAAAATGTGATGCCGGAGTGCGCTTTTTTGGTGTGGTATTGTTTTTTTGAGTGCGAAAGTGTCCGGAAATCGACTTGTTTGAGGCCGATTTCTGTCTGATGTCTAGGGCTTTAGGAGGGGGCTACGTCTTTAGTAGGCGGATAGAATCATCACACCGTCCATTTCGACGTCCGTGCCTTTGGGCAGTTCCTTGACGCCGACCGCGGCTCTGGCCGGATAAGGTTGTTCAAAATACTGCGCCATGATTTCGTTGACGGTGGCAAAGTGACTCAAGTCGGTCAGGAAAATATTCAGTTTGACGATGTCTTGCAGGGTGCCGCCCGCCGCTTCACAGACCGCCGACAGATTTTTGAAGACTTGATGGATGCGCTCGGAGATTTCACCCTCTTTCAGTTCCATGGTGTCGGGAATCAAAGCGATTTGACCGGAAAGGTAAACGGTGTTGTCGACTTTGACGGCCTGGGAATAAGTGCCGATGGCTTGCGGGGCTTTGTCGGTGGCGATGATTTCTCGCATGGTGGTGTCCTCGTTGGATGTGTAAACAGTGATTTGGATTTTAGCACAGAATGCCGAAACTGTGACCGACGAGAAAACCGGCGGCGGCCTCAAAAGCTTATAACGGTTTTGACCAGGCCTGGCGGTTTTGGTAATGGGCATTCAAGCTGTTTAAAGGGTTTTGTGGGTGTCTTGCTTTATGCTATACTTTGGGTATTTAAAATATTAGCCTAGGCTAATTTTCAATAAGATGAGAAAAATATTGTGAAGACGTATTTGAGCAGATTGATCTTGGTGTGCATCGGTTTTATGGCGTTTCAGGTGCAGGCCAAGCCTTTGAATGTGGTGGTGACCACCGGCATGATCGGTGACTTGGTGACCAATATCGGGCAGGATAAAGTGACGATGACCGCCTTAATGGGCGCGGGGGTTGACCCGCACTTGTATAAGGCCACCCACGGTGATTTGCGCCGATTGCAGCGAGCCGATGTGATTTTTTTCAATGGCTTACACTTGGAAGGCAAAATGCAGGAAGTCTTTGAAAAACTGGCGCGGAAAAACCGGTTTATGCGGTGACATCGGAATTTCCGAAGGACGCGATTTTGCACTTCGGACAGGCACCGGATCCGCATGTTTGGTTTGATGTCAGCCTGTGGGAGCAGGCCGATCGTTTGGTGATTGGAAAATTAATCCAGCACGATCCGGCCAATCAGGATTTTTATCGCCAGAATGCAAGGTGTATTTACAGCAGTTAGCCGATTTGAACACCTGGGTGACCGCGCAGGTGCAGACGATTCCGGCCGGGCAGCGGGTTTTGATTACCGCGCACGATGCTTTCGGGTATTTCGGGCGCGCCTACGGCATGGAAGTGCGAGGCTGCAGGGTATCAGTACCGCCACGGAGTTTGGGTTGCATGACATCAAACGTTTGAAGGATTTGATTCTGGAGCGTCATATCAAGGCTGTGTTTGTGGAATCGAGTGTGCCGAAAAATTCCTGAAATCGTTGGTGGCGGGTGTGAATGAAGCCGATGGCCATCTCGCCATTGGCGGCGAACTCTATTCCGACGCATGGGGTTGTCCGGTACGCCGGAGGGCACCTATATCGGTATGGTGAAACATAATGTGAATACCATTGTTGGGGCTCTGAAATAATATGGACGCTTGGAAAGCCATTGAAAATCCGCCGCTGATCGTCAACCAACTCAGCATGCGTTATCAGTATAAACCGGTGTTGACGGATGTCAGCTTTGCCATTCCGGAAGGCCAGAATATCGCCATCGTCGGGCCGAACGGAGCGGGTAAGTCCACTTTGCTGAAAGGCATTATGGGCTTGGAGCCCTTGATGAGCGGACAAGTACGTTTTTTCGGACAGCCGTTGAAGCAGAAGCAGTTGTCGGTGCCTATGTGCCGCAGCGCGAGGAATCGGATTGGGATTTCCGATTAATGTCATGGATGTGGTGTTGATGGGGCGGCACGGCCATTTGAAGTTCTGGCAGCGACCATCGCGCGACGACGTGATGATTGCCGAGCAGGCGTTGGCGCGGGTCAGCATGTTGGATTTTAAAGACCGCCAAATCAGTCAATTGTCCGGCGGTCAGCAGCAGCGGGTGTTTCTGGCGCGCGCTTGGCGCAAAAACCCAGCCTGTACCTGATGGACGAGCCTTTTGCCGGGGTGGATGTCACCACCGAAAAAGCGATTATCGAATTGTTCCACGAACTGAAATCCCAGAACAAAACCATTGTTTGTGTGCATCATGATTTGAACACCGTCGGTGATTATTTCGATTGGGTGTTGCTGGTGAATGCACGTTTGGTGGCGGCCGGGCCGGTGGAGGAAGTGATGACGCCGGAAAACCTCAACAAAACCTACGGTGGCCGCTTGTCACTGTTGAGTGAAATGACCGAAAAACTCTACCGCTCCAACCTGGATAAGGTGCACGATGACGAGTGATTTTGTCGCTTATTCGCCGGATTACTGGGCGCTGTTTCTGGAATTCTGGCGGTTTGAAGACGCCAACGCCGTTTGGGTGATGGTCGGCTCGATTTTGCTGGGCATCAGTGCGTCGGTGATTGGCGGATTTGCCTTTTTACGCAAGCGCTCCTTAATGGGCGATGCCTTGGCACATGCCGCTTTGCCCGGCGTGATGACGGCCTTTATTCTGTTTCATGCCCATACGCCGTTGTTGATGTTTTTCGGTGCTTTGATCAGCAGTTTTCTCGGTCTGTTCCTGATGGACTGGATTCCCAAGCACACCAAAATCAAACCGGATGCGGCCATGGCGATTACTTTGTCGTTTTTCTTCGCGCTGGGGCTAATGGAGCTGTCGTATATTCAGGGCATGGAAGTGGCGGGCAAGTCAGGCCTGGACAAAATTCTGTTTGGGCAGGCGGCGGCCATGCTGCCGAGTGATATTTATCTGTTGTCGGCGGTGGCGTTGGTGGTGTTGCTGACCGTGGCGGTTTTCTTCCAAAAATTTCGTTTGATTGCCTTTAACCGAACCTATGCCCAATCGTTGGGGTTGAACATCGCGTTTTACGAGCTGGTGTTGGCGTTGCTGATTGTGATGTCGGTGGTCATCGGTTTGCAGATTGTCGGAGTGGTGTTGATGGCGGCGGTCTTGCTGACGCCGGTGGCGGCGGCCCGTTTTTGGGGGCACAGTCTGTCGGTGATGTTGCTGACCGCCGGGTTTATCGGCGGACTCAGCGGGCTGTTCAGTGCCAATATTTCCTATATGGCTCCGGCGGATGCGACCGGGCTTGGATGGTGGTGGTGTTGTCGTTGGTGTTTGCGGTGTCATTTCTGTTCGCCCCGCAACGCGGTCTCATTTCCAGTGTGTTGAAGCAGCGTCGGCTGCGCCGTCAGGTGTGTGACGAAAATGTGCTGCGTACCTTGTATGTATTGAATGAGCGTCATCCCGCCAATCGCCATCATGCCCAAAACGCTTTGGCGTTGGACCTGCCGTTTGCTGAAGAAGATATTTTGGCGTTGCGCACCATGCCGTTGGCGGAGTTGAAAGAGACCCTGGCCCGAATGAAAAAACACGGTTGGTTGACCGCGACGGATACGGTGCGGGCCGTGGCCCTTTCACCGGAGGGTGCGGAACGGGCCGTGGCGTTGACACGTCGTCATCGCCTGTGGGAAAACTATTTGACTGAGCAGTTGGACTTGACGCCGGATCGGGTGCATTCTCAGGCCGAGCAGATCGAACATTTATTGACGGACGAGGAGATGCGGGCTTTGGAGCGGGAGTTACAAAGCGATCAAAACGGTTCATTGAAAGACCCGCATGGACGACGGATCCCGGCGGCGCAGGTTGCGTCGGAGCAGAAAGGGCTGAATCATGATGGGGGATATTTGGATTCTGGCCACGGCGAGTCTGGTGGCGGTCAGTTGTTCGATGGTGGGCGTTTTTCTGGTATTGCGCCGCATGAGTTTGTTGGGGGATGCCATCAGTCATTCGGTCCTGCTGGGTATCGTGTTGGCGTATTTGGCCGTTGGCAGCCGCTCGGTGGTGGCGATGATGATTGGTGCGACGGTCATCGGATTGTTGACGGCTTGGCTGTCCAACACCTTGCATCGGGTCAGTAAGTTACAGACCGATGCCAGCATCGGCATTATCTTCACTTGGTTTTTTGCCGTCGGGGTGATTTTGATTTCGGTGTACGCCGGTCAGGTGGATTTGGATCAGGAATGTGTGCTTTACGGCGAAATCGCTTTTGTACCTTTTGATACGGTTGTTTGGGGAGAGTCCGATATTGGGCCGCGCGCTTTTTGGTTGATTCTGGGGGTGTTCCTGTTGAATCTGCTGATGGTGTTGATTGGTTTTGAACGTTTTAAGCTGGTGGCGTTCCATCCAGCGCTGGCGGTATCTTTGGGCGTGAATGTGGTGTTCTGGCATTACCTGTTGATGACGATGGTGTCGTTGACGACAGTGGCGTCTTTCGACGCGGTGGGGGCGATTCTGGTGGTGGCTTTGTTGGTGATTCCGGCCAGTGCGGCTTATTTGTTGGCCAAGTCCTTAAAAGGCATGCTGTGCTGGCGGCCGGCTATGCACAGCTTTCCGTGCTGGCAGGCTATGCGGTGGCCGTCTGGTTGGACAGTTCGATTGCGGCGTCGATTGCGGTGATGGCCGGACTGTTGTTGATGACGACGGTGTTGGTTTTGCAAGTTTTGAAAACACGTCGTCAAGGTCGTTTGGTCCGCGCCTGACTCGGATATGAAAAAGCCTGCTCGTTGGCAGGCCTGGCGATTTTCAGTAGTCGTCCTGGTTTCCGGTTTGGAACCGGGTTTGGCTTTAAATGCCGGTAAAGACCAGTGACAATACGTTGTTGGTGTAACCGTCACCGTTCTTGTATTCCCGGTAACCTTCCGACATCTTGTATCCCATAATGTATTTGCACTCGCCAATGTCCCAGCGCAAAGAACCGGAATCGCCGTTGGCACTGTGTTTGACCTTGTCCGGCAGGGTGATTTGCGTGCCGACCGGGTAAGTGTCCGTGGTGCTGGCAATGATTTCGCCGTCCGGGGTGGTGAACAGACAGAAGGTCGATTCGTCGACGGTCTTGTTGATGTATTTCGGCTTGGTGTCTTCCAGCATGGCGAGGAATTCCGGCTCACTGTCGAACACCAGTGCGATGCCGCCGACGTTTTTATGCTCGCTGTGCCAGTGTTTGACGGCGGCGTGGTAAATGTAGGTGTAACGGCCATTGTAGAGTTCGGTTTTATGGAAATCGGAGACTACATAAGCTTGGGTGTCCTGAATGCCCAGGCAGGCGGAAGTGTCTTGCGGTTGAGGTAAAATCGTGCCGATAAGGTGGGCTTCCGCCGGATTGGAAACGGCGAGAATCTTGCCTTTGCGGTCATACAGCATGATATTGGTGTAGACGGTGTAAAGCTGGTTGATGTATTGGAGGATGTCGGTCAGCGTCTCGGTTTCTTCTTCCTCGATCGGAGTCTGGTCTTGATGATCCGTCAAAACCTTTCGGAAGGTGCTGTTCAGTGCCCACCAGCGGCAGTCGTTGGCCCGCTCATACAGGTTTCGGTCCATGATTTCGATGGCCAGGGTGGCGCTGAATTTGACCTTATTCTGAATGGTTTCCACCAAAACGGTGTGAATGTGGTGAATGAAGTCGCTGAAATGGCTTGGATGTCACGGCTGATGTCCTGGAAACTGTCGAGTACCGGCAAAAAGGATTTCACGTCTTTTTCAGCGAAGTGATTTTGCCGTTGAGAATCACGATCAGTAGCAAGGTGCTGACTTTCAGGTTGGTCTCGTCGAGGTCTCGGAGGTAAATCGGTGATTCTTCATTGATGGTCACGCCCAAGTCTTCGGTGGTTTTGCTACTGGCAAAGGCGACGGAATGCGCCGCGTGAGTGTAGCAGAACCATGGTAGTCCCTTGAAGCCTTGGTAACCGTGGGTTTGGGTGATGTAATTCAAGCCTTTGTCATCGCCTTTGGGAGTGCGCATCTGTTCCGGGACCGGGAATTTTTGTCCAGCGGATGAATGACCGGGTTGTTGGTGGCGATGACACTGCCCTGGTCGTCCAGAATCATGATTTCATAGCCTTCTTCCGCACTGCTCAGTTTGGGGAAGATGGATTCCATTTCTTCGTCGAACTCAAAGCTCAGACATAGGACACCGACGGTTTGGCTTTCCCCGCTCACCGTCGCTTCGATGCGTTTGGCGTAAATCAAACTTTTCGGTTTGTTTGGAAATAAATCCGAATGACGATACACCTCGGTATAGGGTTCGTTGGTGGTCAAGGCTTCCTGAATAATCGGATCGCGACTCATGGTGACCGGGTTGTTTGGATTCAGCTTGGCGCGAACTTGACCGCGGGTGTCCAGTAAGAGAATGTCGTCGTAGACGCTGTATTTGGCAACGTACTCTTCAATACGGCGATGGATAAAATCGGCGTCGTTTTCAGTGGTTTCCGGGTTGGCGAGAAAGTCGACCAGATCGTCGTCGGTGGCGAGAAAGCCTACGTCAGCGGTTCGTTCGAACAGATTTCGAATCAAGATGTCGATCGTGGCCTGAGATTTCAATACGATTTCGCTGTTAGCTTGGTTCAGGTAACGGCTGACCAGGGCCTCAATCATCATGTTGCGCAGGCTTTGGAATTCTTTTTGGGTGTCGACAATCGATTCCACAATTGCGGGTCGATGGTTTTCATTGTTGATTTTTCCGACCATGGCCACGGTCGTCCACCAGAGATCCTGGTGTTCCAGTTCGCCCAGATAGCGTTTTACTTCCGGCAGATACTGAGTGTATTGCTTAAGTTCTTGCATGAGTTACGTTCCATAATTTTTAAATCTATTCGTTCAGATCGAATCGGGTTGCCAACCGTTTGTTATGTGTTTGAAGTGGTTGGTCAATATATAATTATTTACTGAAGTTTAAGCAGTAATAATGCCATGTTATGGTTTTGTTTTTAAAACAAGCGTTAGGTACGATTTTGAACGGTTTTTCAGAAGGTTATGTTACGGAAATGGAGCACTTTTTCAGGTGAGAATTGATTTGTTTTGGTGCGTGAAAGCTTCGTTAAATTACTTAACTTAACCTTTCTTTGGGTGTGGTTTTAAAGGCGTTGGATTTTTTCGACGATGGAGAGGCGTTTGAGTTTGCGCATGACGTCCGCCAAGTGCTTGCGGGTGTGTACGCGAATGACGATATTCATCAAACTATAGGTTTCATCCTTGTCTTCAGAGCGCACGCGGTCGATGTCGGTCTTCATTTCCGCGATGTTGCTGGCAATCGTCGCCAGCGCCCCACGACGGTTATGGACTTCAAGCTGCAATTCCACGTCAAAGGTCTGAGTGATGTTTTCTTCCCAGTTCACATCCAGCCATTTTTCAGGATGGTTTTGAAGTGTTTGACGTTTTGCATTCCTGACGGTGAATCACCAGCCCTTTTTCTGCACTGATGAAGCCGATGATTTCATCGCCGGGAATCGGATGACAGCAACCGGCGTAATTCACGGCCATGCCTTCGGTGCCGGTAATGACCAAGGGTTGCATGGATTGGTCAGGTTCCGGATGGCGTAACACCGAGTCTTCTTTTCCGAGTACCACGTCGTGAATTTGTTTGGCGACCAGTTTGGCAAGGCGTTTGCCAAGCCCGATTTCTTCCAATAAGTGGTTCCAGCTTTCCAGTTTCAGTTCAATGACGATGCCTTCTCGGATGGCATCGGTCAAGCCGTTATAGGACATATTGAAGTTGCGCAGGCCTTTTTCCAGTAAGCGTTGCCCCAGTGCTTGGGCCGATTCGGATTGTTGGTTTTTCAAAAAAGCACGAATTTGCGAACGTGCTTTCGCCGTGGTGACAAAATGCAGCCAGGACGGGTTCGGCTGCAGCTCCTTGCTGCGGATGATTTCTACGGTTTGACCGCTTTCCAGATGGGTGCGTAATGGAATCAGTTTTTTGTCCACACGGCAGCCAACGGTGGCGTGACCGATATTGGTGTGAACCGCGTAGGCGAAATCCACGGCGGTCGCGCCGGCTGGGAGTGTGATGATGTCGCCTTTTGGGGTAAAGACGTAAATGACATTCGGGAACAGGTCGATTTTGACGTTTTCCAAAAAGTCCAGAGAGTTCCCAGCTCCTTGCTGGATTTCCAGCAGGTTCTTAACCCATTCCTGAGCGCGTACTTCCACGGCGGAAAGCGGGCGTTCGCCGTGGGTTTCATGTTCGTCGTCCAGGCTCTGTTTATACACCCAATGGGCGGCAATACCATGCTCGGATACTTCATGCATCTCATTGGTGCGGATCTGGATTTCAATGTAGGCGCCGAAGGGACCGAATAACACCGTGTGCAATGATTGATAGCCATTAGCTTTGGGGATGGCAATGTAATCCTTGAAGCGGCCTGGAAAGGGCTTGTAAAGCGAGTGCACGGAACCGAGTACTCGATAGCATTCGTCGGCGCTGTTGACCACGACCCGGAAGGCGAAAATATCGAGAATCTCGTCAAAACTCAGCTGCTTATACTTCATTTTCTTGTAGAGGCTGTATAAGTGCTTTTCCCGGCCGATGACGTGGGCGGGAATATTGTCTTCCTGCAGTCGTTGCGTAATGGCTTCGTTGATTTGTTCGACGATTTCCGCGCGATTGCCGCGGGCTTTTTTCACGGCGTTTTCCAGCACGGCGAAGCGGAAAGGGTGCATGGCTTTGAAACCCAAGTCTTCAAGCTCGATCCGGATGGCGTTGATGCCTAGGCGAGCGGCGATAGGGGCATAGATTTCCAAGGTTTCGCGGGCGATGCGGCGTTGTTTGTCCGGGCGCATGACGCCGAGTGTGCGCATATTATGGAGACGGTCGGCCAGTTTGATGAGGATGACCCGAATGTCACGGGCCATCGCCAGTACCATTTTGCGGAAGTTTTCCGCTTGCGCTTCCTGCGGGTTGTCGAATTCGAGTTTCCCGAGTTTGGTGACGCCGTCGACGATTTCCGCGACGTTTTCGCCGAAACGATCAATAATGTCTTGTTTGGTGAAGGGGGTGTCTTCAATGACGTCGTGCAGGATGGCGGCAATCAAGCTTTCGTGATCCAGCTGGATTTCCGCAAGGATTTCGGCGACGGCTACTGGGTGCCAGATATAATCGCCACCCGATTTACGGGTTTGCCCTTGGTGGGCTTCCGCCCCAAATTCAAATGCGGCTCGGAGTTGTTTCAGGTGTTTTTTTTGAGATAGACCGATGCTTTCTCAATTAAGCCGTCAAGTGAAGTTGGGGTGGGCATAAATAATAAAGGGGCTCCTGTGGATTAACCGAAGTATGGCGGTGTATCTGGGTCGGACATAACCACGTCTTTATTGATGGTGTTTTCCGCCAATTCGCGCAGGGCCATGACCGTCGGCTTGTCTTTGTCCCAATCCAAAGTCGGCTCGGCGCCGTTGGACAATTGACGCGCACGTTTGGCGCCTAAAATGACCAGTTCAAAACGGTTTTCAACTTGATCTAAACAATCTTCTACAGTAACGCGTGCCATGAGCGATATTCTTCCTTAAAATTCAGTAAACTGTTATTTTACCGAATAACCTCGGTGACTTTCAATAAGTATTAAGAATAAGAGGGATTATTTGTCCCGATTGGCGGGGCGAAGGTGGGCTAAATAGTCGTCGAGAATGTGGCTTTTTTGCTGAATGACGTCAAAAGCGGCTTCGCCCATTGTCTGGCGTTTGTCGCGTCGTCTAATAGTGGCGGCAGAGCCTGGTATAGATCATCCAGTTGGGTCAATTGAATTAAGCCGTTGTGATCGAGGAGTTCTTGCGTCTCCTCTTCAAAATCCGACATGTCAGGCCCGGTCAAAATACAGGCTTTCACTGACGCCGGTTCCAGTACATTGTGCCCGCCTTTGGGGGCGAAGCCTCCGCCCATAATCACCAGTTTGGCATGTTGATAGAGCGGCATCAGGGCACCAATTTTGTCGTAAAGGTAAAACCGGGTGTTTGTCGTGATGGGTTCGTTTAAACTCAGTACCGCGAGTTGTGACCGGTTTGCGGTCAGTGCTTTTAAAATGTGGTTGCGGCGCTTCGGGTGTCTGGGAACGATGACCAGCAGTTCCGGGCGTTGTAATGTTTGCCAGAGTTGGACCAATGCTTCTTCTTCTCCGGCATGCGTGGAAGCGGCGAGCACATAGTCCGAATGTACGCTTGACGCTTTTTTAATGGGATTGGGGTAATCCGTTTGTGATGTTAATCCGGCGTACTTCAAGTTGCCGAGAACATGGAGTTTGTCGGCGTCGGCGCCCAGTGAGCGAAAGCGTCCCGCTTCTGAAGCATTACGGGCATAAATATTTTGTACATAGCCGAGGGTTTCACGATAGAGACGTTTCAGCCAAGCCGGACTATTGAGGGTTTTGACTGATAGGCGAGCATTAACCAGTTGGATGGGAATGCCTGCCTGGTGAGTCAGACGGTATAGGTTGGGCCAGATTTCGGTTTCCACCACCCAGAGGGCGTACGGCCGTTGTTTGTTTAAAAATCGGCGGATGGCGTAAGGATAGTCCAGTGGAAGATAATGATGTCGTACGGTTTGATGGAACAGGTTTTCGACCAATTGTGCGCCAGTGGGGGTATTGGTGGTGACGAGCAGGTTTTCGTCTGGCTGTAGGCGCCGAATCAGCGCTTCCGCCGCTTTGACTTCGCCGACCGATGCGCAATGAATCCAAAGGCTGCCCGGTTCCAAGGAGCGAGGTGATGAGAGGCCCAGCCGCTGTGCAAAATAACGCCAGCCACCGTGACGTTTGGTGGCTTCCAGGATCGTAATCAGGAAAACCAGCGGGCTGAGCAGGCGAATCAGAAGTTGGTACAACATCTTGGAATCATCTTTGGGTGCAACAACGGGCTTTAATGGCCGGCGTTGAGCAGAGCTTCCATGATTTCGATATCGCCGGGCAAGTCCACCTCAGGTGAATCCCACTGGCTTTCGACCACTTTGATTTTATGACCGAATTCGAGCGCGCGTAATTGCTCCAGCTTTTCGATGTCCTCCAAACGTCCCATCGGTAAGGTGTTGAAGGTATCGACAAACCGTTTGGTGTAAGCGTAAACGCCCAGGTGTTTGAAAGAGTCGTGGTCCCAGTAGTCGCGACCATGCGGGATGGTGGCGCGTGAAAAATACAGTGCAAACCCATTGACGTCGGTGACGAGTTTGACGTCTTTCGGGCTGGTGATTTCGGCCTCGTTGACAATTTTGAAAGACAAAGTACTCATTTCGAAGGAGCCGTCGTAGTCCGCGGCTTTGAACGGTGCGATGACCGCTTCAATCGACCCTTGGTTGACCAACGGTTGGTCACCCTGCACATTGACAATCAAGTCGTCATCACTTAACCCGACCTCTTTGGCGGCTTGGGCGATACGATCCGTGCCCGATTCGGCCTCTGGTGGCGTCATAACGACCTGGCCGCCAAACCCTTCCACAACCGTTTTGATGCGTTCGTCATCCGTGGCAACATACACGGCTTCGATGCCGCGCGCTTTCGAAATACGCTCGAAAACGTGTTGAATCATGGGTTGGCCGTTAATGAGTTTTAATGGCTTGCCGGGTAGACGAGACGAGCCGTAACGGGCCGGAATAAAAACATAGGTTTTCATAGAGAATTCGTGTCCTTGAATCGGCCCGCTCGCATGGGGTCGGGCCTGTTAGGCGACAGGTTTTACATTTTCAGGTAAAGGGAACGTAACAATTCCGGTGTGACTTTTTCTTTCCAGTTCGGGCCGTAGACATTGTCCCAAAGCGGTGCCAAGCCGGATGCGACCTGAATCATCTTGTCCATTTGTTCGTCGGAAAGGTCCTGACAAATGCCGGTCGGCAAGTTGATGTTGTGTTTTTCCATCATTTGGCGGAAGATTTTCACGCCTTCTGGGTAGAAGTCGTCCAATACGTTGAAGACGATGCAGTTACCGATTCCGTGATGGTAGCCCAATACATACGCCAAACCGTAAGACAGGGCGTGACAGGCGCCTACCTGGCTGTAAGCAATGGATTGGCCGCCCATGTAGGAAGCCATCATCAATTTTTCGTCGGCTTCCGGGTGGTCCTTCAAGAACACTTCGTCGCACAGGTCGGATGATTTTCACCGAAAGCACGGGCAAATTCGTTGATGTAAGTGCCGTTCAAAGCTTCGACATTGTGGATGTAGCAATCCATGCCGGTGTAGAACCATTGGTCTTTTGGTACGCCGGCGACCAGGTCCGGATCCATGATGATCTGGTCGAAAACCGTGTAATCGGAGTTCATGCCCAGTTTTTTGTCAGGCCCGGTCAAAACCGTGGTGCGAGACGCTTCGGCACCGGTACCGGAAATGGTTGGGATGCCGATGTGGTGAACGGCCGGGTTTGGATCAAATCCCAACCTTGGTATTTCACGGCCCCGCCTGGATTGGTTAACAGCAATGAAACCGCTTTGGCGATGTCCATGGAGGAACCGCCGCCGATCCCAACGACGCTGACCGGGTCTTTACCGTTGCCGAATGCCTGAACCTGTTCGGTCAGTGCATCGACATAAGTGGTTTTCGGTTCGTCGGTGACGTCCAGCCAGATTACCAGGTCATGTGATTGATTCGGGATACGGTCTTTAAGCGGTTTGTCTTTGTGAACTTCGTCCACCAAAAAACCACATAGTCGTCGGCATTTTGGCGTTCTTCCATCAAACGTCATCCAGTTGATCGAAGGAGCCGCGTCCGAAAATCATTCTGGGCACGGTTTTAAAGTTGCGATGTTTCATTGGGTTATTCCTGTTGATAATTCGTGTTTAAGCGTTTATTTAAAGACTTTGGCAAAGGCATCAATGCGCATCTGGATGTCTTCATCCGACCAAGATAGGTTGATCAGCATGGAAAGTGTCCGGCTCATGATGTCGTCCGATTTGGCGTCGAGACTTGGGTGTAGTCGGGACGGTCAGCGATTAGTTCAATCGGCAGTTTGGCTGGGCCCGTCATGTTTTGGATGTGGTCCCAGTTCTTGAAGTAATGCCAGTTGTTGGCATACCAATAGAACACGCCCGGTACGCCGGCTTCGCCCAAGGCTTTAACCACTTCGCGGGTACGTGTTTCCGATGGCAGGATGATGCTTAAGAATCCTGCGTTATCACCGGCTTCATCCGGGATCACCCGGAAAGCGACTTCGTCGTATTGCGACAAAGCGTTTTTAAAGCTTGTTTGTTTTTGCGCTGGATGTCAAGAATGCGATCCAGCTTTTCCATTGCGCCACACCGATGGCGGCATTCATCTCGGAGATGCGGTAGTTGGTCCCCATGATCGGGTGGCTTTCCGCACCGCGGTCTGCACCGATGTGGTCGTGCCCATGATCCGAGTATTGGTGCGCATGGGTGTAAATGGTGTCGTCATTTGTCAGGATGGCGCCGCCTTCACCGCAGGAAATGGTTTTGACCGAGTCAAAGGACAAGGCGCCGACTTGGCCGATGGTGCCCAGGGCTTGACCTTTATAGGTGCCGCCGGTCGCTTGGCAGGCGTCTTCCAGCAGCACCAGACTGTGTTTGTCGCAGATGGCTTTGATTTCGTCCATGTGCCCCATGGAACCGCACATGTGGACGAAGTTCACGGCTTTGGTTTTTGGGGTAATGACCGCTTCGATGCCTTCCGGCGACAAGGTCAGGGTTTCGTCGATTTCCGCAAACACCGGAATGGCTCCCGCCAGTACAATGGCTTCCACTGAGGCGACGAAGGTGAACGGCGGTACGATGACTTCATCACCGGCTCCGATGCCGGCGGAAGCCAGTGCGGTTGACAACGCATTGGTGCCGCTGGACACCAAGTGGGCGTGTTTGACTTTCAAAGTGTCGCAAATCAAGCCTTCCAGTTCACGGGCTTTCCAGACATCGTTACGCATGCCGTCGAAGTTGTAACGAAAGGTGAATCCTTTCTCCATGACTTCGTTAATCTGTTGTTTTCGGCATCATCAAAAAGTTCAAAACCGGGCATCGTTCGGGTCCTTTGGTTAGTTTTGTTGGGTCAATTCGTTAATCATATTGGCGTGTTCCGCATATTGTCGCTTCAGACGCTGGCGGGTGGCCATGAAAATACTGTGCAATTCGTTGAGGGCGATATCAAAATTGTTGTTGATCACCAGATAGTCGAATTCGTCGAAATGCTGCATTTCGCTGACGGCATCATCCATCCGGCGCTGGATAACTTCCTGCTGTCGGTTCCGCGCGGTCAACGGCGTTCCAGTTCTTTCAAGCTGGGTGGCAAGATGAAAATGCTGATGGCGTCCGGAATCAATTTTCGCACTTGTTGCGCGCCTTGCCAATCGATTTCCAGAATCACATCTTTCTCCGCCGCCAAGGTCGACTCGACCGCGCTTCTGGACGTGCCGTAATAATTGTCGAACACTTTGGCATGTTCCAGGAAATCGCCGTCGTCGATTTTCTGTTGGAAGGCTTCGATTGTCAGAAAGTGGTAATTGACACCGTCTTCTTCGCCGGGACGAATCGGCCGGGTCGTGCTGGAAATGGACGCTTGGATGCGGCTGTCTCGTTCAATCAGCTTAGTTACCAGTGACGTTTTACCGGCACCGGACGGTGCGGAGATAATAAAAAGCGTGCCAGCCATAAGAGTTTGATTCCTTAGCGTCTCGTCTGTTGCAATCGTTCTGAAAAGGATGCTGGACGGATAAGGCGCTTGATTCGGTAAGCGTATTGGCAGCATCGCTTATTTTAGACACGACATTTTAACAGAGTTTACCTAAATTTGTTGCGATTAGGCTACAATAAGAAATATGCAAAATAAAAGTATTTTTTAGTGGGTCCGATGGGTGCGGGCAAGTCGACGGTCGGCCGTTTTCTGGCGGAAAAGCTCCGCTATGAATTCGTCGACAGCGACCATGAAATCGAAGCGAAAACCGGCGCCACCATTCCGATGATTTTTGATATCGAAGGCGAGTCTGGTTTTCGGACGCGTGAGGCCGGCGTGATTGACGAGTTGACGCAGCGGCCGGAAATCGTGTTGGCGACCGGTGGGGGCGCGGTGCTGATGAGGCGGAAAACCGCAAGTGTCTTCGGGACACGCGGGTTCGTGGTGTATTTGAAATCGTCGGTGGAAGCTTTGGTGCAACGAACGCGTCACGACCGCAACCGTCCGTTATTGCAAACCGAAGACCCGAAGGCGGTGTTGCGTCAGGTTATCGAGGAGCGTGGCCCTCTGTACGAAGAAGTGGCCGATTTGGTGATTGAAACCGAACAGGTGTCGGTGCATCGCGTGGTGAAACAGATTGTTGACCGCCTTCAGCAACAGCAAGTGATTTAAGGATGAGCAATTGAAAACTCTTACAGTCGAGTTAGGGGATCGCAGTTACCCTATTTTCATCGGTCAAGGCCTGATTGACCAACCGGAATTGATTCAACCCTATGTGACCGGCACGCAGGTGTTGATTGTCTCCAATACCACGGTGGCGCCGTTGTATTTGGTAGCGGGTCAAACAACCTTTTCCGATTACGATGTGCAAACAGTGGTATTGCCGGACGGCGAGCAGTATAAAAACCTGGAGATTTTGAACCGCATTTTCGACGTTGCCATTGAACATCATTTCGACCGAAAGTGTACCTTTGTCGCCTTGGGCGGCGGGGTCATCGGGGATATGACCGGGTTTGCCGCGGCGGCCTATCAGCGCGGGGTGAATTTCATTCAAATGCCGACGACATTGTTGTCTCAGGTGGACTCTTCGGTCGGCGGTAAAACCGGGGTGAACCATCCGCAGGGCAAAACATGATCGGCGCGTTTCACCAGCCCGAGTGCGTGGTCATCGACACCGATACTTTGAACACCTTGGAAGACCGCGAACTGTCCGCCGGCTTGGCGGAAGTCATCAAGTACGGTCTGATTGTCGATTATCCGTTCTTTGAATGGTTGGAGCAAAATCTACCAGGCCTGCTGGATCGTAAAGCGGATGTTTTGGCGGAAGCCATTGAGCGCTCCTGTCAGAACAAAGCGGACATTGTGGCCAAGGATGAAAAAGAGGCTGGGCTGCGAGCGCTGTTTAATTTGGGGGCACACGTTCGGCCACGCCATCGAGGCCGGAATGGGCTACGGCGTCTGGCTGCACGGCGAAGGTGTGAGTGCCGGGATGATGCAGGCGATTTACATGTCCAAGTTGATGGGCGATTTGACCCAGGCCGACCAGGAGCGTGCCGCCGCGATCTTAAGTGCCGCCCGCTTGCCGGTGTTGCCGCCGTCAACCGATGACATGCCCAATGAGCGCTTTTGGCATTAATGGCCGGCGACAAAAAAGTCCAAGCCGGCAAAATCCGTCTGGTGTTGTTGAAAGCGATCGGGCAGGCCTATGTCACCGGCGATTATCCGCCGGCACTTTTGGAAAGAACCCTGACCGAGTACCGTTGAGTCAATCAGAACTTTCCTAACCGTCCTTAAGGAGTGACCATGCAGAGTGTCGAAGCATTGCAACAAACGTTTTCCGTGGAAGGCGTACGCTTTACCGCCAAGACGGTTTGGTGATGGTGGAAGTGAGGAATGCGGCTGCAAACGCTTTATTGACGACTCACGGCGCAGTGTGCTGAGCTTCACGCCCTTGTCGGAAGCAACCTCCCAGCAAGATTGGCTTTGGGTGTCGGAGTCCGCGGTTTACAATGGCGAAAAGCGGTCCGTGGCGGTATTCCGGTTTGCTGGCCGTGGTTTGGGCAGGCCGATAAACCGGGGTTACCGGCCCACGGGTTCGTGCGTAACCAAGTCTGGGAGCTGGCATCGGTTTCCGCCGTGTCGCCGACACAAACCGAGCTGGTGCTGACCTCAGCGTCGTCGCCCGACACTTTGGCATTATGGCCGCACGCTTTTGAACTGCAATTGACCGTCACCATCGGGGAGTCTCTGGCATTGTCTTTGACGACGCATAATTTGAGCGATCAATCGGTCGATATTACCGAAGCGCTGCATACTTATTTTTCGGTGTCGAATGCGCCGGAGGTTGTGGTTGACGGGCTACAGGGCAGTGAGTGTTTTGACAAGCTCACTTACGCCGAAAGTTATTTCCAAACCGCACCGCTTAAAATTCAGCCGCCGATTGACTCGGTCTTTGTCGATCAGACGGAGCCGGTAATGATTCGGGATCCGGGTTATAACCGCTGCATACGCATTGAAAAAGAATCCGCCGTATCGTCGGTGGTGTGGAATCCGGGACCGGAAATCATCAAAGGTTTGCCGACATGAATGACCAGCCTGGCCGAAAATGCTGTGTGTCGAAGCGGGGAATGTGTTGCAGAATGCGGTGACGGTACCGCCCAACGCCGAGCATACTTTCGGATGGTATTGACGGAACAGTCGTATGTCGCGGAGTTAAGCGATTGACCCGGAATTTGATATGGGGCGGGCAATAAAAAACGGCGCTGAAGAGCGCCGTTTTGGTTTGTGGGTCTGAAGTGAATTTAGCCGAAGACCATATTAGAGCGCAGCTTTTTCATCGCCTGTTGTTCGATTTGGCGGATGCGTTCCATGGACACGCCGTATTTTTCCGACAATTCTTTTAGGCCGGTTTTGCTTTCGCTTAACCAGCGTTGTTGCAGAATGTCGCGGCTACGTTCGTCCAGGCTCAGCAACGCTTGTTTCATCTGGTTCAGCTCATAATCCGCTTGGGATTCGTTTACCAGTTGCGTTTCCGGATCCAGTTCCTGGCTGACCAATACCGGATAATTCTTTGCCGGTGACTCGTCATCGTCGGACGGCAAATCAACGGACATGTCCTGCCCATACAGACGGGTTTCCATTTCCAGTACGTCTTTACGGGTCACGCCGAGCTCTTCTGCCACGGCGTCGGCGTCTTTATCACCGAACCATTCCAACGATTTTTTCGTGCTACGCAGTTTAAAGAACAGTTTGCGCTGTGCTTTGGTGGTGGCGGTTTTGACGATACGCCAGTTACGAATCACGTATTCATTGATTTCGGCGCGCACCCAATGCACGGCAAAGGTCATTAAGCGAACATTCTCAGCTGGATTAAAGCGTTTCACCGCTTTCATCAAGCCAATGTTGCCTTCTTGAATAATGTCACCCAGCGGCAAGCCGTACCCTTTGTACGAACGGGCAATCGGCACCACATAGCGTAGAGAGGACAGAATCAGCTGGCGAGCCGCTTCCAGGTCCTGCTGATAATACAATTGTTCCGCGAGCTTCTTTCTTCCTCAGCCGACAATTGCGGTATGGTCTGAACGGTTCTCAAATAGCTTTCAAGGTTCTGGCCAGGAGTAAGATTATTCGCGAACGGAATCAGTTGATTTGTCATGCGCTTTCTCCTTGTATATTCGGTTTAATCATTAATGTCATCATACTACACTTTTTTTAGCAGTCAAGTCAAGAGAGTGCTAAGGTTTTATGACGAAAGTGGTTAGAAATCATTTAGAATGAATGTTTTATAAAAACAATTGTTTAAGTAAGATTTTTAATGTTGGTTGTTTATTTGTGTGGTGTATAGTTTGGCGGGATGGGTGGCGGGTTGCTAGGAAAGA
>LZQQ01000032.1_pt1 | contig 23259 bp, 27 predicted proteins | sample 768581 | NCBI WGS metagenome assembly LZQQ01 (sample SAMN05207185, study PRJNA324510) | oil field metagenome | isolation source: sample BH-FW-20 from oil reservoir | place: India: Bombay High | collected 2015-11-25 | reverse complement strand
GATTATGACGCGTGCTTCCGCCTGATATTCCATGGTCATGCCGTTGGACAAAAATCGGTAAACGCAACGAGGTATCGCCGCGCACCACCGGCTTACCGGATTGCGAACCGGTTCCAGAGTGTTCACGCCCCGGCAAGCCGTCCAGCGCTTCACCAAGGGAAGCCGTGCCGTTGCGTTCCATTTCCGCTTTGGAGGGTTGTAAGGTGGTGGACGTACTGATGTCCACCGGTTCCAACGGCGGATTCAATTGCGATTCCACGGAAATTTTCTGTAATTGGGTTGTTTGGGTCTGCTTGCTGTCTTCCGCCCAGGCCGCGTTCACCGACGCGCCACTGGCCAACAGAATCGCAGACACGAGTTTCTTGCGAAGCATGTCTTTCTCCTGAAAAGGATATCTCTTACTGATTGTTAGGGGGTTAAATAAAACGAATCAATCAGGAGAAGGCCGGCGGAGCGCGGCTGAAATAGACCGCGGCGAAGGTCGCGGCAAACGACAGGATGGAATCCGGGCGCCACACATCCCGGTAAACGGGCGTCTGCGGCAACTCGAAGCTCGGCGTGAAGGCACTGGCTTGGTGCTCCACACCGTCGAAGACATTACACACTTCAGCGTGTTCATGGAACGGATGAATCTCGGCGTGCAACAGAGCCGCCGTCTGCGCGAACAGCAACACGAACGCCAGCAACAGGTGTCGCCAGGACACCGTGTCAGCGCCAAAAGGCTGAAACCATCGCTTCGGCCGTGTGTTTGTCAGGGTTCGTTGATTCATCGTCAAAAAATACGGGTTCGTTACAGGTTGTTGGAGTATTCACTTAGCTGTTCTGAAACAACCCGCGTCGGTTACTTCTTTACATTTTCGTCATTACATTGTGTTACATAATAACATTCTCTATTTTAGCTCCTCCTGACATGAAATCCAGTGATAAATAAAATTTATTTCAAAAAGTCATCCAAATGGCCAGGCCTGGAGGTTTTTCAGTTTGTTTGACAGCTTTATGAAAGGCGCGGATTCGGCATGATTTTTTCAAACCGCATGGCTATAATGAAACCAATCGTTGCACAAAATCACTTATAGAAGGATGCGCCATGTCTTTGTCACCCTACGCCGGAAAACCTGCCCCACAATCCATTCTGGAAAACATTCCCAAACTGATGACCGACTACTACAACCTGATTCCCGATGCCAGCAATCCGGATCAGGCGGTCGCCTTCGGCACCTCCGGCCACCGTGGCAGCGCCAGCAAAACCGCCTTCAATGAAAACCACATTGCCGCCATTTCACAAGCGATCGTCGAATACCGCGATGCGCAAGGCATCTCCGGCCCGATCTACATCGGCATGGACAGCCACGCCCTGTCGGAAGCGGCCCACGCCACCGCCATCGAAGTCTTTGCCGGCAACAGTCTGAACGTCATCATTCAAGCAAGGGCCGTTACACGCCGACGCCGGTCATTTCGCACGCCATTCTCACCTACAACGAAAACCGCACCGATGATTTGGCCGACGGCGTCATCATCACGCCATCGCACAATCCACCGGAAGACGGCGGCTTCAAATACAACCCGCCAAACGGCGGCCCGGCCGATACCGATGCCACTTCCGTGATTCAAGACCGCGCCAATGAAATCCTCATGTCCGACATGCAAGCCATCAACCGTATGCCACTGGCCGAGGCGATCGGCTTCCGAATTCGTCAAGGCCGAAGACCTCATCATGCCGTATGTCAAAGACCTCGACAAAATCGTCGATATGAACGCCATCAAAGACGCCGGACTCAAGCTCGGCATCGACCCACTCGGCGGCGCGGCGGTGGATTACTGGCAACCAATCGCCGACCATTACGGCCTGAATCTGGAAATCGTCAACAAACACGTCGACCCGACCTTCTCGTTCATGACCGTGGATAAAGACGGCAAAATCCGCATGGACTGCTCCTCGCCTTACGCCATGGCCAGCCTGATTGCCCTGAAAGACGACTACGACATCGCCTTCGGCAACGACACCGACACCGACCGCCACGGCATTGTCACCCCATCGGTCGGCTTGATGAACCCGAACCACTATCTGGCCGTCGCCATCCAATACCTGTTGACCCACCGCCCAAACTGGTCGGCGGACGTTAAAATCGGAAAAACACTGGTATCCAGCTCCATGATTGACCGCGTCGTCGCCTCCCTGGGCAAAACCCTGGCGGAAGTGCCGGTCGGTTTCAAATGGTTTGTGGACGGATTGGTGTCCGGCGACTACGCCTTTGGTGGCGAAGAATCCGCCGGGGCCTCTTTCTTGAAAATGGACGGCACCGTCTGGAGCACCGACAAGGACGGCATTATCATGAATTTATTGGCGGCGGAAATCACCGCCGTTACCGGTAAAGATCCGGGGCAACTGTATCAAGAGCTAACTGAACAATTCGGCAACCCGGTGTACAGCCGCATCGACGCACCGGCCAACCGTGAACAGAAAGCCATTTTGAAAAACCTGTCACCGGACATGGTCAAAGCCGACACTTTGGCGGGCGAGCCGATTCTGGACAAACTCACCCACGCACCGGGCAACGGCGCGGCCATCGGCGGCCTGAAAATCACCACCGAAACGGCTGGTTCGCCGCCCGTCCATCCGGCACCGAGGACATCTATAAAATCTACGCCGAAAGCTTTAAAGGCCAAGAGCATTTGGATGAAATCCTAAAAGAAGCGCAAGCGATTGTGAGTGAAGCTTTGAAAAATAAAAGGATAAGAGCTTGGTTACGAGAAATGATATGAAAAAATGGATAATTGAAGGCTTGAAAGCTAATAATGGAAAAGGTCGGCCTAAAGAAATTTCAAAATACATATGGGAAAACTATGAAGCTCAATTGAAATCTTCTGGGGATTTACTTTATACATGGCAGTATGATGTTAGGTGGGCAGCACAAAAACTTCGATATGAAGGCATCCTCAAGCCAGTTAATGGCCGCCGAGACTTACCATGGGAGTTAGCTTAAGCTCTAAAATGCATTTCAAAAAGCTTTTCTTGGTTACTAACTCGTTTCACCACCAACGCTTCCCCACTTTGAAAGCTCAAATGCAGGTCATGTTCCACTCGATTGGTTTTGTGTTTACGCGCGCTTCTGGGTTCAACTTTCCAATCGGCGATATCCGCTCGTTGAAAGCGGTGAATTTCCAGAGGAAACAGTAACACCATCTTGTCGTTGTCGGCATCCACAATCAGTTTTCGGCCCAAGCCTAAGTCCACTTCATTCGCCGGTTGAAACGCTTCGGCTTCCAACAGACGTTGGTAGGTTTGCGCCACTTCGGCTTTCAGCGCCTGATGTTGTTTAAAGCCATATCGTAATAACAGCAACCCCGGCAACACCCACAACCCCCAGATGGGTAAGGTGTGGATAAAACCGTTTGAGAGTTGGCTAATCGCCAGCACCAAGCCGGATGCGACAATCAACGCCACCACCCACATCCATAATTTAAAGCGCGCTAAATGGCGCGGCGTAAACGTTTGATAAGCCATCCTTACATTTCCTGTTTTATTGCCTGTTTTGTTAAGAAGAGCAACTCAGTTGCAGCCCTTTTTGTTCCGAACTTGGCGGTTTCTGAAATTCCGCCAGGCCTGGGTGTTCTTCGAAAGGTGAATGCAGTGCTTCCACCCACTGTTCTAATGGTTGATAGTCGCCGTTTCTGCGGCTTCGATAATGCCCTGAGCAATGTAATTCCGCAAGACGATGGCCGGATTGGCGGCCAAAATCCGTTGCTGACGTTCCGATTCGGAAACGCCTTCTTGTTGCAAACGGGCGTCGTAACGCTGGAACCAATCGACAAAGGCACCGGGTTGGTTCAACAACGCCATCAATTCACCTTCATCCGGTTGGTTCCATTTCGCCAAGCGGCGGAAAAACAAACTGAAATCCACCCGATGCTGATCCATCAACACCAATAAATCGCCAATCAAGTTTTTATCGTCGGGCTGAACGGTCTGCAATCCGATTTATGATTCATCTCGTCGATGTACTGGCGATTATAGGTTTCCACAAAGGCTTCCAAGGCTTCGTTTTGCGCGGCTTCGTCCAACACTTTATCGAAGGCGTGCGCCAGCAGTTGGCAATTGGTGACGCCGATTTTCGGTTGCTGATTATAAGCGTAACGCCCTTCGTAATCGGAATGGTTGCAGATGTACTCGATTTGAAAATCGTCGAAAAAGGCATAAGGCCCGAAGTCGAAGGTTTCGCCGAGAATGGACATGTTATCGGAATTCATCACCCCGTGATTGAAGCCCACCGCTTGCCATTTTTGCCATCAGCACCGCGGTGCGCTCGCAAACGGTTTTCAACAAGGCGGCACTGCGTTGCGGCTCTGCCAACGATTGCAGTTCCGGGTAATGATGTTCCACCACAAAATTGGTCAGGAATTCAAAGGTGGCCGGGCCTTTGGAGGCGGCCCACTGAAATGCCCGAAACGAATGTGGCTGGGCGTGACACGAATCAGGCTAGCGCGCGGTTCGAAGGTTTCACGCTGCACTTGTTCGTCGCTGGTGGCGATGGATAAGGCCCGCGTTGTGGGCACGCCCAGCCCGTACAAGGCTTCGGACGCCAATATTCGCGAATCACCGAACGCAAAACCGCCCGGCCGTCACCGCGACGGGAATAAGGTGTGCGCCCGGCGCCTTTCAGGTGAAAGTCCCAGGCCTGGCCGTTTTTGTCTTCCCAGCGCCCCAGCAACAATCCGCGGCCATCACCCAAATCCGGGTTGTAATAGCCGAACTGGTGACCGGTGTATTTTTGTGCCAGCGGTTGCAAGTCGAACTCGGCCAAGCTGGCATCCTCCAGTTGCCCGGCAGTGAGCGCGAGCAATTGTTCGTCACTCAAATCGCAATCGATTTCCTGCATCAGCGCCCGATTGACCGCCACGAGACGCGCGTTTTGCTGCGGCTCCGGCCAGACGGGTTGGAAAAAGGATTTCGGCAATTCGAGATACGGGTGCTGTAACATGGTTCAACCTGAGGTTTGGGGTGACGGAATCGCGCGAACGTTCTGCAAATATTCGACAAATACTCGGCAAAGACTGAGCGCGCTTTAAGGTTATTATAACGCGCCTTGTCAAATCCGACAGGTTTCAAAGAGCCGATCTGGCGTTTTTTGGTTTTCAGCTTTTTACCAACTGTGACAGGTTCAGGCGCATCCGCGGGTCGAACAGTTTTTTCTGCGCCAGCCACAAGGCAATCAGCACGCCCGAAGCGGTGGACACCGTAATCAGAAACATAATCATAATTTGGTATTTAACGGCTTCCATCGGGTCGATGCCAGCAAGGATTTGCCCCGTCATCATACCGGGCAAGGATACGATGCCGGCGGCGGCCAGCATATTGATGACCGGAATCATCGCGGTGTGCAGGCTTTGCTTTTTCAGGAACATCAGCGCTTCTTTGGCGGTGTAGCCCAAGGCCAGTTGCGCTTCGATTTGCGCTTTCTGTTTCACGGCGCTTTTGGTCAGGGTATCCAACCCAAGGCCGATGGCGGTCATGCTGTTGCCGAGAATCATCCCCAGCAACGGAATGGCGTATTGCGCTTCGTACCAAGGTTGCGGCTGAATCACCAGCGTGAGCGAGAAAATCGTCAACACCAAAGCGGTCATCGACAACGACAACAATCCCACCACAAACGAGCCGGAGACCACCCCATTGGTTTGAAAACGGTAGGTTTGACGCTTGAGAATTTCATAACCGGCGAACAGCAGCATCACCACCGACACCAACGCCACCAGCACCCAACTGTCGGCATTGAACACCCAGCTTAACCAGACGCCCATAAACAGCAGTTGCACCACCATGCGTGCGGACGCCACCCAAAGCTGGCGCGTTTGCTCGAAACCGTTCAATAGCAGCAACAGGCCGAGCAGCAGAATCATCACCGATAAACCGGCCAAATCATAATAACTCAGGGAAATCATTGTCATATTTTTGTTACACAACCGTCATTTGAAACTCACGCATTTGTCACTTCTACGTCAACTGGACAACTCAGAATAATACAGTTAATAGACGAGTAGAACCGCCGCACGTACCAGACGAGTCCTACGTGCCCCCCGAGCGATCCAAGAAGACGAGTTACGAAGAAACCATTATGCTGAATATCGAACAAACCATTCTCGAAAAATACCCCGATTTCAATCAGAAGCCGGGCGGCAAACAGCTGATTAAATTTCTGAAAAAGCTCACCTACGAAAACGAAATCAACCAGTTCATAGTAGAAAACAAACACCTGCGCGGTTTTGCCTTCCTGGACAAAAGCCTGGAACATTATAACTTCACTTATCAGGTCAACAACCGTTCTTTCAACAATGTGCCGGCCGAGGGGCGCGTGGTCATCGTCGCCAATCACCCGATCGGTTCGTTGGACGGTTTGGCACTGTTGAAATTCATCCGCAGCATTCGCCCGGACGTGCGCATCGTCGCCAATGAAATGCTGGCCAATGTCGAACCCTTCCAGTCGCTGTTTTTGACGGTAGACAATATGTCCGACAAGGCCAACCATAAAGAACTCTTCAAAACCATGATCAAGGCGTTGGAAAACGAAGAGGCGGTGATTATTTTTCCCGCGGGCGAAGTCTCACGCATCCGCCCAAACGGCGTGCGCGACGGCAAATGGAAAACGGTTTCCTCAAATTGGCGAAAAAGACCCAATCGCCGATTTGCCGATTTACATCGACGCCCGTAACTCCGCTTTGTTTTATGGTTTGTCCACCCTGTACAAACGCTGGGCACGCTGATGCTGGTCAAGGAAATGTTCAATAAGAACGACCAACAAATCGCCTTCCATGTCGGACCGATGATTCCGTGGAAATCGGTGGCGAAATGCGACTGGCCGCTGACGAAAATCGCCAAGCTGCTCCGCAAACACATTTACCGCTTGAACCACCCCGGCAAAGCGATTGCCAAACTGCCGTTCGAAACCGAAAGCACCATCGCCCACCCGGTGAACCGCAAGGCCTTGAAAAAGGATTTGAAAAACGGCGAGCTACTGGGCCAGACGGTGGACGGCAAGAAAATCTTTCTGTTCGATTACGATGCCGATTCACCGGTGATGCGTGAAATCGGTCGCTTGCGCGAACTGACCTTCCGAACGGTGGAAGAAGCACCGGCGATGCCTTCGATTTGGACAAATACGATGCCGACTACCGCCACTTGGTGTTATGGGACGAAGAGGATTTGGAAATCGTCGGTGCCTATCGCATCGGCGAATGCCAGAAAATCATCGAGAAAAACGGCCTAGACGGGCTTTACACCAGCACCTTATTCGACCTGAAACCGGACATCGAACCTTATCTGCCCAATGCCCTGGAAATGGGCCGCAGTTTCGTGCAACCGCGTTACTGGGGCAAACGCAGCCTGGATTATCTGTGGTACGGCATCGGCGCTTATGTAATGCGCCACCCGGAAACCAAATATTTCTTACGGCCCGGTGAGTTTATCGGATGCCTACCCATACGCGCCAAAGAACTCATTGTCGCCTTCTTCCAAACCCAGATGGGCTCGCATCAGGATTTGGCCGCCGGGAAACGTCCTTTCGTACCGTCACCGGACATTCTAGAACTGGCGGAAAAAGAATTCAGCGGCGATTACAAAGAGAGTTACAAAAAGCTCAACAGCCTGCTGACCGAGTTCGGCGTCAAGGTGCCGACTTTGTTCAAACAATACGCGGAACTGTGCGAACCCGGCGGTTGCCGCTTTATCGACTTCAGTGTCGACCCGGATTTCAACGATTGCATCGACAGTTTGATTTTGGTGGAAATCGACAAAATCGTCCCGAAAAAACGCGAACGTTACCTGACGCCGGTCACATCCGATTAATCCATCATGCGGTCAAAGGCCGCGTGAGCACTGAATAATAAACTGAGAGCTTTGCACGAGTGGGACGCGAGGAAAAAATGAGATAAAATTTTTCTGAATTAGGCGGAAAACGAAGCTAATAGCTGGCTATTAACGAGTTTTTCAACGACATTCAGGAAGATTTTAGCCATTTTTAGCCGTGTATCCATCCCGTGCAAAACTCTCAAAATATAACCGTTAAAACTTCCTTGTCTTGAACTCACCGATTGGTGAGTTTTTTTGCCCATAAAAAAGGGCCGGGGAAAATCCGCGGCCCTTGTAATGACAGATAAGATCATTCAATGGTTGGTTTGAATTCGATTTTGGCTGAAACCTGGATGGACGATTATTTCACTTCCACCTTTTGGTCTCGGCACTGCGTTCCTTTTTCGGCAGCACGACTTCCAGCACGCCGTCTTCCGAACTGGCGGATACGTTTTCGGCATCCACATTATCCGGCAGGGCAAAGCTTCGCTCGAACTTGCCGTAACTGCTTTCCACGCGGTAATAGTCTTCGCCCTTGACCTCTTCCTTGGTTTTACGTTCACCGGAAATGGTCAGACGATTTTCTTTCACTTCCACATGGATATCGTCTTTTTTCACACCGGGTAAATCCACTTCAATGTGATAAGCGTAATCCCCTTCTCGTGTATTGACGGTCGGTGAAAACCCGGCCACATTCGATTCCGTGGGTTTCGACATCATTTTTTGCAGCCGGTTTTCCAAATCCCGCAATTCACGAAACGGTTCCAACGTTCTTAAAAACATACTCATCGCACAACCCTCCTTTCAAAGAGAACAATACAATTTTCATTCAACGGTTATATGGGGTTAAGAAATTGTTATTCAAGTCTTTTCAATAAAAAACCGTACCACTAAAATATGACAAAATGCCGGACGCTCGTCAACACCTTTTAAGACTTTTTACTTAATACACATCAAGTTTTCAAAACAACCAGGCCTGGCCACTTTTCTTCTAATTGGAAGACCAGCGGTTGGACACTTTCGGCACTCCGGCTATACTTGAATCACCCACACGTTTCACTGCGGAGACGCCATGACCGATTCCACCCATACGCCGAAAGCGCTAAAATCACTGGAAACGCTTTTGCATCAAGACATTCCGCTCACCCGGTCCATGGGCTTGCAGGTCATGGAAGCCACCGCCGACTCCCTGCGTTTGCGCGCGCCTTTGCAAAACAACATCAACCACAAAAGCACCGCTTTCGGTGGCAGCCTATACGCCACGGCCGTGCTCACCGGCTGGGGATTGATTCATCTCGCCCTCACCAAACACGATTTACACGGCCACATCGTCATTCAGGAAAGCCACACCCGTTTTTTGAAACCGGTGAAAGCCGACATCGAAACCTATTGTCGATTCGAATCCGAACCGCAATTGGCGACCTTTCTGAAAATGTACCGCCGAAAAGGCCGCGCCCGCATTCAATTGACCACGGAAATATACAATGAAGCCCAGGAGCTGGCGACGGTGTTTGAAGGCCAATATGTGGTGCACCGCTGACCAAGTGAAAACGCGAATGCTTTTTATTCTGAAAGGCGCTCGCAACACCCTGTTTTATCAGCGTTTTAAGCGGATATTTCTTAAAAAACCCTTACCGGCTGTGGTAGCATTAAGGTAACTTTTTATTATGGTCAATAAACATGATAAATATAATAAAAGCCGTATTGCTAAGCGGTCTGATTGCACTCTCAGGTTGCACCGAAAAACCCGATAAGACACTCAACATCATTGCCAATTCCTGGATCGGTTATTCGCCTTTATTCTATGCCAAGGAAAAAGGCTGGCTTGATGAACACGACATCCGTCTTTCCAGCGTGGTCTCCCTCGGCGAAAGTCTGCACATTTACCAATCCGCCAAGCTCGATGCCTTCGCCGGCACGCAATACGAATATCAGACCATGTACCGAAAAGACCCGTCGGTGATTCCAATTCTGCTGTTGGATCGCTCCAATGGCGGCGACATGATCATGGGGAATCGTTCACTCGACGCCATCAAATCCGAAAACGGTCCCATCAATGTTTATCTGGAAATCAACAGCATCAATTACCCCGTCTTCAACGACTTCATCCATCAGCACAAACTGGAAGGCAAAACCTTCAACTACATCAACAGCGACCAGATCAAACTGCAATCCGATGCCACAAATCGCACCGAACCGACACTGGTGGTGACATACACGCCGTATAACCACGAGCTGGAAAAACAAGGCTTCCAAACACTGGCCTCCACGGCTGACAGTTTAAACCTGCTGGTACTGGACGGAGTATTCACCACCGAAAGCCGTTATCACGCCCACAAAGACCAGATGCTGGCACTGAAACCCTGATCAACCACGCTATCCAGGGCGCTGCATGATGACCCGAAAGAGTATTACGAAAAGGTCAAACCCTATCTGGAAAACAGCAGTTTCGAAGACTTTCAATCCAGTTTGAGCACCATCGAATGGTTGAATAAAGGTGTCTCTCCGGCGTTGCAACAACGTTTGGACGATGCCAACTTTCCCACGAGGATCTGCTGTAAATGATCTCCATCCGCCGCTTCTTTATCACCGCTATCGTCGCTCTGGTTCTGGTTTTCTACGGAGTATTCTTATATTACTTCCTCAACGACCAGCAAAAGAAAACCGACCTCATTCTGGAAAACATCCGCCACGACCTCTCGGAAACCGCTTACGTCGTTTCCACGGAAATGGCCACACCGCAAGAATTGCGCGAGTTCAAGTCTTTTCTGCACCGTAAAGTCGCCAACAATCCACTGGTCGCGGCCATGGCGATTGCGTCGGGCAGCAAAATCCTGATTACGACCGAACACGATATCCGTTCCGCGCCACCGAAAAAGAACACCCAGGACAAACTGAAAGGCTTATCGGCACATGAAATGTTGCGCTACGATATTTATGAAACCGACATTCCGTATTTCATCCAGAACCAACCGGCGTATTTGAAGCTGTATCTGTATATCGACAAAGCCTATCTGGAAAACTATTTCGCCGAAAACACCACCAATTCACTGCTCTTTTCGGCGTGGTGCCGTTACTGCTGCTCGGCTTGCTGTGGGGCTGCTGAAACGCTTCGTCACCAACCCGTTGGAACTGTTACGCCAGTACGCCTATTACCAGTCGGAATTCCAAAACGTTCCAAGCTACGTGAACTGGAATACATCCGCGCCTCCATGGTACAGACCTTCACCGCCTGGACGAAGAAAAAAGCGAACTCTACCGTCTGGCCCGAACCGACAACCTCTCCGGCCTTGCCAACCGAAATCACCTGAATGAGCGCCTGAACTGGCTGATTTCCGAATTTTCCCGATCCGGGCAGGAATTCGCTCTGCTGTTCATGGATTTGGACAACTTCAAAACCGTCAACGACACCTTGGGCCATGAGGTCGGTGACAAACTGTTGCGCAATGTTTCCAGCCTCATCAAACAGGTCTTGCGCGACTACGACATCATCGCCCGTGTCGGCGGCGACGAATTCGTCATCGTCGTCAACCACCACGGCAACGAACACGAGCTCATCAATATCATCCAGCGCGTCATCGAAAAAATCAGCGACGTGCATTTGGTGGACAATCATCCAGTGAAAGTGTCCGCCAGTGTCGGTGTGGTGCTGTACCCGAAAGACGGCCAATCCATCACCACCCTGATGAAAAACGCCGACATCGCCATGTACGAAGCCAAGAACGCCGGTAAAAACCAATTCAAATTCTTCACCGAATCCCTGCATCAGCAGCTGGTGCATGAAATCGAATTGGAAAACAACATGCAACGCGCTCTGGACAACGGCGAATTCGAACTCTATTACCAGCCGAAAATCTCCGTCACCACCGGCCAAGTGACCGGCGCCGAAGCCTTGATTCGCTGGATCGACCCGAACAAAGGCGTGATTACGCCGGACCGATTCATACCGTCGGCGGAAAAGTCCGGCTTGATGGTGCCATTGGGCGACTGGGTACTGGAAACGGCGGTACGCCAGCAAATCGACTGGAAAAAGCGTGGATTGGGTGACTTCCAGGTGTCCGTCAACCTGTCGCCGGTGCAACTGATCAACAACCACTTTGAGGAAAAACTCAATCGACTGATTCAGGAAAGCGGCATCACCCCCAGCAAGCTCGACGTGGAAATGACCGAATCGCAGTTCATGGAAAACTCCGAGCAAAACCTCAGCCTGTTGCACGCCATCCAACAAAAAGGCATTTCCATCTCGCTGGACGACTTCGGCACCGGGTATTCGTCACTGGCGTATTTGAAAAAATTCCCGATCAACACCCTGAAAATCGACAAAACCTTTATGGACGATTACGACACCGAATCCGGTGCGATTTTCATCGAAACCATTATCAAGATTGCTCAAACATTGAACCTGGATGTGGTGGCCGAAGGCATCGAACATCCGGAACAATTGGATTATCTGGTGAAGACGGGCTGTGAAACCTATCAAGGCTTCTTCTGTTCGCGACCGCTACCGGCGGCGGAATTTGAAAGTTCCTGACGATGGAAAAGGCTTGCTGCCACTGACCCGGCCGCTCATCAAAAACGTCCAGGCCTGGCAGATTTGGCTATTGTGAGTCAAGTCGATAAATAACGTGAACGAATTGCCTGAATCAACGGTTTAAATAGGTCGGGCGTTGTGTCCGCCCCGTCCGAATCCGGTTGCACCAACCACTCGAACAACGTCTGGTCACTTTCCGCCAACAGCGTTTCCAAAATTTCCATTTCCGCGACTTGCGATGGAACGTCCGGGTTTAAATCCCGACAATACACCGAGAGCAAATGTTCGACTTCGGCATTACCGCGGCGGCAATTCAACTGCAGTCGTTTCCACTGCAAAAGCTGCTGTTCAGATTCCACTGTCATGGGGTAATTTAATCCAACTGCTTTTCAACCATCAGGCTTTTCAACTCATTGATGGCCTGACTCGGATTCAACCCTTTCGGGCAACTGGCGGTGCAATTCTGGATATTACGGCAGCGGAAGGTCTTAAACGGATCGTCCAAGGTTTCCAATCGTTCGCGCGTGGTGATGTCGCGGCTGTCTACCACAAAACGCCGCGCTGCCAACAAGGCGGCCGGGCCGTGAAACTTATCCGGATTCCACCAAAAAGACGGGCAACTCGTCGCGCAACAGCCGCACAGAATGCACTCATAACTGCCATCGAGTTTTTCACGCTCTTCGGGACTTTGCAGGAACTCATGGTCCAAATCGACGTTTTGACCAGGCCTGGTCGCTTTCAGGAAAGGGTCGACTGCGCGGTAATGGTCGTAAAACAATTCCATGTCGATAATCAAGTCGCGAATCACCGGTAAGCCCGGTAACGGTTTCAACACCACCGGATCGCGCAGCTGGACATTCGCGTAATGCAGCTCAAATGATTCTCGCCGTTGACGTTCATGCCGTCCGAGCCGCACACGCCTTCCTTGCAGGAACTGCGAAACGCCAGTGTCGGGTCTTGTTCGCGCAGTTTATCCAGCGCTTCCAGCAACATCATGTCGTCGCGAATCTCCGCATCCGGCAACTCATAATCCTGCATGTAAGGCTGCTCATCGACTTCCGGGTTGTAACGATAAATGGAAAACCGCATTGTTTTGTCCTTCTGTTTAGTACACGCGAGGCTTGGGTTCGAATCCGGTCACGGTCAACGGCGTGACGCACACCGGCTTATAACGTAGGCGATGGCCGTCCAGAAAATACAGGCTGTGCTGCAACCAGTTTTCGTCGTCACGCTCGGTAAAGTCCACACGGGAATGGGCGCCACGACTTCCGTTCGTTCAATCGCGGAATGCACGGTCGCATACGCCAGCGTCATCAGGTTTTCCAGCTCCAGCGCTTCCATGCGTTCCAAGTTGAACGCCCGGCTGCGGTCATGCAACACGGCTTCATCCAAACGCTGTTGAATCGGCTCCAAGGCCTCAATCAACGCCTGCATGGATTCCTGATTGCGGAAAACCCCGCACCCTTCCTGCATGGCGGCTTGCAAATCATGCTTGATAGCGGCAATGGATTCCTTACGCTCATGCGCCGGTGCTTCCCATTTATTCAGCCGCGCTTCCACCGGCGCCAAATCCAATCGACGGTCAAAGTTGCGGTCCGATTTCTGCAAATTCAGCACCCGCTCGATTTCCTTGGCGGCGGCCCGTCCGAACACGACGATGTCCAACAAGGAGTTTCCGCCCAAGCGGTTCGCGCCGTGCACCGACACGCAAGCGCATTCGCCCACCGCATACAAGCCCGGCACACTGATGGCCTGACCGCTGTCGTCCAGCGTCTGCACCTGACCGTGGAAATTGGTCGGAATGCCGCCCATCATATAATGCGCGGTCGGATACACCGGAATCGGGTCGTCGCACATATCCAAGCCCAAAAACGTCAAACCGATGTCGCGAATGCCCGGCAAACGCTTTTTAATCATCTCCGAATCGAGATGGGTTAAATCCAGCAACACATGATCTTTATTGGGGCCGCAACCGCGTCCTTCCTTCACCTCGATGGCAATGGCGCGTGACACCACATCCCGCGACGCCAAATCTTTCACATGCGGCGCATAACGCACCATAAAGCTTCGCCTTCGGCATTGCGCAACACGCCACCTTCGCCCCGCGCCGCTTCCGACAACAACATGCCTTTGTTCGCCACGCCGGTCGGGTGGAATTGCCAGAACTCCATGTCCTGCAACGGCAAGCCCGCGCGCAGCACCATCGCCAAACCATCGCCGGTGTTGATTTTGGCGTTGGTGTTGGTTTTGAATAGCTGGCAAGCCCCGCCCGTGGCCACCATCACCGCATGAGCACGCAACAACTGATATTCGCCGTTTTGCAGGTTCATCACCACCATGCCGCCGATATGGCCAACTTCATCCTTGACTAAATCCACCGCAAAGAATTCATCAAAAAAGGTCGTGCCCGCCTGAATGTTCTGCTGATACAGGGTTTGCAAAATGGCATGTCCGGTGCGGTCTGCCGCCGCACAAGTCCGCGTGGCTTGGCTTTCCCCGAAGTTGCGACTTTGGCCGCCGAACGGCCGTTGGTAGATTTTGCCTTGCTCGGTGCGCGAAAACGGCACCCCGAAATGCTCCAGCTCGCGCACGATTTCCGTGGCTTCCCGACACATGAATTCAATGGCATCCTGATCGCCCAGATAATCACTGCCCTTGACGGTATCGTACATATGCCAATGCCAGTTATCCTCGGTCAGATTGCCCAAGGCCGCATTAATGCCGCCCTGCGCCGCCACCGTATGCGACCGGGTCGGAAACACTTTCGACACCACTGCCACGCGCAAATCCGACTTGGCCAATTGCAACGCGGCCCGAAGCCCCGCGCCTCCAGCCCCGACAATCACCGCATCAAAATGGAAGGTATCGACCTGCTGCAATGAAACCATTTCGCCTCTCTTCTCTTTATTCTTTAAAATCTCAGTTCGCAACCAACTGCACGGCTAAAAACACGCCATCGGCCAACACCAACAACCACACCAAGCCCAAAGCCACAAACCGCTTGCAAGGCTTTGCGTGGCAGATAATCCAGCAACACATCCCGCAATCCGATCCAGGCGTGTACCATCAACAACCCGAGGCCAGCAACGACGGCCACAAAAACAACCAAGACGTCATCGCCTCTTGCACCTGCGCGACCGATTCCGTCGGCGCTTGCCACCAATACAACGCCGCCAAAGGGAAATACACCATCAGATACCAGGCGCTGAACCGTTGCCAAACATGCGCTCTCAAGCCGGATAACACATTCATAACCAGACTCCCGCAAAAATCACTACGACTCCAATGGCAAACAACGCCAGCAACAGCAGGCCGGATTGCCGCCCTTTTTGCGGCTGGCTTTGCCATTGAAAGGCATCATGCTCCATCATCAAATGCCGCACTCCGGCCAACCAGTGAAACCACAAACTCACGGCGGCGAAAAACCAAATCAACTGCCCCAATGGATGCGTCAGGGCGTGTAAGGTGTCTGCCCTCTGTTCGGGAAGCAAAACCCACAGATTCAAACAGGCCAGACCGGTCAGCAGGAACAACAACAGTCCCACTCCGGTGATACGGTGCAAAATGGAAAGAATGGCGTTTAACGGAAAGCGAAAGGCGAACAGATTGAGGTAAACGGGGCGTTTGCCGGGATGGCGATACATAAAGGAACTCCTACCTTTTTACGGTCGCTTCGTAGCGCCGTCGCGTTCATCCCCGAATGACCGGAGGCATGACTGTCCATGAGATAATTCCAAGTATACTCCATACCCAAATAAGGTTAACCCCACGATTATAAATCACAGGCCTGTGAGATTGTGTTTTTACGTATTTCAATAGAAACAGTAAAATGGATACGGTAAGATTGAACCGCCTGTAGATAAACGCATGAATTTATTACCAGTAGCAAATAGCCGTAAACAAACCACCCTTTTAAAATCAAAACCAACAGCAGACCAACTCCTGAAACCAGGACTGTAAAAGCGTTGGGTACTCTTTTAATAAAGGTTTTGCGCTTAATTAGGTAAATTTAAAATCACCAGTCCGGTGTTTCTAAAAACTTTTTAATTAGTTTTAGTATAGGAAGGTTAGTAGCAATGTTTGATTTTAGTGGAATTAATATACCTGAAGAACAAGACTTAACCATTGACCCTATCGCCCTTTTTCAACGAAATAAAGGAAAGATTTCTGATTCTGGAATAAATGATTTATGGCTTGCTCAAGGCGATGCTTTAAGAGAGTGGCATTCGGTCAGAGATAAGAACGATATTGGTATACTTTTAAATACTGGCGCTGGAAAAACACTGATTGGTTTACTCATTGCACAATCATTAGTAAATGAAACCCAGGAAAAGGTAGTTTTTGTTTGTGGTTCGATTCAGTTGATTGAACAAACCAGAGAAAAAGCAGAAGGTTATGGGATTCCCGTGACCACTTATCACTCGGGAAACTTTAGTAATGATTTATTTCAACAGGGAAAAGCGCCTTGCATTACGACATACCAAGCACTATTTAATGGTAAGTCAAAGTTTGCAAAACAAGACATTTCAGCGATTATTTTTGATGATGCTCACACTGCAGAAGGAATTATAAAAATCATTTTTCGATAAATATTGATAGAAACACTCAGGTTGATTTATTCACATCCGTAACCAACCTCTTCAGAGAGTACTATGATGAAATAGATAGATTGGCAAGTTTTGATGAATTAATTCGTGGTTATAACGAGAGAGTAGAATTATTACCTCCTTCAATTGTGAACCGTAATATTTCTGAGATTTATAGACTATTTCAAGAGCACGAAATTAATGCTTCTGGAGAGAATGTATTTTCTTGGGAGTACTTAAAAGACCATCTAAATTTATGCGGTTTTTCGTATCTTCTGGCAGTATCCAGATAACACCCCCATTTTTACCCATATCACACCTACCATATTTCCAAAATAATGTCAGAAGAGTATACCTAACCGCAACTATGTTAAGCATAGATTCCTTTGTAAGAACCTTTGGAAGATCATTTGATTCAATCATTAAACCAGTAACTACGGCGGGAGAATGTGAACGGTTAATATTTTTCCTAGCAAAGTAGTTGGTTTTGAAAATGAAATTGAAGATACGTCTTCAATTTTAGCCGACTATAAACCTTGATATTAACGCCCCATAAACCAAAAGCAGAGTCTTGGAATCATGTTGGTACTGTTTTGGACAGGGCCACAGCAGTTACTCAAATTAATGAATTTAAATATGCTGCTGATAATAGAAAGCTTATTTTAGCCGGCAGGTATGATGGTATTGACCTTCCTGGCGATTCCTGTAGAAGCATGGTGCTCGATGGTTTACCAAGTGTTCAAGCCTCTATGATAAATTTTTATGGTCTTCATTAAGTTTTGGCAATGTATTGAGGTCAGCGATTGGGGCAAGAATTATTCAAAGTTTAGGAAGAATTTCTAGAGGAATGAGTGATTATGGAATTGTAGCAATCACAGATAAATCATATCTTGACTGGCTACTTAACCGAAAAATACTGTGGTTCTTCCAGCATTTGTGCAAAAACAAATTAAATTAGGGCTGGAGTTAACAAAACAATTTAAAACTAAAGAAGACATTAAAGAGGCTATTGATACATTTATGGCTCGAAATAAATCATGGATTGAATTCTATGATCATTTTATGAATAAATGTCCCGTAGAGCATGAAGATATCGATAAAGATACCTTGTTAGCCTTTGCAAAAGCCGAAGTAAAATTTTCAAAGCATTTTTGGAATAGAGATTATCAGAGAGCACTAAAAGCAATTCTTAAAGTATTAGAGAGCGCAACTCAATATAATTCTTCTCTTGCAGCTTGGTATTATTTATGGTGCGGTTATTGTTATGACTTAATGCAAGATTACGATAACAGTAATACTTATTATAAACACGCCTATAGTTTTGCCAAAACTCTTCCCAAACCCATCTTAAACAATACCAAGGAAAGTGAATACCCAGAACAGGTTCTGAATATAGAAGCAGCATTTGAGATTAAACAATTGCAAGTTCAATTGCCATCGCAATTCCATGAAAAACTAAAATATCTTGATGGTAGTGGGTCAACAAGTCAGACTGAAGAAGCGATTCGTTTTTTAGGGATATTTTTAGGCCTAAACTCTACAAGGCCGGATAATGAAAATGACATTGGGCCTGATAACTTGTGGTGGCTTGACAACACTGCACTTGTCATTGAAGCAAAAACAGGTAAAAAAGCTAAAAGCCTCTATGATAAAGAGAATGTTGGCCAGTTATTTCAGCACATGAGTTGGGTCAGTGAAATATCAATGGAATCCATCAATACCCTGTTTTTGTGGGTAATATTGTTCCAGCAACAACTTCAGCATCACCTTCTGGCCAAATGGGAGTCATCTCTTTAGAAACCCTTGATGTTTTAGGTAAAAAATTATATCTGCATATACTGATATTCAACAACAATCGTTACCAATAGATTTAAAAGATAAAATCTATGAAGTATTTAAATCTAGAGATTTACTATGGCCTGAATTAATTAATGAATTAAAAATTACTTTATTATTGAAATTGATGAATAGCTAATAGTCTGGACACTGCTACGTTATTAGGCAATTTCAATCAATTGTAGAAAGTCCTCATAGTACTGTAGACTTGGCGACTTTCACCCACAAAACCCAACCGATACCCCACAAAAAACTTAATTAAACCACGTATAAAAATAATTTTCAGGGCATTAAATTTCCATACTCCATCGCCTATTGAAGGCATGTTATGATGCAGATTCACTACACTACGGAGGCCCCCATGAAAGCATCGGATCTGTTTGTCAAAGCGCTGGAAGCCGAAGGCGTGGAATACGTTTTCGGCATTCCAGGTGAAGAGAACCTGGATTTACTCAATTCCCTCAAAGATTCCCAAATCCAAGTTATCGTCACCCGCCACGAACAGGCCGCCGGCTTCATGGCCGCCACCTATGGCCGCCTTACTGGGATGGCCGGGGTTTGCATGTCCACCCTCGGACCGGGCGCCACCAACCTGGTCACCGCCGCGGCTTACGCCCAACTCGGCGCCATGCCGATGGTGATGATCACCGGGCAAAAACCCGTCAAAACCAACCGACAGGGTCAGTTCCAGATTGTCGATGTGGTGGATATGATGCGCCCCATCACCAAATACACCTGCCAGATTCACAGCGGCCATAACATTCCGGCACGCATCCGCGAAGCCTTCCGCTCCGCCAAAACCGAACGCCCCGGTGCCTCCCATTTAGAATTGCCGGAAGACATCGCCCGCGAAGAATCCGATTCGCCGGTGATCCAACAAGGCATGCACCGCCGCCCGCTGGCGGAAGACAAGGCTGTGCGCAATGCGGTGGAAATGATTCAACGCGCCAAGCGTCCGTTGATTATGATTGGCGCCGGCGCCAACCGCAAAACCGCCGGGAAGATGCTGCGCCAGTTCATCGACAAGACCGGCATTCCGTTTTTCACCACTCGAAATGGGGAAAGGCGTGGTGGACGAACGCCATCATTTGTATCTGGCTGTGCTGCTCTGTCCGATAACGATTTCGTGCATTGCGCCATCCGCAATACGGATTTGATTATCAATGTCGGTCACGATGTGGTGGAAAAGCCGCCGTTCTTTATGGAACAGGACGGCTTCAAGGTGATTCACATCAACTTCACCAATGCGTCCGTCGACCCGGTGTATTTCCCGCAAGCCGATGTGGTGGGCGATATCGCCAACAGCATTTATCAAATCAAAGAACGCATCGAACGCCAGGACACCTGGAATTTCGACTGTTTTATGGAAGCCAAGCGCCAAATCGACAAAAACCTGTTGGAAGGCACCAACGACGGACGCTTCCCGATGTATCCACAGCGCGTGGTGGCGGACATCCGAAAAGTCATGCCCGACGACGGCATGATTACGCTGGACAACGGTATCTATAAAATCTGGTTTGCGCGTAACTACCTGGCCTATCAGCACAACACCATTTTGCTGGACAACGCGCTCGCCACCATGGGCGCAGGCTTACCGTCGGCCATCGCGGCCAAGTTGGTGTATCCGGAACGCCGGGTCATGGCCATCTGCGGCGACGGTGGTTTTATGATGAATTCACAGGAAATGGACACCGCTGTGCGCCTCAAGCTGGATTTAGTCATCGTCGTGCTCAACGACAACGCTTTCGGCATGATCAAGTGGAAGCAAGCCAATATGGGCTTCGAAGATTACGGGCTGGACTTGAACAATGCCGATTTCGTAATGTATGCGCAAAGTTATGGCGCCAAGGGGCACCGCATCCACAAAGCCGACGACTTGATTCCGACTCTGGAAGGATGTTTCGAAGACGGCGGCGTGCATCTAGTCGAAATTCCAATGGATTACAGTGAAAACAATCAAATCTTGAATCATGACATTAAAGAGCTCAGCCAAGCGGTTTCGGAACAGATAAAAACCCTACTTTAAAAATGTTTCTCAAATAAAAACCTTTCTCAACCACTTGGTTTATCGCTGGGCTTATGATAAGGTGCGTTCGCAGAGTAAATTTTCTTTAATTAAAGTTTAACCACAGTAAACTTAAGGTTAAAATAAATTAAAATACTCAGCGCACGCAGTACATAACAAGAAACATCGGACGTTTCCGGGGAGCCATATCATGTTTGATTTCAGCCGTTCACTCAAGGCCAAAGTCATTGGAATTTCGACGCTGGTCGGTATCATCATTGCGTTTTTAGTCGGCCTGACCATGTATCTGACAACGGTCAAGCCGGTGCCTGCGCAGGTCGAAAAACGTATCTTCAAAGAAATGACCGCCTACATTGATGCGCAGGTCGATTTGAAAGTCAAAGGCGGCATTATCGGTGCCACCATGATTACCCTGCAAAACAGCATCATCCAATCCCTCGCGGTGGAAGATCGCGATGCGCTGAAACCCTTTTTCGCCAATATCAAAGCCGGATTTGCCCGCAAGACCGGCTTCAAGAATATCGCCACCCAGCTGATTACCTACGATGGTCGCTCGCTCATCCGCTCCTGGGATTTGGAAAATTACGGTCAAAACGTCTCCAATAACCCGTTGATCCAGAAAGTCATGAAAGAGAAAAAAGCCTATGGTGCGCTGGGCGTTGGCGCTCGCGGCATTGGTGTCATTGCGGTATCACCGATTTTGAAGACGACTCGGTTCTGGGTTACACCACACTGGTACAAGGCATGGCCTCCGTCTCTAAAGACTTCCGCGCCAATGAAGGCGGCGAATGGGTCTTGCTGGTCGATAAACGTTACATCGACCAGAAATACGGCAACATGCCAATCATCGAAAAGAACGAAACCATCACCGACAATTATCTGCTCGCCAGCAACCGCTGGTTTGATGCGGATGCGGTGTCGCTGGTCAAGGCCAGTTATCAACCGACAGATGGCATGGCTCGCCACTTATACACCACCCAAGGTAAAGTCGTCATCGACATTCCGGCTATCGACGAGTCGGGCGACGTCATGGGGCGCCACCTGTTCATTCTGCCGAAAACCGAATACACCGGACCAATCAACACCGCGATGAACAACGCTTGGATGTCGTTAGCCGGCGTCATTCTAGGCGTGCTCGTGTTGACGATTGCCCTGATCATTACCGTTACACGCATGGTCATCAACCGCTGAAACGCGTGCAAAAAGTGACCGGTCAAATCATTGAAAGCGGCGACTTCACATTGCGCGCGCCAGTCAACAGCGAGGACGAAGTCGGCCGTACCGGCGACGCCATCAACCAGCTTCTGGAACAGGTCTCGCAAGCCTTGACCCAAGCCAACCAAACCGTCGGTGCCATCGCCAAAGGCGATTTCTCCAAACGTCTCAACGGCGATTACAAAGGTGATCTGGAAACCTTGCAGACCGGCATCAACGAAAGCGTCGACATCATCGACCAGGTGATGAACGAACTGTCCGGCGTGATGCAAGCCATGCGCGACGGCCGTTTTGATGTCTCACTCTCTAACCAAGGCGAAGGCGAATACCGCAAAATGATGGACAATGCCCAACAGGCGATGTCTGAAACCAACAGCATCATCACCGAAATCAATGCGGTGATGGAGCACATGCGCCAAGGCGAGTTCCAGCACCGTGTGCAAGTCAACGCCAGCGGCGATTTGGAAAGCCTGAAACAGCGTATCAACGAATCCTTGTCCACGCTGGACGAAGCCGTCTCCGACATCACCCGCGTGGTGGTCGCGCAAAGCGAAGGTGACTTGACGCAAACCATCGATGCCGAATACCAAGGTGATTTGATGCGTTTGAAAAACGCCGTCAACCAATCATTACAGAAGTTGTCGGACATCGTGTCCCAGGCCATCATCACGTCGCAAGTGGTCAACACCGCTTCGGAAGAAGTGGCAAAAGGTGCTTTGGACTTGAGTTCCCGCGTTCAGGAACAAGCCGCTGCCATCGAGCAAACTTCAGCCACCATGGACGAAATGAACTCGGCGGTTCAGAACAACACCGACAACTCGCAGCAAGCTGCGTCAGTGGCGCAAAAGGTGCAGACCGAATCCGAGCAGGCCTCGAAAGTGATGCAACAGACCATCACCGCCATGAACACCATTCAGGAATCCAGTCACAAGATTTCCGAGATTGTCACCCTGATTGACAGCATCGCCTTCCAGACTAACCTGCTCGCACTGAACGCCGCGGTGGAAGCCGCGCGTGCCGGTGATCACGGGCGCGGCTTTGCCGTTGTGGCCGGTGAAGTGCGTGCGCTGGCCCAGAAATCGGCCGACGCCGCCAAGGAAATCAACAGTCTGATTACCGAAAGCGTACAAGATTTCCGAGATTGTCACCCTGATTGACAGCATCGCCTTCCAGACTAACCTGCTCGCACTGAACGCCGCGGTGGAAGCCGCGCGTGCCGGTGATC
>LZQQ01000031.1_pt1 | contig 23288 bp, 31 predicted proteins | sample 768581 | NCBI WGS metagenome assembly LZQQ01 (sample SAMN05207185, study PRJNA324510) | oil field metagenome | isolation source: sample BH-FW-20 from oil reservoir | place: India: Bombay High | collected 2015-11-25 | reverse complement strand
ATCACTTTGTTCAGTATTGTCATGGTCGTCATGTACGCCGCTTACATGCTGTATTTCTTTGTCGGTCAAATGTCAGCCGATTCCTAACGTCGATTCTTAGTTGTAACCCTTCAGTCCATAGGCGACCCGAGCCTTGTCCAATGTTTGGCACACCTCCGGCAAGGCGTTGATGAAACGCGCCGTGGGGCGCTGTAACCAATCGCTGACCATCGGGTAAATTTGATGTTTCTCAACGGCGGTCAGGCCGGGGACTTTTTGCCAGGCCTGCTGCCAGAGGGTCTGTTTTTCCGGGTAACCGCCCAGCAGAATCACCTGCGGGTCGGCTTTCAAAATACTTCCAAACTCACTTCGCCCGACAGGTGGGCAGGTTTCCAAACACATTGCGGCCATGACAAAGCGCCATTCCCTGACTGATAAACTGATCACGATTGATGGTGATGTAAGGTTTGGCCCAAATCTGGTAGAAGACGCGAATTTCCGGCGCATTTTGATAGTGTGATTTCAGTGTGGCCAGGGTCTGTTCCAAGGCTTGCGCGGCGGGGATTGCCTGCGACTCGGTTCCGGCGCGTTGTCCAATGGCGCGGATTTGGCGGGGAATATCCGACAGGCGGTGAGTATCGGTCGTCCAGACGTTCAGGCCCAGTTGTTTGAGTTTGTCTAAATCTTTCATGCGATTGCCGGACTGCCAGGCAGAATCAAGTCCGGTTTGAGGGCGACGATTTTCTCGATGTTCAAGTGGGCGAAGTTTCCGACTGACGGGAGTGTTTTGGCGGCGTCGGGGTAATCGGAATAGTCGATGACGCCGACCAGCTTGTCACCGGCTCCGGCACTATAGACTTGCTCCGTCAAATGCGGCGCCAAGGAGATGATGCGTTGCGCACCGTCAGCCGCCGAAACTGCCCCGACCTGACCATAAATCAGAAGGCCGAACAGCAGGGGAATCCAGCTCGTGTGCCGCGAAAGCATCAGTAGTCGATGCCTTTTTGCGCTTTGATGCCGGCGGTATAAGCGTGTTTTTCATCGCGAATCTCGGAAACGGTGTCGGCGATGTCGCGCAGTTCGGCCAATGCGGAACGCCCTGTGACCACCAGATGTTGGTTTTCCGGGCGGGCCAGAAGCGCATCCAGTACGGTGTCTTGATCGAGGTAGTCGTAACTGAGCAGGTAGGTGAGTTCGTCCAGTACCACCAAGTCGTAACGTGGGTTTGTGAGCATGCCCATCGCGACTTCCCAGCCTTTTCGGGAGGTTCGGATGTCCTGTTCGCGGTTTTGGGTGTCCCAAGTGAACCCGTCGCCTAACACGTGCCATTCGCAATTGGGGTGGGCGCTGAAAAAGCTTCTTCTCCGGTGTCGGTACGGCTTTTGATGAATTGGCACACGCCGACGTTCAAGCCGTGGCCAAGTGCGCGCGCTACCATACCGAAAGCGGAGGTGGATTTGCCTTTGCCGTTACCGGTGATGACGAGCAACACGCCTTTTTCGTCCTGAGCACGGGCAATGGAAGCGTCGATTTGGGCTTTTTACGTTCCATGCGGGTTTTGTGGTATTGGTTCCGCTTGTCGGTTGTGGCTGAGAGGGTCATGCTTTCTGTCCTAAGATACTGTCGATTTTTTCAATGTCCAAATGCTGTTCCAGTGTATCGGCCAGGCGGTTCAGTTGGGTTTCCCGGTGCTGGTCCAGATGAAAAGTGGCGGCGTCGCGTAACCCTGCCCATTCTAACAGGCTTTTTGGCCTTCGGGATGGTCGAATAAGCGTGGCAATAGGTGGCGAGGATTTGGTTGTCTTTGGAAAGGGCGCCGTCCCTTAGACCGTATTCCCAGTTGAGGGCCGGTGCGTAACCGCTGAAATCGGTCTCGCCCTGGTGGATTTCATAACCGGAAATCGGGGCCTTGGACCCGAAGTTCAAATGGCCCGAGTGGCGTTTCAACTGTTTGCGCGGTTTCAAGATGTTTCGTACTGGAAGCAGCCGAAACCGTTCATTTCCGTTTGGGTGGATTCCAGTTGGTCCGGGTCGTGGATTTTATAGCCCAACATTTGCAATCCGCCGCAGAGGCCGATGACTTTACCGCCATAGCGAAGGTGGCGTTTCAGGGCGTTTTCCCAGCCTTGTTGCTTGAGCCAGGCCAGGTCAAACGCCACGTTTTTGCTGCCGGGCAGAATCATCAGGTCGGCAGGGGGAATGGCTTCATTGTGCTTGATCCATTGAAAGTCGATGTCCGGGTGCCATTGCAGTGGGTCCATGTCGGTATGATTGGAGATGTGCGGCAACAGCGGGCAGATGACTTTGAACCTGTGATTGGCCGAATCTTGAATATCACAGCCTGGTGGTTTTTGTGTCGGTGACATCGGCCACGGCAATGGCGTCTTCGGCATCGAGTTTTAAGTCGTGCAGATAGGGCAGGACGCCGAGCACCGGTTTTCGGGTGCGTTTTTCGAGCCAGTCGAGCCCGTCCTGTAACAGGGCGATGTCACCGCGGAAGCGGTTGATGACAAAACCTTGAATGCGTTTCCTTTCAGAAGGTGTCAGACACGCCAGCGTTCCGACGATGTGGGCGAACACACCGCCTTTGTCGATGTCGGCGATGAGAATGACCGGGCAATCGACCTGTTCGGCAAAGCCCATATTGGCGATATCGCCTTGCCGAAGATTGACTTCGGCCGGCTGCCGGCGCCTTCGACAAACAGGGTGTCGTATTGGTCGGACAACTTTTGAAAGGAATCCCAAACCGCGTTGGCGGCCCGGGGTTTGTAGCGATGGTAGTCTTGCGCGTTGAGCTGGCCGATGGCTTGCCCTTGCAGGATGACTTGAGCGCCGGTATCGCTGTTGGGTTTCAGCAATATCGGGTTCATGTGTACCGATAAGGATGCACCGGCCGCTTGGGCTTGCAATGCCTGGGCACGGCCGATTTCGCCACCGTCTTCCGTGACGGCGCTGTTCAAAGCCATATTCTGCGGTTTGAACGGAGCGATTTGATGGCCGCGCCGGGCATAGAGGCGGCAAAGTCCGGCGACTAAGGTACTTTTCCCCGCATCAGACGTACAACCCTGCACCATTAAGCAATGAGAAGGGTTGTGGTTTTTGGAGGAAGTGTTTGTCGCTATCATATCTTTTGTGATTTACAGTTTGCCTCGCACGCCGACGAACAAAAGCGTACCACCGTTGTTATAGACATACTTTGGTGTGACACCATCGCTTTCGTATCTGGCAACTGCAGGCGTGTAATCTTCATTAAATAGATTCTGCACTTTACCGTAAATGGAAACATGCGGGTTAAATTGGTAGTCTGCAACCAAATCTGTGGTGCTGTAGTTTCCAATATTCGCACCTTTCTTATCCGCCTTGTCATACAGGTTGCCAACATATTTTGTTTGGATACCGACATGGGTACGAGCCAAACCATAGTAATCAAACTCTAAGCCACCTTGTTGTTCAGGTCGGCGTGCCAGCCATTTGTCGTCCTTGTCTTTGGCGGTTTGTTGCGTAAAGTTCAACGACATGTCACTGCTGATGGAGTCAAAAGAGCGTTTGTAACTGGCCTCAACGCCTGGTATTTGGACGTCCCTTTTTGGTTGTAGTAACGATAGCTGCTATCCGTCACCAATTCATCTTTCACTTGGTTGTTGAAATAACTGACTTCCAAGCCAAATATACCCAGAGTGGCATCATACCCTTCGGAAGATTCCGGTTTCAATGCAGTCGTTGACGTAGACAGCTTGGTCAGCTGATAAAGTGACGGTGCATTGTAGCCGGTACCATAGTTGGCGGATAAGAAGATATCGGGCGTGAAGTGGTATTTGGTGCCGATTTTTCCTGTGGTTTTGTTATCGAATTTGTTGTATTCGTCATAACGGGCCGCTTCGGTGATGACCCATTTTTCGTTAAACAACTGGTTGGTATTGTTGAACGCGGCGGAACGGTTGTAGTAACTGTTGTTGTTTTGCAGGTCTTCCAACTGTTTGGCGGTGAGGGCAAAACTCGCCTGCTGTTTTTTTGCATAGTACCAATCCGCTTGCGCGCCGAACTGATTGACCTTGCCTTCATAAACGAAAGAAGACGCAGGATAGCCTCTTCGAATATATGAGTCCTGTGCGTACAGCCGGGCTTTTACATCTCCCAGTGTGGCAAGATAGCGTAGCTGTCTCAACGTGCTTTCAAAAGTGCTGTGTGATGCTGTGTTGGGGGTGTTGCTAGGCGTAGAACGATCATAGTAATCCGACTCGGAATCCCCGCTGGTCTGCTTGATAAAGGTTTCCAAACGTTGTTGTTTTGCAAAGTTGATGCCTAAACGGAAAGCCGCTTCCTGCTGTGCAAAAGGGTCTTTTTCATCACCTTTACCGGAAGTTTTGTATTTTTTGATGGCGGTAAAACCATCACTCGATAAGTCGCTGAAGTTTAATGCGAAATCGACTTTCTCATTACCCGCACCCAAGTTGACAGCCAGTTTTTTCTGGTTGTTGCTACCAAACTCTAGGTTTGCATTGGCGCGTTTGCCGCCTTTTTTGGTAATGATGTTGATGACACCTGCTGATGCGTTGGCACCCCAAACGCCGGATTGAGGCCCTTTGATGATTTCGATGCGCTCAACGTCATCCAGCAAAATATTGGCGAAATTGGTGGTGCCGTCCGTCAAAGTCGGGTCGTTCAGTTGCATGCCGTTTTGCAGAACCAGAATGTTCTTACCGCCCATGCCTCGCATAAAAATGCTGGTTGCCGTTCCCAATCCACCGCTTGAATAGGTCGACAAACCGGGAACCTGTCTCATGGCATCCTGAAGGGTATGGTATTGATGCGTTTCAATATCTTCGGCAGTTATCACAGTGGTATTGGCCGTGACACTTTCCAGTGTTTGCGGGGTGTTATTGGCTGTAACGATGACCTGATCGAGTTTAACGGTATTTGCTGCCTGAGCAGTTGATAAAATGGAAAAAATGGCCAGTGACAGTGATGTCGTCAAAGGTGTTTTTGTGTAATGCATTAAAAGATTCCTTTGCATATTTGTGTGCAAAGGCAACAACGGGTTCGGAGGAGAAGTCCGAACGAAAAAGAGGGAAGCGCGTGAATAGGCGCAATAGTCTCTTTTTCCGTATTGCCCACCGCAAACGGTTTGGTGACATCTTTGTCTCTTATTGTCAGGCCGGTATCCGGGCTGAAGAGCAATTCGCAGACGCCTTCTCAAAGCAATGCTTCAATGGCATGGGGTCTGGTTTTCTCTATCACCGTTGCGGGGGCAGCACTGGATTAAAAGTCCACTTAAACGTGATCTTCGTACCAGTTTCCCGTTTAACGCGTTGCCATCCATGCGAATGGCCGCGCACCTGAAGGGCAAATATTAAAAGGTTTGATGTGGTTTATCAATTAAATTTAATTCAAGCCAGTATGAATGAAATTCAATATTAGATGAACAGACTTTGTTCTTGCGGGGTTTGTGCAAAATAGGTGGCGGCGCCGGCAAATTCCAAACCGTCGATTAAGTCTTCCGGCTGATAGCCGAGCAGTTCCATGCTCATCTGGCAGACGGTGAATTTAACGCCAAGTTCCTGGCAGAGGGCGCGCATTTCATCGAAAGGCAGTTGGCCGTGTTTCTGCAGGGTGCGGTGAAACATCCAGGTGGCGGCGCTTGTCATGCCGGGCAGCGACCAGACGATGTCCGGTAGAAAACGCCAATCGACAGTTTGCAGCCAATTGGGCCCGATGGGGCTTTTCAATGGCATGCCGGGGTTGCCGACCGGAGACACTTTGAGGCGGGCGGTGTCTTTCAACAGGCAGTTGATGCCGTAGAAGGTGAAGAAGATTTCCACGTCTTTGCCCATGGCCACCGCGCTGCTGGCAAGAATCATCGGCGGGTAGGACCAATCCAAAGAACCTTTGGATTGAATGATGCTGAAACTCGCCGTGTCAGGCATTGCATTTGTGTCGGTCATGGGAACATCCTTGTGCGTTGTCTTAAAAATGGCCAGGCCTGGCGTTTTAGGAACTTCTGTTAGGAATCGCCCGGTTTCTGCTCGTCGGACGGGGCCAGCATTTTTTGCGTCAAACGATAAGACAACCACAAGGCGGGCAGAACGATGACGAGCGTGAACAGCACCGACATCAGGCTTTCCTGCGGTGTGGAGTCTTGAAGGTGGGTGACGATGCCGACGACGAGGGCAATGAGTATCGCATTGCGTAAGGCGCGTCTCAAAGGCGGTTGGCGCGACGGTTCGAAACGGCTTTTGGCCGGTGCGGTTTCCTGTGGTTTGGCATCGTTTGACATAAGCGCTCCCAATTAGGATTTCAGTAAATTTTGCAAACAGCTTAAATAAGCGTCTTCATCCGGCATGCCCTGGTTTTGTTGGGCTTGCCAAAGCGATTCGCCCAAGCAGTCCATCATGCGTGTTCGGTGTCGTGAACATCGCCCAGTTGTTCACCGAGTTGCCGGTAAACGGCTTGAATACCGGCCGGGCGATCCAAGGCCACCTGCTCCTGCAGCGCCAAATGCATGCCCATGTGCAGAAACGGGTTGGTTTCGCCCATTTCCGGCAGGTAATCGTTGCCAGATGTTTCTCGTTGTTGAGCATGGCATGGTATTCCGGGTGCATTTCTATCACCCGGGCCACACGGGTTTCCATGGCGTCCAAGGGGTCGTTTTGAGTGGCCTTATGCCAGGTATCGGCGTAAAACTGGCGCATTTTGTCGCGTTCGGTGGTATAAAACATGGTCGAAAAAAGTTTGATTTCAATGGAGCATAGTGTACCGAAAACGACTTTTGTTCGGAACGGTTTTTGAGTTTTTTAGAAGACTGTACGGAAAGCCGCCAGGCCTGAGCGGCGGTGTGGGCGCGGCTTCATACTCTTTGCACATTTATGTAACAATCGAAACCTATACTGATGATTCGAAATAATCGCGTAAAATACAACGGTAACCCAATTTAACCCTTCTAGAGAGCTTTGCACGGATGAGACGCGAGCTAAAAATGAGATAAAATTTGTCTAATCAAGACGGAAAACGCAGCGAATAGCAAGCTATTCGCAAGTTTTTCAACGAAGAGAAGGCGGATTTTAGCCATTTTTAGCCGTGAAATCATTTCGAGTAAGGCTCTCTTCTAAAATCATTCGGAGAGAGAATAGATGAGCATGAAAAATTCGGCGGACGCCTATGGTTTAGTGACTCGAGCCAACCATTGGATCAGTGGACTGTTATTTATTGGCTTGATCGCTTTGGGAATTTACATGGCCGGACTGCCGAAGTCGCCGGGGAAATTCGAACTGTATGACATTCATAAGGCCTTGGGGGTGATTCTGCTTGGGCTGGTGGTGATCCGTTTGGTTTGGTTGAAGGTCTCGCCAAACCCGGCGGTAATTGCCTCGAAACGTTCCGAAGAAGTGTTGGCGCATATCGTTCGCGGTTTTTTGTACCTCGGTTTGATTTTGATGCCGTTGTCCGGCTGGATGATGTCCAATGCCGGCGGACATGAAGTGTCGGTCTTTGGTTGGTTCACCATGCCGCAAATCGTACCGGAAAACGAAACCATCGGCGGAATCGCCAAAGCGGTGCACGCCATCGCCGGGCAATTCATTTTGCCAGCAGCGATTTTGTTGCACATTGCCGGCGCCTTGAAACATCACTTTGTGTACAAGGATGCTACCTTGACGCGTATGTTGGGGCGTAAAGCGCCGCAAAAATAAGCGTGTTCTAGCGTGTTGCTGATGAAGATTTCCTTAAGATTTAAATTGATTCTGGTGTTGCTGAGCTTCGGGTTTCTGATGCTCGGCGCCATGGTGTGGAGCAACCAGTATTTGTTGCATGACACCATGGTCAAATACGTCGATAAACGTGACCAGTTGCGTTTGGAACGTTTGAAAAACAACATCGAAGTCTATATGGACGAAAAGGGCATCTTCGACACCAAAGACATTGATTTGGGTGTCTGGCAACGTTTGCTGACGGCCTCGCACCGGGTGGATTTGACACATACCTATATTCCGATGGACATTCTGTTGGAGCGTGAATACCCGACCTTGCTGAAAATTCATCCTGATGAATTCGAAAGCCGCGTCAGTTTGATGAGTAAGGACGGCGAGCTGATTGTCGGGCCGCCGCCGACGGAAAACGGAATGGTGGAGTGTATTCGAGTGGATCGCGAGGAAGCGGGGCATCTGGGGTACAATCATCGTAAAGAGTTGACCGATAAGTCGGATATTGAGTTTGCGCAAAACCAGTCCTTTATTTTTACCTGGGGTGCCGTTCTGGTCACCTTCTGGCTCTGTTGTTCCTGTTACCGTTCGCCAGCCATTTCCTGATACCGATTCGGAAAATCACACGTGGGATGCGCCGTCTGTCGCAAGGGCATTTCTCGACGCGGTTGAAACAAAACCGTTCCGACGAGTTGGGGCAACTTCAGCAGGACTTCAACCATTTGGCGGCGACCTTGGAGCAAAGTAAGCAAAGTCGTAATCAGTGGATTGCGGATATTTCCCATGAATTGCGTACGCCTTTGACGGTGTTGCAAGGCAGTTTGGAAGCCATTAAAGACGGTATTCGTCCGGCGACGGAACGTAATCTCCAGCAAATCTACGAAGAAGTGATGTTGTTGAACCGCTTGGTGGATGACCTTTATCAGGTGACCTTGAATGATGTCGGTGGTTTGCACTACAAAATGAACCGGGTGTCCTTCAAGGAAATCTTGTCGCGTTCGCTGGAAACCGTGGAAGGTGCCATTCAGGAGAAGGGCTTGAAACTGTCCTTGACCTTGCCGGCGGATAAGTGTGAAATCAACGGGGATGAATCCCGCTTGCAGCAGATGATTACCAATTTGCTGTTGAACAGCATCGCTTATACGGATGCGGTGCAAGCTGATAAAGATCAACAGCCGGGGCAAATCGATGTGGCGCTGATTTGCGACGCCAAACATGTGCAGTTGGACATCACCGATTCGGCTCCGACCGTTGAACCGGACGATTTGACGCATCTGTTTGAACGTCTGTTCCGAACCGAAGGGTCACGCAGCCGTCGGCACGGTGGGGCGGGACTGGGGTTGGCGATTGTTCAACAAATTGTTCAAGCGCACCAGGGTGAAGTATCGGCCACTCAATCCGAGCTGGGCGGCATCAAAGTAACGGTACGTTTACCGCTTTAAAAAAGGAAACAACATGACAGCACAAACGGTTCTCGTGGTGGAAGATGAAATCAAAATCGCCAATATCGTGCAGGAATACCTTGAAGACAGCGGTTTTAAGGTAAAGGTGATTGACAATGGTTTGGACGTCGTGGATTGGGTGAAAAAGCATTCGGTGGACTTGGTGTTGTTGGATGTCATGTTGCCGGGCAAAGACGGCTTGCAAATCTGTAAAGAAGTGCGCGCTTTCAGCCAAGTGCCCATTATTATGCTGACGGCCAAGGTGGAAGAAATCGATCGGATTCTCGGTTTGGAGCTCGGTGCAGACGATTATGTGTGCAAACCCTTCAGCCCTCGGGAACTACTGGCGCGGGTTAAGGCCCTGCTTCGGCGCAGTGCGAACCATAATGAACACTTGAACGACGACATCTGGCAGATGGACGAGGAACGTTATCAAGTGCGTTATCAAGGTAAGACGGTAGGGTTGTCATTGGTGGAGTTTGCCATTTTGAAGCTGTTGAGCGAGTCGCCCGGGCGCATTTATTCCCGCACTCAATTGATCGGCAGTATCTATCCGGATAATCGCGTGGTGTCGGATCGAACTGTTGACAGTCACATCAAGAAACTGCGCCATAAACTGGCCGAAGAGTTGACCGATAAGGAGTTGATTCACTCGGTATACGGCGTGGGCTATAAGTTCGAAATGCTGGCGTGATTTTCGGTCTGAAAAACGTTTAAGTATTGTTGCGAAAATAAGGGCATCTCGATTAACCCCGAATAAAATTCTGCGGGACTTAAAGGCTACTTGTTCTAGGCGCGACTCGTCGGCCTTAGTCATTCTATGGCTAAGAGTCGTAACAACGAAGAAGTGGTCTTTAAGCCCCCGCCCGAAGGGGCTTGGCCAAGTTCGTCAGTTCTGCGTTGTGAACGTTTGCAAGGTCTAGACATTCCTTCACGTTCACGCCTTGATCTGACAAACTTGGCGTTGCCAGAATTCATTGGGGGTTAATCGAGGTGCCCTAAAAGAGTAAATTTTTTTTAAAAAACGTTGTGTTTTTATTTTCGATGTCTTAATATTTCACCATCTTAATTTGATAAAGCTAAATTCGTCGCGAGGCGAAGACAGAAAGCCACGGATCTCTCGGAGATGGCCGGGTTGCCTTATTCAGACCGTTCAGGTCACAGCTTTTAGCAAGCTGCTTAAGTCTTCCTTTTTCATATTCCTGTTTTCCGTTTATTTCTGACGCTTCATTCTGTTAAGCGAATCGATCCGGTTCAATTCGTTTTTGGTTTAACCATTTTTCGTTGCGAATTGAAATGTTCGAATTTCCCTTCGGAAGATCGCTCGCTTGGAATGTGTATCAAATTTTTACCTTGTTCAGAGTGCAACTGAATTTCCCCTTTCCCATTTCTGACGTGGGAATACCACACTGGGGGAAATTATTTTGAGGGCTTTTTTAAGCCCTCTTTTTTTGCCCGTCAAAAATGCTTTCCGTCACGTTTACCGCCCATTTGAATATCGAATACCTTTAGGAATCAAAACGCTAATCGGGTATAATCCGTCGCACATTCGACCCGTTGAATAACCAAAACTACCAGGCCTGGTGTTTTTAGTGTTTGGACTTAATAGCCATCGGGTATCGAAATAGAACTTAAACAACCCGACAGCAATAAGCGATAAGAAGCCAAGAAGAAGTTATGTCCCTGCAGCTTGAAACCAACAAACGACGCACTTTTGCGATCATCTCCCACCCGGATGCGGGTAAAACCACGGTCACGGAAAAACTGTTGCTTTACGGGGGCGCCATTCAGATGGCCGGTGCCGTTAAAAGCCGGAAAACCGACCGCGCCGCAACCTCCGACTGGATGAAAATGGAGCAAGAAAGAGGGATTTCCGTTGCGTCCTCGGTGATGCAGTTCCCGTATCGCGATGTCATGATTAACCTGTTGGATACGCCGGGGCACGAAGACTTCTCGGAAGATACCTATCGTACCCTGACCGCCGTGGATTCCGCCCTGATGGTGATTGACGTGGCGAAGGGGGTCGAGGACCGCACCATCAAATTGATGGAAGTGTGTCGTTTGCGGGATACGCCGATTTTGACTTTTATCAACAAATTGGACCGCGAAGGTAAGGAGCCGATTGAGTTACTTGATGAAGTCGAAGACGTACTGAAAATCGAGTGCGCGCCGATGACCTGGCCGATTGGTATGGGCAAGCGTTTTAAAGGGATTTACCATTTGTATAACGATACGGTACGTTTGTTCGAATCCGCCGACGGTTTGAATGCGTCCGAGGGTGAGTTGATCGCCGGTCTGGATAACCCGGAGTTGGATGCCAAGCTGGGCGGTCAGGCGGAAGAATTGCGCGAGGAAATCGAGTTGGTGCGCGGTGCCAGTCATGAGTTCGATTTGCAGCGTTTCCTGAAAGGGGAATTGACCCCGGTTTTCTTTGGTTCCGCGGTGAATAACTTCGGGCTGCAAGAATTATTGGATGGGTTTGCCGATTATGCGCCGCCACCGGTTGGACGCGCCACCGACGAGCGTTATGTGGAATCCGACGAGCCACAATTGACCGGTTTCGTCTTTAAAATCCAGGCCAATATGGACCCGAAACACCGTGACCGTGTGGCGTTTATGCGCATTGTATCCGGGCGCTATGAAAAAGGTATGACGTTAAAGCATGTCCGTATTGGCAAGGATGTCAAAATCGCCAAAGCGATTACCTTCCTGGCCAATAAGCGTGATCAGGCTGAGGTGGCTTATCCGGGCGATATCATTGGTTTGCACAACCACGGTACCATCAAAATCGGCGATACCTTCTCTCAGGGTGAAGCGCTGAAGTTCACCGGGATTCCAAACTTTGCGCCGGAATTGTTCCGCCGTGCCCAGTTGAAAGACCCGATGAAAATGAAAGCCCTGCAAAAAGGCTTGACGCAGCTTTCCGAAGAAGGGGCGACCCAGTTGTTCCGACCGATTGCCAATAACGACCTGATTCTCGGGGCGGTCGGGGTGCTTCAGTTCGAAGTGGTGGCGCAACGATTGAAAGACGAGTACAACGTATCCTGTTTGTTTGAGCCGGTGAATGTGAGCACGGCACGTTGGGTGCTGGGCGATAAAGCGGAAATCGATAAGTTCCTCGACAAGGTCAAAGAGAACGTCGCTTACGATGCGGCCGACCAGTTGGTGTACATCGCGCCGACACGTGTCAACCTGTCCTTGATGGAAGAGCGTTGGCCTAACCTGCAATTTGTCGCCACGCGCGAACACTGATTCATTCTATTTCGATAACTCGGCCCGCTATAAGCGGGCTTTCGCGATTCTTTCCAAATGTTCACCCGGGTATTTACTGAATCGGGTGCTTCCAATTTTTATCCATAAAAACGCTGTGGTTTCAAAGAAATGACCAGGCCTGGTCATTTTTATTTGAATTCCAATTCGTAACCAATTGATTCGTTAGAAAAATTTTGACTCTTTGCAAAAATGTGGTATGGTTTGTGTAGTTAATTTTACGAAATTGTGTCAAAAGGCACGGAATTAACGGATAAAAAGATGGCCAAACCTGTTGTGAAGCAGGGACGGAAAGCCACGGATCTCGTCTCTGAGGACAAGACCGCCGGGTTGCAAAGAAAGTTTAGATAAGCAACGACAAGCTCATACTTTCGGCCCGAAAAACACGTTTATTAGATGAAACCGGTCAGAGAAGGATGTTGAGAGCATGATGAAGCTTAAACGAAGAGAGTATATTTTTCGGAACCCGAAGAAATCGCACTTCAAGATGATTACGTTCGTCGTCTTGTTGATGATTTTGGTTTCTTCTTATCTATATTCCATCGATCCGTCGATGATGGTGGATATGCTTTAAGCGGCGAGCACAATCGTTGCCAGCCCGAGAAAGACAAAGAACCCCAACGAATCTGTGACAGTGGTCAACATCAAGCCCGTCGCCAATGCCGGATCGATTTTCAATTTATTCAAAATCAATGGAATCACCGCGCCCGCCAACGCCGCCGCCGTTAAGTTAATCAGCATCGCCGCGCCGAAAATCGCGCCCAAAAATCCATTTTGAAACCACAACCATGCTGCTATTCCGGTGAGTACACACCAGAGTGAGCCATTCAATACCCCGACCAGCGTTTCTTTTGCAATCAATTTACGACTGTTTTTCGCACCGAGCTTACCGGTGGCCAAAGCGCGTATTACGATGGTTGCGGTTTGAGTGCCGGCCACACCGCCCATGCTGGCCACCATCGGCATTAAAATCGCCAGAGCGAGGATTTCCGAGATGCTGGCTTCAAACAGGCTGATGACCGTGGCCGCTAAACTGGCGGCAATCAAATTGATGCCTAGCCAGAAAGAACGACGTTTGGCGGAACGAAGCGGTGGCGCGAACAAATCTTCTTCATCGTCGAGACCGGCGCTGGCCATTTGGTACGTTCGGCTTCTTCACGGATGATGTCGACTACGTCATCGATGGTGATGCGGCCCAGAACATGGTTGCGTTCGTCCACCACGGCAATGGAAATCAAATCGTTTTTCTCGAAAATGTTGGCCACTTCTTTGTCGGGCGTGAGGGCCTTGATGGCAAAACGCTTCGGGTCGACCAGTTCACTGACCAGGGTTTCGCCGTCGTGCGTCAAAAGATCGTTCAGTTTGAGAGCACCCTGGTATTTCCCGTCGCGGTCACGGACAATCAAATCGACCATGTCTTTGGGCAGTGAGCCGACCTTTCGCAGCAAGCGAATCACCACTTCCAGCGTAACGTCGGAACGAACTGCGATGAAGTCGGTGCTCATCAAGCCACCGGCGGTGTTTTCCGGGTAGGAGAGAGCGGTCTGGACCGCAACCCGTTCTTGTTCGGGCAGTTTTTCCAGCAGTTCGGCTTTGTCTTCTTCCGGCAAGGATTGGATGATGTCGGCAATGTCATCCGTTTCCAACTCTTCGGTCAGTTCGACGATTTCGTGCTTGTCCAGTTGGCCGAGTAGGTTGGCGCGGACTTCGTCGTTGGTGTGGCCGAGGACTTCCCCTTGAACGTCGGAGGGTAGTTGTTCCCAAAGGCTGTAACGTTCTTTTGGCGGGGTGGCTTCGAGGATTTCAGCGATTTCTTCCGGAACCAGGCCGTGCAACAATTCTTGGATGTATTCGCTGTTTTGTTCGCTGACGGCTTGGTGAAGGTGCTCGGTGAGTTGAAGTTTGTCTATGCTGTGATGTATTTGCGACATAAAATCTTCTCGAAGCTGTGAATAGGCCTATTTTAGCCGGATTCAGTACCATTTAAAGGTTTAATTTTCGGATTCGGGCTTATTTTAGCGGGGATGCGCGCTTGTAGGATGACAAGCGGATGACAATCGAGGGTGCCAGGCAATAAAAAAGGGCTTGAAAAAGCCCTTTAAGCGAAAGAATCAATGAATCAAGCTTCTTCAGCCGTCGTCATGTTTTGACCCCACCGGATTTTTGGTGGTGGCTGCCGATTTTTTCTTTGTGTTTGATGATTTGACGATCCAATTTGTCGACCAACGCGTCGATGGAAGCATACATGTCTTCACACGTGTGTTCCGCAAATAGGTCTTTACCGGATGCGTGCACTGTCGCTTCGGCTTTTTGCTGTTGTTTTTCTACCGTTAAAATAACATGCGCATTGGTAACATGGTCAAAATGACGAGTCAGTTTTTGCATTTTTCAGAAACGTAATCACGAAGAGAGTCGGTGATTTCGATATGGTGACCAGTAATGTTGATTTGCATGATATCGCTCCTTAGTCGTTGTTTTTCTGCGATGTTTGGTTGAGGTTTTTCTGTGTGTTACAAACCCGTTCTTTTCGAGTTCAGTATAGCATAGAGTCATAAAACGAATTCGGCCTTTTCGTGAAAAACCGAGTGTCGAATCTTGACGTTATTTGAAGTTTTCGCCGAGGTAAACCCGTTTGACATCGGGGTTGGCAAGGATTTCGTGTGGGGTGCCTTGGGCGAGAATGGTGCCGGCGTGCAAGATGTAGGCCTTGTCACAGACACCGAGGGTTTCGCGGACATTGTGGTCGGTAATCAGGACGCCGATGCCTTTCATTTTCAGGTGCAGGATAATCCCTTGGATGTCTTTGACGGAAATCGGGTCGACGCCGGCAAAAGGTTCGTCCAGTAGGATGAAATTCGGTTCCATGGCTAAGGCACGAGCAATTTCAACACGCCGCCGTTCACCGCCCGGACAAGGCCTGGCCGGGTTGGGTGGTGATGTGGCCGATTTGCAGGTCGTCAATCAAGGCTTCGTATTTTTGGCGCTTTTCATCCAGGCTCAGTTCCGAGCGCATTTCCAGGATGGCCAGAATGTTTTGCTCTACGGTCAGCTTTCGGAAAACGGATGCCTCTTGCGGAAGGTAACCGATGCCGAGTTTGGCACGTTGGTCGATAGACAGTTGACTGATTTCCCGGTCGTTGAGATAGATGTCGCCAGCATCGTTTTTGACCAGGCCTGTCATCATGTAAAACGTTGTGGTTTTGCCGGCACCGTTCGGGCCGAGCAGACCGACCACCTGACCGCTTTCAACATCCAGATCCACCGAAGAAACGACCTTGCGGCGTTTGTAGCTTTCGCCAGATTGCGTGCGTAGAAATGGGCCATCAGGGCGCGTCCTTCTGAGCTTCGTCTTCCGGTTGGAAAATGACTTTGACGCGCTGTTTTTCGTCACGATCACCGTAGGCGGAAAGAGTCTTTTTCGTCAGGTCATAATAGATTTTCGGGCCGGAAATGCTGTTCTGTCCTTCTTGGTTGACATAGGCGTCACCTTCTAATAGAACGGTTTTCTGTTCGGTATCATAGGTGATTTGATCGGCGTGTCCGTTCACCCATTTCTGTTCTTCGGGTAAAAAACGTTTGAACGTGGCGGGTTGGCCGATGACGATGGCCTTGGCGAGCTTGCGATCCGGGTGGTGTAGGGTGACCTTGTCGCCCTTGATGACGGTGGTGCCTTGGGTGATGATGACGTTGCGGTATAGACACTTTCGCCTTTCTGTTCTTGAGAAACCAGTTTGTCTGCGGTGACTTCAACCGGTAAGGTGGATTCGTCATTTTCGGGCTGCGAATCGGCACTCAAGACGTTGGCTGCCGGTAGGCACAGCAGTGCGGCGAAAAAATAAGAAAGCAATGTCGGCTGTTTTTGCATAGTTCGTGTTGTCCGATTCAAGGCGACTCGGGAGCCCCGTTTTTTCCGGTGATGCCGGTTGGTAATGGGTTTTGACGTGAGATAGAAACTGATAATCTCCCGTCTCGGTGTTGGCTTCAAACCCGATGCCGCTGATGGTGGCGTTCGGTTGAATAATTTCCGTATACACTGGGCTTGTCAATAGGCCGGTGACGGTATTATATGTAATTTGTTCGGTTTTCAGAATTCTATTTTCACCTTGATCGGTTTTGGTGAAGGAGTGAATGAGGACCGCTTGCTTAAGGGTGATTTTATTGTCGTTACGGGTAGAACCAAACTGGCTTTGCAGGACGTATTGTTGTTCCGAATCGTCTTTGATGATGTAAGGGGCCTTGAAGGTGCTGGTTTTATTTTGGTTTGGTAAAACACTTCTTCGGCGTAAACCCGGGTTTGGGATTCGGTCGGTTTGAGTTTGGACACTTGCCAACTGGTGGTGTCAAAGGCCTGCCAGCTATGATTTAGCTGTATGGGGTCGACTTTGGAATCCAAGGCGTCACCGTTTTGGGTGGTTTGTTTGAATGCGATGACCAGCGTGACGGTGGCGGCGAGAAAATCAGAACGGAAGGGAGTTTTTCAGCATGTTGGAATTCGTTCACCGTAATCAGTCATTGGGCGCCTCAAACGCTTATAACGTTGTGGCTTAGAGGTGTCTTGAATTCTATCAGAGTTTTTTGCGTAAATAAAAGTCCATGTGGGCTTGCCACAAGTCTTGAGATTTCAAAATCAATTCGCACACCTCGCGGACACAGCCTTGGCCGCCATTGAATTGCGAGACGTAATCCACATGCGGCGGCACTTCTTTATCCGCATCGGCCGGACACACCGACAAACCGACTCGGGTGAGAATCGGTAAATCGAGAATGTCGTCACCGACGTAAGCGATTTCGGAAAAATCCAGCCCGAGCTCTTCCACCAGTTTCAAAAATGTGGGGAGCTTGTCCGGCACGCCTTGGTAGACGTGTTTGACTTTCAAATCCTGCATGCGTTTGGTGGTCAAGGGAGATTTGCGCCCGGTGATGATGCCGATATCGATACCGCTTTTTGCAGCATGACCATACCGTGGCCGTCGCGGGTGAAGAAGGCCTTGTATTCCATACCGTCGTCGCCGTAAATCAATTTATTGTCGGAGAGGACGCCGTCCACATCCAAAATCAGCAATTTGACGGTTTCGGCTTTTTGTACCAATTCAGGGGTAAACGACATCATAATCTTCCTCAATCTTCCTTGAAATTAACCGTTAATCGTGCGGACGTACAGGAACACCATATAAGCGATAAAACTCATTAACAGTATAAACCCTTCGACTTTGGTGATGACGGCTTTTCCTTTTCGCGGCAACGCCACCAGCAGCATGGCCAAGGTGAGGGCGAGCATGATTGGGTAATCCAATAAGAGCGTGGTGTTTTCGATGATGGACGGCGCGAGCAAAGCCGGCATGGACATAACCGCCAGCAGGTTGAATAGGTTGGAACCAAGAATGTTACCAATCATCAAGTCGGCTTCACCTTTGCGGGCGGCGGTGATGGCGGCGGCTAACTCCGGCAAGCTGGTGCCGATGGCGACGATGGTCAAGCCGATGATCATTTCCGGTACTTTAAAGTAAACCGCGACTTCCACGGCACCCCAAACCATCATCTTGGCGCTAATCATCAAAACGACCAGGCCTGCCAGCAGATAAAACCAGGATTTACCTCGGCTGAACTTGGGCATATCTTCCAGTTCGTCGATCGTTTCCTTTGCTAAGGGGTCGGTTGGTGCCATGTTTTTGTTGGCGCGAATCATCCAGGTCATGACAATCAGCAGCAGGGTTAGCAGGATGAAACCATCGGTGATGTCGAGGTCTTTGTCGAGCATCAGCAGGATGCCGATCAACGAGATGACGAGCAGCATCGGGAATTCACGTTTCAATAGGGAGGATTTGATGACAATCGGCGATACCATCGCGGTGACGCCAAGGACCAAACCGATATTGGCGATATTGGACCCGACGACATTCCCGATGGCGAGGCTGGGGCTGTTATCCACCGAGGCGAGGATGGCGACGAGGATTTCCGGTGCGGAGGTTCCGAAGCCCAAAACGACAACCCCGATAATCAGTGGCGAGATGTTCATGTGTATCGCCGTACTTGCCGCGCCATCGATAAAAATATCCGAACTCCAAACCAGAAGGACCAGTCCAATTGCAAGGACAATCAATGGTAAAATAAGGCTGCTTATCATGGGGTGTCTTTTTTATTTTTCGTTTTGTCAAACAATGTAAAGTCGCCATTATATGTTTTTTTATAATTAAAATAAATAAAGTTTATGGAGTGCGCGGTGGAGAACTTGGTGGTCGGGGCTTACGGTTGGAATCAGTCCGGTTGGCTGGAGAGCTTTTATCCGGAGGATATGCCGGAAGATTGGCGATTGGATTATTATAGCCAGTTTTTTCAGGCGGTGCTAGTGCCGGAATCGGAGTGGCAAAGCTGGACAAACGACGACATCGGTGACCTCGCTGAGGCATTGGAAGACGAAACTTTTTATTTTGTGTTCGAGGTGCAAGGAACGCTGGATGCTGTGAGTGACGAACGTTTGCGATACCTGAAAGCACATCTTGGAAATCAGGCGTATGGCCTGCTGTGTCATGGCGAAGCGCAGGGGATTGCGGCGGAGGGTTTCCGTGTTACGCATGTTTCAGACAATGCCTTGCCGGATTCAGTTGGAGGCTGGTCCTGGCAGTATGACGGCCTGTTTCTGTGGGGCGAGCCTATGGGGTATGTGGCGACCTTGTCGGAAGACGGTAAGCAACAAGCGGATATGTTGAAGCAATTCATGGCCTCTTTGCCGGAGGGCCGCGAGGGTGCTTTGTTTTTAATCGGTTCTCCAAAACTGGATATCGCGCAATTGAAAAGCCTCAAAGTGGTTGGTGAATTATTAGGGTTTTGAGTGGAATATTGAATCGGTATCGGCCCGAAAAGGGTGTTATTGTCTTTGGGTTTAAACGAAAGTTTGTTAATATCTGCTTTCCCATTTTTTATTTACATGAGTGCAGAAGCGGTCTATGGCCTCGGAAACCTTGATTGAAATCCAGAATGTCACCTTTTCACGAGGGTCGCGAAAGATTTTTGAAAATTTTTCGCTGAACATCCCGGTCGGAAAAGTGACGGCGATTATGGGTCCCAGTGGTACTGGTAAGACCACTCTATTGAAGTTGATTGCCGGTCAATTAAAGCCCGAAAAGGGCACCATTCTGGTAAACGGCCAAAATGTACATAAGTTGCGCCGAAGTAAGCTGTATGAGTTGCGACGCACGATGGGGATGCTGTTCCAAAGTGGCGCGCTGTTGACGGACTTGAATGTGTTTGACAATGTGGCGTTTCCGATTCGCGAACACACTAAATTGCCGGAAGAAATCATCCGGCCCTTGGTGTTGATGAAGTTGCAGGCGGTCGGTTTACGCGGTGCTCAAGATCTTATGGCCGCGGAATTGTCCGGCGGTATGTCACGTCGTGTGGCTCTGGCTCGCGCCATTGCACTGGATCCGGATATGATTTTTTACGATGAGCCTTTTGTTGGTCAAGATCCGATTACGATGGGGGTCTTGATTGAACTGATTCGCAAATTGAACGACAGTTTGGGAGTGACCAGTGTGGCGGTGTCGCACGATGTGAATGAAGTCTTGTCGATTGCGGATTTCGCATGCGTGATTTCCGAAGGACGCGTTGTGGCGGAAGGTACTCCGGAAGCTTTGCTAGCGTCGGAATCGGAGTACGTGCAGCAGTTTTTGCAAGGCTTGCCGGACGGCCCGGTACCGTTTGATTATCCGGCCAAACCCTTTTTGCAGGATTTGATATGAACGCGGTCTTTGATTTTCTCGCGGCCACGGGGCAGAGCTTCATTCGCATCTTCGGCGCGTTCGGCCGTGGCTTTTTCTTTTTGTTATCGCTGTTGCCGGCGATTCCATCCGCGTTTGTCCGCTTGGATTTACTGGTCAAACAAATGTATTTCTCCGGGGTGCTTTCACTGCCGATTATTCTGACCGCCGGTTTGTTCGTGGGGATGGTGCTGAGCCTGCAAGGCTACAACGTCCTGGTCGATTTCAATTCGGAAGAAGCGGTCGGTACCATGACGGCCTTGTCATTGTTGCGTGAACTGGGGCCGGTGGTCGCGGCCTTGCTATTCGCCGGGCGGGCGGGTTCCGCCTTGACAGCGGAAATCGGTTGATGCGTTCCACCGAGCAATTGTCGGCCCTGGAAATGATGGCGGTCGATCCGTTGAAATATGTATTCGCACCGCGTTTTACCGCCGCATTGCTAGTGTTGCCGATGTTGTCCCTGATGTTCATCGCGATGGGGATTTTAGGCGGCTATATGGTCGGGGTCGGCTGGCTTGGCGTTGATGAAGGGGCTTTCTGGACGCAAATGAATCAGCAGGTGGATTGGCGCGAAGACGTTATCAACGGCATTATCAAATCGATTGCTTTTGCGGTTTTGGTAGCGGTGGTGGCCTTGTTCCAAGGGTATGATGCCTTGCCGACCTCGGAAGGCGTGAGCCGAGCCACCACGCGCACGGTGGTGCATTCCTCGCTCGGCGTGCTGGGACTGGATTTTATCTTGACCGCCATGATGTTCAATTGAGCGGCTTAACAAACATGAGAGTTTAAGGTACATGATTATGTCACGATGGAAAATGATCGAAATTTGGGTGGGCGCATTCGTATTGTTTGCGTTGATCTCATTGGCGGTAATCGCTTTGAAAGTCAGTAATTTCGAAGGCTTTCAGGATCGTCCGACCTATCAGGTCAATGCGCTGTTCAGCAATATCGGTGGCTTGAAGGTTCGGTCTCCGGTGAAAATCAGTGGCGTGGTCGTCGGGCGTGTCGGAAACATTTCGGTGGACCGCAACACCTACCAGGCACGTGTGGTGATGGATATTTACCAAGACTACAACCAGTTACCGCTGGATACTTCGGCGTCGATTTTGACTTCTGGTTTGTTGGGGGATCAGTACATCGGCCTTGAACCAGGGGCGGATGAAGAATATTTGAGAGACGGTGATCAAATTGATTTGGTGCAACCGGCTTTGGTGTTGGAAGAATTAATCGGTCAATTCCTGACCAAATTCGCGGACAGTGATTCGGAGGCGAAGTGATGCGTTTGTTGAAACAATTGATGGTGTCGGTGATGTTGCTGACGCTGGCGTTGGAATCGACGGCTTATGCCGTGGATATTAACCAAAAAGATCCGGAAGTAATGGTGAAGGAACTGTCGGAAACGGTGGTGTCCGAGGTCGATAAACAACGTGCCGATCTGGAGACGGATCCGCAGAAGGTCAAAGCCTTTGCTAACGAGTATGTGTTGCCGTATGTGGACACACCCAAAATGGCACGTTATGTCATGGGACAATACTGGAAGCAGGCTTCTGCCAGTCAGCAGAAAGCCTTTACCGAAGCCTTTACCAATACCTTGTTGCGTTCCTATGCCAAGAGCATCTTGAAGTTACGTGTGACGAAAATCGTAGTGTCTAAATGGTGGAAACCCGTCCTGGTCGGGCTTCGGTATCGACCGAAGTGACTCAGGCGGACGGTAATGTTTCTACAGTAGTTTATCGGGCTTATTTGAATAAGAATGATCAAAAATGGTTCCTGTACGATGTGTCCATCGAAGGGATCAGTATGTTGTTGAATTACCGTAAGTCTTTCGCATCCGAGTTTCAGAAAAAAGGTATTGACGAAGTCATCGCCGGTTTGAACGCGAAAAACAATGCGAATCAAGATGTCTTGGACGAGGGCTGAGGCTTGTTAGTGGTCAATTTATCCGAAGACACGGCGGCCGTTCTGGAGGGCGAGGTACTTCGCTTGTCGGGCCAGGTCGATGCCGGAGTGGTGACCCGTGTTTATGACCAAGGGTTGAAAAATCTATCCGCGCCGGTTACGGAGGTTGGATTGTCATTCTTTGAAAGGGGCGGACTCCACTTGTCTTGCCTTATTGCTGCATTTGCAATCGCGGTTGTCCAAACCGCTTAAAGTGGTAGGCCTGCCGGATGAGCTTCGGGTGCTGGTCGACCTGTATGGATTACAAGACCTACTTGAATTGGCCTGAACTCGCTTTTCAAGAAAGTTTCTTTCGTGTAATTCAACCAATTATTAAGTATTTAATGTAAAAGGATTTTTATGTCAGCTGCCGCTGTTTCATTTCAAGCCGTTCAAAAGGATTATGGCTCACTGCAAGCGTTGAAAGGCGTTTCGTTTGATGTCAGGCCTGGTTGTTTTTTCGGTTTGTTGGGCCCGAATGGTGCCGGAAAATCGACGTTGATTAACAGTATGGCCGGTTTGGTCAAGCCTTCTGCCGGTCGAATTCTGGTGAATGGTTATGATGTGGAGAAAGAATACCGCCAGGCCCGCCGTTTTCTGGGCGTGGTACCGCAAGAGCTGATTTCCGATCCGTTTTTCACGATTCGCGAATTGCTGGACATTCAAAGTGGCTATTTCGGATTGAAAAGCCGTGAGCAACGTCTTTGGGTTGACGAATTGCTGGATCGTCTGGCGTTGTCGGACAAGGCGAATGCCATCACCAATGAATTGTCGGGTGGTATGAAACGTCGCGTGTTGATTGCGATGGCGCTGGTGCACAAACCGCAAGTACTGGTACTGGATGAACCGACGGCGGGTGTGGATGTCGACTTACGCCGGACCTTATGGGAGTTTACCAAGGAACTGCATCAAAAAGGTCATACCATTATTCTGACCACGCATTATCTGGAAGAAGCCGAAGCCTTATGTGAAGAAGTCGCCATTGTCAAAGGCGGTGAATTGAAAGCATTGGAAACCACCGGTGAGTTGTTGTCTCGACATAATTACCGTTATCTGCGCGTGGTGTTGGAGTCGCCGCAAAAAAGTCGATGAACAGCAATTTACGCCGTTTTTGCAAGAACGTTTTCTCGAGCAGGATGCGAATGGTTTGATGTTCAAACTGGAAAAAGAAAAGCCTTTGAATCAGATGTTGAGTGCCTTGTCGGAAA
>LZQQ01000030.1_pt1 | contig 23366 bp, 31 predicted proteins | sample 768581 | NCBI WGS metagenome assembly LZQQ01 (sample SAMN05207185, study PRJNA324510) | oil field metagenome | isolation source: sample BH-FW-20 from oil reservoir | place: India: Bombay High | collected 2015-11-25 | reverse complement strand
GCCGCCAATATCCAACTGGCCGTTACCGCCCACCACTGAACGCATCAAAATATCGTGACTGGAGACCAGCCCGACCAATTCGCCGACCTCATCCACCACGGACATAATGACAATACACCCTAGATGTATTCGCTCATCACTTGCGCCACGCGTCGAATATCCGTCTCGGCCTTGGTGGTCACCACCTGCTCGGTCATGACTTCCGTCACCAGTCCCTCGCCGCCAATATCCAACTGGCCGTTACCGCCCACCACTGAACGCATCAAAATATCGTGACTGGAGACCAGCCCGACCAATTCGCCGACCTCATCCACCACCGGCAAATGGTGCACGTGCGACTCGACCATTTTTTGCCAGGCCTGCCCCAAAGAAGTCTCTTCACCAATCGTAATCACCGGTTGCGTCATGATTTCATAGACCTTCACCACCAGTTTTCGTTCGTGCTTGCTTTGAATCGACTGGTATTCCTTGACCGCCGGTTGGGTCTTTTCATGCACCTGAGCCATCGCCTCTTCGAAGTGCATCTGATCCATTTCCGATTGGCCGACCGGATTGACACGTTTGGTCTGCGCCACTTTCAACTGCGGCGCTAATTCTCCGGGTTGAATGCGGTTGCGTCCTTCGGGTGTATAGACGATAAACATAGCCGGATTTCCTTTTAAAAGACTTTAATACAGTAGTTATCGACCTTGTTTTTAAAAGGATTAAACAAATCTTACCCAAACGATTCAAAACAAGCCGAATGCCAAAACAGACGTTTCGATTGTAAAGCAGTTTTCAAGCCGTCACAAATTGACTATACTATTTGCACTTCAAAATTGAAACTTTAAAAAGGACACTCAAACATGTCAGTACTCGTTACAAAACAAGCGCCCGATTTCACAGCTGCTGCGGTTTTGGCCGACGGCACCATCGTTGACGACTTCAATCTGAAAAGTCACATCGAAGGCAAATACGCCGTGGTTTTCTTCTACCCGCTGGATTTCACTTTTGTTTGTCCATCCGAAATCCTGGCTTTCGACCACCGTGTTGAAAAGTTCAAAGAACTGGGCACGGAAGTCATCGGTGTTTCCATCGACTCGCAATTCACGCACAACGCCTGGCGTAACACGCCGGTGAACGAAGGTGGCCTAGGGCCGGTGAAATTCCCATTGGTTGCCGATGTGGGCGGTTCCATCATGGACGCTTACGGTATCGTTCACCCAGGCAATGTCGCCCTTCGCGGTGCTTTCCTGATCGACAAAGACGGCGTCGTGCGTCACCAAGTGGTCAACGACCTGCCATTGGGCCGTAACGTTGACGAAATGGTTCGTATGGTTGAAGCCCTGCAATTCCACGAAGAACACGGTGAAGTTTGCCCAGCCGGTTGGAACAAAGGTGACGATGGCATGAAAGATTCACCGGAAGGTGTGGCGGATTACCTGTCCAAGCACGGTGAAGAACTGTAATCGATTTCAATACGGAATCTGAAAAGGCTGCTTCGAGCAGCCTTTTTTCTTTCTGCCGACTGATATTCAATATTGACCAGGCCTGGGAGATCACTTGAAAACCACGCTGATTGCCTACCAAGAACGCATCCATCAAAAACTGTCCGTTTTTCTAGAGCGGACACGTCAGACACCACCGCGTCTGCTGGAAGCCATCCAATACGCTACCTTAAACCAAGGTAAACGTATTCGTCCGGCGTTGCTGTATGCCGTCGGCGAAAGCCTCGACACACCGATTGAACGGCTGGATGCCTGTGCCTGTGCTTTGGAACTGATTCATTGCTACTCATTAGTACACGACGACTTGCCCGCTATGGACGACGATGACCTCCGCCGTGGGAAACCGACTTGCCACATCCAGTACGATGAAGCCACCGCCATCCTGGTTGGCGATGCACAACAATCCTCGCCTACGAAGCCATCTTGACCGACAATCACCTGCCGGCGACGGCACAAGTGGAAGCCTTACGTCTTCTCGCGCATGCCGCGGGGCCGGAAGGCATGATCGGCGGCCAGGTACTGGATATTGAATCGACCGGACACGCCATTCCAATGGAGACGTTACAGCGCCTTCACGAAATGAAAACCGGCGCGTTGATTCAAGCGGCTTTGTTGATGGGTGCCGTGACCTCTCCACGCTATGAAGCCATTCGACCAGGCCTGGCCGATTTAGGTCAAAAGATCGGTTTGGCCTTCCAGGTACAGGATGACATTCTCGACATCGAAAGCACCACCGAACAGCTCGGAAAACCGCAAGGCAGCGACGAAGCGCAAGCCAAATCGACCTATCCAAATTAATGGGATTGAACGAAGCCAAAGCTTTCCGGGACAGCTTGATCCAAGAAGCCCAAAACCGACTGGTGCAACTGCAAATCGACAGCCCGTTTCTGGAAAACCTGATTCGATACATCGCCGACCGCGATCATTGAATCGACTCGGAACCGGTTGCAAATTTCCTTATCTCAAACGGAAATTTGCTATAATTGTCCGCAACTTACAACACTGGATTCAATTCCCTATATGGCACAACAATTCGTACTCAAAACCCTTCTTGACTTCGCTGCGGCCCATAGTCTGAAAAACTATCCGGGGGATTGCGCGAAGCTGCACGGCCATAACTGGAAAATCGAAGTGCAGGTACAGGGGTCGAAATTGAACGAAATCGGCATGCTGGTGGATTTCAAGGAAATCAAAAAGCATGCAAAACAAGTGGTCGCCGAACTGGATCATACGTTTTTGAACGACCACCCTTACTTCAAGGAATTGAACCCGACGGCCGAAAACATCGCCGTGTTTCTATACCGCGAAATCGAATCCCGCATTCAATCCGACACGGTGACCATGCACAGCTTGACGGTCTGGGAAAACGACCGCAACTGCGTCATCTACAGCGAAAACGACTAAGCCCCTTTTTTGACGAAGGTCAATTCGGAAAGCTTTCAATTAAAAATTTTTTACCCTATACTGATTCTTAAAGAGAACTGAAAACTGGATACGTAAAGATGATTAACAGTAAATTGAAAGGCGATACGCTTTGGGTCTATGTCGGAGACAAGTTCACCATCGACTCTTTGCGGAATTTCAGGCGGCTTATTGCGAAAACGAATTCAAAGACATCGTCATCGACTTCAGCCAAACGTCGCAAATCGACAGCGGTGGTCTCGGCATGTTGTTGCAGCTTCGCACCCACTTGGGAGAAGAGGCCAACCGCATCACCCTTTCCGGTTTATCAGACCATATTTTGAAAGTCTTTGAAGTCGTCAACTTCGAAAAACTTTTCAAAATGGCTTAATCCCAACGAATGCTGGCAATCCACCCGGTAGAATCTGTTGTATTTGCCACCGTCCTCGGGTTGGTTGCCGGAAGCTTTCTTTCCATGCTCACGTGGCGCTGGCCGCGCATCTTGCATTTAACGGCTTCAGAACAACTCAGACGACTTTCATTCAGCCGCTCGGCCTGCCCCAAATGCAATACCACTTTACCCTGGTATCGCTTAATTCCCCTTTTCAGTTGGCTGTGGGGCCGCGGCAAGTGCCATCATTGTAATGCGCCCATTGCCTGGCGCTATCCCGCCATAGAACTGGTCACTGCGCTGCTTTCCGCTATATGGGTCTATCACACCGGCGTGAGCTGGCTAGCACTTTACGGCCTAATTTTCCTATGGATGCTCTTGGCCATCGCCATTATCGACATCGAGCACCAACTGATTCTCGACGCCCTCAGCTTACCGCTTTTATGGCTGGGATTGATACTCAACACCCAACAGCTGTTCACAACCCCCGAACAAGCAATTCTGGGCGCCGCCACTGGCTATCTGGTTTATGGACGATTTTCCAAACCTTCAAATGGTTGACTGGAAAAGAAGGCATGGGCTACGGAGATTTCAAGTTATTGGCGGCGCTTGGTGCTTGGTTCGGCGTTTTGGCGATTCCGCAAATCATTCTGATTGCCTCCATCAGCAGCCTGATCGTAGGACTGTTATTGGTGGCACTGAAACAACGTCGGTTTGATAGCCCACTCCCGTTCGGGCCATTTCTGGCACTGGGCGGCTGGGTCAGCTTAATGTTTGGAAACGAGTTGATTCAACAACTCTAAACAGACGGGCAAAACGAGGAAACGGGGATTAGGACCCCAATTCGGACTCCATTGAATCACAGACTTCGGACATTTTCAGGTCGTTCGACTTCACGAAGTTCATCACATAATCGAACATCGCCGGATCTTTGGTCTGCAACTCGGTATCGATAATCAGACACTTTGCCCTTTATACAATTCCGGATGAAGTAGCTCAGAAATACCAGGCGATGCGAAGAACCATAGGATGCCATCATCGATGCGATGCGATCAATCCAATCACTGGGACGAAATTTTCGGCCTTCGTTGGTATAGCCTTCAATAATGTATTTACAATGCACTGCTGTCTCTTCCAAAAAGTTCCGAATATCAGGACTTGAGATGTTCAATTTATTAACGGGGAATTCTAGCATAACTCATTCGAATAACCACCCTTAAACCCATTAAATCCTGCAGAAATTCATAAAAAATAACTATCGAATCCATTGCCGTTTCCGAAGACCGATTTTTAGCCAACTTTTTCATCCCAAAAATGGCATAATATGCAGTTTTTACGGTTAATGAATTTGACACCCAGAGAAGCACGATGACACAGTATCAGACCGACGATTTACGCATAAAAACGATCACTGAAGTTCGACCACCGCAAGTTCTGCACGAACTGTTTCCCCTTTCGGAAACGGCGTCGAAAACAGTGTACGAAACCCGTCAGCAGATTCACAACATTCTGACCGGTGAAGACGATCGTCTGTTGGTCATCATCGGGCCTTGTTCCATTCATGACACCAAAGCCGCGCGCGAATACGCTGAGCGTCTGAAAACACAGATTGCTCACTACGAGAAAGATTTGTTGATTGTCATGCGTGTTTACTTCGAAAAGCCGCGCACGACGGTTGGCTGGAAAGGACTGATCAATGACCCGCATCTCAATGAATCGTTTGAGATCAACAAAGGATTGGAAGAAGCCCGTTCTCTGCTAGTGGACATCAACGACATGGGCGTGCCTTGCGCGACTGAATTCCTGGACTTGATTTCACCGCAATACGTTGCCGATTTGGTGTCCTGGGGCGCCATCGGTGCTCGCACCACTGAAAGTCAGGGGCACCGTGAATTGGCTTCAGGGCTTTCCTGCCCAATCGGTTTCAAGAACGGAACCGACGGTGGCTTTAAAATTGCCGTGGACGCCATTCGCGCGGCCAACAACCCGCACATTTTCTTATCCTTGACGAAAATGGGCCATTCCGCCATTTTCTCCACCACCGGCAACCCGGATTGTCACGTCATCCTGCGCGGTGGGAACGACGGCCCGAACTACGATGAAGACAGCGTCAACCAAGCCGTATCCGAATTGGAAAAAGCGGGTGTTCAGAAAAAGTTGATGATTGACTGCAGCCATGCCAACAGCAGCAAACAACATGAAAGACAGCTTATCGTTGCACAATCAATCCGAGAGCAGCTCAGTAAAGGAGCCGACCACATCATGGGCGCCATGGTGGAAAGTCATTTGATTGAAGGTCGCCAAGACGTGATTTCCGGTCAACCTCTAACCTACGGTCAAAGCATCACCGATGCCTGCATCAGCTGGGAATCCAGCTTGACCCTGCTCGAAGACCTGGCCACCGGAGTACGCGCCCGCCGCGCTTCAAAATAACCCCTTCTCTTCTTTGCCTTCCTGCACTCAGTAAATGAGCGCAGGCATTGGCTTTTAGATTTCATCCCGCTGTCACATTCCCTTTATATACTGAAACCGTTATTTCCATAGCAGGTATTCAAGGCGATATGAAGTTTTTCAATTACATTTCCATCAATCTACGACTGTTCATCAACACGCTGTTATCCATCGGATTCATGTCCGCTATCGCCTATATCGGCTGGCAATCGCTCTCGGACGTGCAAACCAAAGCCGACGCGCTCTCCGAGTTGCAAAAAGAACAAACCAGTCGCATCGCCAATTTACAGCAATCGCTGATTCTGACCACGCAATTGTCGAACGAATACATTTTGACGCGCAGCCAAGCCTCCAACCAGAAGTTCAACCAAGCCATCGATGAACTCAAGGTGCAAACCGAACAGATGCTAAACGTACTGACGTCTCCCGAAAACCAGGAAGTGATTCATACCATTGAAACGGTGCTGCGACAATATAAGAAAGTCACCAATTCCAACGTCTTCCTGAAAACGAAATCAACAATACCTTGGAATATGGCATTGCACCAACCGCCGAAACCATGGAAAACACACTCAAAACCCTCAGCGACAGTCCTGAGATTCAAGACTCGGAGGCCTTGCTATCCGCCGTCAAGAACCTGCAAAAACGCCTGGCCGACTCGCAATTGATGCTCGGCAAACTTATCTCGACTAAAGACACTAGCCTGAACCAACTGTTTGACCAAAAAGGCTGGGAGACGACGCGATAACGACTTGAGCGTATTAAACGATGAATTGGGTTCCAATTTTGCCTGGATGGACACTCTATCCGAATTAAGTAATGCACGAGACGGCTTTCAGGAAATCCTTCGGAGACATTAAAGATTACCTGAACACGGAGACTGAAAACAACAACATCCCTGATTGCCCTGATCAACCAGGCCAATCAGCAAATTAATTTCCTTTCCACCGAATCTCAGCAAACCACTTCCGGCCTGATTCAGGAACTGAACCAACTGTCCAATGAACAAATCTACCGCTTAGGTCTGCTCAGTCTGGTTGGTTTGATTTTGATTCTCTTATTGAACCTGCTGGTCGTCAGCTCCATCACCGGCCCGTTGCATCGCATGAAGAAAACCATCGCCCGCATTGCTCAGAGCGGTGAACTGGCGCAATGGAAAACCCTCAAAGGCAAAAACGAACTGGTGGATATGAGCAACAGCATCAACGACCTGATCGGTTCTTTCCGCCACATTACCGGTGAGCTGCAACAGGTCGGCACTGCCTTATCCCACGGCCAATTCAATCGACACGTCGAAAAAGAATACGCCGGCGATCTGCTCAGTCTGAAAGAAAACTTCAACGACTCCGTCAGCCAAATTTCCCACACCATGTCCTCCATTCAAAACATGAGTGAAGCCATCCAACAAGGTAACTTGACCTTCAGCGAACCGGCCGATCAATATCAGGGCGCGTATCGTAAAGTGGTCGAAAGCCTGAACGACGCCATGACCACTCAACGCCAAGCCATCGAATCGGTCAAGGACGTCATGCTGATGATGAACAAAGGCGATTTCTCAAAACGCATCGAACTGGATATGCCGGGCGATTTAACGCAACTGAAAACCTATTTGAACAACTCCCTCGACAAGCTGGATGAGGCCATCACCCAAAAATCCCACACATTGGATCATTTCCGTCAGGGCAACTTCGCTTTTGAAATCCAAGGGGAGTTTGAAGGCAAATTGAAAGAACTGAAAAACAATATGCAGGACATGGCCGCCAACATCAGCGACATGCTGGCCGACGTGCAAAACGCCTCCTCCGATGCGGTGAGCGGTGTTCAGGAAATCAGCTTAGGCAATCAGGACCTCAACCAGCGCGTCAACCAACAAGCACAGGCGATTCAAAACACCATGAACCACATGCAACAGATGATCAATCAGGTCAATGAGTCCTTGTCCAATGCGTCGACGGTCAATAACCGAAGCTCCCAAGCCAAAGAAAACACCTTATCCGGTGTCAATATCGTCAACAGCATGGTTGAAGCCATCAGTGAAATCGAAGCGGCTAGCGAAGAAATCGCCAGCTTCACCCAAGTAATCGACGACATCGCTTTCCAAACCAACCTTTTGGCGTTGAATGCCGCGGTTGAAGCGGCGCGTGCCGGTGAACAAGGTCGTGGATTTGCCGTAGTGGCGACCGAAGTCCGTAATCTGGCCTCCAAGTCCGGTGACGCGGCACACAGCATTCAGGATGTGACCCAAAAAAGTTTGAAAAAGGTCAAGCAAGGCATCGAGCTCAGCGAACTTACCAAGAAAGCTTTTGAGGAAAATGCTCAGGCCATTGATGAAATTTCTTCGATGATGTCGGCCATGCACGATTCGCTAAATCACCAGTCTCACGGCATCGAGCAAGTGAACCACTCATTGTTGGAAATCAACGAAATCACGCAACAAAACGCCTCGCTGGTGGAGGAAGTGACGCACACTTCGACCAGCATCATCGACAGCGTGAAAGGCGTGGAAGAACGTTTATTGAACTTCCGGCTCAAAGCCAGCGATTCGGTCACCGGTTTGCCGCCTGCCAACGAAGTGGATGAACACGAAACCTTTGCCGAAGAAACCGTGGCGACAGATGAAGGCGTTGACGACGAAACGTTGCTGACCGACAAGACCGCTTAAGCGTCAACGGTCTAAGAATTCAAACCGGATTAAAAGTGCTGAAAGCCCAAGTGTTCCAAGGTTTGGACACCTTTCGGCGCGTTTTTCAATGCCGCACCCGTTCCAGCAGTAATGCGACCGATTTCCGTTATCGGCAGATTTAAATGCCGGGTGCGCTCTTTCAGTAGCGCTTCTTTTCCGCAGGCACCGTAAAGCATAATTCATAATCATCCCCGCCCGTCAGCGGTATGCCCAGGCCTGGGCATTTTCTGCCAAATAACTTTGCATGGCTTGTGAATATGGAACCGCTGACACATCCACCTCACACCCACATTGCGACGCCTCCAATAGATGGGCAATGTCGGCCAATAAGCCATCGGAAACATCGATGGCACTGCTGGCCAGTTCGGCCAATAAACCGCCCAATGCCACTCGCGGCTCGGGTCGGTTCAATTTTTGCAGAGCACCGGCATAGGTTCCGGCATCCAGAGCTTCGTTGACGGCAATCAACCCCAAAGCACCATCGCCGATATAGCCGGAAACGTAAAGACCGTCTCCCGAGCGCGCGCCGGAACGTCGCAAGGCCTGCCCGGCAGGCACCCAACCGTGCGCCGTGACCGTGACCGTTAGGCGATCCGACCGAGTGGTGTCCCCACCGATTAACGGAACCCGATGTGCTTCCGCCAAATCGCGCAACCCGCTTGAAAAGGCTTTTAACCAGGCCTGGTGGTTTTTTCGATTTCCGGCAAACTCAATGCCAATGAGAAAAAAGCCGGACAGGCACCCATCGCGCTAAGTCACTGAGGTTAACCGCCAAGCCTTCCAGCCAATGTCTTCCGGCAAGGTATTCAATGGAAAATGCACCCCTTCCACCATGGTATCGGTCACCACCACCAGTTGCTGCCCTAGTGGACAGGACAAAACGGCTCCATCATCGCCAATGCCAATATCCTGCGTCGCAACCTGTGACAAGGGCTGAAAAAAGGTGCGGATCAAATCAAACTCATGCGTCATGCATACTCTCTCTTTAGCGTCAGACCAAACAAAAAGCCAGAGCAAGCTCTGGCTTTCCATTCCATTGGAACCCGTTCAGTCCATCTGCGTTTTTCCAAGCTGCGCAATTGCAACGCCACTTTATCCAAACACCGTTAATGTACTTGTGACTTTCCTCGGCACCAAAGCGCTTGGCCAGTTCCACCGATTCGTTAATGACGACTCGATAAGGAATCTCCGGCTTGGCTTGCAGTTCGTAAACGCCCATTCTCAGAATGTTTTCTCCACCGGATCAATCATCGCGACCGCACGATCACAAACGGTGCGAAAATCGCATCCAATTCCGTTACTTGGCCGGTCACACTGTTGACCAAGTCACGAAATAAAGAGGCATCCACATCGCCCAGCAAACCGTCTTCCGAAAACTGCTTGATGATGTCAAACGGTTCGGTGTGATTCATCTGCCATTGGTACAACGCCTGCAATGCAACGCGCCGCGATTGGGTACGAGGACTCACCGGCCCTTCTTCTTCCATTACCTCGACACCGTCGCCGGGCTTAAAATCCGATCGATTCATAGTGTTCCGCAACCAATTAAAGCTGTTTCAACACATTAGCGGTTTCAATCGCCGCCAAGGTGCACTCTTCGCCTTTGTTACCGGCTTTGGTACCGGCACGCTCAATGGCTTGTTCAATGGTATCCACCGTCAAAACACCGAATGAAACCGGAGTGCCGCTTTTCAGCGCGACTTGCCCAATGCCTTTCACACATTCGCCCGCCACGTAATCGAAATGCGGCGTACCGCCACGGATTACCGCGCCCAAAGCCACGATGGCATCGTATTTTCCGGAGTCGGCCATTTTTTGCGCCACAATCGGAATCTCAAACGCGCCCGGCACAAACACCTGTTCGATATTGTCTTCCGAACCGCCGTGACGCACGATGGTATCCACCGCTCCTTTTACCAAACTGTCGACAATGAAGCTGTTAAAACGCCCGACCAGCAGACCGATTTTCAACCCTTCCGCCGTCAAATTTCCTTCGATGATTTTCATTCTTATACCCTACTTTTCAACTCATTAAGACGCTCGTTCGCCTCAATCTTTTATTTTCTCAATATTTTCGACGATTTCCAAGCCAAAGCCACCCAACGCGCTCATGCGCCAAGCCGAACCGATGACCTTCAACTGTTTCAAACCAAGGTCGGACAAAATTTGCGCGCCCAAACCATAGGTTTTAGCATCGTCTTCCGATTGGGTTTCCGGTTGACTGATGCCGCGATCTTTCATCTGGAACTGCTGAATTTTATCCAACAACTCAGCGCCTTCCTCGTGCTTACGCAAAATGACAATCACGCCCGAACCTTCCTGGGCGATTTGCTTCATGGCGAGCCGCAAAGACCAGCCGCATTCGCTCCGGTTGGAATCAAACAGGTCGCACAGGGTATCCAACATATGCACACGAACCGCCGTCGGCTGACTGCCATCCAACTGCCCGTAAACCAAGGCCATGTGCGCGCGATGTTCCAGAATATCTTCGTAACCTATCAACCGGAAGTCGCCGTATTCCGTTGGCATGTGACATTCTGAAACCCGCTCGATGGTCTTTTCATTCTTCAGGCGATATTGAATCAGGTCTGCCACCGTGCCCAATTTAATGCCGTGCTCTTGAGCAAACAATTCCAAATCGTCGCGACGCGCCATGGTGCCGTCTTCATTCATGATTTCCACGATAACCGACGCCGGTTCCATACCAGCCAATCGCGCCAAATCGCAGCCGGCTTCAGTGTGCCCGGCGCGTTCCAACACACCACCCGGTTTCGCCATAATCGGAAACACGTGCCCCGGCGTAACGATGTCGGCCGGTGTGGCATCGGATTTAATCGCCGCTTGAATCGTCGCGGCACGATCTGCGGCGGAAATTCCGGTGGTCACGCCTTCGGCGGCTTCGATGGAAACCGTAAAACTGGTGCCGTGCGTATCCTGATTCGTTCGCGACATCAACGGCAAATGTAGCTGTTGGCAACGTTCCTTGGTCAGAGTCAGGCAAATCAAGCCGCGACCGTAACGCGCCATAAAATTGATGTGCTCCGCGGTAATCGCATTGGCGGCAATCATCACATCGCCTTCATTTTCCCGGTCTTCGTCATCCATCAGAATGACCATTTTACCTTGTCGATAATCTTCAATGATTTCTTCAATCGTATTTAACTGCATGTCTCTTTCCAGAATTCGTTAGATAAAACCGCGGTCGGCCAACAGCGTTTCGGTCACGCCACCGGGTGCGGTTTGTTCATCGTCTTGCGGCGCGGTCAGCATCCGTTCCAAATAGCGCGCCAGCAAATCAACTTCCAGGTTGACTTCGGTGCCGACCTGAAAATCCTTAATTGTGGTTTCCTGCCGTGTATGCGGCACAATATTAACATCAAAGGTATTACCGTCCACCTGATTCACGGTCAAACTGATGCCGTTGATACAGATGGAGCCTTTCGCGGCAATATACTTGCTCAACGCCACCGGCGATTCAATCTGGTAACGCCAAGAACGTGCTTCCTGGCGAATCGAAGCCACTTTGCCAACGCCATCCACGTGCCCGCTGACCAAATGGCCGCCCAATCGATCCTGCAAACGCAATGCCTTTTCCAGGTTCACCTGCGAACCGACTTTCAAGTGTCCCAGCGTTGAGACCGTCAGCGTTTCCGCCGACACGTCGGCGACGTAAAATCATGCCCGAGCTCTACAGCCGTCAAGCACACACCGTTGCAGGCGATACTGTCACCGATTTTAACGTCGCTCATGTCCAGCTTTCCAGTGGCGATGGTCATTTTCGCATCTCCATTGACCGGCTGAATTTTTCGGATGGTGCCTTCTGCTTCGATAATGCCTGTAAACATGTCCGCTCCTAAAAAGATGTCGCCAGAGTGATTGCGTCGGAAACCGGCTTCAAAACCAGGTGCAAGTCGTCCCCGACGGTTTGAACCGACTGATATTGAAACGGCATTTTATCACTCATTTCGACCAGGCCTGGTAAAAAGAACATCGGTTTAGCCTCATGCCCCATCAGGCACGGCGCCATAAACACATGCAACTCGTTCACGTAACCGGACTGCAAAAAAGCACCCGCCACGATCGCACCGGCTTCCACCAACACGTCAAAGACCTGCTCTTCCTGATAAAGGTACTCCAGCACCGACAGAATGTCCAACTTATCGCCATCGGCTTCCACCGCAACAATTTCCGCGCCGGCATTTGCCAACAATTCGACCAATTCCGGGTGATCTTCGGCAGTTTCTCGTGACGTCATCAAAATGGTTCGCCCGGGCTGAGACAGCATTTTTGCGTCGACCGGTATACTCAGGTGCGCATCCAGCACCACGCGAACCGGGTGACTTTCCGCTTCCGACAGATTCATTGTTTGCAATTCGGCTTCCGGCAAACGCACCGTCATACTTGGATCGTCGGCCAATATCGTACCGATACCGGTCACCAAGCACCGCTTTTCGCACGCATTCGATGGACTTCATGCCGCGCAACGGCGCCGGTAATCCACTGACTTTCGCCATTGGCCATCGCCGTATGACCATCGAGGCTATTGGCCATTTTCAAACGCACATAAGGCAACTTACAACGCATGGCATGGACAAATCCAGCGTTCAAGGCTTCCGCTTCCGCTTCTAACAAACCGCTTTGTACGTCAATACCCGCCGCACCTAATCTGGCCAGACCTTGTCCAGCGACCAATGGGTTTGGGTCTTCCATCGCCACCACCACGCGCCCGACCTTGGCCTCAACCAGAGCATCGGCACACGGCGGTGTTCTGCCATGATGCGAACAGGGTTCCAGCGTGACGTAAACCGTCGCGCCTTCCACCGATTCTTGAGCCGCCGCCAACGCCACTCTTTCCGCATGCGGCTCGCCGGCCCGTTGATGCCAACCTTCGGCGATAATACGATCGTCTTTCGTAATGACACACCCGACCGCTGGATTCGGCTTAGTCGAAAACTCGCCTTGACGGGCAAGCGACATCGCCCGGGTCATCATCTGGATATCGAAATCGGAAAAGGTATTGGAAGGAGAATCCATCATTACTGAGAGGTAGTGGCTTTCACCAGTTTTTCAATTTCTTCACGGAAGGCATTGACGTCTTGGAAGGAACGGTAAACGGAAGCAAAGCGGACATACGCCACTTGATCCAACTCCCGAAGCGCGTCCATCAACAATTCTCCGATTTGAGAGGAAGGAATTTCCTTCACCCCTTCGGCGGTCAATTGCTTATGAATGCGATTCACGACCTGATCGATGACTTCACTTTCCACCGGCCGTTTTTCCAAGGCTTTAATCAATCCGCGACGGATTTTATCGTCATCGAATTTTTCACGATTGCCATCGGATTTGACGACCCTCGGCAAGGTCAACTCCGCCGTTTCGTAGGTCGTGAAGCGTTCACCGCAACGCATGCATTCACGCCGACGACGCACCTGACTTCCTTCCGTCGCCAATCGGGAGTCGATTACTTTCGTATCCGGCGCATTACAAAAAGGACAATGCATAACTCGCGGTCACCGTTATTTGTTATCTGAAGGGCTTATTTGTAAACCGGTCTCGCCGCACACAAGGCTTTGACTTTCTCGCGAACGTCAGCAATGACCTGCTCGTCCCAAGACTCGCTTTCTTGCTTACAGGAATCAATGACATCACACATCCAGTTCGCCAAATTCACCGAATCTTCTTCGGTGAAGCCACGCGTTGTTGACGCCGCCGTTCCCACACGAATCCCGCTGGTCACAAATGGCGACATGGGGTCGTTTGGAACCGAGTTTTTATTGATGGTAATATGCGCTTCACCCAACGCCGCGTCGACCAGTTTACCGGTCAAGCCTTGCTCAATGAAGCTAACCAGAAACAGGTGATTTTCGGTGCCTTTTGAAACCACGTCATAACCACGATCCATAAACACTTTTGCCATGGCTTGAGCGTTGGTTTTAACACGCTTGGCGTAATCTTTGAATTCCGGCTCCATCGCTTCCTTGAAGGCCACCGCTTTCGCCGCGATGACGTGCATCAAAGGCCCACCTTGCGCACCCGGGAAAATGGCCGAGTTCAGTTTTTTCTCGATTTCCGGATTCGCCTTAGCCAAAATCAAACCACTTCTCGGGCCACGCAAAGTCTTGTGCGTGGTGGTGGTGGTGACGTCGGCGATTTGCACCGGGTTCGGATATTCACCCGCCGCAACCAAACCGGCACGTGCGCCATATCCACCATCAAGTAAGCGCCAACGGCATCGGCGATGTCACGGAAACGTTGCCAGTCAACCACTTGGGAATACGCGGAGAAACCGGCGATAATCATCTTAGGCTTATGTTCCTTAGCCAAACGCTCGACTTCTTCGTAATCGATGACACCGGTTTCCGGGTTCAAGCCATACTGAACGGCATTGTACATTTTTCCGGAGAAGCTGACGTGCGAACCGTGCGTCAAGTGCCCACCGTGCGCCAAGCTCATGCCCAGCACGGTATCGCCCGGTTCCAACAGCGCCATGTAAACCGGTGCGTTGGCTTGCGAACCGGAGTGCGGTTGCACGTTGCGTAATCGGCACCGAACAGTTCTTTGGCACGATCAATCGCCAATTGCTCGACGATGTCGACATACTCACAACCGCCGTAATAACGTTTGTGTGGGTAGCCTTCAGCATATTTGTTCGTCAACACAGAGCCTTGCGCTTCCATTACACGCGGGCTGGTGTAATTCTCGGAAGCGATCAATTCGATATGATCTTCCTGGCGTTGCGCTTCCGCATTCATCGCATCCGCAAGTGCATCATCATAACCGGCAATGGTCATATTCTTATCAAACATGCTAAAGGTCTCCAAACAGAAAATAAGTATTACTGAATCAAAAAGAAAATTTTACCAAATTATTCAGGGTTTAGACGACAAAACCGGTGGTTTAACTTGAATTATTTTCACAAGCGGATGATCAAGTTTGTAAAATAGGCATTTTTATGGATTTTCCAAAAGAATCTCCTGAGAAAGCCCTGAACTTTTCGTCCACAAAAGTCAGACACTTTTGAACCAAACAACCTGAGGTAATATCGTGGCACAATTTGTTTACACCATGAATCGCGTTGGAAAAATCGTTCCGCCAAACAAGCACATCCTGAAAGACATCTCCCTATCCTTTTTTCCGGGAGCCAAAATCGGTGTATTGGGTTTGAACGGTGCCGGTAAATCCACACTGCTGAAAATCATGGCGGGCATCGACACGGATATTGTCGGCGAAGCGCGACCACAACCGGGCATTAAAATCGGCTATTTGCCGCAGGAGCCACAACTCGATCCGGAACTCGACGTTCGCGGCAATGTGGAACAAGCCGTCAAGGAAGTCAAAGACGCTCTGGCGGATCTGGATGCCATCTACGCCGCTTATGCCGAACCGGGTGCCGACTTCGATGCCCTGGCCAAGAAACAGGCCGAAATCGAAGACCTGATTCAAGCCAAAGACGGGCACAATCTGGACCGCACGCTGGAAATCGCAGCCGATGCACTTCGCCTACCGCCTTGGGAAGCCGACGTCACCAAACTCTCCGGCGGGGAACGCCGTCGTGTGGCACTGTGCAAGCTGTTGCTGGAAAGACCGGACATGCTGTTGCTGGATGAACCGACCAACCACTTGGACGCGGAATCCATTGCTTGGTTGGAGCGCTTCCTGTTGGAATTCAGCGGCACCGTGGTCGCCATCACGCATGATCGCTACTTCCTCGACAACGCCGCCGAATGGATTTTGGAACTGGATCGCGGCGAAGGCATCCCTTACCACGGGAACTACTCTTCCTGGCTGGAACAAAAGGAAAAACGTCTGGAAATGGAAGCCAAACAGGAAGCCGCCCGCATGAAAACCATCCAACACGAACTGGAATGGGTGCGTTCCAATGCCAAAGGGCGTCACGCCAAATCCAAAGCGCGTTTGGCCCGCTTTGACGAATTGAGCAGCCAGGAAAGCCAAAAACGTAACGAAACCAAGGAAATCTTCATTCCGGTTTCCGAACGCCTGGGCGAAAAAGTCATCGAGGTGAACCACATTTCCAAAAGTTTTGGCGACCGCTTATTGATTGAAGACCTGAATTTCAAACTACCACAAGGCGGCATTGTCGGGATTATCGGGCCAAACGGCGCAGGTAAATCCACGCTGTTCAAAATGCTCACCGGGCAAGAACAACCCGATTCCGGCAGCATTGAATACGGTGAAACCGTCAAACTCTCCTATGTTGACCAATCCCGAGATGCGCTGGATGACAGTAAAACCGTCTACGAAGAAATCTCCGAGGGCGATGACATATTCATGGTCGGTAATATCGAAATCAATGCCCGCGCCTACTGTGGTCGCTTTAATTTCAAAGGCACCGATCAGCAAAAGCGCATCGGCGAATTGTCCGGCGGTGAGCGTAACCGGGTACACCTCGCCAAAACGCTTCGAAGCGGCGGCAACCTGTTACTACTGGATGAACCGACCAACGACCTCGACGTTGAAACCCTGCGTGCTTTGGAAGAAGCTCTGCTCGACTTTGCCGGCTGCGCGGTGGTCATCTCGCATGACCGCTGGTTCTTAGACAGAATCGCCACACACATGCTCGCTTTTGAAGGCGAGTCTCATGTAGAATGGTTCGAGGGTAATTTCTCGGATTACGAGGAAGACCTCAAGCGCCGTAAAGGTGCGGACGCGGCCCAGCCACACCGAATCAAATACAAACCTGTTATCAAAGATTAACTTCTGCCTATTACAAACCCACTACAGAGGAAACACAGTATGGCCGAACAGTTTGAAAAAATGCACTCGCACATTGAAGCCATCGCGAATGCGATGCCCGATCCGATTTTCGTGATGGGCCAGGATGGTACCTATCTGGATGTCATCGGCGGGCAGGAACGCACGCTGTATGCGGACGGTCACAGTTTGATCGGTAAAAATACGCCGACGTTTTGCCGGAAAAATGGCGGAACGTTTTCTCAAGGTGGTCAATAAAGCGATTCGCTCCGGCTACCTTCAGGAAATCGAATACCAGCTGGCCGACACCGAAGTGCAAGGCATCGAACCCTTGAGCACCACGGAAGGTCAATGGTATGAAGCGCGTGTGTATCCTCTGGAGGACGACACTTATGAGCAACCGGCCGCGATTTGGCTCGCCATCAATATTACCCATCGCAAACACATGGAAGAACAGATTGAACGTCTGTCCTCCAACGATCCTCTGACGGATTTGTATAACCGGGATTACTTCCTGGGCATTGTCGATGAAGAATTGAATAAAGCACGACTCAACAAGCGCCCTTTATCCTTGGCGAAAATCAACCTGGATTGCTTTAAGCGCATCACCGATGCCTTTGGGCATGAAATGGGCGACAAGGCCATCCTGACGGCAGCACATGCCATCCGTAGCGTGGTGGGTGACCTGGGGTATATTGGCCGCCTGAGCTGCGACCAATTCATGATTGTCCTGCCGGAAGTCAAAGCCGTGGACGCCTTCCGCATCACCAAACTGGCTCAGGAGACCATTTCCGCCCAAACCATCCCGCTGGATGAAAACGAGTCCACTTGCCTGACCAGCCATGCCGGCGTCACCGAATTACGGGAGCCGACCGAAGACAGCCAAGTGCTTTTCAAACGCGTCAATAAAGCCATTAAGTCGCTGGAAGGCACGCGCGAAAAGACTAAAATTCTTTAAGATAATACGTTTGATACAATTCAGATAACTCAAACGTCAGACATAAAAAACCGCCAGGCCTGGCGGTTTTTTATTTAGTCGCTTCTAGCTTCTAAAAACGACTTGACGCAATCTTATTCTTCGTCTTTCAAGGTGCCGTAGATCACCAAGCTGTGCGCCGACAGGTTATAACCTTTGTCCTTGGCAATCTCTTGAATACGCTCTTCGATGACCGGGTCCACGAACTCTTTGACTTTACCAGTCTTTAAACAAACCAAGTGATCGTGATTATCACCGGTATCCAATTCGAATACGGAGATATTGTTTTCAAAATTCAAACGTCTGACGATACCGGCTTGCTCAAATTGAGTCAAAACACGATAAACGGTCGCCAAACCAACTTCCTCACCCTGGTCGATCAACATCTTATAGACGTCTTCCGCCGTCAAATGATGCTCGTCTCCTTCCTGCTCCAGAATTTCTAAAACTTTTAAGCGAGGCAAAGTCACTTTAAGACCTACTTTTTTCAAATCAGCGCTGCTCATCGAACTCAAGATTCCTTATTAAAAATTCAGTAGTGTGTATAATAAACCAAAATTGATCTAAAGTTAAAATTAATCTATGAATAAAGGCATTAAAAAAATATTGACAATCGCGCTGACCAGCGCCTTGATCACCCTGTCCGGATGTTCGTTTTTACGCCTTACAAGGCTACAATCACCCAGGGTACCGTCATTAATCAGGATGCTCTGGACACACTACAGCCCGGTTTGGTGATGGCACAGGTCAAAGACATTTTGGGACCGCCACTTGGGCAGGATCCTTACAACCCGTTTCATTGGGAATACGTTTTCTACACCACCGATCCGACCTTCCATCCGGATGCCGTACGACACATGTACGTCAATTTCGACCGCGAAGGCTTTTTGACGGATTGGAAGATTCTACAGCGCGAACCGCACCCAGGCGATTGAGCGCGGACCTTAAAGGCTTTTAAACCCTTCTTTTAGATCCTTTAAGCGTCCTTCTCACGCTCCGCCGCCACCTGTTTGCGGCGTCGATCGCGCGGATCCGCTTTCAACGGGCGATACACCTCGATTCGATCTCCTTCTCGCAACACCTGATCCAACTTGACCACTTGCGACCAAACACCTACCTTACTGATGTCCAGCTCCGGAAATTTTTTCAATAACATCGAGGTCTTCAAAGCCGTTTCAACCGTCGTGCCTTCCGGTACTTCCTGCTCGAACAGAAACTGTTCTTCTTCCAACGCATACGCCACTTCTATCTTCATCCGTACACCTGTTTGGCTCGATCGCAAAAAGACTGTACTAAGGTGGACGCAATCTGCTCGAAGATAGCACCAATGGCTGCGTTCAACAGACTGTTGCTGATTTCAAACTCAATATCCAAGCTGATTTTACAGGCATTTTCATCCAAGGCTTTGAACAACCAGGTTCCAGTCAGAGCTTTAAAAGGCCCGTCCACCAAAGTCATATCGATTCGTTCCGGCTCGGTCAACGTATTTCGTGTAGTGAAGGCCTGCTTGATACCGGCTTTGGAAATCAATACGCTCGCCACCATTTCGTTTTCGGAAGATTCTTTGATTTCCGCCCCACCACACCAGGGCAAAAACTCAGGGTAGGCTTCGACATCATTCACCAAATCGAACACGGCTTGCGACGAATAAGGCAGCAACGCGGAGCGTGATATTTTTTTTCATATTTTCCCGGTAAATTCGCTATAATCCGCCTATTATGGCAAAGAAAAAAAAGCAAAACAATCCAAACACCATCGCACAGAATAAAAAGGCGCGCTTCGACTATTTCATCGAAGACACCTTTGAAGCGGGTCTGGCGCTGGAAGGCTGGGAAGTGAAAAGCTTGCGCCAAGGAAAAATTCAACTCAACGAAAGTTATATCCTGCTGAAAAACAACGAAGCCTGGCTATTCGGCGCTCTGATTACACCACTGATCACCGCTTCATCACACACGGCCCACGACCCGTTACGTCTGCGCAAATTACTGATGCATCGTCGCGAAATTGATCGTTTGTTGGGCTTAGTCGACCAAAAAGGCTACACCATCGTCCCGTTGGAGTTACATTGGCGTCAAGGCAAGGTCAAGCTTAACATTGGCTTGGCGAAAGGGAAAAAACAGCACGATAAACGCGCCACGGAAAAAGAACGCGACTGGAACCGTGATAAACAGCGCATCATGAAATATCACGCGTAATTTCAAATTCGGGCCTTGAAAAATTCAACAAGGCCCCCATATAACTCGTATAATAAGCAACCTGATTAAATTTTGCCGAAAACGGCCAGACCTGGCAATTTTCGGTTTCCGACAAAATCATCATACCGTTTTGGGGATGCACTGGTTTCGACGGGGAGTACAAAGTTTAGGATGCATGCCGTGCCTGAATGATGCACGTTAATCTTTATTTCAATTTGTTATAGTTGCAAACGACGATAACTACGCTCTAGCGGCTTAATCCCGCTAGCGCAGACTGGGGCCGTTGTTCGTGGCGCCCAGTTCTGTGTCGACTTACACGGAATCGTCAGCTTCATGTGTTTGGATGAAGTCTGATTAAACGTTACAAACTCGCCGAATATGATCCCTGTTGATCGGGCAGTATTCTGGTTAAAGCAATAGATCAAATAAGCATGTAGAGTTTTAAATGGAGCTTCTCGGACGGCGGTTCGACTCCGCCCATCTCCACCATACAGAACACATAAGCCATTGTTTTAATACGAAATTCAATGGCTCATGTACCACCGTAGTACCTATCAAATAGTCCTTATTTTTCCTCTTTTTTCCGTGACATTCGTCAAATTAATGAACTACACTTGTACCACAAGTTAAATAATTTAAGGGGCTGTCCTAGATAACTAAAATTATCTAAGATGGCACTATGAGAAAAAGTAGACTCAGTTGGTACAAGCAAAGTAAGTTAATAGAACTGTTTGTTGCAGGGACAACCGCTCGAACTGCGGCATCGCTTGTCGGTGTAAATAAAACGACTGCAAGTTACTATTTTCAACGTTTACGTCAGCTGATCCATGACAACAGTGAACACCATGAGTTACTCGAAGGTGAAGTCGAAGCGGACGAAAGTTACTTTGGTGGAAGGCGTAAAGGTAAGCGTGGTCGCGGTGCCGCAGGAAAAGTCCCTGTATTTGGGCTTTTAAAGCGAAATGGCAAGGTTTATACGGTTGTCATACCAGATGCAAAAACAGACACATTAATCCCAATAATTCGTCAAAAGGTAAAGCCCGACAGCATTGTTTATACAGATACTTGGCGAAGTTATAACGCGCTAGATGTATCAGAATTTAAGCATTACAGAATTAACCACAGTGAATTGTTCGCTAATAAAACAAATCACATCAATGGTATCGAGAATTTTTGGAACCAAGCCAAGCGACATATGCGCAAATTTAATGGTATTCCAAAAGAGTCATTTCACTTGTTTTTGAAGGAGTGTGAATGGCGATTTAACAACAGTGATCCAAAAGAGCAATTAAAACAATTGAATCAATGGGTTAAAAAGGAACTGACCTAGTTATCTAGGACAGCCCCAAAAACTATACTCTATTCAAAACGAATAACTTATCTATAATCCGGAATAGACTTGGGTACAGGAACCTTAAATTAACGTGGTAGACAAAACCTCACAACAGACGACGAACACACCAGCGGAAGAAGCGCGCGTGGCCCCGGAGCAAAACCAGGCCTCGCAAGCAACGAATGGCGTCGATTTCAAAGACCCGCTACTGGAGTGCTTGGTGCTTTACACCAAACTCAACCGTCGCCCTTTCTCCAAAGATGCGCTGTTGTCGGGCTTACCCATTGCCGACAAGGAACGCCTGACCCCGGAATTGTTCATCCGTGCCGCGGAACGCGCCAACATTATCGCGAGCTTCAAACAACGCGCCTTGACGGACATTCCGAATCTGGTGCTGCCCTGTATCCTGACATTGAAAAACAACCAGGCCTGCCTGCTGGAAAAGATAGACTACGAAACCGAACAAGCCACCATCATTCTATCGGAAGCCCCGGACGGTCGTCGACACGTCTCACTCGACAAACTGAATGAAGATTATCTGGCTACGCGGTTTATTTCACCGAAAAATTCCAACAGGCCTCCAAAAAGAAAACCTGGTACACGCCAACAAAGGCCACTGGTTCTGGCACACCTTCTGGGAAAACAAAGGTATTTACCGCGACGTTCTGATTGCCTCGGTCATCATCAACCTATTCGTGCTGGCCAACCCTTTGTTCGTGATGAACGTCTACGACCGCATCGTCCCCAATAATGCCGTGGAATCGTTATGGGTGCTGGCCATCGGGATCAGTGTGGTCTACATGTTCGACATCTTGCTGAAATTCCTGCGGTCGTACTTCCTGGAAATCGCCGGCAAGAAAAGCGACGTCATCATGTCGTCCAAACTCTTCGAACAAACCCTGGGGCTGACCATGGCCAACCGGCAAGGTTCCATCGGTGCCTTCGCAAACAACCTGAAAGAATTCGACAGCATCCGCAATTTCTTCACCTCCGGCACGATCGCCTCTCTGGTGGATTTGCCCTTCGTGATTATTTTCCTACTGGTCATCTTCTACATTGCCGGCACCATCGTTCTGGTACCGATCGCCATCATCGCTTTCATCCTGATATACAGTCTGTTGATGAAAGGGCCGATTCGTAAAAGCGTCGAAGCTACCTATGAAGCTTCCGCACAAAAAACGCGGTTCTGATTGAAACCCTGACCGCAATCGAAACCATTAAATCCTTAGGGGTGGAAGCCCATTCCCAATGGAAATGGGAACAGGCCGTTGGGGAAATTGCCCGCGCCAGTTTGAAATCCAAAATGCTGCAAAGCTCTATCGGTCGAATGACCGGTTTCATGCAGCAAATGAGTACCGTCCTAGTGATTCTGGCCGGCGTGTATTTCATCAAAGACGGTGACATGACCATGGGTGGCCTGATTGCCGCGGTAATGCTAAGCCAGCGTGCCATTGGCCCCATGGGACAGTTCGCCAACTTGACGTCCTCTTACCACCAGACCAAAACAGCGTTGGATTCCTTGAACGAATTGATGAAAAAAGAAATCGAACGCCCGTTGGAAAAACGCTTCATCCAACACCCGGTGTTTGACGGCAGCATCGAGTTCGTTGACGTCTCCTTCACTTATCCAGGCGAAAGCAAACAGGCGCTGAACAACGTCTCGTTTAAAATCGAGTCTGGGTGAAAAAGTCGGCATTATCGGACGCATCGGCTCGGGTAAATCCACCATCGAAAAAC
>LZQQ01000029.1_pt1 | contig 23647 bp, 34 predicted proteins | sample 768581 | NCBI WGS metagenome assembly LZQQ01 (sample SAMN05207185, study PRJNA324510) | oil field metagenome | isolation source: sample BH-FW-20 from oil reservoir | place: India: Bombay High | collected 2015-11-25 | reverse complement strand
GTGTCATGCCCGGACCTCGCCCGCCAGATCGCCGGCGGCACGCGCGGCGAACCGGTGGCGCCGCTCGGCTGGGCGGAAATCGAGCCGCTGCTCGCCGACGAGGTCAGCGGGGTGGAGGACATCATGCTCGGCCGCGGCCTGGTGTCATGCCCGGACCTCGCCCGCCAGATCGCCGGCGGCACGCGCGGCGAACCGGTGGCGCCGCTCGGCTGGGCGGAAATCGAGCCGCTGCTCGCCGACTTCTGGCGCCAGGCGCGGCGCAAGATCGCCCCGCGCTACGCCCCCGGACGGCTGAAGCAATGGCTGGGCATGCTCACCCGAACCTACCCGGAAGCCGCCGAGCTGTTCGCCCGGGTGCGCCGCGAGCACGACTGCGAACGGCTGGACGCCTGGCTCGGCGTGGCGCACCGCGAGCCAGCACCGGCCTGAGTGGCGCTCAGCGCGCGCCGGCCACGTCGAGCAGGGCGCCGCTGGTGTAGCTGGCCTCGTCGCTGGCCAGCCAGAGGATCGCCCGGGCCACTTCCTCGGCCTGGCCGCCGCGCCCCATGGGCACGCTCTTGCTCACCCGCTGGATGCGATCCGGCTCGCCGCCGCTGGCATGGATTTCGGTGTCGATCACCCCGGGGCGCACGGCGTTGACGCGAATCCCCTCGGCGGCGACTTCCTTGGCCAGGCCGAGCGTCATGCTGTCGATCGCGCCCTTGGCCGCGGCGTAGTCGATGTATTCGTTCGGCGCGCCGAGCTTGGCTGCCACCGAGGAGACGTTGACGATGCTGCCGCCCGAGCCGCCGTGACGGGTGGACATGCGCCGCACCGCCTCGCGGGCGCAGAGGAAGCTGCCGGTGACGTTGGTGGCGAAGACGCGGGCCAGGCGTGCGGCGTCCATCTCGTCCAGGCGCATCTGGCGCTCCAGCATACCGGCGTTGTTGACCAGCACGTCGAGGCGGCCGAAGGCCCGGTCGCAGGCCTCGAACAGGCGCGCCACCTCGTCTTCGCGGGCGACGTCGGCGGCCACCGCGGTCGCTTCGCCGCCGGCCTTGCGGATCGCCTCGACCAGCTGCTCGGCGCGTCCCGGCGTTGGTGGTAGTTGATGCACAGGGCATAGCCCCGTGCCGCGGCCAGTCTCGCGGTGGCGGCGCCGATCCCGCGGCTGGCGCCGGTTACAAGCATCACTCTGGACATGGTTCTGTGCCTCGAATTTTTTTGTTGGAGGGTCTTGAAAGCGTTCCGTGCGTCCACATCTAGCCCTTGCGGGATGCCGAAGTCGGGTCCCGCGAAGCATCAACTCGCTGATATTCAGGAGAACGCATCATGACCAGTTTTTCCATGGCTCCGCTGTTTCGTCAGTCGATCGGTTTCGACCGGTTCAATGACCTGTTCGAGTCGGCCCTGCGCAACGAGGCCGGCACGTCGTACCCGCCCTACAACGTCGAGAAGCATGGCGACGACCGCTACCGCATCGTGGTAGCCGCGGCCGGCTTCCAAGATAGCGACCTCGAACTGCAGGTCGAGCGCGGCGTGCTGACCATCAGCGGCGGCAAGCGCGAGAACGGCGCGGACAACGTGACCTATCTGCACCAGGGCATCGCCCAGCGCGCCTTCAAGCTGTCGTTCCGCCTGGCCGACCACATCGAGGTTCGCGGCGCCGCGCTGAACAACGGCCTGCTGAACATCGACCTGGTCCGCGAAGTGCCGGAAGAAGCCAAACCCAAGCGCATCCCGATCGCCAGCACTGAGCGACCTGCGCTGGAAGGGTAATCCAGAACGAAAGGGGCGTCGAAGGACGCCCCTTTTGGTTTTCGGCAGGCCTGCGCCGCGAGGGCGCGGCTCCCACAGAATTCCGCGGGGCCATGCCGCTTTTGTGGGAGGCCCGCCCTCAGGGCGATGCTTTCGGCTGGAAGGCTGGACGGAGAGGGGCTTCGAGCTGCGGGGAAAGGTGTGGCTGAGGTGGTTTTTTGCCAAAAAATTTGACTTGAATGGAGTTGAGGGGGCGCCCTCCAGCCTTCAGGGCGTTTGTGCCCGCATAGGTCGTTTTTTCAATTTGCCCGGTCGCCCGCGGCCTCCAGCAGGGCCATGAAGGCGCGGGCCGCGTTGGAGAGCGTCCGCTCGGTATGCAGGATGTAGCCGAGCGAGCGGTGCAGGCGCGCGCCCGGCAGCGGCAGGGCCAGCACCTGGTCGTCGAGCAGGGTGCGCGGCAGCACGCTCCAGGCGATGCCGATGGAGACCATCATCTTGATGGTCTCCCATATAGTTGGTGCTCATGGCGATGTTCGGCGTCAGCCCCTCGCGCTCGAACAGCGCGCGCACGATGTGATGGGTGAAGGTGTTGCCGCCCGGGAACACCGCCGGGTAGCGGGCGATGTCGCGAGCGTCACCGGCCGTTGCGTGCCAGCGGGTGCTCCGGCGCGGTGACGAAAGCCAGCGGGTCGTCCCACACCTCGACCGCTTGCACCGGCGCCGCGGTCTCCGGCGCAGGGTGATCACCGCCAGCTCGGCGCGGCCGTGCAGGACTTCCTCGTAGGCGACCTCGGAATCGAGAAAGCGGATGTCCAGGCTGACCTGCGGGTGCTCGCGGGTGAACGCACGCAGCACCGGCGGTAGCCGATGCAGGCCGATGTGATGACTGGTGGCCAGGCTCAGGCGGCCGCTGACCACGCCGGTGAGGTTGCTCAGCGCGCGGCGGGTGTCGTCCAGCTCGGCGAGAATCCGGTAGGCGCGCGGCAGCAGGGCGCGGCCGGCTTCGGTGAGGCCGATCTCGCGCCCCAGCCGGTCGAACAGGCGTACGTCCAGCTGCTGCTCCAGTGCGGCGATGCGCTTGCTCACCGCCGGCTGGGTCAGGTGCAGGCGCTCGCCGGCGAGCGAGAAGCTGCCGGTCTCGGCGACGGCAATGAAGGCGTTGAGGCTGGCGAGATCCATGTACGTGTTTCCGGAGGCATGAAAACGCAGGGGCGTGAAGGGCGCAGAGGATAGGCTGGGCCGGGTTCCGCGCCAGTCCAACGCGTGCCGGACGGCGCATTCTGGTGGGCTGAAGCCCACCCTACGGCCTAGTCTAATCCGAATTCCTGTTTGGAATGCGCTGAATGAAAAATATGAATTTGAGTAATCCGCGTGGGCGCCCTAGGATTGCCCCCACAAGCGCAGGGGCCATGACCGCTGCGCGCCCACGATGAGGAAAGTCCGATGGCTGGCAAGACGCTCTACGACAAGCTCTGGGAGATGCACGAGGTCAAGCGCCGCGACGACGGTTCGTCGCTGATCTACATCGACCGGCACATCCTGCACGAAGTGACTTCGCCGCAGGCCTTCGAAGGCCTGCGCCTGGCCGGGCGCAAGCCGTGGCGGATCGACGCCAACATCGCTACGCCGGACCACAACGTGCCCACCACCGCCAGCGAGCGCAAGGGCGGCATCGAGCAGATCGCCGACGAGGTCTCGCGCCTGCAGGTGCAGACGCTGGACGAGAACTGCGACGACTTCGGCATCCTCGAGTTCAAGATGAACGACGTGCGCCAGGGCATCGTCCACGTGATCGGCCCGGAGCAGGGCGCGACCCTGCCGGGCATGACTGTGGTCTGCGGCGACTCGCACACATCGACCCATGGCGCCTTCGGTGCGCTGGCGCACGGCATCGGCACCTCGGAAGTCGAGCACGTGCTCGCCACCCAGTGCCTGGTGGCCAAGAAGATGAAGAACATGCAGGTGCGCGTCGAAGGCCAGTTGCCGTTCGGCGTGACCGCCAAGGACATCGTGCTCGCGGTGATCGGCCGGATCGGCACCGCCGGCGGCACCGGGCATGCGCTGGAGTTCGCCGGCAGCGCCATCCGCGACCTGTCGATGGAAGGTCGCATGACCCTGTGCAACATGGCCATCGAGGCCGGTGCGCGGGTCGGCATGGTGGCGGTGGACGAGAAGACCATCGCCTACGTCGAGGGCCGCCCGTTCGCGCCCAAGGGCGCCGACTGGGAAAAGGCCGTGGCGCTGTGGAAGGGCCTGGTGTCCGACCCGGACGCGGTGTTCGACACCGTGATCGAGCTCGACGCCAGCCAGATCAAGCCGCAGGTCAGCTGGGGCACCTCGCCGGAAATGGTGCTGCCGGTCGACCAGCGTGTGCCGGACCCGGCGGTCGAGGCCGATCCGATCAAGCGCGGCTCCATCGAGCGCGCGCTGAAGTACATGGGCCTGCAGGCCAACCAGCCGATCACCGAGATCAGGCTCGACCGCGTGTTCATCGGCTCCTGCACCAATTCGCGCATCGAGGACCTGCGTGCCGCCGCCGAAGTGGCCAGGGGCCGCAAGGTGGCCGCCAACGTCAAGCAGGCGATGGTGGTGCCGGGCTCCGGCCTGGTGAAGCAGCAGGCCGAGGCCGAGGGCCTGGACCGCATCTTCCTCGAGGCGGGCTTCGAATGGCGCGAGCGGGCTGCTCCATGTGCCTGGCGATGAACCCGGACAAGCTCGGCAGCGGCGAGCACTGCGCCTCCACTTCGAACCGCAACTTCGAAGGCCGCCAGGGCGCCGGTGGGCGCACGCACCTGGTCAGCCCGGCGATGGCCGCCGCGGCGGCGGTGACCGGTCATTTCGTCGACGTACGCGAACTGCTCAACGGGGGCGCGCAGCAATGAAGGCTTTCACTCAGCACACCGGCCTGGTCTGCCCGCTCGATCGGGCCAACGTCGACACCGATCAGATCATTCCCAAGCAGTTCCTCAAGTCGATCAAGCGCAGCGGCTTCGGCCCCAACCTGTTCGACGAATGGCGTTACCTCGACGTCGGCCAGCCCGGGCAGGACAACAGCGCCCGGCCGATCAACCCGGATTTCGTGCTCAACTTCCCGCGCTACCACGACGCCAGCGTGCTGCTGGCGCGCGAGAACTTCGGCTGCGGTTCCTCGCGCGAGCACGCGCCCTGGGCGCTGGACGAGTACGGTTTCCGTGCGGTCATCGCGCCGAGCTTCGCCGACATCTTCTACAACAACAGCTTCAAGAACGGCCTGCTGCCGATCGTGCTCGCCGAGCAGGAGGTCGACGAGCTGTTCCGCCAGACCGAAGCCAGCGAGGGCTACCAGCTGACCGTCGACCTCGACGCGCAGACCGTGACCCGGCCGGACGGCGTGCAGTACCGCTTCGAGGTGGATGCCTTCCGCAAGCACTGCCTGCTCAACGGGCTCGACGACATCGGCCTGACGCTGCAGGACGCCGAAGCGATCGAGGCTTTCGAGGCCCGTCATCGCCAGAGCCAGCCCTGGCTCTTCGGCGCGATCCGGTAGGCGGCCGAGCCATGAGCGAGCACCAGCAGGTCGTCCAGCGCCAGTTCGGCGAGCAGGCCGCTGCCTACCTCACCAGCGCCGTGCATGCCCAGGGGGCCGAATTCGCCGCCCTGAAGGAGGCGCTGGCCGGCCGCGCGGATGCCCGGGTGCTCGACCTGGGCTGCGGCGCCGGGCACGTCAGCTTCCAGGTCGCGCCGCATGCCGGGGAGGTCGTGGCCTACGACCTTTCGGCCGGGATGCTGGAGGTGGTGGCGGCCGCCGCGCGCGAGCGCGGGCTGGGCAACGTCCGCACCGAGCAGGGCGCGGTCGAGGCGTTGCCGTTTCCCGACGGCCGCTTCGACTTCGTCTTCAGCCGTTATTCCGCTCATCACTGGAGCGATCTGGGGCGTGCGCTGCGCGAGGCGCGCCGGGTCCTGGCGCCGAGCGGCCGGGTCGCGATCTCGACGTGGTCGCGCCGGGGCTGCCGCTGCTCGACACGCACCTGCAGACGGTGGAGCTGCTGCGCGATGCCAGCCACGTGCGCGACTACAGCGTCGCCGAATGGCTGCGGCAACTGGGCGACGCCGGCCTGCAGGTCGAGCGCCATGCCTGCCAGCGGCTGCGTCTGGAATTTTCCTCCTGGGTCGAGCGCATGCGCACGCCCCAGCCGTTCCGCGAGGCCATCCGCGCGCTGCAGACCGCAGCCAGCGAAGAGGTCCGCGATTATTTCGAAATCGATGCCGAGGGTTCCTTTTCCACCGACGTGGTGGTCATCTGGGCCCGGCGCTAGACAGGTGGCGCGTATGGCGCCCGACAAGGGGCAAGCATGAGCAAGCAGATTCTGATTCTCCCGGGCGACGGCATCGGCCCTGAAATCGTGGCCGAGGCGGTCAAGGTCCTGGAGTCGGTGAACGACAACTTCGGGCTGGGCTTCGAGCTGACCGAAGACGTCATCGGCGGCGCGGCCATCGACAGGCACGGCTTGCCGCTGGCCGACGAGACGCTGGCGCGGGCGCAGGCGGCCGATGCCGTGCTGCTGGGCGCGGTCGGCGGCCCGAAATGGGACAGGATCGAGCGTGACATCCGCCCTGAGCGCGGCCTGCTGAAGATCCGTTCCGCCCTGGGGCTGTTCGGCAACCTGCGCCCGGCGACCCTGTATCCGCAGCTCGCCGGCGCCTCGACGCTCAAGCCCGAGGTGGTCTCGGGGCTGGACATCCTCATCGTCCGCGAACTGACCGGCGGCATTTATTTCGGCGCGCCGCGCGGCCAGCGCCAGCTGGACAACGGCGAGCGCCAGGCCTACGACACGCTGCCCTACAGCGAGGGCGAGATCCGCCGGATCGCCAAGGTCGGCTTCGACATGGCGCGGGTGCGTGGGAAGAAGCTGTGCTCGGTGGACAAGGCCAACGTGCTCGCCTCCAGCCAGCTGTGGCGCGAAGTGGTGGAGGAGGTGGCCCGTGAGTATCCGGACGTCGAGCTCAGCCACATGTACGTCGACAATGCCGCCATGCAGCTGGTCCGCGCGCCCAAGCAGTTCGACGTGATCGTCACCGACAACATGTTCGGCGACATCCTGTCGGACCAGGCTTCCATGCTCACCGGCTCGATCGGCATGCTGCCGTCCGCCTCGCTCGACGCCAACAACAAGGCATGTACGAACCCTGCCATGGCTCCGCGCCTGACATCGCCGGGCAGGGCATTGCCAACCCGCTGGCCACCATCCTTTCGGTCTCGATGATGCTGCGCTACAGCTTCGGCCAGAGCGCTGCGGCCGGCGCCATCGAGCGGGCGGTCGGCCAGGTGCTCGACCAGGGGCTGCGCACCGGCGACATCTGGTCCGAAGGCTGCAGGAAGGTCGGTACGCGCGAAATGGGCGACGCGGTGGTCGCCGCGCTCGCGACGTTGTAAGCTTTTTGCCCGCCAACAGGGCGGGCCACTCCCACTGAAGGTTAGTTGCAGATGAAACGTGTAGGTCTGATCGGTTGGCGGGGCATGGTGGGTTCCGTGCTCATGCAGCGCATGCTGGAAGAACGGGACTTCGACCTGATCGAGCCCGTGTTCTTCACCACCTCCAATGTCGGCGGCCAGGCGCCGGACATCGGCAAGGACATTCCCGCGCTGAAAGACGCCTACAGCATTGACGAGCTGAAAGGTCTGGACGTGATCCTGACCTGCCAGGGCGGCGACTACACCAACGAGGTCTTCCCGAAACTGCGCGAAGCTGGCTGGCAAGGCTACTGGATCGACGCGGCCTCGGCGCTGCGGATGCACGACGACGCGGTCATCGTGCTCGACCCGGTCAACCGCCGGGTGATCGACCAGCAGCTCGACGCCGGGACCCGCAACTACATCGGCGGCAACTGCACCGTCAGCCTGATGCTGATGGGCCTGGGCGGCCTGTTCGAGGCCGGGCTGGTGGAGTGGATGAGCGCCATGACCTACCAGGCGGCGTCCGGCGCCGGCGCGCAGAACATGCGCGAGCTGATCAAGCAGATGGGCGCGATCAACGCGGCGGTGGCCGACGACCTGGCCAACCCGGCGAGCGCCATCCTGGAGATCGATCGCAAGGTCGCCGAGACCCAGCGCGGCGAAGGCTTCCCGGTCGACAATTTCGGCGTGCCGCTGGCCGGCAGCCTGATCCCCTACATCGACAAGGAACTGCCGAACGGCCAGAGCCGCGAGGAATGGAAGGCCCAGGCCGAGACCAACAAGATCCTCGGCCGCTTCAAGAACCCGATTCCGGTCGACGGCATCTGCGTGCGCGTCGGGGCCATGCGTTGCCACAGCCAGGCGCTGACCATCAAGCTGAACAAGGACGTGCCGATCTCGGACGTCGAAGGCTGATCAGCCAGCACAACCCCTGGGTGAAGCTGGTGGCCAATCACCGCGAGGACAGCGTCCACCAGCTCAGCCCGACCGCCGTGACCGGCACGCTGACCGTTCCGGTCGGCCGCTGCGCAAGCTGAACATGGCTCGCACTATCTCGGCGCGTTCACCGTCGGCGACCAGCTGCTGTGGGGTGCCGCCGAGCCGCTGCGGCGCATGCTGCGGATTCTGCTCGAGCGCTGAGGTCGGCGGCTGGGGTCAAGAACACCGAGCCGCTGCCGAAAACCAGAAGACCGCCATGCTGCATGGCGGTCTTTTTTATTCGTGATCGGTGTTTCGCCAGGGGCCATTCCGGTATGCGAGGGTCGCTGATGCGGGGGACTTCGGCTCTTGGCGCCGGCGCCGAGCCCGGTGGCGGTCAATTTGTGGATTGCGTCTGATAATGTGCCAAAAAGCGCGGCGGCGGGCGCCATGCGGCCAGGCGACTTGTTGATAAAACACTATCTGTAAAAGATACTTGCTGAACTATTGAAGAACTATTCTAGAAATGGATTGTTTCTTGCTGATCGCCGGCGGGGACCCCGCGTCGGGCTGGGGCGGCGATATAAACCTCGAAGTTCGAGAAAGAAGATAAACAAGGGATTTTCACTATGGTTCGGGTTCGCAATCTAGTGCTGGCAATCGCGGCTGCCACCGCGTTGACAACCGAAATGGCGCATGCGCTGGGGCTCGGTGAAGTCACGCTCAAGTCGTCGCTGAATCAACCCTTGGTGGCCGAGATCGAACTCTTGGATGCGAAGTCGCTGGCGCCGGGCGAAGTGGTTCCGGCACTGGCGAGCGTCGAAGACTTCAGCAAGGCGGGCGTCGACCGCCTTTATTTCCTCACCGATCTCAAGTTCACCCCCGTTCTTCGCCCTGACGGCAAGAGCGTCATCCAGGTGACCTCGAGCAAGCCGGTTCGCGAGCCCTATCTGAACTTCCTCGTCGAAGTCATGTGGCCCAACGGTCGCCTGCTTCGCGAATACACCCTGTTGCTGGATCCGCCGCTCTATTCGCCCGAGACCGCGGCCGCCGCAGCGCCGCAGCTGGTCCGTGGCGAAGACCGTTACGGGCACTGGGACAGCGACCCGCTGCCCCGCCGCGTGCTCGACCCCGAATGCATGGCTCATCTCAGGGAGATCTGGGCCCGCTACCAGGACCCGGCCATTCCCCAGGCCGCGCGTGCCCGCGGCTGACCGCCGGGGTCCCTTTCGACGCCAATGGAGCAAGCCAACGTGAATCGCAATGTCTGGCTGGTGGTACTGGCCCTGCTCATCCTGCTGAGCGCCATCGTTCCCTACACCCTGCTGACGGAGGTCGCGGCCTGGTACGGCGCCTTCCTGTTCTGGTGCCTGATCGGCGTGCTGGTCATCGTGGCCAACGCCATGCTCACCCGCGACTGGGGGGACGAGTGAAATGAGCGCTTCGATGATCTGGTGGGGCATCGCCCTGTACCTGGTGGCGTCCGTGCTGGTGGCCTACGCCTCCAGGGAAGGGCAGGCCAAGGACATGAACGCCTATTTCCTCGGCAACCGGAGCATGAACGGCATCGTGTCCTCGCTCAGCTATGCCGCCACCACCTACAGCGCCTTCATGATGATCGGCCTGGTGGGCCTCACCTACGCGGGCGGAGTCGGCGCCCTGGGCTTCGAGATCATGTACTTCGCCGGCGTATCGCTGGCGGCGGTGTTCGGGCCGAAGTTCTGGCGCGTGGGGTGCAAGTACGGCTACGTCACGCCCTCCGAGATGCTGGGGCACCGCTACCAGAGCAAGGCGGTGGCGGTGGTCGTCGCGGTGGCCAGCTGCCTCTTTCTCATCCCCTATTCGGCGGTGCAGCTCTCCGGCATCGGCCTGCTGCTGTCGGGCATGACCGACGGGGCGATTTCCTTCACCGTCGGCATCGTGCTGGCCACCGCAATCGCCACGCTGTTCTCCTACATCGCCGGCATCCGCTCGGTGATGTGGACCGACTCGCTGCAGGCGCTGCTGATGATCGTCGTGTCCACCGCGGTGGTGCTGCTGGTCATCTCGCAACTGGGCGGCTTCTCTGCCCTGTTCGGCAGCCTTCGGGAAGCCATCCCGAGAGCCTGACGGTGCCTGGCAGCGGCTACTTCAGCCTGACGACCTTCCTCGCGTTGTCGATTCCCTGGTTCTTCTTCAGCCTGTCGAGCCCGCAGCTGAGCCAGCGCCTGTTCATGCCGAGCTCGCTGCGGGCGATGCGGCAGATGATCCTCGGCTTCCTGGCATTCGGGCTGCTGTTCACCGTGGTGGCGGTACTGCTGGGGCTCTCGGCGCGGGTCGCGTTCCCGGCGCTCGAGCGCGCGACCTGGCCATGCCAACGCTGCTGTCCTCCGGCATGATTCCGCCGCTGATGGGCGTGGTGGTGATGGTCGGGGTGATGGCCGCCGCCATTTCCACCATCGACTCGATCATGCTCACGCTGTCGTCGATGTTCGCCCGTGACGTCTACGGCGCGCTGAGCCGCACGGCCAGCGAGCGCTCGCAGCTGCGCGTCGGCAAGTACGTGATTCCGTTGGTGGCGATCATGGCGCTCGGCTTCGCGCAGCTGCAGTTGGACCTGATCGCGGTGCTGTCGGTGGCGTCTTCCGCCGGGCTGGTGGTGCTGGTGCCCACCATCGTCGGCGCCTTCTACTGGCGGCGCGGCACGGCGGCCGGCGCTATCGCCAGCGTGCTGATCACCGGCGTGGCGGTGGTCGCCGCCCAGGCCACCGGCTTCCGACTGTTCGGTCTGCCGGCGGGCATCTGGGGGATTTTCGTCGCGAGCGCGATCTACGTGGCCGTGAGCCTGCTGACCAAGGCGCCGGAGCAGCGCGCGGACGAGTTCCTGGCCGCCGCGTCCGGCCGTACCGATACCGTCGTGCCCGCGCGGCCGGTGGTGCAGCCTGCGGCCTGACTCAGATTTCGCCATACACGCAGGCGTCGAAAACCAACCCTCTCCCCTTGGGGACAGGGTTGAGGCTCGATGGCGGCGCGGCTATCGGCAGCTCCGTGGCGGCCAGCGGAAGGGGCGGACAAGACCGCCGCTTAGCCGCGGTGCCGGCTCCGCAGGTAGCCCGCGGCGTACTCCTTGAAGGTGTGCACGATGCTGCGTCGCGTCAAACTCTTGAGCGTCAGCAGCACGATTTGCAGGGGTTGCAGATTTTCCCGGATCGGCACGTGCACTACGGACGTGCGTCATAGGTCTGGTCCGTTTCGGGCCGGAGATTGAGCAGCGAATACCCCAGCCCGTTGCCAACCAGCGTGCGGATCGTCTCGAAGGATTGCGAACGATAGGCGATTCTGGGCTTCAGCCCCAAGGCATGGAAGATCGAAAGAAAATATTCACGCGTGTAGGGCAAGTCCATCAGCACGAACGGCTGGTCGACGAGGTCGGCCAGCGACAGCTCGGGCGCCGCTGCCAGGGGATGACTCGGCGGCAGCACGGCGCGGGGCGGCATGGTGGCCAGCGGGGTCGCAGCCAGCGCATCGGTGAGGCCGATATCGAAACTGATGGCCAGTTCGATGGTGCCGGAATGCAGGCCATGCAGCAGCGTTTCCTGATCGCCGACAAGGATATGTACGTTGATACCCGGGAAGTGCTCCTTGAATCCGGCGATCAGGCCGGCGAGCAGCATCGGTGCCAGGTTGGTGAAGCAACCCACCGTGATATCGCCGTGCAGCGAACTGCCCAAGCGCCGGCGATGCTGCGGAATTCGTCGGCATGGGCCAGCAGGCCTTTGGCTTCGAGCACCAGCAGCTTGCCATAGGAAGTCACCGCCATGCCCTTGGCTGGCTTGCGCACGAAGACCTGGATGCCCAGCTCTTCCTCGAACTGCTGCACGGTCGCCGACACCGCGCCAGGGCTGCGTCCAACCCGATCCGCCGCGGCGGTGATGCTGCCGGTCTCACTGACTGCAACGAGCGTACGAAGCATGCGGAGCGAAAAGTTATTCAATTTTTCCGAATCACTTGCAGAAGTTATTTTGTATTTTCAAAGCTATCGCGGGTTTCTAGGCTGTGTCCATCTTCTTCAGCGTCATTGGTGTCCACATGCCCGGTTCCCTGTTTTCTTCCTCACGGTCTGTCGTCGTGGCTGCGGCACATGCCTCCGCGCCTCCTTTGGACCGCGACGCCGGCGTTGCGAAAGCCTGTCAGATAATCGCCGACGCTAGCGCGGCTGGTGCACGGCTGGTGGTGTTCTCCGAGTCCTTCATTCCCGGATTCCCAATTTGGACGGGCATTTTCCCGCCGGTTGACGGGCACTCGCTTTTCCGGCGATTTGCCGAAAATGCACTCAATCCGCAGGACAAGCCGTTCCGCACCATCATGGAAGCGGCGGCACGGCATCGTATCTACGTGAGCCTGGGTTTCTGCGAGGTCTCTTCGCGCAGTCCCGGCCGCTTGTGGAACAGCCAGGCGTTGATATCGGACGAGGGTGTATTGCTCAACCTGCACCGCAAGCTGGTTCCGACTTACTACGAGCAGTTGGTTTGGGACCGCGGCGACTCCGAAGGGCTGCGCGTGATGGACACTCCGATCGGCCGCATCGGCGGGTTGGTCTGCGGTGAGAACAACAATCCGCTGGCACGCTACGTGCTGATGGGGAAGGCGAGGAAATCCATTGCGCTTGCTATCCAGCGATATGGCCGTTCCGTAACCCGGTCAACGGCCCGATCTACGATCTGCGCGACGCGATCCGTTTTCGCGCCGCGGCGCACAGTTTCGAAGCCAAGGTCTTCACCATCGTGGCCTCGGGCATGGTTGACGATGCGCTGATCGACACCTTCAGCGGAGGCGATCCGGACAAGGCCCAGATCCTGCGCGCCTGTCCGCCGGCCTGCTCGATGATCATTGGCCCGACCGGCGAACTGGTCTCCGAGGTGCGTCAGGACGAAGAGGGGCTGGTCTTGGCCGAGCTGGACCTTGCATCGCTGGTGGAACTGCGGCGCCACCACGATATGGCTGGCTATTACTGCCGCAGTGACGTCTTCCGCCTGCGCCTGGAGCGCCAACGCGCCGAGGTGCTGGAGGTCATCAATGCCCCCTCGGGTGCGCTGATCCATCGCACGGATGTTCCCTTTTCACTATCTGCCGAACATGAACGAGACGAGCCTTCGGCCCGTCAGCCCCAGGAGTGATGCCATGAAAGCCTATTCGTCTTTTGCTGCGCTGTGTCTGCTGGCAACAGCGTCGATGGGAAGCATCTCCGCCACGGCGGCCAGCTTCGGAAAAACCGGTGAGCCGGTGAAAATGACCGTCGGTTTCCCATGCTGCTATGCGGCGACCTGGTCGGGCTATGTCGTCAAGGAAAAAGAACTCTGGAAACAGCACCTGCCTGAAGGCTCCGAGATCACCTACAACATTCCCATCGCCGGGCCGCCGATCGTCAATGGCATGCTCGCCGACAAGATTCAGGTCGGGTACCTGGGCGACATGCCCGCAATCGCCCTGACCACCAAGGAGCGGGTGGCGGACGTTCGCCTGGTGGCGACGACGGCGCTGGCCAAGGACCAGTGCAACATCCTGCTCGTCCGCGAGGACGCACCGGAGTTCGCCGCTCCCAACGAGGCAGTGGCCTGGCTGCAGGAAAAACAGGTAGCGGTACCGCGAGGCAGCTGCGGAGATCACTTCGCCAGCGCGATCATGAAGGACAGCGGCGTCGAGCCCGGCAGTTACCTCAATCAGACCATCGAGGTGATCTCCAGCAGCTTCCGCGCGAAGAAGATCGACGCTGCTTCCGTCTGGGAGCCGGTGGCCTCGCAGCTCGTCAATAGCGGCCTCGCGCGGCGCGCAGCTTCTGGCGCCAACTTCGACATGACCGATGGGGCCTTCATCGCCATGCGCCAGGATTTGATCGAATCGCGGCCCGACGTGGTGCGGGCCTGGCTAGAGGCGGAACTGGATGCGCAACTGTTCATGTCCGACCCACAAAACGCCGCGGAAGTGGTGCGGATCATCCACAAGAACGTGCCCCAGTTCAGCGAGCAGGATCTGCATGACGCCTTATACCGGCGTTACGCCGAGAACCAGGGGGGAATGCCGAGCGCCTTGTCCAGCCGTTCACCTTCACGGGCGAGGTCCGTGAACTGCTCGCCAAGCAGACCACCTTCCTGCATTCGATCAAGGGGATCGCGGTGTCGCAGATGCGTCCCGACGCCATCTATACGGACGCCGCGGACGAAGTGCTTGCAGGGCGCGGCCTGACGGCGCCGGTTGGCCGCATCGAGGGGGTCGCCCAGTGATGGGCGATGTCATGCAGAATCACCCTGCAGCGACCGCCGCACGTAAATCCAGGACCTACGTGCACAGGCCGCAGCGGGGACGCGGATCGCCCAGCTGCTGCTGGGATTCGCCTGCGCCTTCCTCTTCTGGTACCTGACGGTGGACGTCTGGCAACTTCCCCGCTTCGCCAATCTACCGGGACCTAGCGAGGTGTTCTCCGAGTGGTTCAGCCCCGATCCGATCTACGGGCTGTCCTTCTACACCCCGGACTACTATTGGCACATCCTGCATAGCCTGGCCCGGGTAGGCGTCGCCTTCGTCTTGGCCACTCTGCTGGGCGTGCCCCTGGGGCTGTTGATGGGTTGGTCGCAGCGCGTGCGCGAGTATGTCTTTCCGCTGTTCGAGCTGCTACGGCCGATACCACCGCTGGCGTGGGTGCCACTGGCGATCCTGATGTTCCAGGGAACCGAAACGCCGGTGATCTTCCTCACGTTCCTCGCGGCGTTCTTCGCCACCGCGCTGAACAGCATGCTCGGCGCCCGCTCGATCGACCCGTCGCTGATACGCGCGGCCCGCTGCCTGGGCGCCGGTGAATGGCGGCTGTTCTCCAGGATCGTCGTACCCGGCGCACTGCCGCAGGTGTTTTCCGGATTGCAGATCTCGTTGGGCGTCGCCTGGTTTTCGCTGGTCGCTGCAGAAATGGTGTCCGGCGAGTACGGCCTCGGTTACCTCATCAATACCGGCTACTCGATGGCTACCTATCCCACCATCTTCATCGGAATGATCACGCTCGGCGTGGTGGGCTACCTGACGTCGGTAGTGATTCGCCTGATCGAGCACGCACTGCTGCGCTGGAGGAATGACGAACAGGGGGGCAGATCATGAAACGTGCGGCGCCGACGAGCATCGGCCATCTGAAGATCGAGGACGCGGTCAAGGTTTACCGTTCCCGCAATGTGGAAACCCTGGCAGTCGATCACTGCAGTCTCGACATCCAGCCAGGAGAGATCTGCATGATCGTCGGTCCTTCCGGATGCGGCAAGACCACCCTGCTCAATGCCGTGGCCGGCTTTCACGGGCTTACCTCCGGACGTATCACCCTCGATGGCGAGCTGCTTTGTGGTCCCGGCAAGCCGATGGCCGAACCAGGCCCGGACCGGGTGGTGGTATTCCAGAACGGCGCCCTGTTTCCCTGGATGACGGTGCTGGACAACGTCACCTTCGGTCCGCTGTCGCAGAAGACCATGACGACCTCAGAGGCTCGGGAGAAGGCCCGCGAATTGCTGGCCGACGCCGGCCTGGCAGGTATGGAACATCGCTACCCCGAGCAACTGTCCTCGGGTGTCCGGCGGCGCGTGGAGATTACCCGCGCATGATGAACGATCCCGCCGTACTGCTGCTGGACGAGCCATACCGGGCGCTGGACAGCCTGACCCGGGCGATGATGCACGAGGCCCTGCTGGAGATGCATGCACGACGGCCGGTGACCATCCTGTTCATCACCCACGACCTGGAGGAAGCGGTGTTCCTCGGGCATCGCATCGTCGTGATGTCCGCTCGACCTTGCCGGCCGACGCTACAGATGGAGATCGACATCCCCCATCCGCGCGATTACTCGATTACCACCAGCGATGCGTACCGCGGCTACGTCGAGTCGGCACTGGATGCCGTCCACCTGGAAGCGCAGAAGTCGTTCGCTGCCAACGAAGCAGAGGCCCGTCCATGACCCCGCACGCCAATACGCACCCTGGAGCGATCGGGCGCTGGCGCACCCTGCCCAGCGCAGGCCGCCGCGCCGCCGTCTCGCTGATCGTCATGCTGCTGGCCTGGGAACTGATTGCCCACAGCCCCCGGCTCTTCGGCTTCGAAGTGCCCTATCTGGGTGTACTGCCCGCGCCCAGCGCTGTGATCGGCGAATGGGTGATGCTGCTGGGCGATGCCCATTACTGGGGCTCCTGGTACTTGAGCTTCACTCGGGTCTTCGCCGGCTTCACCAGCGCCTTGCTGCTCGGGGTTCCCCTGGGCCTGTGGTTCGCCATCAGCCCGACGATGCGCAACCTGTTCTTTCCGGTATTCGAGATGCTGCGCCCGGTCCCGCCCATCGCATGGGTCCCGGCGGCCATTATCTTCTGGCCCACCCAGGAGCTGTCGATCATCTCGGTCATCTTCCTGGGGGCCTTCTATACGATCACCCTGAATACCTACAACGGTGGGCGCCGCGTCGATCTGGCGATCATCCAGTCGGCCCGCTCGATGGGCGCCAGCCGCAGCAACATCTTCAGGCGCATCGTGCTGCCGGGGACTCTCCCGAGCATCGTCGCCGGCGCCGCCATCGGCATGGGCATTACCTGGGAAGTGGTCGTGGCGGCGGAGCTGATATCCGGCGGTAACGGCGGAGGTGGCGGCGGGCTCGGGCTGTTCATGTGGGACGCCTATCTGGCGGGCAACCACGAGCAGATCCTGGTCGGCATGCTCTCCATCGGCCTGGCTGGCTATTTCTCCAGCGGCCTGCTCAGACGCTTCGGTGGACTGCTTACGCCTTGGCTATCGAGGAACTGACATGACGAACCATGTTGAAACACAGGATGCCAGCGTTGCCGGCGAGGCCACTCGAGGCTTCACCGAAATCCTGGCGCTGTACCACGGATTCGGCCGGGGCGCGCAGAGAATCGAAGTCATCGAGAACTGCGAGTTCAAGCTCAAGCCAGGCAAGCTCACGGTGATGATCGGCCCCTCAGGTTGCGGCAAGAGCACCCTGGCCAAGCTTCTGGCAGGCTACCTCCACCCCGACGAAGGCAGCCTGCTGATCGATGGCAGGCACATCGCCGGCCCCGGCAAGGATCGGCTGATGGTGTTCCAGGAAAGCGCCTTGTTCCCCTGGATGGTCAACGAGGAGAACGCTCTTTATGGCCTGCTCGCCAGCGGCCAGGTCGGAGCGGGCGCGCGGCAGCGGGTTACCGCACTGATGGATCGGGTTGGTCTTGGACGCTTCCGGCACAAGTACCGGGTGCGCTCTCCGGTGGCATGCAGCGGCGCCTGGAAATGGTCCGCGCCTTGGTGAACGAGCCGGCACTTTTCATTCTCGACGAGCCGTTCCGTGGCTGGACGCCATGACGCGCACGCTGATGCAGGAGCATTTCGCGCAGATGTTCGAGGAAGGCCGGCGGACCGCGCTGTTCATTACCACCGACATCGACGAGGCGCTGTTGCTGGCGGATGAGATTCTGGTCATGAGCAGCCGTCCGATGAAGGTCACCCGGCGTATCACGGTCGACGTCCCACGTCCACGGACTGTCGCGGGCATGATCAAGGACGAGCGCATGAAGCACATCAAGGTGGCAGTCACGAAGGCGCTCTACAGCGAGGCGATAAAGGCCTTCGACGGAAGCAGTCGCGCGGTGGCGGCGGCCGGCTTCGAGAAATTCCTCGATACCACCCAGTGAGCGAGTCGCTGACCAACCTGCTGCAGCCAGGGGACCCACTCTTCTGGGCGGCGTGGCTCTCTGTGCTGGTATCGGGCATCCTGCGCGGCTTCACGGGCTTTGGCTCGGCGCTGTTCTCGGTGCCGATCCTTTCGCTGTTCCTCTCGCCCGCGCTGGCTGCACCTATCGTCATGGGCCTGCAGGTGCTCTCCGGATTGGAGTCGCTGCGCAAGGACGGCCGGATATCGACATGCGCAGCGCGGTGCAGCTCAGCCTGCCCGGCGTGGTGACCTCGCTGGCCGGCATTGGCCTGCTGGTCTCCCTGCCGGAGCCCACGCTGCGCCTGTGCATGGGGCTGATCGTGCTCGGGGCGGTTGTGGTGCTCGCCTCGGGGTGGCGCTTCGAGCGGCGCCCAGGACCATTGCTCACCTTCGGAGTGGGCGCAGTTTCGGGTCTCCTGAATGGATTTTCGGCGATGAGCGGTCCGCCGCTGGTGCTCTACTTCCTGGGGGGACCGTTTAGTCCGGCTACTGCACGAGCATCAATGACCAGCATTTTCATGGTGCAGGGATTTGTCTCTCTTTTCGGCCTGCTTCTAGTCGGCGCGCTGAACTGGCAGGCGCTGCTCGTCACGGTCCTGCTCTATCCGGTACTGGCCTTTGGCACCTGGTTAGGGACGGCCGCCTTCTACCGCGCCTCGACCAAGGCGTATCGGCAAGTGGCGGTCGGCACGCTGGCTATTCTCGCCGCGGTGCTCATGCTGCAGGCGGTGCGGTCGCTTGCCTGAGTCGCTGCGCTCCGTTGAACGGTAGAAGGGCAGGACATTCTCGTTTCAATTTTCCGGTCCGGGACGAACACCTATAACGAACTCGTTCGCCGGGTGTTTCGGCTCACCCAATGGCCGACCGTGCGGCCTGGGTATTGGCCCCAGCATTCAGACCGCCTCGGCACCGAACAGATAGGCATCCATCGCCAGCACCCCATGGGTAATGCCGCCGTCGACCATCGTCAGCGCATCGTCCTCGGCCTCGCGCGCGCCCAGGGCCACCAGCAGGGGGACGAAGTGCTCCTCGGTCGGGTGCGCGCGGAGGGCGTCGGGCGCCTGCCGGCGATAGTCGATCAGGTCCTCGAGGCGGTTCTCGCGCAGCGCCTCGCGTACCCAGCCGGTGAACTGGTGGACGTAGTCGGTCTCCGCGCCGTGCCGGGTGCGGAATTCCTGCAGGTTGTGGGTCAGGCTGCCCGATCCGATGACCAGCACGCCCTGCTCGCGTAGCGGCTTCAGCGCCTGGCCGAGCTGCCAGGCTGTCCGAGCGTCGCAGGGGTAGGGCAGCGAGACCTGGAATACCGGTATGTCGCGTTCGGGAACAGGTGCAGCAGCGGCACCCAGGCGCCATGGTCGAGCCCGCGGTCGGCATCGGCATGGCTGTCGAAGCCCGCCGCACGCAGCGCGTCCACAGTCTGCAGTGCCAGTTCCGGATGCCCTGGCGCCGGGTAGCGCAACTGGTAGAGCGGCGGGGGAAGCCACCGAAGTCGTGGATCGTTTCCGGCCGTGGACTGCTGGTCACGCCGATGCTGCCGCGCGTCATCCAGTGCGGCGAGACGATCAGTACGGCCTCGGGACGCGGCAGCTGCCGCCCCAGCGCCGACAGCCGCTCTCCGGCGATGCCCGGGTCGAGCGCGAAGGTCGGTGCTCCGTGGGAAACGAACAGGACGGGTGGCATGGGGGCGCTCCTGCGGCTGGAGGGGCTGGACGATCGATGGTCGCCGATGGGCATGGTATGGGCAACTGGGCCCCGGCCTGCGCCGGGCGACGGAGCGGTGTGGGGCGTGGCGCGGGTGTGGCTGCGACCGAGGTAACAGAGGCCGGCGCGCACCTGGATGACTCGATCACCGCCTCGTTCAGCGCAGGTTCAAGAAGGGTTCAGTAGGGGTTCAGGGGGCCTGCGGCAGACTGTTGTCGAGTTGGTCAACAACCGAACCAAGAGGACGACTTATGACGCTCACCCTGAACCGCATCGCCCTGGCTACCCTTCTCTCCGTAGGCGCCGTCAGCGCGCAGGCGGCGGACAATTTCGTCGGCCTGACCTGGGGCCAGACCGACAACAACATCCAGAAGTCCAGCTCGCTGAACGCCAACCTGGGCCAGCCGAACCTGGACAAGGTGATCGACGACAAGAGCACCTGGGGCGTGCGCGCCGGCCAGCAGCGCGAGGACGGTCGCTACTACGCCACCTACGAGAACATCTCCGACAGCAGCGGCGGCTACAAGCTGCGCCAGCAGAACCTGCTCGGCAGCTACGACATGTTCCTGCCGGTGGGCGACCACAACACCAAGCTGTTCGGTGGCGCCACCGCCGGCCTGGTCAAGCTGGAGCAGGAAAGCAGCGGCTTCAGGCGCGACAGCGACATCGGCTACGCTGTCGGCCTGCAGGCCGGTATCCTGCAGCAGCTCAGCAGCAAGGCCTCGATCGAGGGTGGCTATCGCTACCTGCGCACCAACGCCAGCACCGAGATGGTGCCGCATGGCGCCGCGAAGGCCGGGTCGCTGGACCTGCACAGCAGCGCGCAGTTCTACCTCGCGCCAACTACGCCTTCTGAACCGCGCCCTAACGAAAGGGCCGGGCACACGCCCGGCCCTTTCGCCCATTGCATGAAGGAGACGCGCGATGAAGTTGCTGGTGGTGGAAGACGAGGCCCTGCTGCGCCACCATCTGTTCAGCCGCCTGCGCGAGCACGGCCACGTCGTCGATGCCGTGGGCACCGCGGAGGAGGCCCTGTACCGCGCCGAGTCCTACAACCACGACCTCGCCCTGATCGATCTCGGCCTGCCGGGCATGAGCGGCATCGACCTGATCCGCCAGCTGCGCAGCCAGGACAAGAATTTTCCCATCCTCATTCTCACCGCCCGCGGCAACTGGCAGGACAAGGTCGAAGGCCTGTCCTGCGGGGCCGACGACTACCTGGTCAAGCCCTTCCAGTTCGAGGAGCTGGAGGCGCGCCTGAACGCACTGCTGCGGCGCTCCTCGGGCTTCACCAAGCCGACCATCGAGGCCGGCCGCCTGGTGCTCGACCTCAATCGCAAGCAGGCGCTGGTCGACGAGGCGTCGCTGCAACTCACCGCCTTCGAGTACCGCATCCTCGAGTACCTCATGCGCCACCACCAGCAGGTGGTCGCCAAGGAGCGCCTGATGGAGCAGCTCTATCCGGACGACGACGAGCGCGATCCGAATGTCATCGAGGTGCTGGTCGGGCGCCTGCGGCGCAAGCTCGAGGCGGCGCTCGGCGGCAAGCCGATCGAGACCGTGCGCGGCCAGGGCTACCTGTTCAACGAGCGCTGCCGATGAGGGCACGGCAGCGCTGGCGTTCCCTGCGCCTGCGTCTGATGCTCGGCACCGCGGTGCTCGCGGTGCTGTTCATGCTGGTGCTGCTGCAGGTGCTTCAGGGCGTGTTCTCCCTGGCCCTGGACGAGAGCATCGAGAAGCGCCTGGCCGCCGACGCCGCCGCGCTGGTCTCCGCCGCGCGCATCGAGAACGGCCGCCTGGTCATGCCGGACAAGCTGCCGGATGAGGAATTCGACAACCTCGACTCGCGCCTGCTGGGCTTCATCTACGACCGCGACGGCCAGCTGGTCTGCGCTCGCGTTCGGCCGAGGACGAGGAGGTGCCCTACCTGCCGCGCTACGACGGCCGCGGCCACGAGCTGCTGCGCCTGCGTGACACCCAGGGCCAGGAGTTCTTCGTCTACGACGTGGAGATCGACCTGCTGCGCGGTGCCAGCGCCGCCTTCAGCATCGTCACCATGCAACCCACGCGCGACTACCAGATGATCTACCGCGGCTTCCAGCGCCAGCTCAACCTGTGGCTGGGCGGCGCCCCTGCTGGTGCTGCTGGGGCTGCTCTGGTTCGGCCTGACCTGGGGCTTTCGCAGCCTGCGCCGGCTCAGCGACGAACTGGACGAGGTGGAGGCCGGCACCCGCGAACACCTCAGCGGCGAGCATCCGCAGGAGCTGCTGCGTCTGACCGGCTCGCTCAACCGTCTGCTGGACAGCGAGCGGCGCCAGCGCGAGCGCTACCGCGATTCCCTGGAGGACCTGGCGCACAGCCTGAAGACGCCGCTGAGCGTGCTGCAGGGCGTCGGCGAGACGCTTGCCACCCAGCCGGAAAACCGCGAGCAGGCGCAGCTGATGCAGGCGCAGATCGAGCGCATGAGCCAGCAGGTCGGCTACCAGCTGCAGCGTGCCAGCCTGCGCCGCAGCGGCCTGGTGCGCCACCGCGAGCAGGTCTGGCCGCTGCTCGACGGGCTGTGCCGGTCGCTGGACAAGGTCTACCGCGACAAGCGCGTGCAGACCGACCTGCAGGTGCCGGAACATAGCCTCGTGAGCATGGAGCGCGGTGCCCTGATGGAGCTGCTCGGCAACCTGCTGGAGAACGCTACCGCCTGTGCCTCGGGCGGGTGCGGGTGACCTTGGGGCCGCAGCCCGGCGGCTGCCTGCTGAGCATCGAGGACGATGGCCCCGGGGTGCCGGCGGACCAGCGCGCGCGCGTGCTGCGCCGTGGCGAGCGGCTGGATGCGCAGAACCCGGGGCAGGGCATCGGCCTGGCCGTGGTGCAGGACATCATCGACAGCTACGACGGCGAGCTGAGCCTGGAGGATTCGGAGCTGGGCGGGGCCTGCTTCCGGGTGCGGCTGTACGACTGAGCGCCGAGCCATGCCGGGACGGCTTTTTTGCATTTCCATGACCATCGGCTCGCCCCAGGCGTCGGCGCTGCTGCGATGATGGCGCTCGGCTCGCCTGTCGATCGGCTTGCCGTTCTTTTCGCATACACAGGGCAGTGGCAGCCAAACGCATGGGCGACTTCAAGAAACGCGCGCGAACCCTTCTGATCCTGCTGGCCGTGGTCGGCCTGGGCACCAGCTTCTGGCGCAACGACGGCTGGCTGGAGCTGTGCGCCGGCCTCGCGCTCTTCCTGTTCGGCATGCAATGCCTGGAGGAGGGGCTGCGCGAGCTGGCCGGCGGCAAGCTGGAACGGCTGCTGGCGCGCAGCACGGCAACGCCCTTCAAGGGGCTGCTGTTCGGCCTCGGCGGGACCATGCTGCTGCAGTCCAGCACGCTGGTCTCGCTGCTCACCCTCGCCTTCATCAGCACCGGGCTGGTCAAGCTGGCCGGCGGCATCGCCATCCTGTTCGGCGCCAACCTCGGCTCTACCACCGGCATCTGGCTGCTGGCGCTGGCCGGGCAGAACGTCAGCCTCAGCCCGTTGGCGCTGCCGCTGCTGGTGTTCGGCGTGATGGCCGGCTTGCTCCACGCGCGCGGCAAGGCCGGCGGGCGCATCCTGCTGGGCATCGCTTCATCTTCCTCGGCATCGACCAGATCAAGACCGGCTTCGTCGCCCTCGGCGGCGGGATGGACCTGTCCGCCTACCACGCCCAGGGCCTGGGCGGCCAGCTGCTGTTCGTGGCCGTCGGCACGCTCGCCACCGTGGTACTGCAGTCCAGCCACGCCACGCTGATCCTCACCCTGGCGCGCTCGCCAGCGGGCAACTGGAGCTGGGCCAATCGCTGGCGATCGCCATCGGCGCCAACGTCGGCACCACCGTGACCGCCGCGCTGGTCGGCTCGCTGGGCGGCAATCGCAACGCACAGCGGCTGGCGCTGGCCCACGTCCTGTTCAACGTCGTCACCGCGACACTCGCGCTGGCCCTGCTGCTGCCGCTGACCGACCTGGTGCGCGGGCTCACCGAGCCGTTCGGGCTCGGCGGCAACACGCTGATCCAGCTGGCGCTGTTCCACTCGCTGTTCAACGCGATGGGCGTGGCGCTGTTCTGGCCGTTCCAGCGCCAGCTGGCCGAGCTGCTGCTCCGGCTGCTGCCGGAGCGCGACGAGCCGGTGGTGCGTG
>LZQQ01000028.1_pt1 | contig 24160 bp, 32 predicted proteins | sample 768581 | NCBI WGS metagenome assembly LZQQ01 (sample SAMN05207185, study PRJNA324510) | oil field metagenome | isolation source: sample BH-FW-20 from oil reservoir | place: India: Bombay High | collected 2015-11-25 | reverse complement strand
CAGACGTACGTACGTACGTAGCTGTACATCGATCGATGCTAGACGTACGTAGTGGGGGCACCCCCGGTTTGGTGGCAGAAGGGGTGGCGGCCATGAAAGCCGCCGTATCGAAAATTCCGGTGACGGTGAAATCTCGGATTGGTATCGACGACCAGGAAGATTTCGAAACGCTGGTGGACTTTGTCACTCAAGTGCACGACGCCGGTGCCGACGGCATGATTATCCATGCCCGTAAAGCCTGGTTGCAAGGTTTGTCGCCCAAGGAAAACCGCGAAGTGCCCCCATTGAAATACGACTGGGTTCGACGCATTAAACAGTTATTCCCAGAGTTTCCAATCGCCATCAATGGTGGAATCGCGTCGCCGCAAGACGGTTTGGCGTTTTTACAACCCGATGGAGATTTGCCAGCGGTGGACGGCGTCATGCTCGGGCGTGCGGTGTATGAAAACCGTATTTATTGACGGAAGTCGAGTCGGCTTTATTATGATGATGTGTCTGAACCATTGAATCGGGAAGCCGTTTTGGAAGCCATGTACCCTTATATCGAACGTCATTTGTCGTCCGGCGGCAAATTGAACCAGGTGAGCCGCCATATGCTTGGCCTGTTTGCCGGCTTACCGGGCGGGCGTATGTGGCGCCGTTACATTTCCGAAAATGCGTTCAAACCGGGCGCCGGAATTGAAGTGTTGCAGGAAGCTTACCGCCGTGTTGCCCAGGAAATCCAACGTATGGAAGAGCAAAACCGATGATTTTACTGGAAGTGCCCTTCGCCGAAAAAGACGCCGCCAAGTCATTAGGGGCTCGTTGGAACCCCATGGAGAAAAATGGTATGTGCCTGAAAACCTGGCGGACGACTTAGCACCGTTCGAACGCTGGTTGCCCAATCAGCCAACCTTGTCGATTGTCGATTCACCCTTGTCGCCGGACGCCGTGCCCGCAAATGAAAAGGAAAAGGGCGTTACGCTGGGGCAGTTGATGTTCCAGGTTCAGTCGGCTTTGCGTCAATCCTTTCCCGGTGCCGTATGGGTCAAAGCGGAAATCGCCAACCTGAATGAACGCCGAGGGCACGTTTATCTGGAACTGACGGAAACGGCTGAAACCGGCGGGGCGGTTGCCACCTGCCGCGCCATGATTTGGCAAAGCCAAGTCACTCGTATTTTAGAGACTTTTGCCAAAGAAACCGGTTCCGAATTAAAACCAGGTCAAAAGGTGTTGTTGCTGGCCGAAGTGAATTTTCACGAAAAATTCGGTTTCTCTTTGGTGGTTCAGGACATCGATCCGAGCTTTACACTGGGAGAGCTGGAAGCCAATTTAAATAAGATTCGTCAGCAATTGGTGGCCGAGCAGCTATACGAACGTAATAAACAATTTTCTTTACCGACGGATTTTTCCGTGTCGCGGTCATTGCACCGCCAAATGCCGCGGGGCTCGGAGATTTCCGCGCCGACGCCGACTTGCTGCAACAAGCCGAACTCTGCGAATTCAAATATTTCTACTCCGCTTTTCAAGGCCAGCAGGTCGAGTCGGAGATGCTCACGGCCTTCGATGCCTTTGAAGCACTGCATCAAGCCAATCCGTTTGATGCCTTAATTATCATTCGAGGCGGCGGAGCCAAATTGGATTTAACGCCTTTGAATGTCTATAGCCTCGCCAAAGCGATTGCGAAGGCTCCGATTCCGGTTTTGACCGGCATTGGTCACGAGCGCGACAACACCTTGCTGGACGAAGTCGCGGCGGTTCGATTCGACACCCCGAGTAAAGTCATTGCCGGTGTTCGCCAGGCGATTTTCGAAGGCGCGCAAAAAGCGCAACGACATTGGCTCACCATCGAACAATCCAGCCAGCTGTACGTACAAAAGCAAAAACAGACCCTAGCCGAGATGGAAAAAACGGTTCAACGCCAAAGCCTCACCATTACCGAACGGCTCAAGCGGTTATTAACGCCATTGCATTATCAAATTCAGCGCCAAAGCCTAGGGTTGATTCAAACACAAAAACACGTTTTGTTTCAGCTAAATCAAGAGCTTAAGCACCAGGTTTCAAGTCAGTTGCAACTGCAAAAACATCAATTAATACAGTACCAAGCCACTTTGAAAAGTGCGCCATTTCAATATTTGGAAAAAGCCCGCATCCAAAATAAACAATGGATTCGCTTTGTTTTAAGCTCCGGTCCCAAAACCCAGTTAAACCGCGGGTTTGCGATCGTTAAAGACAAAAAGGGCGGTACACCGATTAAGTCTGCGGAAGTCGCCAAGCGGCAGTCGCAAATTGAAATTACCTTTAAGGATGGCGCTATACAAGCCATTCCGGTAGAAGAATAACCACCATCAAAGGAACGTGTTATGGCCGACAGCAGCAACGAAAGTTATCAAAAAAACTACGCCAAGCTACAAGAAATCGCACAGAAACTATCGAACTCCGAAGAAATCGACATCGATGAACTGGTGCCGATGGTGGATGAAGCCACACGCGCTTATCAAGTGTGTCAGTCCCGCATTGAAGCTGTTGAAGCGGCTTTAAACAAGCGAATCGCCAGTGATAACGACTCGTCAGACAATGACGAATAACCGAAGTAAGTGAACGTCAGATGAAGCACGCCATTATTTATCACAACCCACGTTGTTCGAAAAGTCGTCAAACACGTGCATTATTAGAAGAAAACGGTTTTGAGATTGAGGAAGTACGGTATCTGGATACGCCGCCAACGGTAGAAACGCTGGACACAGTTTGTGATTTACTGGGTGTCGCGCCTACAGAGATCGTAGAACCGGCGAAGCCGAATTCAAAGCACTGGGATTATCCTTGAAAGACAATGCAACAGACCGCCAGGCCTGGCTGGAAATCCTACATCAACATCCTAAACTGATCCAACGACCGATTGTTCACATCGGCGATAAAGCCGTTATCGGGCGTCCGCCGGAAAACGTTCTCAGCTTGTTCTGAATTAAAAAGCTTTAGAATTTCAACAGAAGAGGTGCGCCTGATCGGCGCACTTTTTACGTTATATTTAATTAACATAATATACATTATGCGAGCATTGTATTTATCAAAAAACCAGAGGAAACCTCTGGTTCCTGGTTCTTTGCTTATACCGCTTTATTTTGGAAATGCGATATTGTGTATTTTCGTTTTGGTTTCGGAATCCTTGATTTGGCTTCGTACATTTCCATTCTCATTATGAATGGCCAAAACGGAGATTTCGAAATAACCATTACCATTGATGTCGTCTAGATAAGTGAAATCTTTTGGCGTCCAGTTGGCATTAAAGAACGGAATTCGCTTGATCAAAGTTTTAGAGTGACTGTCTTTGATGACAACAACGGGTTTGCTTGTGGATCCTGCAACCATCAAAACGGCCAACTCAGGATAACCATTGCCATTCATATCCGGCAAAACTTCTGTTGAGATAATGGTGTTTGCACTTTTTGCCGGCGCTGTGATTGGTCCAACATCTCCTGGTAAACTGCTTGTGTCCAACACCCATTCTTCGGCATCAAACCGCCACTTAAGGTCACAGGCATTTGCCCTCCAATCCCCAGCAATAAAACGGATATCCTTGGCATCACCATATTGACTGATTGGATAAGTACCATCGTAGCCGTGTGAATTATGAATGGTGACTTGGTTATTATCGAAATCTACAAGCATGCCGGATGTATTGGCACTATGAAGAATGATTTTATTATCGACCATTTGTTCAAGTGTATCTCCCCAGGCAATTCCGGCGAAACCGCAATACTGGGAATCCACTTCAAAATAAAAAGCGCCTGTTGGCTGAATGCCTAATTCATCAAGGGTTTTGCTTGCGACAGCGACCTGCTCTGTATTGGTTCTGACAGTTGAAATTTCTTTAGTGGGGAGATTGATTCGGGTGGCGTCGCCCATCACATCCGAAAAGAATGTTTCAAATGTAGATGCTGCCGATGAATAAGTCGAAAATTGTAATAAAAATGCCAGTGTTAGCCAGTTCCTTTTTTTCATAATAACAATCCTTAAAATTAATTAGTATTTATGCCTATTATTAATAGACATGGTCATTGTAAAGATTGTTAAAGCTTTATGTTATAAGTTATTTAAATAAAAGAATTAGTTTAGAGAATTTAGAGGAATATAACTATTTGGATACAAAAAACGCCCAGGCTTGGGCGTTTCTTTGGTGAGATTATTTTGAACGTAAAACTATTTAAAGTAATCGACGTGTTCACTCAAAACCATAATCATTGGTGCCATGGACACAATGGCCATCAGAATCGGCACCCAAGCTCTTGGTTGATGATGTTTCACACCAATCGCACCGGCCACCACCGCAATCGGCGCGGCCAACCAGGTAATTGGCGGGAATACGAAGGCGAAGAAAATGGCGACAATCCCAGCCACCATGCCCAGTGTGGCGGCATTCCCCGGGTTGTAAGAGCGTGTGTCTCGCATGTCTCCGGACGTGAACTGGACGATTCCAGACGGCCCATAATGGTTGAAATTTCCGCTTCGGACAGGTCTTTTTGAGTCAACTCGAGATCAGTCATTCCCAAGGTGATTTTTGATTGCGATACAGACTTTTGACCAGCTCGTTCCAATCTGCATCATCCGGCAGTGCATCAACGATTTCATGCGCTTGTTGTTTGATTGACACCTTGTCGCTCCTCTCGTCTTTTTTGTATTATTGAGTTAAAATAAAAATTGGCATGTTTTTTAAATCTCTATGCAAGATAATACCGTTTTGGCGAATTTTCGATTATTATATAACCATTACTGAGATACTCAACCATTAATCATTTCGGGCACCAAGGAGAGATTCTCTATGGCGTTAATGCCGGGCTTACAAATCAATATCGGTCAACAGCTCAAACTGACACCGCAGTTGCAACAATCCATCAAAATCCTGCAATACTCCGCGTTGGAAGTTCAGCAAACCATCTCCACCACGCTTGAAACCAACTTCATGCTGGAACTGGATGAAGACCGCCCGGAAGACGCCGAAGAGTTCGCTTCGGAAGAAGAAGCCGCCGAAGTCGCGGATGCCAGTGAAAACGAGATTGACATCGAAGCGTCCGACACCCTGTCCGACGATTTACAAATCGACTGTGAATGGGAAGAGGTGTATACCGACATCTCCCCTGTTTCCAGTTCAATCAAACCCGACAACGATGATTACACCTCTCCAGAAAACTACACCTCGGCCGAAGTGACCTTGAGTGAAAAGCTGTATTGGCAATCCGACATTTATTCCTGGACCGAAACGCAAGAACTCATTGCGTCGTACATCATTGACGACATCAACGATGAAGGTTACTTGAAAACGCCATTGGAAAACATTCTGGCCGATATTCAGGAAAAAGAACCCGACCTGTTGATTCACCTGTCGGACATCGAAGGCGTTTTATCGGTCATCCAACAGTTTGAGCCGACCGGCGTCGGCGCGCGTGACTTATCGGAATGCTTGATTCTGCAACTGAAAGCCTTGCACCAGAACCCATATGTCGTCACTGCCATCAAAATCATCGAAGAAAACTTCGATTTGCTGAGTGTTCGTGACTATAAACGCATCAAAAAGATTTACCTTTTGAATGACGATGAGCTGACCGAAGTGATTCAGGTAATCCAATCGCTCAGCCCAAGACCCGGTCGTGAGTATTCGTCGACCCAGGGTGAAATCGTGATTCCGGATTTGAAGCTGTATCGCACCAAAGACGGCTTTATGGTGGAACTCAATCAGGATGCGTTCCCGCGCCTGACTATCAATTCGGCATACATCAATATGGCGGGCGACTTAGGCTCCAGTAGCCAGGAAGCCAAACAAATCAAAGAGCAACTGACTGAAGCGAAAGGTTTGATTAAAAGCATCCAAAGCCGAGGGGAAACCCTGCTGCGTGTCGGCAAATACATTGTCGAGAAACAAGCTCGCTTCTTCGATGAAGGCGAACAAGCTATGCAGCCGATGGTGTTGCGCGACGTGGCCGAATCGCTTGAATTGCACGAATCCACCATTTCCCGTGCCACCAACCAGAAATACATGCAGACGCCACGCGGCACCTTTGAACTGAAATACTTCTTCTCCACCGGCGTGTCGCAATACGGCAGCGAGGATCAATCCGCCATCGCCATCAAATCGCACATCAAGCAATTGATTGACGATGAAGATCCAAACAAACCGCTCAGTGACAATAAACTCATGGCGTTGCTGGAAGAAAAAGAAATCAATGTTGCGCGCCGCACCATTGCCAAATATCGCGAGGCGATGCACATTCCATCGTCCAGCGAGCGCAAAAAACTCAATAAGTTTAAATAGTCGGTGCCGATGGCCGGTATCGCCCTCTCTTATTCGATAAAACAAATCAAAATCGACAGGAATTGAAACGATGATCATACCAAAGCAAGCCGTTGAACAACGTCAAGAAGCTGCTCAGCAACAATGGGAAGCGCAAGCCGATTTAAAGAGTACATGTCTGCCGTAAACCCGCCGATGCCGAAAATCGATGTTGTGGACTACCCTTCCAGTCTGCATGAGCAGGGCGACACACGCATTATTCCGTTTGATTTATCGAAAAGCCTGGATATTTCATACCCGGCGACCAGCCCGAACCTGATGGCGAACTTCATCAAAATCAACCCGAATGATACCCTGAAGACCCAGGCACAGGCGACATCGCAAATTTTTTCGTCATTCGCGGTGCCGGTAAGACACAAATGTCTGAAGGAACCATTGAATGGAAAGAAGGTGATTTGTTCACCTTGCCAGCCGTTCCGGATGCCTTACACACTGCCACAAAAGACAGCGCCTTGTATTGGGTGCATGACGGCCCGTTGCTGAATTACCTGGGTGTCGCACCGAAAACCAAGCGCTTTTCACCGGTGCTTTACACCAAAGAACGCCTGACCAAAGAACTCAATGCGATTCGTGAAGAAGCCGCCGGCCGAAATCGCACCGGCGTCCTATTGGCAAACCCACATTTTCCGCAAACCATGACGCTGACCCATACGCTTTGGTCGCTGTACAACGCATTACCGGCTGGCGTGGTTCAAAAACCGCACCGCCATAACTCCATTGCATTGGATTATTGCGTGGATGCCGGGCCCGACACTTACACCATGATCGCCCAAGGAAATCGATGCCGACGGCAACCTGATCAATCCGGTCAAGGCCATGTGGACGCCCGGTTCGGTTTTCGTCACCCCGCCGGGTTGGTGGCACTCGCACCACAACCATTCCGACCAGGATGCCATTGTGCTGCCGATTCAAGATGCTGGAATCATTATGAATATGCAAGTACTGGACTTCCAATACATCGCGTAAGCGGCATAGAATAAAGCGATTAGGGAATAACCCGTATTGTGGAGAAAACACGGCTATGTTAAACACCGATTACACCATCACCATTATCGAAGACGATCCGCTTCAGTTGGAAAACCTCGAGACCGCTTTGACCGAACAAGGCTTCCAAGTCAAAGCCTTTACCGAGCGTAAACCCGCTGAAGCCAGCTTTGATGAAGCGTTACCAGCCTGGTCATTTCCGACATCATTCTCGGTAATGAAATCGACGGCGGTTTTGAACTGGCCAAGCACCTGTTGTCTTACGAAAGAGCCATTCCGGTGATTTTCCTGTCGGAACGCCAATCCGAATTCGATATTTATACCGGCCATGCCTTAGGTGCCATCGACTATTTACCCAAGCCCATCAGCTTGAGCGTTCTAACCGCCAAAGTCAAAACCTGCTACGCATTACCGGCACGGCGCCGACGGCGGACAAGGCCGAAAAGTCGATTATTGACGGTTTGCGCTTGGCCAACGAAGAGTTCAAAGCTTACTGGCAGGATAAAGCGCTGGACTTGACCGCCACCGAATTTGAAATGTTGAAGCAGTTCGCTTTGACCGGTGAGCGCGGTGTCGTTACCTACGACACACTGCAGGAATCCACTCAAGGCGTGGTTGAACGTAACACCATCAATACCCATATTTGTCGTATCCGTTCGGCGTTCAAGAAAATCGATCCGGAGTTCAACTTGATTCACAACGAATATGGACGCGGCTACAGCTGGTATGAAAAATAGCCAGGCCTGGCTCATTCCGGAGAATCGCACTTAAGGAGCCATATGCAAAACAAGCCCCCTTTTCAATTGCGACTCTCCATTCGAACAAGGTTTTTTATCTTATTGTTATTGCTAACAATATTGCCTTTTCTCGCCTATAAGTTTGCGGTGGACCTTCACCGCCTGCTCTTGAAAACCAAGCCATTATCCAGCAACAAACCGTTGTCAACTTATCTTATATTCTGGAAAACCGTACCGATCTCTGGGCATTGCAGATTCAAGCCGGTAATCCCACCAGTCAATTGGCGCACCTCAACCTGGAAAAATCCGTGCTGTGGATTGTCAATGAATTCGGGCAGGCCACGTATGTCGTCGGCCGCTTACCCAATTATGACGAAAGCGCACAAAAAAACCGCGATCCCTTCAGTTTATTGGGCCACTTTTTAATTAAGACGTTTTCAACCATTATCCCCTACACCTTGCCCTACCCGTATCCGCAAAGCAAGACCCCGGAAATTGCCCTGATTCGCCAAGCCATCAACGGCCGAACCTTTCAGCAATACCGAATGAACCGCGACAATCAGCCGATCTCGTTGATGTCGGCGACACCTTTGCGTTTGCAAAACAAAATCATCGGCGCGGCGGTATTGGAGCAAACCATGGACAGCCTGTTATCCGAATCGTTGAACTATTTTTATCGATTAATCGGTATCGGTGGCGTGGTGTTTCTACTGGTGATTTTGGGCGCGATTTTTACACCGCCTCCCTCTCCAATCGCATTGTTCGCCTGGATAAGGACGTTAGCAACACCTTCGATAACTACGGCAAGGTCAACCAGCTTTCCTTCCCGGATACGCGCATTCGCGGGTATCATGACGAACTGTCCGATCTGCGCCACCACATTTACGAAATGCTCACGCAATTGTCATCCTATGAACGTTATCTGAAGCAGTTACCGCGCACCTTACGCCATGAAATCCATAATCCGTTAAACCGTCTATCGATGTCGCTGTCGCTGTTGGAAAAAGACGTGGAGCACAAACAGGTCCAATACTCCAAGCATGCCCTGGAACAGCTTAAACAAATCATCGCCTCCCTGTCCGAAGCCTCAAGCATCGAAGACAGTTTGCACTCTCAAACACCGGAAGCCTTTGACGTCGGCGAGATGCTCCAACATTATCTGGACAGCATTCGGGAAACCAACGACGCCAGTGAAATCGAAGTCGATTACCGCTTGAAAATAATACCTTATTATTGGGTGATGGCTTCATGATTGAACAGATGATGGATAAGCTCATCAGCAATGCAAAAGACTTTAACGATCATCGTTCGCCCATTAAGATTTCCGCCCACCAAACCGACAAAGATGTGGTGATCTCGGTCCAGAACTCCGGACCGGCCCTACCAAACGGTTACGAAAAACAAATATTCGACGGCATGATGTCGATTCGGGAAGTGAACGCCGACGATCAAACCCACTTAGGACTAGGGCTGTTCATCGTTAAGCTAATCACGGATTTTCACAAAGGCAATGTCGAAGCCTATAACCTGTTTAACGCGGACGGCGAAGCTTACGGTGTGGAATTTCGGTTGGAGCTGCCGATTTATAAGGCTTAAATCGACAGCTTTAAAATCAGATAAAAACTTATCGAATGGAATCGTTGATGGATTTCAACACGGCCACCGGGTTCGCCGCTTGAGTAATCGGTCGACCGACCACCAAATAACTCGAACCGGCTTCCATCGCCTGTGCCGGCGTCATGATACGGCGTTGGTCATCGCCGGCACTGTTGGCCGGGCGGATGCCGGGCGTCACCAAGCAAAAGTCGTCACCCAACTGGCTACGAATGGCGCTGGCTTCTTGTGCAGAACAGACCACACCATCCAAACCGGACGATTTGGCCAGGCCTGCCAATCGCAAGACATTTTCTTTCGGTGTGCCGGGCAGCCCGATTTCCGCCAAGTCGGATTGCTCCATACTGGTCAGAACCGTCACGCCAATCAATAAAGGCGGCTGTTCACACTGCATCACCGCTTCCTTGGCGGCCTCCATCATGCGACGACCACCCAAAGCATGCACGTTCAGCATCCAAACGCCCAGCTCGGCCGCCGCTTTACAAGCCATCGCCACGGTGTTGGGAATGTCATGGTATTTCAAATCCAAGAATACGTCAAAGCCTTTGCCGACCAGTTTTTCCACCAGCTGAGGTCCGCCGATGGCAAACAGTTCTTTTCCTACCTTCAACCGACACAGGTTCGGTTCCAATTGTTCAACAAATGAAAGCGCTAAGGATTCTTTTGGAAAATCCAACGCCACCACGACCTTGGGGTCGGAAGAAATCATATCAGTCATAAATTACTCGTAAATCAAAATAACGTAAAGGCTAGAAGACGGGCTTTTTTCAAGGTTTGGAAAGCATTTCAAGTGAGGTTGACGCATCGGCGCTTTCCGGTTGTTTTTTCTGCAATCGAGAATGTCTTTTTTCAAACGGATTGATTTCATCCATTTGTTTTTTATTGTTTTTTTCGGAACGTCTCAGTTCCCACTTTAACTTAATCAATTGTGAAAAGGCGTAAAAGCCCGCCAATAGCATACCGATAACCACGGCAATGGCCAATAATAACGAAAGCGGAATTTCGATTTGCGTCCAAAAACATCGAATGGAACGATGGCTGGGTTAAGGACCCCTAAAATCAGACCGGCAGAAAGGAATAACAGCGTGATGATCAGTGAAAGAATTCGAGACATAAAAAAAGGCCACAATATTTTTTCAATATTGTAACCTTTTCATAATTGAGTTGAAATGATATTAACCGATAATATCGGTAAAATCCTTTGACTCATCCACACGATCCCGCAAGGATTTACCTGGCTTGAAGTGCGGCACACGTTTTGCAGTTAACTGGACTTTCTCTCCCGTTTTCGGGTTTCGGCCCATGCGTGCTTTTCGGTGATGGAGACTGAAACTTCCAAAGCCACGAATTTCAATTCTGTCGCCTTCTGATAAAGTGTCTATCATCGAGTCTAAGATTTGGTTGATCGCCAGTTCCACATCCTTTTGACTAAACTGAGTCTGCTTTCGGGCTATCAATTCAATTAATTCTGACTTCGTCATTGTAATTTGTCTCTTTCTTCATTCATTAAAAATGAATCGTTGTCCGGCCGAAGTACATAGCATACGGCCGGATTGAAAAGGCCGATTCAGGTGCAGAGCACCCGAATCTCACAACAATTACTCTTCAGAAGAAAGTTGACCTTTTAGCAAATCACCCAGAGTGTTTTGGGCTTGAGGTTGGTTTGCAGAATAGTCCTTGACGGCATTCGCTTCTTCTTGAGCCGCTTTGGCTTTAACAGAAAGCGATACGCTGCGGTTCTTACGATCCACATTAGTGATTTTCGCTTCAACGGAATCACCAACTTCAAGACAGAGCTGGCATCACGCGTGTCTTCTTCCAGCTCGGAAGCACGAAGGTAACCTTCCACTTCTTCTGCCAAGTCGACAACCGCACCTTTCTCGTCAACGGATTTAACCGTACCGGTTACGATGCTGTTTTTACCGTTTTCAGCGACAAATTCACCGAATGGGTCTTGCTCAAGTTGTTTCAAGCCAAGAGAGATACGCTCACGCTCAGGGTCGATAGACAAGATAACCGTTTCAAGCTCGTCGCCTTTTTTGAATTCGCGAACCGCTTCTTCACCAGACTGAGACCAAGAAATATCCGTCAAGTGAACCAAACCGTCGATGTTGCCATCCAAACCGATGAAAATACCGAAATCGGTGATCGATTTGATGCTGCCAGTGATTTTGTCACCTTTGGCGTGGGTTGCAGAGAATGCTTCCCAAGGGTTGACGGTACATTGCTTGATGGACAAAGAGATACGACGACGTTCTTGATCAACGTCCAAAATCTTAACTTTAACTTCCTGACCCAAGTGAACCACTTTGGATGGGTGGATGTTACGGTTAGTCCAATCCAGTTCAGATGTGTGAACCAAACCTTCGATACCGTCTTCGATCTCAATGAACGCACCGTAGTCGGTGATGTTCGCCACTTTACCCATGATTTCAGAACCAATCGGGTAACGCGCAACCATATCGGTCCATGGATCTTCTTGCAATTGTTTCATGCCTAGAGATACACGGTTCTTCTCACGGTCGAACTTCAATACCTTCACTTCAATCTCATCACCCACTTGGATGACTTCAGAAGGATGGTTTACACGACGCCAAGCCATGTCGGTGATGTGCAATAGACCATCGATACCACCAAGGTCGATGAACGCACCGTAGTCGGTCAAGTTCTTAACGATACCGCTCAATACAGAACCTTCTTCCATATTGGCCAGAAGTGCTTCACGCTCAACAGAGTTTTCAGCTTCAATAACGGCGCGACGAGAAACGACAACGTTGTTACGTTTACGGTCAAGTTTGACCAGTTTCAATTCAACTTCTTTACCTTCCAAGAAGCCGAAGTCGCGAATTGGGCGGACATCCACAAGTGAACCCGGAAGGAATCCTCGGACACCTTCAACATCAACTGTTAGACCACCTTTAACTTTACCGGTTACCATACCGGTAACGGTTTCGCCATCTTCAAGAGCCGCTTCCAAACGATCCCAAGTCTTAGCGCGTTTCGCTTTTTCGCGAGAAAGACGTGTTTCACCGAAACCATCTTCCAAAGTCTCAAGATAGACTTCAACGTCATCACCAACAGCCACTTCCAACTCACCGTTGGCATTTTCAAATTGGCTCTTAGGAATCGCTGACTCGGATTTCATACCGGCGTCAACCAGAACGGTTTCTTTATCGATACCAACAACTTTACCGATAATCAAAGAACCGGTTTGGAATTTGTCTTCTTGCAAAGACTGCTCAAATAATTCAGCGAAAGATAATTCACTCATGGATAATTTACCAAATTTTCTTAGCCGCTCACTTCTGTCGTATTGGGGTTTCCAGAAAGTTAACGGGTCCGTTATTAATATTGCTGACATCCCAACAAGTCAACAAATCGTCAAAAAACAAAATCCCCATTCGTCAACCGAACGAGGATTTTAATAAAATCTTTTAATTCAATAAGTTAGATTATTTTAATGCTAACTTACTTGATTAACCCATGTTTCCATAATTGATCCATCGCCAATTTGCAGACCTCATCGATGCTTAAATCGGTTGTATCGATTTCCATCGCATCGTCTGCCGGAACCAATGGAGAGGTCTTCCGAGTGCGGTCGCGCTCGTCCCTTTCCATAATGTCTTGAGTTATTTGGCGAATATTAACATCAACCCCTTGATTTTTCAACTGTTTAACTCGCCTTTTTGCTCTTTCTTCCGCCGAGGCTGTCAAAAACAGCTTAACCGGCGCATTCGGGAAGACCACTGTGCCCATATCTCGCCCGTCCGCAATCAAGCCAGGCGGTTGCGCATAGTCTTTTTGGCGTTTCAATAAGGCGGCGCGCACTTCCGGAATCGCCGCCACTTTAGACGCCATGGCCGCCACTTCTTCGGTGCGCACTTTGGCGGTAATGTCCTGGCCTTGGTACAGGATGCTGGTTTCGATAAACTCCACCGGCAGGTTTTCAGCCAATTCCACCAGGCCTGGCAGATTGTCCAACGCCAAGTCTTGGTCGAGCACACCGTACGCCAAGCTTCGATAAATGGCGCCGCTGTCCAGCAAGTGGAAGCCGGTTTTGCAACACAGGTATTGCGCCAAGGTGCCCTTTCCGACACCACTTGGCCCATCCACCGTGACGATTGCTTCGGTTGTTTCCATATTAAGCCTCCTCGGCGACAACATGCATGCCGACCTGATTAATCAATTCAATGAACGTTGGAAAGGATGTATTGACGTTGGCGCAATCGTCCACGATCACATCGACGCGGCGCGTAATCCGGCAACGGTGCCGCCATGGAAATCCGGTGGTCATGATGACTCAGAATCGGTGCGGATTGCGGTGCTTGTTGCCCCCTTCGATAATCATGCCATCTTCGGTTGGCGTGGCTTGAATGCCAAGCGCGTTCAAAGCATCCGCCATTACTTGAATGCGGTCGGACTCCTTGACACGTAGCTCTTCGGCACCGGTCAACACGGTGCGCCCTTCAGCTGCGGAAGCCGCAACAAACAACACAGGGAATTCATCAATTGCCAAAGGGACCAAATGCGGCGGAATGTCGATCCCCTTCAATTTCGACGAACGGATTCGGATATCAGCCACCGGTTCGCCACCAACCGTCGCCTCGTTCTCAAGCGTAATATCGGCGCCCATCAGTTTGAGAATATCCAATACTCCGGTGCGAGTCGGATTGATGCCGACATGCTCAATCACTAAATCGGCTTCTTCGGCAATCGCCGCTGCTACCATAAAGAAAGCCGCCGAGGAAATATCCGACGGAACATCGATATCGGACGCCGCCAAGGACTGACCGCCGGTGAGCGATACACGCGTTCGCATATCGTCCAGTTTTTCGGACACCACATCATAACCGAAACCGCGCAACATGCGTTCAGTATGATCCCGTGTCGGTGCCGGTTCCTCAACCGTGGTCTGTCCTTCCGCATAAAGTCCTGCCAACAGAACACAAGACTTCACCTGCGCACTCGCCATCGGTAACACATAATCAATCGCTTTCAACGGACCGCCGCGCTTGATTTTCAACGGTGGCGTCCCGCCGGCTTCGGTTTCGATTTCAGCGCCCATTTCCGCAAGCGGATCGGTCACCCGCTTCATCGGCCGTTTGGATAAGGAAGCATCGCCAACCAGTTCACATTCGAAATCCTGGCCCGCCAAATCCCGGCCATCAAACGCATGGCGTCCCGGAGTTCCCCATGTCCAACGGGTGAGTCGGTGCTTTCAAACCTTTCAGGCCCACACCGTGCACGGTGACACGGCCATTATCCGGCCCTTCAATCGCCACGCCCATGGCCTGAAACGCCTTCAAGGTCGCCAAGCTGTCTTCCCCTTCCAAAAGCCGGTGATGTGAGTGGTGCCGTCGGCAATGGCGCCGAGCATAATACTGCGGTGCGAAACCGATTTATCGCCCGGTACACGGATGCGTCCGTGAATTTTCCCGCCCGGACGGACTTTGAATTGAATGTTTTCTGACATAATCAACTTCCTGAGGTTTACAAGCCCGCCGGTAAGACTTCCGGCGACTCGAACAATCTTAATTCCTTTTACGTTTTACGGCTTTGTCTGCGAGCCGTCTTTTATTTCGTTCGGCTTGACGATGTGTTCGTCCCTTGCCTGCTTGGCCTGCGCAAAATAATCATGAAGCGTTGCCCGTCGCCGGAGCCGACCAATTCGGTCAAGGCTTGAATTTCGGCTTGATAATGATTCAACCACTTGACGATGGCGTCGCGGTTCGTCAAAGCGATGTCCCGCCACATGACCGCGTCACTGGAAGCGATGCGGGTAAAATCCCGGAAGCCACCCGCGGTATACTGAAACACATTGCCCAATTCTTCATGTTCATTCAGCAGATTAACCAACCCGAACGCCAACAAATGCGGTAAATGGCTGGTGGCGGCAAACACCTCATCATGAAATTCCGGTGTCATTTCCGACACGCAGGCTCCCGTGGCTTGCCAAAGTTCGGTCAGTTCGGCCAAAGCGCCTTTATCGGTTTCTGCCGTTGGCGTCAAAATCACACGATGGTCGACAAACAGATTCTCACAAGCGGCTTCAACCCCGCTTTTTCTTTACCGGCGATCGGATGCCCTGCCACAAAACGTTTGGGGATTCGCCCAAACGCGACTTTCACGCGTTTAAAACCGAGGTTTTTGCACTGCCGACATCGGTCAGAAGTGTCTCTTCCGACAAGAACGGTTGCATCTCTTTCAAGACCGCTTCCATCGCACCAAGCGGTACGGCCAAAACCACCACATCCGCGCCCTGAACCGCCTCTTGCAATGACAAGGTATATTGGTCGACGACGCCTAACTGCTGGGCTTTTTGCAGGCTTTCTTCACGTGTTCCATAACCCGTGACGTTTTTTGACCAGGCCTGCCTTTTTAAGGGCCTTGGCCAAGGAGCCGCCAATCAGTCCCACTCCGATAATCGTTATATTATTCCATTGTTTCATTTCATTTTTATCCGTTGCCGTTTCGACCGTCTATTGCGTATTAGGCCGAACGACTTAAAATCTTTCGTAAAGCATCCATGAAATGGCTGTTTTCTTTTTGCACCCCAATCGACACCCGCAAGAATTCAGCAAAGTGCCTTGTTTGGCGACGGGGCGGACAATCACGCCTTCCGCCAACAGGGCTTGATTGACCTGTGGTGCGCTTTCACCCAGTCGGACACAAATGAAATTACCTTTGGATGGGATATATTCCAAATCCATATCGTCGAAAAAGCGCATCAGACTGACCATGCCCTGCTGATTCAGTTCCACCGTTTTCTTGACGAAAGCCTGGTCGGTTAAGGCCGTCTGTGCGGCCACCTGCGCCAGATGGTTGATGTTAAAAGGCTCACGAATCCGGTTAATGTAGCCAATCACTTCAGGGTGGCCGACCATGTAACCGACCCGCAATGCGGCCAAACCATAGGCTTTTGAAAAGGTTCGCGAAACCAACAGGTTCGGATATGCATCCAGATAGTCAAGTCCATCTGCATAGTCCGGATCGGTCACGTATTCGGTATAGGCTTCATCCAGCACGACAATGACGTGCTTCGGTACTTTCTGGATAAAGTCTTCCCATTCGGTTTTCCGAAAAGGTGCCGGTCGGATATTCGGGTTGGCTAAATAAACCAGTTTGGTTCGCTCGGTAATCGCATCGGCCATGGCGGCCAAATCATGCCCCCAATCCTTCGCGGGGACTTCGACACCCGTCGCGCCGACCACCTGAGCGCTAATGGCATAGACGGCAAAAGCATACTGCGAATACACGATTTCATCACCCGAACCCGCAAACGCCCGAGCGGCCATTTCCAACAACTCATTCGAACCGTTGCCCAGTGCAATCTGCGACACATCACGCTGCAGAAAATCCGCCAGTGATTGTTTCAGATAATAATTATTGCCGTCCGGATAACGTCCCAGATTCATCAGTTCCGACTGAATGGCTTTCACCACTTTCGGGCTACTGCCCAGTGGGTTTTCATTGGACGCCAATTTGGAGATGCGAAACAGGTTATGCTCGCGCTGCAATTCAGAAATCGGTTTCCCCGGCTGGTAAACTTCGATACGGTTGACGTGTGACAAGACCTGATCGGAAAACAAAGGGTTGGACATATCGTAATCGCTTCAATTAGTTCAACGGGGAGACGGGAAAAGAGCCCAAGATTTTACAAAAGCTGGTTTTTTGTTGAACCTCTTGAATCGCTTCCGCGAGATTGGTGTCTTTTTGATGACCATCGACATCAATGAAAAACAAATAATCCCATTTAGTTTCCGTTGATGGAATCGACACGATGCGCGTCATACTGATATTGCGCGTGGCGAAACTCGATAACACATCCAACAAGGAGCCGGCCTTGTTGGGCATGGCCAACACCATCGCGGTTTTATCTTCACCGCTCGGCTCGGTCGCTTCGGAGCCGATGACCCAAAACTTGGTCGTATTATCCTTGCGGTCTTCGATGTGGGTTTCCAACACGTTCAAAGAATACAATTGGGCCGCGGCTTCTGAAGCTATGGCACCCAAACTGGCATCCTGCTGTGCCATTTGTGCGGCCAGCGCATTGGATTCCACCGGTTCCAACGCAATACGAGGGGCATTGTTTTTCAACCACTGTTCACACTGTCCCAGCGCCTGTGGGTGGGCGACGATTTTTTCAATACCGTCCAACGAACTTTGTTGTGACAGCAGACAATGATGGATTTCCAAACCGACTTCACCGGAAATCTTTAACGGTGTGGTCACCAACTCGTTTTGGGTTTGCTTCACCACGCCTTCCGTGGAATTTTCAACCGGTACCAAACCATAATTGGCGTCGCCCTTTTCAACGATTTCAAAGACTTCTTCAATCGACGAAACCGCTAATGGATGCACCGACGAACCGAACTGTTTTATCACGCCGGCATGCGTAAAGCTGCCTTCCGGCCCAAGGTACGCGACCTTGATCGGTTGTTCCAACGCCAAACAAACCGACATGATTTCACGAAACAACCGCGCCATTTCATCATCCGGAATCAAGCTCTTATTACGCGCTTTGACCGCACGCAAAACCTGTGCTTCCCGTTCCGGGCGGTAAAATACCGCTTCCACCTGGCCGCCTTTGGTTTTGATGTCCGCCACTTTCTGGGCACAGTCTGCACGACGCGAAATCAATGCCTGAATCTCGGCATCGATTTGGTCGATTTCTTCTCGAATCTCGTTGAGTTGTTGTTTTTCTGTTTCGTCAATCATAAAGTCTGGTCGTTTTACTCAGGGCTGGCTGTTATCAGGCGTATTTCGCTTCAAAGTTTTTCATGAACTGCACCAATGCATCCACACCTTCTTCCGGCATGGCGTTATAGATACTGGCACGCATACCGCCATAGGCTTTATGGCCTTTCAAACTCAACAGACCGGCGGCTTTCGATTCTTCCAGGAACGCCGCGTCTAAATCCACATTTTTTAATTTGAAGGTCACATTCATCCAAGAGCGCACCGACGGGTCGACTTCGTTGTAGAAGAAATCCGAAGCGTCAATCAAGTCATACAGTTTTTTCGATTTACGCTGATTGATTTCCCCGATAGCGTCAACTCCGCCCTGCTCTTTAATCCAGTCGAAGACCAGACCGGCCAAATACCAAGAGAAGGTCGCCGGTGTATTGAACATGGATTCGTTATCATTGTAGGTTTGCCAATTCATCAGATTCGGAGTATCGGAACGCGCCTGTCCGATCAGGTCCTCGCGCACCACAACAATCGCCAGGCCTGCCGGGCCGATATTCTTTTGCGCACCGGCATAGATGACACCGTAATCGGAGACATTAATTGGACGGGAAAGAACTGTGGATGAAAAGTCGGAAATGATGGGCTTGTCGCTGATGGGAGCGGATTGATATTCCACACCGGTGATGGTTTCGTTCTGGCAAATATGCAAGTATTTGGCTTCAGGTGACAGTCGCCACGTTTCCGGAGCCGGAATGCTGTTCTCCGCTTTTGCGACTTCGTTCACATTGACATAACGAGAGGCTTCTTTAATGGCTTTTTGAGACCAAACACCGGTGTTGACGTAATCCACCACATCATCGGCTTCAGTTAAGTTCATCGGCACACCGGCAAACTGCAAAGAGGCGCCGCCATGCACGAACAACACCTTATAATTGCTAGGAATGCCCATGATTTCACGTAAGGTGCTTCCATATGGTGCGCCACTTCCATAAATTCCTTGCTACGGTGACTCATTTCCATCACCGACATGCCTGTATTATTCCAGTTTAAAAACTCCGCCTGCGCTTTACGCATCACAGCTTCCGGCAACATCGCAGGGCCGGCACTAAAATTAAATGCTCTCATTGTGTCTCTTTATTACATTGAACTTGGAATTGGGCCGATGAACCCGGCCCGATTTGATTGAACATTATTCCGTTGCAGCGTCCTCTCCAGCGTCCGATTCAGGCGCAGCATTCTCGACAGTTGTCTCACCCGCCGCCTCGTCGATGGCCTCCAACAGCTCTTCGTCCTGAACATCGACAACAGCCAAACCGACCACGACTTCACCTTTGCCGACGTTGATCAATTTCACACCCTGGGTATTACGTCCCACCACGGAAATTTCGGAAACGCGCGTACGCACCAAAGTCCCTTTATTGGTAATCAGCACCACTTCCTGTTCCGGTGTCACCGCGACCGACGACACCACATTACCGTTACGGTCGGAGGTCTTAATGGAAATGACCCCTTGTCCGCCACGATTGATGGTGGAGTAGTCGTCCACCGGCGTACATTTACCGTAACCGTGCTCGGTTGCGGTCAGAATCAATGTGTCTTGACGCGCCACCTGCATGCTGATAATTGACATATCGTCTTTCAGTTTCATGCCACGCACACCACGTGCTTGGCGCCCCATGACACGGACGTCGTTTTCGTCGAAACGAATCGCCTTACCGATATTACTGAACAGCATGATATCCTGTTCGCCATCGGTAATGGCCGTTCCGACCAGCTCGTCATCGTCCAACAAGTCGACGGCGATGATACCGTTGGCTCTTGGACGTGAAAAGTCCGCCAACGCTACACGTTTCACGGTCGATTTTTGGTCGCCATAAAGACATAATAACCGTCGGAGAATTCCGTCACCGGCAAGATGGAAGTGATGTACTCACCATCTTCCAATGGCAGGACGTTCACAATTGGTTTCCCTTTCGAACCTCGGCTCGCCAAAGGTAACTGCCAAGTCTTCTGCCAATAAAGCTTGCCGCGGTTAGAGAAGCACAGCAACATATCGTGCGTGCTGGCCACCAGAATCTTACCGACCTGATCGTCTTCTTTCATTTGCGTCGCCGACTTGCCACGACCGCCCCGGCGTTGTGCCTGGTAATCGGACAACGGCTGCGTTTTGATGTAACCGTCTTGCGACAAGGTGACGATACGGTCTTCGACCGCAATCAAATCTTCAGCGTCGATTTCTTGATACGAGTGGTCGATTTCAGTACGACGATCGTCACCGAAGTTTTCGACCACTTCCAGCAATTCTTCACGTACCACTTCAGTTAAACGGTCCGGGTTACGAAGAATCTCCAGGAACTCGGCGATTTTTCGATCAACTCGCGGTATTCGTTTAGGATTTTATCCTGTTCCAAACCGGTCAAGCGGTGCAGGCGCATTTCCAGAATGGCTTGCGCCTGAACCGGTGACAATTTATAAATATCACCCTCGGCGCCAAAGCCAGCCGGCAAATCTTCCGGGCGCACATCGTCCATTTCGACGCGATCCAGTAGCTGCCCGACATTGCCGATTGGCCAGTCGCGCTCCAACATACGCTCTTTCGCAACCGACGGGCTTGGTGACGACTTAATCAACTCGATCATTTCGTCGATATTGTTCAACGCCAGCGCCAAGCCTTCCAAGATATGGGCTTTTTCACGTGCTTTGCGCAAGTCGAAAATCGTGCGACGCGTCACCACTTCACGACGATGGCGAATAAAGGCTTCCAGCACGTCTTTCAGGTTCAGCAGTTTCGGCTGGCCGTCCATCAACGCCACCATATTGATGCCGAAAACGGTTTGCAACGCGGTCTGCTTATAGAGATTGTTAATCAGAACTTCCGGGACTTCACCACGACGTACCTCAATCACGATACGCATACCGTCCTTGTCGGACTCGTCTCGCAGGGCGGTGATGCCGTCAATTTTTTTCTCTTTGACCAGTTCGGCAATACCGTCCTTGTCGGACTCGTCTCGCAGGGCGGTGATGCCGTCAATTTTTTTCTCTTTGACCAGTTCGGCAATACGCTCGATCAGTTTGGCTTTGTTGACCTGATACGGAATCTCATGAACGATGATGGAAGCCTTGCCACTCTTATCGGTTTCGACACTGGTTTTGGCGCGCATTTGCACACGACCGCGACCGGTTTCATAGGCTTCTCGGATTCCCTTGGTGCCGTTGATAATCCCGTAAGTCGGGAAATCCGGTCCCGGTAAATACTCCATCAGCCCAGGAATATCCAACTCAGGATTATCAATCAGGGCCACGCAGGCATTGACGGTTTCGTTTAGGTTGTGCGGCGGAATATTGGTCGCCATCCCTACGGCAATCCCGGAAGAGCCGTTGACCAGCAAATTCGGTACCCGCGTCGGCAAAACGTCCGGCTCGGATTCAGAACCGTCGTAGTTTGGCGTGAAGTTAACGGTTTCCTTTTCCAGGTCCGCCAGCAATTCATGTGCAATTTTTGCCATCCGGACTTCGGTGTAACGCATCGCCGCCGGCGCGTCCCCGTCGATCGAACCGAAATTCCCCTGCCCGTCCACCAGCATATAGCGTAGTGAAAACGGTTGCGCCATCCGGACGATGGTGTCGTAAACCGCTGTATCACCGTGCGGGTGATATTTACCAATCACGTCACCGACGATACGTGCCGATTTTTGTAAGGCTTGTTCCAGGCGTTTCCGAGTTCGTTCATCGCATAAAGCACGCGACGGTGAACCGGTTTCAGACCGTCTCGAACATCCGGCAAGGCTCGCCCTACAATAACGCTCATCGCATAGCTGAGATAAGATTGTTTCATCTCATCTTCTAATGAGATCGGAAGAATTTCTCTTGCAAAATCAGACATAGAATCACAGTTTTCTTTTTAGTTGACATTAGCTAAGCATTATAACCCAAAAAAAGGCCTTTCCTCTAGGTTTTATGCGTCCTGTCGGCAATCGGGGCGCAATTGACCTTTCCCAGCCATTCATCAGGTTTATGCGATTTTTCATTCACCAATTTATCGGGGGATTCAAATTTTCAATCACGAAAGGTACGGCCTGGATTAAGTCACATAAAACCCGAGTAGTTGCTATAATCACGAGCACTTTACCAATTGCCAGGAAGTTCCGAGGAAGTTTTGTTTTTATGTCAACGTCCAAAACGCCACACATCAACGCCGACCAAGCCGAACTGAACAATTTCAATCAGCTCGCCAACACCTGGTGGGACGAGTCGGGCGAGTTCGGCGCACTGCATAAAATCAACCCTTTCCGATTGACGTTCATGGAGCAGTTTTTGCCCATTGAAGGTCACACCATCCTCGACATCGGTTGCGGCGGTGGGATTCTATCGGAAGCCATGGCCAAGGCCGGCGGCCAGGTCACCGGTATCGACTTGGCCGATGAAGTACTGACTGTCGCCAAACTCCACGGCTTGGATTCCGGCGTCAAGGTCGATTACCGTTTGGAATCGGCAGAGGATCATGCCGACCAACACGCCGGGCATTACGACATCGTCACCTGTATGGAAATGCTGGAACACGTGCCACAACCAGCGGCCATCATCGAAGCGGCTGCTAAAGCCGTAAAACCCGGCGGCTGGGTGTTCTTTTCCACCCTGAACCGCAACTACAAATCCTACCTATTGGCGATTTTCGCGGCAGAACAGCTGTTGGATCTGGTACCGAAAGGCACCCATACACATGAAAAATTCATCCAACCGTCCGAGTTGGATGCCATGGCAAGACAAGCCGGACTGCTACTCAAAGACGCGCCGGCATCGAGTTCAACCCGCTCTTAAAGCGTTATGGTTTGAGCGAGAAACTCGATGTTAATTACCTGATGGCTTATCAAAAACCCGCTTAACCGCAATGACTGACCGAATTGAAAGAGACAACCCTATGACCATTCGATGTGTGCTTTTTGACTTGGACGGCACCCTGCTCGACACTTCCTACGATTTTGCCTACGCGCTGAACCACACCTGTCGCCATTACGGCCAAGACCCTTTGCATTATCAAGACATTCGCAAAACCGTTTCTCAAGGCGGCCTGGCGATGACACAGCTGGCGTTCCCCGGCTTGGAAGGCGAGGAATTGGAAAGCAAGCGTCAGTTCTTCTTGGATGTGTATTTCAAACACATCGACATGCATACACGCCTTTTCCCGGGGCTGGAAGCTGGCCTGGTGGAAATTGCCGAACGCAATGTTCCCTGGGGGATTGTCACCAACAAGCCCACTTGGTTGACGGAAAAGTTGTTGGCGAACATCTCGTTTCCATCCGAACCAGCCAGCATTGTTTGTGGCGACACCTTAAGTGTGCGCAAGCCGCACCCGGAACCGCTGTTATTAGCTGCACAACAGTGCGGGGTCACGGCGGACGAATGCATTTATCTCGCGACCACCCAAGAGACATTGAAGCCGGCATCAACGCCGGGATGCAAACCGGGGCCGCCATGTTCGGTTATTTGCCGGAAGCCGCCTCGGAAACCGCTTGGCCGGCCGATTATTTCTTTGAAACCCCGATTGAAATCACCCACTTCATCCAAGAGAGATTATGAGCACTTATTTAATTACCGGTGCCGCGGAAGGTTTGGGGCGCAGCCTCGCACTGGCCTTAGCACACGACAACAACCAACTGATTTTATTGGATAAAACCTAAAAGGCTTGAATCACCTTTATGACACCCTTGTCGACTTCGATGACTACCAAGCGGAACCGGCTTTGTTTCCAATGGATTTGCTCGGCGCCAACATCGAGCATTACGGGCAACTGAGAACCACATTGGAAAAA
>LZQQ01000027.1_pt1 | contig 24296 bp, 31 predicted proteins | sample 768581 | NCBI WGS metagenome assembly LZQQ01 (sample SAMN05207185, study PRJNA324510) | oil field metagenome | isolation source: sample BH-FW-20 from oil reservoir | place: India: Bombay High | collected 2015-11-25 | reverse complement strand
TTTTTGCCCTAACGCTTGTCCCCATTGTGGAGAACGCACCGGGTGACCAATCGAAAAAGACTGTCCAGCGGTTTTCTTGGCATTCATCCCCAGTCCCAGTTACCCAGAACTTTTTCCGCTTTCTCGGCCATATAGGTGACTTTTTGCCCTAACGCTTGTCCCCATTGTGGAGAACGCACCGGGTGACCAATCGAAAAAGACTGTCCAGCGGTTTTCTTGGCATTCATCCCCAGTCCCAGGTTACCCAGAACTTTTTCCGCTTTCTCGCTTCTCCGCTTCCGCAACAGACGCCTCATTCGCGTTTTTCACCGCTTCCTGCTGAGTTTGCACCACTTGCTTTTGCACTTGGTTCATAAACTGCTGCTGTGCTTGTTGCTGTTGCCCGGAAAAGGATTGTTGTCCTTGTTGGTTGGACTGGGACGAAGCTGTATTTTGTTGTGTGGAAGTGGAAATTCCAGCCTCCGACTTGAGCGATTTACCGTCACCCATTTCTTTACCCAGGGCGGTATCGGCTTTAGATTGATTGGTATGCATTTGAGCATTGATGGGCGGACGTTCTTTTTCCTGTGCAACGTCTTTTATATTGCTCTCAGCCGTTTGTGCTTGAGCCGCTCCATTTGCAGAAGTCGCCATTCCCGGCACTGTATTTTGCGAACCATCATGAACCTCGTTCACTCCAGAAGGTTTCTGTGATGGATCATCCATCGCCGAATTAGCCTTCATCAATGGTTCCACTTCATCGGATTCGTTATCCGCATCACTTTTGAGCGAAGCCAGAACGTCGGAAGCCTTGGCCTCATCCGGTGTATTTTCTGTTACGTTTTCGCTTGCTTGCGCTAAGCCCGTTAATTTTTCAGGACTCACCGTTTGTGAAACATTACCCGCCACATCGCTCATCGATTCAGCGGTTAGCTCTGAATCAACGATATCGGATACAGTTTCCGAAACAGCCGACTGATTAAGGTTATTAGCTGCGGTTTCCTGATCGAGCAAAACATTAGCTTCTTCGCCCTCAGCAACCAAGTCCGGGCTTAATTTCGCCAGGCCTGGTGATTTTTCAGACGGGTCAGTTGCCGCGTCCAGTATGGTGTTTACCGAAGAAACCGCTTTCATAGCATCAGATGCAAAGCCGGTAATTTCTCTTGCGGTAAGTGAATTTGCTTCATCACCATGTCCAAATCCGTTTCGGTTGCGCCATCACCCATAAGTGCCGTCTGCGGCAAACCGTTTTCGGCAACAGCCAAAGAGGCCACCATCACACCCGCATTTTTAGCCGCCCCTTCCACATCGACTTGAATATCTGACAAAGCCATCTGACCAAGCTTTGAAGCGCCAAGTGACGTTTTTTCTGTGGCCTGCGAAGCTTGATTCAAAACCTCTGCAAAAGCCCCCTTCAGCTTCGGCAATAATTGCCGTTCACCGACACTTTCTATGCCTGCCTGGGGTTGCCCACTGGTGTTAAGCGCTTTTAAAACTGGATTTTGTTCAATCATAATACTGTCCGCCAATAAGATATTGTTCAACGTCAGTTTGGATTAAGCAACATGCAAGCCAACTTAGCAAACAGTACATTCAATCCTTTTGAGCACCTTGCACAAAGCGCTGTGACGCCAATTCATCCAGCAGTTTTTGCTCTTGTTTTTCCAGCTTGGCATGATGATCTTTTTCGATTTTTTGACATAATTTTTCCAGTGATTTATGCCGGACACGCTTTTCCAACCATTCAGCATGCGCTTTTTCGACCACCTCGTCGAGTTGCCGAACCTGCTGGGTTTGTGAATGGATGGCATTGGTGACCTTGTCCAGAAACGCTTGCATGGTTTGAAGTTGCGTCACAGAAGTGTCGCGCGATTTGGTCAACTGCCCGACATAATCGGCATGGTATTCCAACAAGGAGTCAAGCTGCGCTTGGTGACCATCACGTTGCCCGCGAACCGCCACGAAAACATCCTGCGCCTTATCGAGCTCGTCTTTTGCCAAATCGGCTAGAACACGAAGCCTTTCAAGTTTTGACATTGCCATATCGTGACCCTAGACTCTCTGGTGTATTAAAAGAGCGCTTCCAGTTTATCGAGGCTTTCCTGTACCGAAAAGGATTCGTCTATGCCTTGGGACAAAAAACCGTTCAATTTCGGGAACTTGTCGATGGCTTCGTCAATGGATGCATCGGTCCCCTTCCGGTAAGCCCCGATACTGATTAAGTCCTGATTCTGTTGATAAACCGAATAGACTTGTTTAAAGCGTCGTGCCAATCGGATTTGTTGGGGTGAAACAATATCGATCATCACCCGGCTGATAGACGACTCAATATCAATTGCCGGATAACGACCCGAATCGGCAATTTGCCTGGATAGCAGGATATGCCCATCCAACACCCCGCGAGCCGAATCCACCACCGGATCGTTTTGATCATCTCCCTCGGCCAATACCGTATAAATCGCCGTAATCGAACCGGAATGGGTTGAACCGTTACCGGCACGTTCCACCAACTGCGGCAACTTGGCAAACACCGATGGTGGATACCCTTTACTGGCCGGCGGTTCGCCGACGGCCAGCGCAATTTCACGCTGTGCCTGCGCAAACGCGTCAGGGAATCCATCAACAACAAGACGTCCTTACCTTGGTCACGGAAGTATTCGGCAATGGAAGTGGCCAACATCGCACCATGCAGTCGCATCAGAGGCGGATCGTCGGCGGGGTCGCCACTACGACGGAGCGTTTCAACCTTCTTCTCCCAAATTGTTTCGTACAAAGTCATTCACTTCTCGGCCACGCTCGCCGACCAGCCCCACCACAACCACTTCCGCATTGGTAAAACGGGTCATCATCCCCAGCAACACACTTTTACCGACCCCGGTGCCGGCCAACAAACCGACACGCTGACCTTTACCCAACGTCAACAACCCATTGATGGTTTTAATCCCGACATCCAACGGTTCTTCAATCGGAGCCCGGTGCAACGGGTTGATTTTTTCACCGTTCAAAGACACGCGTTCCTCAGCATGAATCGGCCCCTTTCCATCTAAAGGGTTACCGGCGCCATCAATGACACGCCCCAGCATAGCGGGGCTGACGCCAACCTTAATGCCGCCGGACACGGGAATGACTTTGGCATTCGGCTCCAAACCATGCACCTTACCGATTGGCATTAAGTACAACCGGTCATTGTTAAAACCGACCACTTCCGCCTCCACGGGATCACCGTACTTGGAAATCACTTGGCAGCGCGAGCCAATCGGGGCATAGGTACCGACCACTTCTAAGGTCATCCCCACCATACGCACCAATTTACCTTCCACTTTCAGGTCGGGTCTATCAGGTAAGTGCTCGGAAAATTCTGAAATTTTATGGTTAAGGTATTGATTGAAGAGTTGTTTCATCATAAGTACAAACCCTGTACTCAGGAAGATGTGTGTTCACTGCCGCTTGCTGAAGCTAGCGGCTGGCTGGGTTCTTTTGCGACCTTTTCGGCTGTCGCCAAGGCGTTTTCCAACAATTCATCCAGGCGTGTTCGCCAATCGTTGATGATCAACGAAGATCCCTGTTTGATTTTACAGGTCCCCACTTCCAGACTGTCATCCGTTTGCAAACGCCATTTTTTCTGGTGAGCCTGCTGGTATTTTTGAACGATGTCGGCATTGTCCGGATTCAAAATAACTTCGAGCTGCACACTGTCATCCGGCAGTTTGCCAATGGCTTCTTGAACAACCGTCAATATCCATCATGTCGGGATTGAATCTCGGAAGCCACCAGCTTTTCGGCCAAATCGACGGACAATTTCGCCAGAGATTCGAACACATTCTGTGCAATTTGTTGATAAGGATCGCTCATGGCCTCCACAAGCTTTTGCAGTGACTTCACCTGTACGGACAAAGCCGCATCGGCTTCTTTTCGGCTTATTCGAAGGCCTCTTGCGCCTTTTCCAGCCCTTCTTGATAACCGGCATCATAACCTTCTTTTTGAGCGGTTTCATAGGCTTCCTTTTTCAAGACGGAAGCACGGCGAAGAATTCAGGGCGAATCTCTTCCCGCAATTTTCTTCGACATCGGAACGCAGCTTACGCGCTTTTTCAGCTTCTTCCTTCGCTAAATCCTGGTACTGCCAAGGCTTGATCTCCGGGGTTTGACTTCATCGGCCCGCAGCAAAGTAGCCACCGGCAAAGCTTCCTCTTCCCCTGGCGCACTTTTGGTCAAAGGGGTATCGTCGGTGGCCATTTAGACGAACTCCTCGCCACCACCCGGCATCATGACCTTCTCTTCGTCGGCCAGACGGCGGACCGTTTGAATAATGGTTCTCTGCGCTTCTTCGACATCGCTGAGTTTGACCGGACCGGTCATTTCCAACTCTTCTCTCAACATCTCGGCCTGACGTTTGGACATGTTCTCCAAGAACAACTCCACCATTGTTTGATCGGCACCTTTAAGGGCGATTTTAAGCACATCGGTCGGAACTTCGCCCAAAATGGTTTGAATCCCTCTCGGTTCAATACCACTGATGTCTTCAAAGACAAACATTTTGTCCTGAATCGCTTTACTGATGTCTTCATGTTCGACGGCAATGTCATCCAGCACCCTCGAATCGACACCACCGCCGACCAGGTTCAAAATTTCGGCCGCGCGTTTTTCGCCGCCGATTGTGGCTAGCTTGCCGCCCTCACCATCACTGGAAGCGTGCTCCAATACTTCGTTCAAATCAAACAGGGCACGTGGCTGAATGGTCGTCAAGGTCGCAATACGGTAAATGACTTCCGACTGGAAACGTTCCGGAATGCCGGCCAGAATCTCTGCAGATAAATCCGGTTCAAAATAAGACAATACAATCGCGACCACCTGCGGGTGTTCGTTACGCAGCATATTGGAAATGGTCGACGGATGCATCCACTTCAGGGCTTCCAGTCCTTTGACCTGATCCCCAGCATCGCCGCGTCCATTAAGCCGCCACCACCTTCACCCAAGGCATCGACCATCAAAGATTGAGCATACTCGGTTGGGTTGATACCCAAGGCATCTTCGCCCAACTCATCCAAAAAGCTTTTCATCACCACATGGATGTCGGAATGCGACACATCGGATACGTCGGTCATGGCGGTACCGATTTGCTGCACTTCACGCGGGTTGAGGTGTGACAAGACTTTGGAAGCCGTTTCCTTTCCTAAAGCCAGCAACAGAATCGAGGTTTTTTCCAAACCGGTTAAATTGTCATCCGCCACTTCTTCGATTTCTGAATTCGCCATATTACTTTTCCTTCGTCATCCATTGCTTGATGATATGCGCGGCCAGTTTCGGATCGGCAGACACAATGGCTTTGACTTTTTCCAGCATCTCTTTGTCTTTTTCAGAGGTTTCGTCATCCTCTTCGGCTTTCTGCTCAACTTCTTCATTCATCTGCTCAAGGGCACGAGAAATCTCGTCGGCGTTTTCAAGTTCTTCCTCTTCTTCCGGTACATCCTCTGGATAATCCACGGTCATTTCTTCACGTTTCGACAAGTCTTTCAGCATTGGTCGAATCACGCCAAAGATAATGATCAAAACCGCCAGGCCTGCCAAAATTTGCTTGACCAGCGTCCAGAACCAAGGTTCTTCCCAGATCTCCGGTGCCGCGAAATCCTCCTGTTTTTCCTGTACAAAAGAGGCATTCACAATACTCAAGGTATCGCCACGCGCTTCATCCAGACCAACCGCATCACTGACCAACTGACGGTAACGCGCCAGTTCGTCTTCGGTCAAGGGGGTACGCTGAGTATCACCGTTTTCATCCAAGGTCAGTTTGTCATCCAATACAACCGCCACCGACAAACGTCGATGGTGCCAACCGAATTTTTAATGTGGCTGACGGTACGGTCCAACTCATAGTTTTTGGTGGTTTTTTCTTTGGAGTTTTTCAGGTTCGGGTCTCTTTCCGGATCATAGCCTTCTTCCGGCGCGATCCCCGCACGTGGCGGCTGATTTGTCAAAGCGCCGGGGATTCCCATTGGCCCTTCGTTTCGATTGATTTCCTTGATTTCCTGTTCGGAACGAATCGCTTCCGGATCCGGTTCATAATTCTCACGGGTTTGTTCTTGCTGGGTAAAGTCCAGTTCGGCCGTGACTTGAGCACGCACTTTATGATCGCCACCGGCGACCGGCGTCAGTAAGCGTACAATACGTCGAGACAAGGTATCTTCGACCTGACGAGTATAGCCCAGCTGCTTGAGGCTGACGTTCATAATGCCGGAATGCGAGTCACTGGTCAGCAAATTGCCTTGCTGGTCGACAACCGTTACCCCTTTCGGTTTCATATTCGGAATACTGGACGACACCAGATAAACAATGGCATTGACTTGTTCTTCACTTAAGGAACGCCCCGGATAGAGTTTGACCGTGACCGATGCGGTGGGTTCCTGCTGCTTGCGGACAAACACCGAACGTTTCGGCATGCCTAACAGCACGCGAGCCGATTTCACCGAATTGATGGTCGACACCGATTTCGCCAATTCGCCTTCCAACGCCCGTTGATATTGCGCGGTTTCCTTGAATTGCGAAATCCCAAAGCCTTGGTCAATGTCCAGTAGCTGATAACCCGTCGGCGCTGTTTCGGATAGCCTTGTGCCGCCAGTTTCAGGCGGAGTGAATGCACCATTTCATTCGGCACCAAAATCGCGCCGGAACCTTCTTCAATCTTGTAGGGAACGTTTTCCTGATCCAGTGTTTGAATGACTTCGCTCATGTCCTTGGCATCCATACTGCCAAACAGAAGCGTGTAATTAGTCGATTGGGACCAGAGAATAATGCCGACCGCCAGAGCAACACTGGCGGCCAGAGCGATGACTAAGCTGACTTGCTTCGCAACGGATAGCGAGGTGAGATTTTTAAGGAGAGGAGAACCTTCCGACGCCTTTTGCGAACTTAAACTGGGATCAAGAGTAGGTTGTTCAGCCATCGAAAAAATAGTCTCTTGTTACAAATAGGCTTAAATCGGCATGTTTTAATATCTTTGTAAGCTTCAACCAGTTTGTTTCGAACCTGAGTCATTGCTTGAAAAGATAAACTTGCCTTCTGCGCTTGAACCATTACTTCGGTCAAATCCACGTCTTCCCCTTTCTCGAAAGCGGTTTCATCGCGGAAGATTTATTTTGTTCTTCCGCAACCGAGTTGACGGATTGCGACAGTAACTCGGCAAAATTCCCCGCCGTCTCGGCACCTTTTTCCGGTTGTTTGACCAGTTGCGACTGAGACGCGGCTTCCGCCGCCAGGGAACGCATTTGCAACATTAAACTCTGAGTGTCTACCGAATTAGTCATGATTTCGTTAAAACTCCATTAAATCGCGGACTTTCGAAGAAAATCCAACCGATATTTTCATGATTCAATTATGACACAATGAGCAATTGATATGCCAAAAATGTGTCAAATAAATAACACCGCGATGAAGGCCGGATTTTCAGTGGTTTCCACCCGACACCATGACCCGGTCCTAGACAGGCAAGCTTCCAGCCTGCCCCGCCAATGTAACATGTTTGGACAGGCTATAAAACATCCAAGCCTTGTTCTTTGAACCGAGCCAATTTATAACGCAAGGTACGAGGACTGATATTCAAGGCTTCCGCGGTTTTCTGGCGGTGACCATTATTGGCCTTCAACGTTTCCAAAATAATTTGGACTTCGCGCTCCTTCAAGTCCGTCGTATTGGCTTGAGCGTCAAAGCCATTCGAGACGACGGCCTCCGAAGATTCTCCAACGCCATTCGTCGTGACTTCCGGCACGGTTGGCGCATCGGTTTCAAAGGTCTCATCAAAGAAGATATCTTGCTTCTGAATCGTTTCCCCGGACATCATCACCAAAGCACGTTGAATCACATTGTCCAACTCACGAATATTGCCCGGCCAGCGGAACTCAATCAAGGCTTTGAGCGCTGGAGCCGACAACATCGGTTCTACTCGACTGCCACCGCAATGACGCTGCAAGAGGCGCTCTGCAATGGCGGCAATGTCTTTCGGGCGGTTGCGCAAAGGCGGGATTCGCATTGGAAATACGTTCAAACGATAAAACAGGTCTTCCCGGAAATCGCCATTGGCAATGGCTTGTTTCATGTCGATATTGGACGCACTCAATATTCGAACATCGAGTTTAATCATTTTCGAGCTACCAATACGCTCCACTTCACGTTCCTGCAACACACGCAACAATTTTGCTTGCAAATCCGGTTTCATTTCTCCGATTTCATCCAGAAAAATAGTGCCGCCCTGCGCCAATTCGAATTTTCCCGGCATGGATTTCAAAGCCCCTGTAAACGCGCCCTTCTCATAACCGAACAAGGTGGCTTCCAGCATGTTTTCCGGAATCGCCGCACAGTTAATGGCGACAAACGGTTGTTTGCTACGATTGGAGTGATTATGGATAAAACGGGCCAAAACTTCTTTACCGGTTCCGCTTTCACCGGTAATCAATACCGAAGCATCACTTTCCGCGACTTTTTTGGCCATGGCTTTCAGTTGAATCGTCGTCGAATCCGCTACCACAAAATCTTCTTCTGCCGACGCATCCCGATAAAAATACGCCCGGGCCTTTTCCACCAGAATATCGGCTTCAAACGGTTTGAGGATGTAGTCGACTGCACCGGACTTCATGGCGTCCACGGCCTGTTCGACCGTGCCATACGCCGTCATCAACACAATCGGCAGATAAGGCTTAATCGCGCGAATACGCTTCATTAAATCATAACCGTCCATGCTACCGTCCATGCGAATGTCGCTGAACACCATAGCGATTTCATCATCCAGCGCGACCAGCGCTTCTTCCGCAGAACTGACGGCCACGACTTCAAAATCATTCAACTCAAGCGTATCAACCAAAGCTTCCTGTAATTTCAGATCATCTTCCACCACAAGTATTTTCGCTAGAGTCATGCATCCTCTCCATTCTCTAATAACGGCAGTCTCAACCCGAAGACGGCTCCGCGCCCTTTAATCGATTTGACCCAGGCTTCGCCACCATGTGCTTCGGCCACAGCTCGTACCACGGCCAACCCCAGTCCTGTGCCTTGTGCCCGGCTAGTGAAAAAGGGTTCAAAAATTTTTTCATTCATTTCTTCGCTCAAGCCCGGACCATTGTCCGCTACCGTAATATCGACTTGATTGCGTTTTCCGTCCAACTCAACCGAAACATCAACTTCCGCATGCTCCGAAACGATATCAATGGCATTACTCACCAGGTTTCCAGCGCGGTCAACAGCGCATCCTGATCGCCCAAAACCACCAGGCCTGGTGTCTTTTCATCAAATCGAATCAAACTGTGTGATTGCTGAACTTTTGGCTCCACCGAATGCTTCAAACCATCCAATAAGGCTCCAACCGGCACCTTTTGATCCTTGGCCTTGCCACCCTTGGCGTACTGTAGCATGTCTTTCACCAACGCTTCCAGATGTCGCAAACTGGTCAGCGTTTTGGCCACAAACTTATCGCGCTTGTCTTCCGCCAATTGGGGGGATGACATTTGCGACACATATAAAAGCGCCGAGGCTAAAGGCGTACGCACTTGATGCGCCAATGAAGCCGCCATCTCCCCCATTGAGCTCAAACGTTGATGACGACTCATATGTTGCTGCAAATCTCGCGCCGCCGTCACATCCTGAATCAGCAAAATCTTGCCATTCAAGTGTTCGCCGTGATTCTGTGACAAACTCAACGGCGATTCCGACAACTGATAATAATTTTGGTTGTGGGTAATCAGCTCACCGGCATCATTGGCGATTAAAAATACATTGCGAACCACTACTTCCCAGTTACGACCAATGGCGTCAATGCCCAAAATCGTTTCTGCCGCCGGATTCATTTCGACAATACGATCATGCTCGTCCAATACAATCACCCCGGCCGCAGCAAATTCAACAGCTGCTCAAGCCGTTCACCCACTCGGTGCTTTTCGCGGTTGCTCTCATCAAGCTTGTGTTGAAGGTCTTCAACCTCATGCTGCAAGGACTCGTAAGCCAGCGTCAATTGAGACGACGTCTGATTGAACAGTTCAAACGCTTCTTCCAACTCGGCTAAACGTTTTTGTTCAACCGCGTCTGCTCTGGCTTCATCCACAATCGGCCCTTTATCAGTTCAAATTGAATTTACGAATTTTTTCAACCAACGTCGTTCGGTTGGTTTGCAGCAACTTGGCCGCTTGGGAAACATTCCCGTCGGTCTGGACCAAAGCCTTCTGAATCAGCTGTACTTCCATTTCCACCAAATACGACTTCAAGTCCAGGCCTTCTTCAAGATTCGGCGTCGGGTTTGAGGCCATAAATCCGTCCGCTTGACCTGCGGCGTCAAGGGTTTCAGCTTCCATCACGATATCGGTTGACGAAGGAGGTTCACTTTGAGGTGTCGTTTCCACCGACTGCTGGGCCAATTGAGAGGCGTCGACACGAATCAAACTGGCATCTTCCGGTAGCTCAACTTGATACTTCACCGGTAAATCATCATATTCAACAACCAAGTCAGGAAACAGAATGGATAAGCGTTCAGCCAGATTGCCGAGTTCACGGACATTGCCCGGCCAGGCATATTGTTGCAAGGCAATCATGGCTTTTTCAGACAGTTTGGGAATCGCTCGACCGGAGGATTGGATTTTATCGAACATGAAATTAAACAAATCGGGAATGTCTTCCGGACGTTCTCTTAAAGACGGCATCTCGATCGGAAAAACATTCAACCGATAGAACAAATCTTCGCGAAAGGTTCCGTCGGAAATATTGTCTTCCAAATTGCGGTGCGTGGCGGCAATAACGCGGACATCACACTCAAAACTTTTATTACCGCCAACACGCTCATAAATCCGTTCCTGCAGCACGCGCAGCAATTTGACCTGCATCGGCAATGGCATGTCGCCAATTTCATCCAGAAAAATCGTCCCCCGTTCCGCCATTTCAAAACGGCCTTTACGAGCGGTGATCGCGCCGGTGAAAGCTCCTTTTTCATGCCCGAATAATTCAGACTCCAGCAGCTCGCCCGGAATAGCACCACAATTGATTGGAATAAAGGCTTGATTGGAACGACTTGAAACGGAGTGAAGGCTTTGGGCGACGACTTCTTTCCCGGTGCCTGATTCTCCGAGAATGAGGACGGTTGCATCGGTCTGGGCAACCTGTTGAATTAGTTTCTTGACTTGTTGCATGGCTGGTCCATTACCAACCAAGGAGGATAAAAGTTCTTCTTTCATCTAGCCGCCATTTTATTTGGTCATCTAGGTGCCTTTATATAAGTTTTTACCTAGGATGTCAAAAAATTTGGCATTCTTTTTGCCAAATAACCGCCAGATTCGTAAAAAAAGCTATTTCAGATACTGTTTGACCGCCTGTTTTTGCTGTCTTCCCGATGAGACTTGCGATTCTAATTCGTTCATTCTTTGTCGAATCAGAGAACGAATTTCATCAACATCATTCAAGAGTTGACGAATACTTGACCCTTCCGGTTCATCTTTTGGCGAAGACTGAATAACATCATCAACTTGGTGGCTCCAAGCAGAGTGACGTTCAATGAAAGCATCCCAATCGCCTTTTTGAGCCAAGTCGAGCAATAACTGTGATTCATGAAGACAATTTAAAAATGCAGGAGTCATATAAACCTCATTATTTGGCTTTTTTAGCATTTCAAATTTGAGATTGACTGGCCATTTTAAAATTACCAGGCATCTGGTTCCAGGCGTCTTTCAGCTCGCGTGCCAAGCCAGCTACCTCATCCAACGTTTCAACCTGATTTTGTGAACTGGCTTCCAACAAACGACGGTTCATATAAGAATACAAGGCTTCATAGTTTGCGGCCACTTCACCGCCATTGTCCATGTCCAGATTGGAACGTAAAGACCCAATAATCATAATCGCTTTATTAAGCTTATTGGCCTTTAACTCAAATCCTTACGCTCCATCGCGCCTTTGGCTAATGCCAAGTTGTCCAGAATGCCATCGTATAACATGGCGACCAGTTTATGCGGAGTTGCGTCTTCCAACCCCGTTTGCACGGATGTTTGCTGATATTGATCCAAAAACTTCTGTTTCATCATTGGATTCATTATTCTCATTCCCTATGTTATATCATTGTACTTCGTCATTGAACAATGCCCAGCTTAAACATAAAAGTGCCTAAGCCGAGCGATTGCACAATGATCAGTTATCATTATTATTTGTCACCAACATAGAAGCGAGCGACTGACGCGTTTGATCCATTTGAGAAATCAAGCTTTGAAGGGCACCAAATTGAATGCGATATTTCATTTCCAATTTTTCGTAACGATCATCCACTTTTTCCTTCTCTGCTTCGACCTCATCTAAACGGTCTTGATAATTCGAAATACGATTACCAACCACACCGGTCTCAGAATCCATTAACTCGTCAAACAAAACACCCAAACGATCCGCATAACCGCGGTTGAACTCTAAAGAGCCTCTGGCACCAGTCGTAGCGCCTTCAACTTTAAATTCCAACCCTCTCGGCGAACCATCTAAGATCGAATTAATGGTAACATCTTGCCCTTGGCCAACAAACGTATACAAAGTGCCATCGGTATTTTCCAGATAACCCTGTACATCCTGCCCGGCCGTTTCCGCCGTCACACCAAGTCCCGACACACCAGAGGTTAAAAAATTACCGGAGACCAGCTCCAATTTGGAAGCCGACCCGTATTTTTCCGATGTCATCGTGTAACTTTGCGTGGCCGCATCATATTCAACCGCAACATGTCCGCCAGCGGACGAGACATTTGTATCATTATTAATCACCCGAGCAATTTCTTTCGCTAAATCATCTCGAGTATAGGTTCCCGCAGTCAACTGCAAATCAAGCGATGTGGCACCATCCACACCAACCTTCAAAACGTTATTGGTACCGTCAATGGTAATGTCGCCTCCGACACCAATTGAACCACCGGCAATTTGCGCTTGTGAAGCCGCCGTATTGATTGTCAAATCAAAGGTTCCTTCCACCGTTTCGTCCGTTGAACCAAGGTAAGAAACCTGATTGTCTGTCGCCGTTGCACTGGCAGCAAACAACTTCCCGACGGCTTCAGGATTATTGGCGATGGCGGTATTCAAACGAGCCGTATCCAAAGACAACGTACCATCCAAATTGGATTTGATTCCAATATCGGCTAACGATTGAACCGAGCCGGACAACCCTGGAATCGAATCAATCAACGCACTGCGAATACGACTTTTAACTTCTCTTAACGTCGAATCGCCATTAAGCACCCCCATGGTTTCGTCATCTTCACTGGTTTCATCTGAACCTAAGTTGTCGAAAATGCCTCCCAGGGAGTTATACAAATCAACGAAATCCTGAACCGCTTGACCCAACCCTTCGGTATCATTCTGAATTTCAATGGTTTTAACGCTGCCAACATCGGAAGATTTTAAGTTCAAAGAGACGCCTTCGATAACACCGTCAATTTGATTACCGGAGTTTGTTACGGTCAAACCGTTCACCACAATCGTCGCATCCTGAGCCGCTACCGTTTGATCCATATTGGCGGTGGCTAATCGTGACAGGCCAGAGGCATCCGCATTATTTCCATCGGTATCCCCCGTGATGGAAACATCAATCGTATTACCGGCACCCGATTGAGCAGAAGAAAACATCAACTTATAGCCTGTTCCGACATTGACGACAGTCGCATTAACACCGATACCGGCATCATTCACGGCCTGTTGAATACCGGACAGGGTATTATTGGTGGCATCGATAGTGATATTACTCACCGCACCGCCCACATTAAAACTCAAAGTACCTTCCCCAACAACACTGTTCGTAGAAGCAAACTCGGCCTGTGTCGCCAAAGTATGAGAAGAGGCTAAAGACTGAACTTCGACTTGATAAGAGCCATTATTTGGGCTCCCCGTCACCGTTGCATCAATGACAGAAGGGTCGGACGAAAGCACTGATTTCTGCTGGAAGTTACTGATATCCGTCAACGTCGTTATTTGCGACATAAAACCATCAAAGGCCAACCCTAAAGTATCGTAGCCTGTTAAACGGCTGTTATATCTGGTTTCATTGTTTTCAATAATGCTTCGTCTGGACGCGACATCGGCTTCTGCCAGTGTCTTGGACATAGTTGCCACATCAAACGTGTTCGCACCCATCGAGTTAAGAATACTTACACCGATATCGTTTGCCATGATTTTTCTCCAGCCTAAAATTGGAATATCTATATTGTAACGCTATTTGTATTATTTTTTGGTTACTACAATTAGTAAATCGGCCGCCTAAAATAAAACTTTAATTCTATACGGCCACATCTCGCCACAGATTAAAAAGACACCTTTAAAACCTAAAGCATAACATAGGCCAGGATAGGTAAAATGGCAAAAAAAACCCGGTAGGCGTCCACCCCCGGGTTTGATGTTTAATTGCTTTTAAACTTATTGTAGCAAGGACAGCACATTTTGTGGAGCCTGATTAGCCTGTGCTAACATGCTTTGACCCGCTTGCTGCAATACTTGCGTTCTTGCCAGTTCCGCACTCTCTTTCGCATAATCCGTATCTTCGATTCGGCTACGCGCGGCCGAGATGTTTTCATTCACATTCTGCAGGTTGGAGATGGTGTATTCCATCCGGTTCTGCATCGCACCCCAACCGGCACGAATAGTGGCCACACTTTTCAAAGCCTGATCCACCTGAGACATCACGCCCAGCGCAGAAGCCGCTGTTTGTACCGTCCCGATCACACCCAGCGAAGAAGCCGTCATGCGTTTCAAGGACACTTTCAACGTGTTCATCCCATTGGTTTCCCAACCGGCATGGATGGAAATGTTATTCGCGGAAGCCATCAGTTTGACACCGTTGAATTTGGTGGTCGAAGCCACCCGGTTGATTTCCTGACGTAACTGCGACACCTCTACATTCATTTGTGCACGTTGTGAAGACGTGTAGGTTTCGTTGGTGGACTGAGTGGCCAACTCACGGATTCGATACAGCATATTCACTGTTTCTTCCGCCGCACCGTCTGCGGTTTGTACCAGACCAACCCCGTCATTGGCATTACGAATGGCCATATCGGTACTGGTGATTTGCGCTGTCATCCCAGTGACCACCGCCTTACCGGCCGCGTCATCGGCTGTTTTGTTGATACGAAGACCTGAAGTCAAACGTTCCATTGCAGTATCCATCTGAGTACTTGAACGGTCTAATAAACGTACCGCATTCTCCGATGGGATATTGGTGTTGATTACCATTGCCATGATCTTATCTCCTTTTACTATTACTTAATACGCGATTGTTATTATTTTTATAGCTTCATCAATCGTCAGAATCTTTCCCTTCACTGTTGGTAACGGCCGATTTTTATAAACCTTTAGAAAAAAAATATAATTTTTTAATTTTTTTTTGGCATACTTCCTGTTTAGGGTTTCAGGAAATATAAAAAGCTTGAAAAACAAAGCGTTTCAACCCAGAATTTTCTTTCCAACCATATGCAAAAAATGAGAGTCTATGAATACCATCGACACCCAAAATGTCTACACCAATGCTTTCGGTGACCAATATTTCCAAGAGATCAATCAATCGGCTTTTGATAACATCGGTGCAACATCGACCTTCAACAAGGTATTCAGCCAAGTTCTTGATCAAAAAACACTCTATTTATTATTGTCGGTTCGGATTCTGGCTTACTAATTCCATACCTCGAAAAATATCATTCTGGCAAGGGTCGGCGCTATATTGTGATTGAGAAACCGGAACTCATGGATTACATCCAAAAGAATATGGATTGGGATGAGGATTTGATTAGTCTGAAGCCGGAAGATATTAACTTCTCTGAATTATCGGACAGCTACACAGACTATGTTGCCCATAATCGATATCAGCTGCTACGCTCCTTAGCCGTCCTGGACCGGAAAAGTGAACCCTACCAGCAGCTTTGGGAAACCACGCTTGATAAGTTCAATATTTTTTCTATTTCTGAAGTCGGGTTCGCCATCAATAACATTTTTGTTGACAGCCAACTGAACAATTTAGCCACAAACCACCATCCCCTATCCCTCATCGAAAATACACTGGAGGGTAAAACCGCCGTCATTATGGGCGGAGGCCCCTCTCTTGACGAATCAATTAACTGGGTCAAACAGCATCAACATCAACTGATTATATTTGCCGCTGCAAGGATAGCCAATCGTCTGAAAAAAGAAGGCATTCACCCTGATTTCTTCGTCACCGTTGATCCGCATGATGTCAGTTACGATAACAGCAAGCCGATACTGCAGTTTGCCGACTCCGCCATTTTGGTTCATTCCAATAACGCCAATAATAAATTATTGGCTGAATGGGGGGCGCTCATGCCTATGCTGGGCTGATGTACCCATGGCTTGACGATGCTCATCCTCAGCCAGACAATTTAAACATTGTCGGCCCGACCGTGACGAATACAATGACCTCCGTGGCAGCCTATCTCGGTGCTGAACAAATATTATTTTCCGGCGTCGACTTTTGCCATCCGCAAGCGGCCAAAGCCATGAATCCGAAAGTGTCGAATCCAAAACGGGAAATACTTGAATACCGCAACCAACCGAGTCAAGACTTACAGTGGGCGCATTGCCGAAACCACACCGAGTTTCGCCAATGCCCGTGAAGGCATGGAAGAACTTGTCATCTATTCTTTAAAACATTTCAAAAGCCGTTATTTCACTCTGAGCCAAGAAACGGCGTTTATGGAAAATGTTGAATACAGACACCCTGACGAAATCCACCTGTCCGACTTAAACAAAAATTCCGCCCTAGCTCCATTAAAGATCTCTTAACGTTTGACTTAGAGTCCTACAAAACGCACTTAAAAGACGCCAAACGTTATTGCCAGGAAATACACAGCTTATGTCAAACTGTAATCAAAGAATCTAAACAAGGTAAAAAATACGCCAAGCGCCTTTTTAAAAATTTAGATGAAACCGACCGTTTGACTCAAGACATCATTCAGCTGATACGAAGTGTCAATCATCAACTCGGATCACATGCTGAATTCATTTTCAATTACTACACTAAAGCCTATAAAGACTTCATGGACCCCAGTATCAACCAGGAAGAAATGACACGTGACGAGATCAAAGAATCTTTTCTACGTTATTTTTCAGGCCTGGTGGATTCAGCCACCCCGTTGAAAAATGCGATTGAAACCGCTATTGACCGCTTAAACCACCGCTTAAAGGAAACGGAAGGCACCAAACACTTCGATAAATTAATCCCCAAATGGCGAGAGTTACACGAGGAAGGCCGACCGCTCGTCTGGTTAAAATGAACAACCTGTCCTTAGAGGATCTCGACGCTTCTCAGCGCAAAGCAGTTGATGAACTTTTAGACGCTTATGAAACCGAGCTGAAATCCACAGAAACAAAGCAGCATCGTCAGCTAAAACTGGAAGGCGAAAAGTTATCCAACCTGGCCGAAAGAGCCCGCCGTTACTTTGCAGAAAACCGTCCGTACGATTTGCAAGAACTAATCAATTACATTTCGGAACGGGATAATCCTAAATCAAAAGATCTCTGTCATTTAGGAACCGGTTTTTTGTATGAATTGAAAGGTATGCTGGACGATGCCATCGACCAATTCGTTCAAATTAAAGACCAACAACTTCTCATGACAGGATTGAAGCGCGTCGTGAAAATATCGTTAGAGAAAAAAGATTATCACACGGCGTTAAATGCGCTCGAAGTGTTAACCCATTACTCCGACGAGTTTTTTGTAGCCTACGCCGATATTTTAGCGGCCACAGGTGACGGGCCTGGCGCGGCCGAAATCTACATACACTATTTAAACCGCAACGAAAAGGATGTCGCGGCGCGGATAAAACTGGCCAAACTTTTGATTTATCTCGGGCTTCAAGACGATGCCATTCAAACCATTCAAACCATTCAAGAAATGGAACCGGACAACATCGTTGCGGGTGAGTTAATGAATTTAGCCACCCGCCCGAAAAATTAACCTTTCTTTATTCACCAAAGTCGCAAACATTTAAAGCCGGATAAAATCTGGCTTTTTGCGACTTATTTAAAATATACTTCATAATCCGCTTGCGCTTGTTCGTAATCGGGGATATGGCCGATATCCATCCAATATTCCGTCAATGGAAAACCACCTGTTTTTCGATTATCGTCAATCAAAACATCCACCAAGGTTGGCATATCATAAAAACTGTCTTGCGGTATCTTAGCCAATACCTCTGGCGAGAGGCAATAAATACCGGCATTCACAAAGTATCGATAAATCGGTTTTTCCACCATTTGATTGATATAAGGGCCTTCCATTTCAATCACGCCATAAGGCACTTGATGCGAATATTCACGAACACAAGTTGTGACACAGTTGCCATGCTCTTCGTGAAACTCCAGCAAAGAACGAAAATCAATTTTAGTTAACAAATCGCCATTCATAACGATAAAAGGCAGGCCTGGTAATTTTGGCAACAACCCCAAAGCGCCGGCCGTTCCCATCGGCTTGCTTTCTTCAATATAGGTAATATGAATGCCCCACTTCTCGCCATCCCCAAAATATTGACGAATTTTCTCACCCAGATAATTAATGCAAAAATAAAACTCCGTAAAGCCTTGTTCTGCAATGTGTTTCACAATGGTTTCCAAAATGGGTTGATTGCCAACCGGCAACATGGGCTTTGGAATGGTTTCGGTTAAGGGGCGCAACCGCATCCCTAGCCCACCCAACATTAAGACCACCGGATTATCACGGCGTGGCGTGGCTTGCGTTTTACGGTAATAAAGACCGACCACTTGATTGTGGTCGTTCAGAATTGGCATATGACGCAACGAACGCCGTTTCATATGCTGATGCCAAACCATTTCCGTTTCCGATTGATACCCCACTGTCGGGTGCGGGTTAGCGACCAAGTCGATAGGGCTATCCAAGGTTTCCCCTCTCAGCAAGCCACGACGGATGTCACCATCGGTAACCGTGCCAAGCAACTTTCGATCTTGGGAAATGACCAGGACAATTTGCATTGCCTGTTGATCCAATACCGTTAAGGCATCGCGAATCGTCGCCTTTTCGTCTATCGAAATGGCTTGCCAATCAAATAAATCCATCGCATCTCCCAACTTCATTTTCCTTTTACTTCATATGGACCTGTCGCATCTTCAACAGCGCTTCCACTTGATACACATTCGCCAAATCATTCACATGCATACCGGAAGCCGCGTCCATCATAAACAAGCTGGATGCCCCTTTCACAACCCATTGACGATGCTCTCTTAAAAATTGGGGCGTGACAATGCAAATAGCGTCATTAATCAAATAATGCCCATCCGTTAAAGCCGCTTCCTCCACAGGCAACTGCGACTGACAACTGTACTCCCAGCCCCATCCTGCACGCTCAGGTATTTATGGAGGGATTCACTCACCGGATGCACACTGACCAAAGAATCCGAATCATTTTCCAAAAACTGCAAAATAGCCGCCTCAATTTCTTCGACGGTACGTAAAGGCGTCGTCGGCGATAACACCACAACCACATCCGGCAACTGGTCACACTCCTCCAGACGATCCAAGGCATGAAGAACAACTTCAACCAGCCTATCTTGATCTGTCAAGGAGCGATCCAAGCAATCGTTATCAGTTTCCACACCAAATGTGTCCGCAAACTCAATAACTTGAGCCTCTTCGCTGGATACGATTAACCGATTAAAGTATTGGCTTTTTTGCGCCTCTTCAATCGTATATTGCAAAAGCGGTTTGTCTAAAAGCGGATACAGGTCCCGAGCAATGAAACCGATCTCGGCATTATAGGCTGGAATAATGCCTAAAATTGTTTCTTGTTCAATCATACCTTTCCTCGTTTTTTAAACTCCGGGGTATCGTCCATTCCATGCTTCATAGCGTCAAAGTCACTCAATAACTTATGAATGAGTAAATCGGCAGACGCCTGCGGACAGGGCAAAGACCGTTTGGCCCGATTCCATAAATAATGGCGCGTATCGCCCCGTAACCCTTTCTCAAGAACGAATAGTAACTCATCTTCTGTATCGACCGACAACAGTAACTCTTCAGTCACCAACGGCAATTGTTCCAGTTGGCTATAAGATTGCCACCATTGGATCAAAGCCGGTTCAAACCATAAATAGACACTGACATTAAAGGGCTCAGCCGCCACTTCATTCAAATACAGGTTATCAAAGCACGAACTGGAAAATGCACTCAAAACCAAATCACATACCACCAAACTGTCTTTAATATCCTGGCACGGATTCATTTCGACTTGATTACCGAACGCCTTCCGAAACAAGTCCAGCGTCCGATCGCGTTGCTGCCGGCTTTCTTTCGGGTGTGGTCGATAAAGTAACTTAAAGGGTCGCTGCCATTTCGACAATTGTCGAATCAAGCCTTCCACGGTTTCAAAGTAGCCTAGAACGCCCGGAATCGGTTGCCCAAAAAACCCACCAAATGGTATCCGAGTCCAAACCGACCAGGCCTGGACGATTTTTCTGCCTGGACGACACCGGATCATAATAACGATAACCGGCATGTTTAAGCGACCCAATCGGAACACTTTCTATTTGGGGGTATCGCTGATGCGTCAATCGCGCCGCTTCCTGGTCAATCACAAAAGCCGTTTTGGGCAAAGCGCCGGAAAGCCGATTCATCCCGCCCCAAGAATTTTGTAAGGCATAAGAATGAATCTGACATTGCTCCGCATAATGCAAGACCGCTTCATCAAGCCCCGTATCCGGGCCGGAGATCCCGGTCAAAACCGCATCCGGTTGAAAGCGCTTAAATATGGTTTGCAAACTCCCTTCTTGTAAGAGTGCCTTGCAATCCTTTTCCGCGACCCGCTCCAATTGTTCCCTCGGGATCAACGCTTTTAAGAGCCCATAGGCTGGCTCCTGACAAAGCACCTTTAACTGGAATCGATTGCTTCGAAACAATTCAGGAATCAATCTTTCAAAGGAAACGGCCGTTGCGGGGTCTCTCGCTGTTATCAATAATTTCATCATCAAATTAATTGGTCGGCCACAATCCTTATGGTTTATCGATTCCCAGTTCAACTCACTGTTAAGGTTATATAAAAATACGGCTTTTTACCACTCCGAATTCAATCCCTTTTTAAACGCGTCGTCCCAGGGACGACAGGACGACTCGCTATCCCTCCTTTGGTTCAAGGACGGTTTTGTGCCTGCCTCATCAGTGCCACGAATTTATCCCACTCTCTCTGTGGCACAGGCCCCTGTTTAAAAATTGCATTTTCCAGTAAGACCGCCATGGAACGTACCGATAACGCCATCATGGCGGGTTTTAAATCGCCTTCAAATCCATAAGCTTCGCACATACGTGTTTCGAGGAGTTCAACCGCGTTCATAGGTTGTTTCCACAACAACCGTTGAACCGCCATGGCCAAATCAAATACCGGAGGAAAAACTGTAATGCGCATTTCATAATCGATGACACAAGGCTCGCCTTCAAGCGACAAAACATTGCCCGGGTTCAAATCACCATGCACCATTTGCGCGTCACTTAAATCAAAATCCAGCAGTGCATAATGCTCAATGAATAACGCTAACTCGGCTTTAGGGATGGTCAACTCGCCCACCACCAGTTTTGAACCCGAAAAAGCGTCAACCCACTCCAGAACCTGATCGAACCCGGTTTTTCGTTCCAACCAGTTTTCACGACATTGTGCCTGAAAAGGGTGCCGTTTCAGTACCTGATGTAAACGTGCCAAATATTGGCCAAGCCTAGCGGCGTGTTCCGGTTGCGCGGGCAGGGGAAAATTCGAGAAGTCACTGCCGACCACACAGACCCTAACCCCCTGAAGTCACCTCTGGCCATGTTCAACAACCGCGCCCGCACCCCGGCTTGGTTTAAATCCCTTTCCAATTGAGCCGAAAAGCTTTCCAAGTCGTAAAAGGCCTCCGGTAGCAGCTTCCAAAAACGGCGACATGGATCAGACCCTTTTTTGTCAAATCGATAAAAACCGTATGGAAACTCATAAGCGGTCTCCTGCATCCGAAACAGCTGGCCCTCAGTTTCATCCAGAAACTGACACAAAGCCGCATTGTCAGAGGCCGATAAGGCCTCATAACACACTCGCTCTGGCGCATGCGCAAGAAAGGCTGGAGGTTTATGCATTTCGTGGCTCAAGGTCACTCCATCGAATCACGCTGCCATCTGCAACGGGGTGCTTCAAAACGGCTTTATCCACTTCTGGCCAGGCCTGGGCACCAATTCCCAAGGCTGGGAAAGCAAAATCCACCATGTCCAGACTTAAAACGGCACTCGCGGCAAATCCGTTTTAGCAACCAGCCCCATTCGTGCACGATGTGGTTGGGTTTCCAACGGCGCTCGTCCATCCCCCAAAGCGGCATGGATTTGTTGAATTTGCTTGAGCGTTTCACCTACTTGCGAACCGGCATGGCATGATAAATGCTTGATCCATTTCCACACCGTCCGGATAAACGCCCTTCTCCAAACCGCTACATCCATCACCGTAGCGGCCAATAGCATTTCCGTCCCGGCATGATGGTCCGACAACCCCACCTGACAACCGAATGTTTGACGTAAAGTTTCCATAAAACGCAAATTGTGTTCAGAAACCGGCGCAGGAGGCGCTTTAGGACTCTGCTGAATAATCAAGTGGCGAACCCCGGCTTTCTCGGCCCAATTCACCGCTCGCGCAATTTCGCTTAAGTTGGCCCGTCCCGTATCCATAATCATCGGCAATCCAAGCCGGGCAACATATTCAATCAACGGTTGGTGCGTAATATTAGACGATGCAATTTTTAACGCCACGCAGTCTTGGTCAGCGGCGAACTTTGCGCCTTCGAAATCGTAAATGGAAACCACCACTTGCATGCCAAGGTTTCGACAAAGCGTAAACAAGCGTTCATAATCCTCTAGACTGAGCACTTTACGTTCAATCAAACGACGGTAATTTTCTTTTTGAAGCTGACCTTCACGTACTAAATATTCGTCTTCATAATCCACGTCCAAGGCAATATCGGCTCGTTGCAAGACTTCGCCCTTCACCGTTTTCACGCCGGCTTCCGCCAACTGCCGTATCATTTGTTCGGCCTGTTCCATATCTTGATTGAAAAAGGTTCCGATATCCGGCAACAACAGCGGGCATTTCCCCGCTCCGACCATAACACCACCAAGTTGAAAGGTCTTATTTTTGTCCATTAATGTAGTCCTTCCAGTAAGCCTCTGCCAAGGTCAAATCTTCAACCACATCAATATCAACAGACCGATATTCCGGCATCGCGTAGATTTTAAAATTTTGCGTGTAAAATGATTCATTTTCTCGGTAAGTCGATGTCCAGCTCAAATAGATGGCACCGTTTGGGTAGAACATTTCCTGATAATCCTGACGACGACTGATGCCTTTAAACAAGGCTGAATTTTTAACCAAAGGTGCAGCCTTTTGGTGCCCATCCAAGGTGAAAACAAACTCCGGAATGCAGGGCGACGCTTTCATCGAAACAACCGCATCCGTTTCCGAATCCAGCAGCTCAAACGCATTGACTATATCCGCACCGCTTCGCAAAGGGCAGGTCGGTAATAAAATGGCACAGCAATCATACGCTTCTCCCCTAGCGTCACATTGATCCAACAAATCGTTTAACACCATCGCGCTTGTCGCATTATCGGCCGAAAGCGCGTCTGATCGCTTGATCGCTTCAACTTCGGGTTGTTATAACGGTTCGCAATCTCAAGCGTTTCATCATCATCACTGCTGACCACGATTTTTTCAAAACAGTTTGAAGCCATCGCCGCTTCAAGCGTCCAACAAAGAAGTGGTTTATCGATAAAACGGGCAATGTTTTGCCCGGAAATCTTTTCGATCCCCCGCGTGCGGGAATCAAAGCAATCGCTTTTTGAGTACTGTTGGACATAGTCACCTTTTTCTCAAACACAGGATGTTTTCTAAACGAGCGAATTGATCATTCAAGCCCGGGTTATTGCACATTTTTTAACGTCATGAACGCTTCTGCATATCGACAACCAGCGACCTGACCTCTGAGCCGTGCTAAAGCTTCTAGAGCATCGCCATTCCGAGGGAACGGCGATGGAGCGACCTCACTTTCATACAAAGACATCAACTTCGTTTTCTCGTCCAGAAAATCCGTGATATCAAAGTAAAAATCCGGTTGAAAGGGCTTCGCATCCGGGTTGATACTAAAGTCGGTTTCCGAGAGCGTCTCATAGACTTTAATGTTTTAATATAAGGAAACCGAAACGACTTGGAGAGCGGCGAGCACGCATACAAAACGATTTTATGATCGCTGTGAGCATCGCCCCGGTTCGGAATTAACAACGTATCCGGTTCAACCGTTTCAACCACTTGAACAAAG